>Ga0207797_1001898_pt1 | contig 14862 bp, 15 predicted proteins | sample PRCRCaboRojoPR_6_FD_187275 | JGI IMG/M metagenome (GOLD analysis project Ga0207797, IMG submission 187275) | Marine sediment microbial community from Cabo Rojo, Puerto Rico - PR CR 10% Liquid 1 (SPAdes) | ecosystem: Environmental > Aquatic > Marine > Coastal > Sediment | place: Cabo Rojo, Puerto... | reverse complement strand
GACCGGGCCGACATCGGCTATTACGAGCTGACGGCGGCGCCGTTGTCGATCTTCCTGGGGCGAGAGGACGTCTCTTCGGCCCTGGGCAATGCGGGGGTGCAGGCGGTGGAGGTGGGATGGAGCGAGGTCGCGGACTCCGCCAGGGGGGTGACCGAGACGGTGCCAAGCAGCTGGACGCCTGTCGGTCTGGAGACTCCCGAGGAGACGGTGACCTTCTGGCAGACGGCGGTCTCGCCCACTCAGGAGAGTCTCTACCGGTTCTACAGCCGCGCTTCGGACGTAGCCGGGAACTCCGAGGACGAGGGGAGATACGAGGGCGACTGGTACGAGGGGGCCTTCGTGGCCGATGGGGTCGCTCCGGTGGTGACGTGGACGCTGCCGGCCGCTGCGGCCGTGGTGTCCTCGCCGCTCCAGCTGAGGGCGGAGGTCTACGACTACGCCGCGGGGGCGTTCAGCGTCGATGACGTCTATTTCGAGATCGACGGGGAGGCGATCGATGGGGAGTGGGCGGCCGAGCCCTGGGACGAGGAGAGCCAGGAGCCGCGTACCTTCCGGGCCTGGGTCGAGCTGGGAGATGGGTATCACACCGGTTTCGCCGGGTCCGCGGACCTGGCCGGGAACGAAGCTCAGAGCGGCCCGGTGAGTTTCAGTGTATCCGGTTCGAGGGATGCGGACACGGTCGCGCCCGTGCTGCAGGTGGCATCGCCGTACGACGGCGAGTTCTTCAACAGCACCGTGGTCTTCTCGGGGACGGTGGCCGATACGAACAGCGGGGTGGCCGCCGTGGAAGTGAGCCTCGACGGCGGTTACACGTGGCAGCCGGCCACCGTACAGCCCGCCGCAGGCTCTGGCGCGAGGGATTGGGAGCTGACGTGGGAGGCCCCCGAGGATCAGGCCTTCGTCAGCTACCCGGCTCGGGTCCGGGCGCGGGATCAGGCGGACAACACGGTCGAGGAAGCGCTGGCCTTCTCCATTGACAACGTGCCGCCGGTGGGACCCGAGGTGCTCGATTTCACGGCCGTGGTCGGTCCGTTGGAGAAGGAGGCGCCGCCGGGGACCCACTTTGACCTGCCGGTGGAGCTGCGAGTTCGCTGGAAGCGGCCCTTCGACGGCAGCGGCCACGCCGAGTCGCTGATCGCCGTGGATCAGCGCACGGAGACGGCGCCGGCGGGGATGACGAGCGTCCAGGCCGCCACCGTCTTCACCGGGGCCCTGAGCACGCCGGGGGACTGGTACGTGCACCTGGCGGTTCAGGACCAGTTGGGGAACAGCTTCGCACGGCACTACGGGCCGTGGCACGTGGGCACGTTCTCCGACACAACCAAGCCCTTCACAGACCGGCTCCAGACGATCGCCGTCGATGGGGACCTGAACAGCCTGGACCCGCAGTCCCTCGTCAGTGAGGTGGGGCGTACTATGTCGCCAATGTGGCGGGAATGGGGCGCTCACGAATTGCTGGACGACGTGCAGCGCAGCGGTCCCAACGCCGACTGGTGGGATCCGCAGCGCTTTTTCACAACCTGGGACGGTACACACGTCTACCTGGGATGGGCCGGCGCGTGGTGGACGCTGGACGGTGCGATGTGGGCCTACCTCGACACCGGTCCCGGCGGCTGTTCGCAGCCGGTGACCTCTATCGGTAGCTGCCCGACGCTTCCCCTGGAGGCCGACCGGGCCGTCGTCATCTCCGGCCCGAGCACGGGGGCGTTCTGGGCGTGCTCCAGCGGCTCGTGGGCCGAGGACGCGGGGGCGGACTGGAGCTTCGCCCAGGGGGAGGGCGGAGGCACAGAGGTCGCAATCAACTGGATGGATCTCCTGATCAGCGGCAGCTGGCCTACGTCTGGAGACGCGCTCGACCTCGGCCTGCTGGCCTTCGCGGTGGACGACGGGGGTACGCCGTGGGCCGTCTTCCCCGCCACGAACCCGCTGACGGACATCTGCTCTGAGAGCTACACCTGGAACGACCTCTATGACCCGGCGCAGATCACCTCCGTGACCCTCCCGACTGACGGTCAGCCGACGGGGACGGAGCTTATGATGACGCTGGACAGTCCACAGGCTCCGACAGCGGCTCGGTGCCCGGGCAGTCTCCTCACGTACGAGCTGGAACTGACCAACCAGGAGGTCCTCACAGTGTCCGGTCTTACGATCGGCTTCGATGGGACGCCGGGGTTGGACCTGGAGAGCATTGAGGGTGCGACCTACAGCGGGTCGTGGGCGTCGGTGGATCTGCCGTCGATCGCGCCCGGCGCCGGTCACGCCGTGACGCTCACGGCTGTATTGACCGATGACGTCTGCACGCTGGCGGCATCGTCGGCGGTCACGCTGGCCGCGGAGCTTCTGGCGGAGCCTCCGGTCCGGCTCGACCTGACGCACCTGGTCGACTGTCAGCCGCCCAGCCTGACCGTCACGACCGATCCGGACCAGACGCTCCGGCCGGTCCTGGGGACAGCGAGCGATGACGGCACGGGGATCAGTCGGGTGGACTACCGCGTCGACAACGGCGCGTGGACGACGACTGATGGGACTCTATTCTGGTCGATTGACCTGGAGCTTCCTCCTGCCTCCCAGTGGCAGCTCGACGTCCAGGCCTGGGATCAGTGTCGGGCCGGGCCGGTCACGACGCTGCAGTTCAGCGATTCGGAGCCGCCGACGTTGACGGTCGACGTGGGCCCGGTGGTGAGCGGCGATCCCGTCGACCTCTTCGGCACCGCTCGCGATCTGCCCTACGGCGGTGAGGTGGTGGCTGCCGAGGCGGCCGTGGACGGCGAGTGGCAGCCGGCCACGCTTGGAGCGCCCGACGTCAACGGTGTTCGCGAGTGGCATCGCACGTGGCACCCTCCGAGCACCGAGGTCACCTACACCGTGCAGGTCCGGGCCATCGACGCGGCCGGCAACCTGGGCACGTCGGAGCCCTCCGATGTCTACGTACGAACACCGTTGAGCTCGGACGCCGTGACCACCACGGTCACGCCAGAGGCCGGGGGCACGCTCGTTTACACGGACGCACAGGGCTTGACGACGACGGTGAGGGTCCCGCCCGGTGCCGTAAGCGAGACTCTGACGCTGGTCTTCACGCCGCTGGATGAACCGACACATCCCACGGCACCGCTCATGTTCGCTGGCCACGCCTTCACGCTGGAGCTGTACCGGGGGGCGTATCTCCTGCCGGGCTACCTGTTCGAGGAGGCGGTCTCCATCGCCATAACCTACAGCGAGACCGACATCGCCGACATCGAGGATGAGAGTACGTTGGTTCTGGCGACGTGGGCCGGCGGCCGATGGCGGGACGCGGCGTGTGAGCCGGTCCAACGCGACGTCGACGCCAATTGGCTGTCCGTCTCGATCTGTCATCTGAGTGAGTTCGCGCTGCTTGGCTATGGGGACGAGGTGCCTGTTGGAGGGGCGACGCGGCCCATAGCTCCGCCGCTGGGATCCTGGGCGCGAGTCGGAGTGGCTGTGGTAGCCGTGGTGGCTGTCCTGGCCGCTGCTGCGATCTTGGTCAATCGCAGGAAGGGGGACGGTACCATCTAGAATGCGAGTGTCAGGTCGATGAGGGCTCAAGTGACGACGGGAGGCCGGCTACCAGATGGTAGCCGGCCTCCCGTCTGAGGTCCTCTCCCGCTGCACGGCTCTGTGCAGTCCATCTGCAGAACCGTCCGGCTGTCTGTCCTGGTTCCCTAACCAGAAACCTGCAGGCTACAGCAGGGCACTCTCGGGTGTACCTTATCTCTCGAGACGCTCCCTAAGCTCCTCGTACTCGGCGGGTGTGATCTCGCCTGAGGCGAGGCGGCGCCGTGCCAGCTCGAGCGGCTTCGTCTTTGCGGCACCAACGGTCGCCGCCTGCAACCTCGTGCGGCGAGCGAGCCAGATTGCCCCGAGGGCCAGCAATGCCAGCAGACCCACGAAGAGTGTCAAGCCGAAGAGAGGCCCAAGCCACCATGCTCCGCCCCAGCCTCCCATGTGCCCCCATCCTCCCCAACCGAGGCTATTCGTGCAGAATCCCATCTTCATGCCTCCTGTCGATTGTGTTCACTGAAAACTATCTCTGTAAACTACGTCTGCCAACTGCTCGATCCACTCACCTCGTGCGTACCGACCACTGACTGCACGTGACTGTCACGACTCGATCTGACCGCGGATCTTCTCGTACTCGTCGCGGCTGATCTCGCCACGGGCCAGGCGCCGGTCGAGCATCTCTCGGGCCGTGCCTTTGCGCTCGCTGCCGGTCACGGTGCCGTTCCCAACTTGCTTCAGTAGGAAGGCGCCGCCTCCGCCGATCACAAGCGCGACAAGGATGCCGCCCAACAACAGCAGACCCAGGAAACCAAACATCATCATCGTCTCTTACCTCCTCAGGATTGTCTCAGACGGTTCGTACTTTCTCCGTCTCTCTTGACATGTATACTAACGTAGTGCTTGAGCGGCGACCAGAGATGTTTGGCCCTTTACCGCGTCCGCCAAATGGCGGGGGTGGGGAGGGAGGGCTTATGCTGCGGGGAGGGGAGCAGCCGCGTCCGATCGTTGACCGCCGTCGGGCCGGTCCGCTTCCCCCGGCTGGGACGGCAGGTGCACGGTGATCCGCGTGCCTTCGCCGGGGGCCGTGTCGACGCGAAAGGAGCCTCCCAGCAACGTGGCCCGTTCCCGCATGCCCATCAGACCGAAGTGTCCGGCGTGCGTCAGCACGTCGGGCCGGGATGGGAGGTCGAAGCCGATGCCGTCGTCGACGACGGAGAGATCGAGACCCTCGGAGGTTGTTCGAACGCGGACGACGATGGTCTCGGCCTCGGCGTGCTGGACGGCGTTGGTGAGCGCCTCCTGGGCGATGCGGTAGGCAGCTAGCTCTACGGCAGGGGCGTGACGCCGGCCGGCGCCCTCTTTTTCCAGGCGGACCTGAGCCTGGGTCCGTTCGTCGGCCTGGCGGACGAGCATCTCCAGTGCCGGAATGAACCCGAGGTCCTCCAGGTAGGACGGGCGTAGCGCGCCGATGATCCGGCGGAGCTCCTCCACAGTCTCGCGCTCGGCGTCTCGGAGGTCGTCTAGAAGGCTGCGTGCCTCGGCGACCTCGTCGCGCGAAAGCAGGCGCTGAACCATCTCGGCCCCGTGGCCCAACGCGATCAGATCCTGCACCGGCCCGTCGTGAAGTTCGCGCGCCAGTCGGGCTCGCTCGGCCTCCTGGCCCTCGGTGATGGCGGTCAGGTAGTCCCGCACACCGGCCTCGTAGCCGCGGATCCGCTCCGCCATGTCGGCCAGGGCACAGTGGAGGTCCTGGATCTCCTGAACGCCGTGGACCGGGCGGTCGGCCCCTTCGGCTATGGAGATGGCGGAGAGATCGCCCCACGACACGTGCTCGGCGGCATCGGCGAGCCTCTGCAGGGGCCGGATGACCGTGCGCCAGCCGAAAGTTAGGATCAGCAGCGAGACGACGGCGGCGCCCACCGCGACTACGGGGGCTAGGTTGGAGAGACGCAGAATGGGACCGATGACCTCGTTGACGGGCTCGCCGACGAGGACCTTCCAGTCGGTCCCGGTGACCGGGGCGAATGCTACCAGTACAGGCCCCAGCGAGTCGGTTGAGACGATCACGGTTCCTTCGCCCTCCCGAAGGCCGGGTGCTACGCTCCAGGCTGGCTCCCCGTCCAGCTGAGGCCCGGCGCCGGACTGGGCCAGGATCTCCCCGGCTTTGTTGACGACGACCAAGGCGGCGGTCTGCGGCTGATTCTCGAAGACGGCAGGCATCCAGTCGGAGAGACCCTGACCATCGGGGCTGACGACCCCGTGCGCGAGCCCGTCCTCGATGAAGCGAGCCGCGAGCCGCGCCAGGGAGAGGTCGCGATCGGCCACGAAGTCGCGCATGGCGCGCTGATGGGCATAGACCCCGGTGAAGGCTAGAGCGATGATGACGAACGTCACCGGTAGGATGGCCCACAGGAAGAGCTGGAACTGGAGACTCCGCAAGAAGCGGATGAGGCGCCTTCTCATAGGGTCGTCTGCTCCCGACGCCTCACTCGATGACGATCCAGCCGCGTTTCAAAGCCTCGGTGACGGCCTCGGTGCGGCTGTTGACGTGGAGCTTGTCGTAGACACTGGCCAGGTGGCCCTGCACGGTGCGGTGGCTGATACCCAGCTCGCGCCCCACCTCGCGGTTCGTCATCCCCTTGGCAACCAGGCGCAGCACGTCGATCTCGCGCGGTGTCAGCGGTTCTATCTGGTCCGCGGCGCCCGCCGGCCGCCGTCCTGTCGCTTGCTGCACAACTTTGCTGGCCACCTCCGGGCTGAGTGCGGATTCCCCACGGTAGACGGTGCGGACCGCGTCGACCAGCTCGTCGGCGCCGGCGGTCTTGAGGACGTAGCCATCGGCGCCGGCCTCCAGGAGGGCGAAGACGTAGGGATCATCGTCGTAGGCCGTCAGGATAAGCACGCGGGTGTCCGGGAAGCGGTCCTTGATGCGGCGCGTGGCCTCCACCCCGGTGACCTCGGGCATGCGGATGTCGAGAACGGCGACATCCGGGCGGTGTTCCTCGACCAGGCGGAGGGCCTCGGCCCCGTCGGAGGCCTCGGCCACGACCTTGATGGCCGGGTCTTCCTCCAGGAAGCGGCGGATGCCCTGGCGGACGACGGCATGGTCGTCGGCCAGGATCGCGCGGATCTGTTTGGTCATATCTCCCTCCACGTGTTCAGGCTGGCCTTCGGCGATGTCCGAACGTGGGATCTGCCGCCACGTGCGCGCAGGGTGCCGCCCAGGCGTGACCAACCACCAGGACGACCTCTCGGCGATGATCGCTATCGAGTCTACACGGTTCCATTCTAGCACAGCGCGCGCAAAGAAGCGTGCGGGTCGAGTTGGGGCTTACGTTGGTCTTAGTTGGGTAGAGTTGCAATTGCGTTAGTTTGCTGTCGGCCGGGGCACTACGTTGGCCGTTAGACGCACCTCGGCCCAGGAGTGAGGGGGCGGTGGTGGCGAAGCCCACCAGGCACCGACCTCCCCGCGTGTCTGGTGATGGTTGGCGCCGCCACCTAGCGGGATGCTCCCTCAGTGGGCCTCTTCCTCGCCCATTATGTCCAAGAAGTCGCCGTGCCACGTGTGGTACCAGACCTGCCCGGTGGTTCCGTGCACGCTCAACATCCCCTCGATCTTGCCGTCCTCCAGCGTGTGTATCGTGTAGTAGCCGTAGAAGGGGACCGCATGCTCGTCTGCCGTCAGGCCCGGTCGGTTGGCATCCAGCCAGCGCTGGGCAACCTCCACCGCTTCCTCCGCTGTGAGAACATTCCCTCGGCGGCCGCTGCCCATCATCCCTCGGTGGTGCATGCCGTACCGCTCATTCCACATCATGTTCGGCCCCATCTCCGGACCGACTATCCCGCTCTCTCTGTCCACCAGCAGCTCCATAGCCCCGATTCCGGTGTCGTGCTCTCGGGCGATGGCGTAATAGTTCTGCTCGAAGGCCATCACCTCCGCGATTTCGAGATCCTCGTACCCACGGGATCGCAGGTACCGCTCCACAGCCTCGTGTGCCTCCTCGATGGTCAAGCCGTCCGAGTCTCCGTATGCTGAATCCTCGCCGAGATCCCGTGACCTCTCCGTCCACCCGTCGCGGTTGTGACCCCACGGGCCTCTCATGCGAGGCATCATGCCCGGGTACTCCCCATAGCCTGGCCCACGATCGAGGGCATAGGCCGATGGAGCGGCCCAGAGCTGGCGGCCCCAAAGGGCCCAGCCCGCCGCCAATCCGACGACCACCAGCGCCACCACCACCACGATTCCCAAGCTAGTCCACAGTACAGTCTTCATCTTCACCCTCCACTCTCCTCGTTTCATCTCTCTGTCCACGGCTAACGCGGCGCCAGGACCATCCTCAGGTCGACGAGCTATCCTCACTGGGCGTCTAGCGGCGCCTCGATGGGATCTCTCCCTCCGCGTGCCGCGTCAGCTAATGCCCGATCAGGAGTAGTCTAACACGACCAGATGGCGCCGTGGAGCGCCGTTTGGCGGGGGTGGTGTACAGGTGAACGGCCTACATCAGATTGACGTCCAGCACGACGGGCAGGTCCGCGTCGATCAGTTGCAGCGTCATTGGGAGCATCCGCTCCAGGTTCTTGCCGTCGACCACGTGGACGACGACGTCTGGCTTCTCCTCAAGGAGCACCCGACGCGCCACGCGCTCCTCCTCGCTTATCGGGAGCAGCCCGTATGTCCCGGGCGTGTCCACCATGGCTACCTCGACGCCACCGACCTGGCCCTTCCCATGGCTCAACTCGACGGTCGTACCGGGGAAGTTGGACACGGTGACGTACGTCCCCGTGAGCCGGTTGAACAGGACGCTCTTGCCGACGTTAGGATTGCCGACGATGGCTACCAGGGACAAGCCATCGGTGTCTGTCTCCGGGGAGACGTGGCACCCGGCGCCACCCGCGGTCTCATCCTGCGGACTGTTTCCAAAGGGAATTCTCATAAGTGTCTCCAATCGGGTAGAAGCTGTCGTCCATTGGGGTCATTCTCGGAAGTCTTGGTTGAATCAGGCACCTCGCTCAAACTTACTTGTCGAACATCACATGATTGAGTATTTAAGTCAACTATTTTTCGATACAGCTATGCCCGCGGGCGGGTAGCTTCTAGCCGTCCCTGGCGTCACGCCCTCCCAGGGCCACCTGGGAGGCCTGTTAGTCCCAGCGCGCCGGCCGATCCGGGCGCCTTGGCCTCACGTCGACCCGCGAGGCCCCGGCCAGCGCTTCCTCGACCAGGCGATCCGTCTCGACCGCAGCCTCCGCCGACCGGACGTCGTCCAGCCCGGGCCTCGTCACCACGTGACCTGGCAAAAGGAAACGGCAGCAGTCGTCCGCCGGAATCTGTGATAGATCGAAGGTGCCGATGGCGCGAGCCCGGTCCACGATCTCCTGCTTGTCCATCCCGATCAACGGTCTCAGGATCGGCAGGTCCGCCGCGTTTGCAGTGGCCGCCAACCCCTCCAGCGTCTGCGAGGCGACCTGTCCGATCGATTCGCCGGTCACCAGCGCCTGTCCGTCTTCCTCCCGGATCAGAGCCTGGGCCACGCGGACCATCAGGCGCCGATAGAGGAGCACCCGGAAGGGCGCCGCGGCGAGAACGGTGATCTCCCGCTGCTGCCGCCCGATAGGCACGGCGTAGAAGTGCGAGGACATACCGTAGGCGCCCAGGGCCTCCACGATCTTGCGCACCCGCTTCTCCGCCCCGCGCCAGTTGCCGAAGGGGCGGCTGTGGAAGTGGACGGGCGTAACGCGGCACCCCCGCTTGAGGACCATGTAGCCCGCCACCGGCGAGTCGATCCCACCCGAGAGGAGCAGGCCCACTCGTCCGCTTACCCCTACGGGCAGGCCGCCCGGTCCCGGCACCCGTCCGAAGGTCACGAGCGCCCGGTCGTAGAGCACCTCGATGCCGATCTCGAACCTGGCGTCGTCGAGGTCTACCGGCCACCCCGTGCGCTCCTGAACAGCGGCACCTATCTCTCGCTCAATATCGGGAGAGATGACGGGGAACGATTTATCGGCCCGGGAGGCTCGGATGCGGAAGCTCTCCTCTGGCTTGGGAGGGAGGTGATGCAGCACGGCAGCTTGGATGGCGTCCATCTCCCGCTCCACCGGGAAGGCCGGGGCGAAGTGTGCGATGCCGAAGACCGTCCTCAGCCGCGCTGCCCAGGCCGTCCTTGGGAGGGGCTCCCCCAGACGGGCGAGGAGCCGGCCGGGCAACCGCTCCACGCCTTCTACACCAACGGGCGCCAGCCGCTGCGCTACATTCTCCGCCAGGGTACGCTCGAAGAAAGGGCGGTTCCGTCCCTTCAGCGCGATCTCTGCGTAGTGGATCGCCGCGTGACGACTTGTCAACTCCACTGCTCGATCTCCCGTTTCTGCACCGATCCTCCGCGTCCCGCTAAGGTTGTCACACGTGCCAACTACTGCGCCCCACTCGAGTACCGACCGCGTCGGAGACCCGAGGGAGCGAGCGAGAGGCGTCCAGCCCGTCGTGCCGTGCCATCGCATCCGGTAGGGCCAGGAAGTCCTTCCGCGACACCCCCACCACCAGCTCCTCGTCCTGAAACCCGCACAGCTCCCGCATCCCCGCGCAAAGCAGGCTCAGGTGGGGCTCTCTGGTCTCGTACACACGCGCGATGACCTCGCCGCAGACCGCGTGGGTACCCGTGCACCGGGCCTCGATCCCCCCGGTCAGCACGGCGAGTGTCATCGCCTGGCGCGGCGTCACTGTGAACAACACCTGGTCCGCCCCCGCCACCGGCCCCACGCGGACCGCGCTGATGCTGGCGTGGATGCGGGGCTCGACGTCCACGTAGACCGGCTCTACCAGGCCCAACGCCAGGCTCGCCCCGGGGCACTCGATGTCTCCGTACCGGAACCTGCGCGCTCCTCCCTCCAGGTCCTCCCGCTCCAGGATGCAGAAGCGCCGGGGTGCGCCCGCCGGCTCTGTGCGCCGCGGTCCTTCCTCGACATGCACTCCCACCGCCCTCTGCTGAAGGTTCAGAAAGCGCGTCACCTCCTCGGCGATCCGCTCCTCGCGGCTCATGCGCGCCTCCCCGCCGTGGTCGACGGGGCGTCCCGCCCGTGCTCAGCCTCCCGCTCTGAACCCGACGCGCAGGCCACTGCGGACCTCTCGGCGATCAACTCCGTGATCGTCGGGCTCCTCCCACAGACCAGGCAATCGGGGTTCCATTTGAGTTCGAGATCCATGAACGAGGTCTCGAGGCCGTCGAAGACCAGGAGCCGCCCGGTCAGCGTCTCCCCCACACCCAGGAGGAGTTTGAGCGTCTCGGCGGCCTGCAGAGAGCCGATAATGCCCGGCACCGCGCCCAGCACGCCGGCCTCTTGACAGCTCGGTATGAGGTCCTGCGGCGGAATCTCGGGGAAGAGGCAGCGGTAGCAGGGGCCCTTGCCGGGCATGAATACCGCCGCCTGCCCCTCAAACTGATAGACTGCTCCCAGCACGAGGGGCTTACCCAGGAGAACACAGGCGTCGTTGATCAGGTACTTGGTGGGGAAGTTGTCGCTCCCTTCCACCACGACGTCGTACGGCTCGACGATCTTGAGACCGTTCTCCGCGCTGATGCGCTCCTGATGGAGCGTTACTGATACATCGGAGTTAAGAGCGCGGAGCGTCTCGGCGGCCGAGGTGGTTTTCGGCCGACCCACGTCGTCCGTCTGGTGAAGCACCTGGCGGTGGAGGTTAGAGAGATCCACCGTGTCGAAGTCAGCCAGTCCCAAGGTCCCTACGCCGGCTGCGGCGAGGTAGAGCGCGGCCGGGGACCCCAGGCCGCCGGCCCCTACGACCAGCACCTTCGATTCCAGCAGCTTCCTCTGTCCCCTCCCGCCCACCTGCGGCAGGATGATCTGGCGGCTGTACCGCCGTATCTGCTCCTCCGTGAAACCGAACATAGTACCTTTCTAGCTTTCGACCCGCTGCCGATCCTCGATGACGATCGCGACCTCCTCGACCTCGCCGTCCCGGATGCGGAAGCCGCCCAGGACCGGATCCTCATCGTCAGCTAGCGAGACGATGATATAGACCGCGCTAGGATACGCGGCCATAGCTACGTCGATAGGTGACGGATAGGCTGGCGCATCCGGATGGGAGTGATAGATGCCCACCACGTGCCAGCCCCGCTCCTCGATAGTCAGCATAGCGTCTAGCTGAGCTTGTGGCTCGGCCAGATACCGGTTAGTCACCGGGTAACCGCTCGCCTCCGCGTTGGGCAGCGGGTAGATCTGCTCTACTCTCGCATCGCGGCCGCCAAGGATCCCGCACGCCTCGTATGGGCGCGCGACCCGGGCATGCTCGATGATCTGCATGACCTGCCACGGCGATAGGATCAACTCTGCCTCTTCCCGTCTACTCATTCCGCCTGCGCTTTGCGCACCGTGATGGTCCAATGGCCTTCCCTCTCCTCTCGCACAGCCAGCACCTCGTGCCCGCGGTTCATAACGCTCCGCGGCACGTTCTCCACCGCTGGTGCGTGATCCACCGTCACCTCGAGCACCTGGCCCGGCTCTGTCTCCTCTAAGGCCAGGATCGTCTTGACAAACGTGTAGGGGCAGACCTCGCCTCTCAGATCCACTCTTCGAGCGACTCTCACTCTCTCCCCCGATTCTGTGCGGCTCACTGCCTCAGCACGCCCATTCCGCCACAGCCGCTGTCGGTAAAGGGCAGCTCGCATCTCCCTGTATAGCAGGCGTCTCCGCGCGGCAGATCGTACCTGTCCGGGTCGACGCCCCGGCTCTCCAGCTCCCTACCGACGTAGTAGTCGCTGTGGATGAACCGCAGCCACTGCAGCGCTGACGACCGTACATCCTTGGCATTGAACCCCTTTTCTGCAATAAGGTAACCAGACAGTCCCCATACGGACTTGGCTAAATTGCAGTCGCAGCAGCACGTTGACATGGGGTTGTCGTCGCAGCAGGGCGCCTTCAGCGGCAACAGGGCTTCGTCCACCATGCGCTGCTGCTCCGGCGTGATCGGCGCGCTTTCGTAGTAGTCGATGAACTGCTGCGTGTTGTCCAGGGAAAGCGGCAGGCCATAGGCAGTCGGATCACCGGCCTCGGGGATGATCTCCTCTCGCACCTCCTCAGGTGTGGCTGCGCTAGCCGTCTCGCTTCCTCTCAGAAGCAGGAATCCTGCAATGGCTATCGCGATCGTTAGCAGTGGGATTGCTACGTACGCTGCTCGCTTCACTAGCCGGCTGGCCGCTGGCCGCTTGCTCTTCTTCTTTCTACGTGTTCTTCCAGACATAGTTGACCTCCTAGGTGGCAATACGTCGCTATTGTCGTCACTTCCGCATCACTTAACGGGACGGGCATTGAACGATCCCTGATCGGACGGGCGTGCTCACTCCAGCCCAGGTCCTAGACCAGGCTCTGGAGCAGCCACCCGGCCATGATCACAAAAGGAACGGCCGTCGCCAGTTTGATCATAGCCGTCCGTCGGTGGATGAAGCGCCCTAGCTGCTGACACGTGGTACCGACATAGGCCAATCCAAAGACGACGATCAAAGGCAAGATGGAAGCCAGATTGTAGAGCACCAGGTAGAAGAAAGCCCGACCCTGCATATCGGGATGTCCCATTACGAAGATGATCGTGGGCAGATACACCTGTCCTGTGCAGGCTAGCTCCAGAAGGGAGATGACAAACCCCGCGAAGAAGGCGACGGGCACGAAGGCCCAAGCCTTCGTGCCGATTCGAGCTCGACGGGCACAAAGACTTAAGTAGATCGGGCAATCACGCCTCCTCCCAGGACAACGTCTCCACGATTGAAGACAGCTGCCTGTCCCGGCGTGACATCGCGCAGTGGCGTGTTGAGTTGAACGCTCAGGCCCCGCCTCGATCAGAGCCAGCACGTCGCCTTCTGTCTAGCTAGAGTCGCACAGCCTCGTCACAAAGATCCTGCAAGGTGACCGAGTCCAGGAATTCTTTCATGGCCACCGACAGCCGCTTCCAGAGCAGATGCGTTACACAGCCGTCAATGCGATTGCAGGAGGAATCGTCCTGTGGATCGACGCAGTAGACCAGGGCAATCGGTCCCTCCACCGCCTCAAGTACATCGCTGGCGAGGATCTCATCTGCACCACGGGCGAGTCGATATCCCCCACCCGGTCCCCTCACGCCCTCGACCAACTCCGCATCCTTGAGCTGTAGAAATAGCTGGGCCACGTAGTCAGCGGAGATGCCCTGTCGCTCGGCGATCTCCTGACGCGCGACAGGTTCATCAGCGCTGTGGAGGGCCAGGTCCACCATCGCCCGCAATGCATATCGTCCTCTTGTCGTAATCCGAATCATGCTTTCTCCCGCGCGAGAGCTACCTGGCGACTAAGGAGTGAACGCATTCTGGTCGATCACCTCCCCGGGCGGAACGATCACGAAGTCGCTGGCAAGCTCCTTGACCGCTGCTGTTCCCTCTTGCAGTATGTCCAGGGCAGTTTCGACCAGGCGGCGGACGTAGTCATCGGAGCCCAGGATCTCCTCGTAGCGCATGTCCCAGCGCCTGCAGAACCTGGCGACCTCCTGAGCAGCCGGTCGATACTCTTCCAGGTCGTCCTCGCTGTGAGCGACCAGGGCCACACGCTTGTAGTTCTGGTACTGCTCGTCCAGAATCCACTCAGCGTCGTCAGCCCCGTACCGTTCGGCGTACTCCTGGTACTCGCTGAGAGGATGGCTGCCCGATTCGAGCCACCCTTTGCTCAGATAGTACGTGGCAGGTTCAACCTTGAACTCCCTCATATAGGCTTGGCGGGAACCGAGCAGGAGGGTGATGCAATCGTCGGCCCGAGGAATGAGCAGGGTGTGTTTGCCGGCGCGAAGATCGCTCGTTCCGTTGCCGCAAAGCCCGTAGCCCAACACGACAAGGCTGGGCCGTTTGATGCTGTCGATGCGCTCCTGAAGGGTCTCGGTCATCTTGCCCGGCACGCGATGGAGACCGTAGTCCTCGAAGGTGACGTGGGCGACCAGATCCTCCGGCAGCAAGGGCTCGAGCACGTCCTGCAGCACCTGGCAGCCGATGACCACCAACGATTCTGTTCCCAATGGTGTGGGTTTGTTCTCGCAGCTCGTGGTTCGTGATACGGTGTCTCTCTTCACTTTCCCCCTGCTCCTGTTAGTCTCTCTCGTGGGATCTGTGTCGTCCGACCACATCCTACTACTGTTGAGAAAAATAGTCAAGTATTGGGGGCTGAGCTGTGGCGCGTCTCCAGGGTTGATCCTGAGCAATCAAGCGCGAGCTGATCCTATGACGGTGTTCTGCTTCCGTTCGATGCTTCGATTCTACCGTCTCGACTTCTCTACCAACAGAGGGATTCGGCTCGTAATCGGCCCCGCCATTTGGCGGGGGG
>Ga0207797_1001897_pt1 | contig 14862 bp, 12 predicted proteins | sample PRCRCaboRojoPR_6_FD_187275 | JGI IMG/M metagenome (GOLD analysis project Ga0207797, IMG submission 187275) | Marine sediment microbial community from Cabo Rojo, Puerto Rico - PR CR 10% Liquid 1 (SPAdes) | ecosystem: Environmental > Aquatic > Marine > Coastal > Sediment | place: Cabo Rojo, Puerto... | reverse complement strand
CGCGAACAGCGCACCCCCGCCGGTGGCCGCGGTTCCGGCCGCACTGCCGGTCGAGTCGACGGCGACGACGCCGAACGAGAGGACCGAGGCGAGCAGGAACAGGACGAACGCCAGCGGGACGGCGGCGACGAGGCCGGCGTAGACACCGACCCGGAGTCCGACGCTCGGGTCGTCGCTCTGGAGGTAGCCCGCGACGGCGCCGCCGAGGACGGGCGAGAACGGGACGAACCCGAGGACGACGCTCACGAGACCGCCGACGAGGGCGTTGACGAGCGTGTTCGGTTCGCGGACGGGCGTGGAGGAACGGGCGACGGTCTCTGTCATCCCCACCGGAACGTCTCACGAGGGGATAAACGCGTCCTGACGGGAGCGAACGCGTGTCGTGGTACTGACTGACGCGGCGATTGCGACCACCGTCGGCCCACGGGTTCTTGTCGGTCGGGTGCCACGCCACGAGCATGGGAGCCACGTTCGAACTCTACGAGGACCGCGAGGGGAAGTACCGCTGGCGACTCGTCCACGACAACGGGAACATCATCGCGGACTCCGGCGAGGGGTACGCGACCCGACAGAAGGCCAGACAGGGCATCGACAGCGTTCGGGAGAACGCGCCGGACGCCCCGGTCGAGTCGCTCGAGGACTGACGGCCCGGGGACCCACCCGTCGGACGGTTTTTATCCACCCGCCCGCGTAGCCGTGTGCATGGCGACCGAGGGACGTGGCGGGCGCGACGAGAGAGACGCGGGGGACGTCGGCGACGGTGACCTGCCCCCGGACCCCGCGAGCGACCCGCGGGCCGACTACGACTACCGTTCGGACGACGGGGAGGTGGTCGGTGGCATCCGGACCGACCCCGCCCTCGCCCGAGCGCTCGAACGGCTCGTCGACGGCGAGGTCCGGTTCGACGAGTACACCCGCACGCTGTACGCCACCGACGCCTCGGCCTACGAGGTGCCGCCGGTCGGCGTGGTGTTCCCGCGGCACACCGAGGACGTGGCGGCCGTCGTGGAACACTGCCGCGACCAGGGGGTCGCCGTCCTCCCGCGCGGGGCGGGCACCTCGCTCGCGGGGCAGGCGGTCAACGAGGCCGTCGTCCTCGACTTCACGGAGCACATGGACCGGGTGCGCGAGACGGACCCCGACGCCCGCACGGTCCGCGTCCAGCCCGGCTGCAGGCTGGGCGACCTGAACGACCGGCTCGCCGAGCACGACCTGAAGTTCGCGCCCGACCCGGCGTGGGGCGACAAGTCCGTCGTCGGCGGTGCCGTCGGCAACAACTCCACGGGCGCTCACTCGCTGCAGTACGGCAAGACCGACGCCTACGTCGAGTCGCTGGAGGTGGTGCTCTCGGACGGGTCGGTCCACGAGTTCGGCGACGTGACCCTCGGGGAACTCCGGTCGCGCGCCGACGGGGACTGGGACCTCGCGTCGAAGGTGGCCCGCGAGGTCCTCCGAATCGTCGAGGAGGAAGCGGACGCCGTCGACGAGGCGTTCCCGGACCTGAAGCGCAACGTCTCGGGGTACAACCTCGACCGGCTCGTCGAGGAGGGTCGCGAGGCGCTCGCCAGCGACGACGCGACGGTCAACCTCGGCCGCCTGCTCGCCGGGAGCGAGGGCACCCTCGCAGTCGTCACCGAGGCCACCCTGTCGCTCGAACCCATCCCGGCGGCGAAGTCGGTGGCGCTGCTCGCGTACCCGGACCTCGTCGACGCGATGGAGGACGTGGCACCCATCCTCGAACACGACCCGGCGGCCGTCGAGGTGATGGACGACGTGTTGCTGGACCTCGCCCGCGAGACGAGCGAGTTCGGCGGCCTCGTCGAGGAGATGGTGCCCGAGGGGACGGGCGCGATGCTGCTCGTGGAGTTCTACGCCGAGAGCGACGCCGAGGGCCGCGAGAAGGTTGCCGGCCTGCTGGCCGACCGCTCGCCCGACACCCCCACCGAGGCCGCGGTGCCAGACTGGGCGCCCCCGACGGGCGAGGCCGTGCGGGCCACACAGGCCGACGAGGCCCACGACGACGCAGAGCGCGCCCGGTTCTGGAAGCTCCGGAAGTCCGGGCTCCCCATCCTGCTCTCGCGCACCTCCGACGCGAAACACATCTCGTTCATCGAGGACACCGCGGTCCCGCCCGAGGCGCTCCCGGGGTTCGTCACCGAGTTCCGGGAGGTGCTGGCGGCAAACGGCACCTCCGCCTCCTTCTACGCCCACGCCGGCCCGGGGTGTCTCCACGTCCGCCCGCTCGTGGACACAAAGACGGTGGAGGGGATCGCGCAGATGGAGGCCATCGCCGACGGCGTGACGGACCTCGTCGTCGAGTACGGTGGCAGCGTCTCGGGCGAGCACGGCGACGGCCGCGCGCGGACCCAGTGGAACCGGAAGCTGTACGGCGACCACGTCTTCGAGCTGTTCGTCGACCTGAAGCGGGCGTTCGACCCCGACGGCATCCTGAACCCCGGACAGGTCTGTGGCGACGTCCCGATGACCGAGAACCTCCGGTTCGACGACGAGTACGACCTCGACCTCGAGTTCGAGCCGGCGCTGCACTGGGAGAACGAGAACGGGATGGCCGGGATGGTCGAACTCTGTCACGGCTGTGGGGGCTGTACCGGGCCGCAGCACACGACCGGGGGCGTGATGTGCCCCACGTATCGCGCCACCGAGGAGGAGATCCAGTCAACCCGCGGCCGGGCGAACATGCTCAGGCAGGCGATGAGCGGGACGCTCGACGCCGAGAGCACGGACCCCGAGTTCCTGCGGGAGGTGCTCGACCTCTGTGTCGGGTGCAAGGGGTGTGCCCACGACTGCCCGAGTCAGGTCGACCTCGCGAAGCTGAAGGTCGAGGTCGAGCACGCCCACCACCGGGAGTCCGGGTCGACTCACCGCGAGCGCCTGTTCGCGAACGTCCACACCGTCTCGAAGGTCGGGTCGGCGCTCGCCCCACTCTCGAACGCCGTCCAGTCGCTCCCGGGGAGCGGGTGGCTGGCCGAGAAGACGCTCGGCATCGCCCGGGAGCGGTCGCTGCCCCACTTCGAGCGCGAGACGTTCCGCGACTGGTTCGAGACGCGCGACGGGGGCCTGCCCGAGTCCGAGGCGACCCGTCGCGCCCTGCTCGTCCCGGACACCTACAACGACTACTCGAACCCCGCGGTGCTCCGGGCGGCCGTGCGGGTGCTGGAGGCGGCCGGCGTCCACGTCGACGTCCTAGACACCGGCCCCACCGGTCGGGCCGCCCACTCGCAGGGGTTCCTCCACGTGGCCCGCGAGCGGGCACGGGCGACCGTCGACGAGCTCGCGCCCCGCATCGAGGACGGCTGGGACGTGGTCGTCGTCGAACCGTCCGACGCCGTGATGCTCCAGTCGGACTACGGGGACCTCCTGTCGGGGACGGTCGTCGACCTCGTGTCTGACTACATCACCGGCGTCTGCGAGTATCTCGACCGCCACGACCTGACGGGCGCGGTCGACTGGTCCGGGACCGAGGAGTCGCTGACGTACCACGGCCACTGCCACCAGAAGGCCACGCGGAAGGACCACCACGCCGTCGCCGTCCTCCGTGGGGCCGGGTTCGAGGTGGACCCGCTCGACTCCTCCTGCTGCGGGATGGCCGGGTCGTTCGGCTACGAGGCCGAGCACTACTCCATGTCGAAGGCCGTGGGCGATCAGCTGTTCGAACTGGTAGACGCCAGCCCGGGCGAGCGGCTCGTCGCCCCCGGCGCCTCCTGCCGGACACAGCTCGGCGAGCGCGAGGGAGGGGAGACGCCGCCACACCCGGTACAGGTGCTGGCCACGGCGGTAGAACCCGGCGGCGGGGCGTGACTCGCGGGGCGCCAGCCCGGACTCGCACTCGGTGCGGGCCACAGGGATTTTATAACGCCCCGGGAGTGGTAGCAACCAGATGCGACCGGTCCGTCCCTCACACTCGTCGGCGCTGGCCATAGCGCTCGCGAGTCTTCTCCTCCTCGGTTCCGGCCTCTCTGCGGCCGCACTCGCCCTGCCGGGCGCGGCCGCGGGTGCGCCGGGGTCGTCGACCACCGCGGCCGACCTCGCCGGTCCCGAGAGCGTCGCCGAGGCACAGCAGGAGTTCGACCGGACCGCGTTCCTCATCACCGTCTACGGGAACGGCTCTGCGCGGTGGACGTTCCGGTTCGAGCGGACGCTCGCCAACGAGACGGAGCGACAGGACTTCCGGACGTTCGCGGACCAGTTCGATAGCGAGGAGACGGCGCTCTACACGGACTTCGTGAACCGCTCGGAACGCCTGACCGCGAGCGGGACGAACGCCACCGGCCGCGAGATGGAGGCCCGCGACTTCCGGCGTGACGCCCGCGTGAGCGAGCTCGGCAACGAGGGCATCGTCGAGATGTCGTTCCGCTGGGTCGGGTTCGCGCCCGTGAACGGCGACCGGGTCGTGGTCAGCGACGTGTTCGAGGGCGGCCTCTACATCCGGGCCGACCAGCGACTCGTGTTCACGCGGGGGCCGGGCGTGGTGTTCGAGGAGGCCTCACCGTCGCCGGACTCCATCGCCGGCGCCTCGCTGGCCGACAGCGACTCCGTCACCTGGCGCGGCGAGCGGACGTTCGCCGACGAGCGCCCGCGGGTGGTGCTCGCGCCGCCGTCGAGCGGGACGTCCACGGCCGGTCCCGGGAGCCCGACCGGGACGTCCACCGCGGACGGACAGACGGCGACCACACCCGGGGCCGCGGGCGGTGGTGGCCTCGGGCTCCTCCCACTCGTCGCGCTCGTGGCCGTCCTCCTCCTCGGCGTCGGTGCGGCCATCGCCTACCGCTCGGGGGCGCTCGGTGGTGGCGGTGGCGCCGGGGTGGCGGGGTCGACCGGTGCCGACGACGGCGGTGACGACCCGGACGGAGGGAGTGTGGCCGCGGCAGGTGCCGGTGGCGCGGCCGAGGCGGCGGGGAGCGCCACCGACGCCGACCCCGAACCGGCGGTCAGCGACGCCGAACTGCTCTCCGACGAGGAGCGCGTGATGCGCCTGCTGGAGGAGAACGGCGGCCGGATGAAGCAGGTCAACATCGTCGACGAGACGGACTGGTCGAAGTCGAAGGTCTCGATGCTCCTCTCCGAGATGGAGGACGCGGACCAGATATCCAAGCTCCGCGTCGGCCGCGAGAACATCATCTCGAAGAAGGGGATGGAGCCGGAGGCCGCCCGCTCGCCGTTCGAGGACGAGGACAACTGACCACTCAAAACGACGTTTTACTCATCCACAGGCCCAACTCCCCGGACCGACAGGTGGACGGCGTATGGAGCGGTTCGCCGACGGCCGACAGGGAACCGGAGGCGGTGAGAGGTCGGGACGACCGTCGCGTCGAGCGGGCGAGGTGACTCCGCCCAGCCTCCGGTCCGGGACGCTCGTGCTGGTCGCGCTGCTGGTCCTGGCCGCGACGACCGGTGTGCCTGGCGTCGTCGGGCTGGGCAGTGCCCACACCGTCGCCAACGCCGGGGGCAGCCTCGACTACGAGGGTGACGCCGTGACCGTCACCCCCGAACCGGGCCAGCGCATCGTCGGGCACGCCGACCTGCCGCCGGGGACGCGGCTGACCGTCAGACTCCGGTCGAGTGGGAGCAATCCGTTCCTCATCAGCACGACGGCCATGGTCGCCGAGGACGGGAGTTTCCGGGGACGGTGACCTCACCCTCGAGACGGTCGAGGGCGAACGGGTCCGCGGCGAGACCGACCTCGAACCGGGGACGAACCTCACCATCCGTCTCCGCAGTTCGGGCGAGAATCCGTTCCTCGTCTCGGCGGCGACGACGGTTGGCGAGGACGGCACCTTCCGCGCGACGTTCGACCTCTCGGGCGTCGACGCCCCGGCCGCGTTCGAGGCGGTCGTCGTCCGCGACGGGGAGACGCTCGCCACCGCGGACGGGGCCATCGTGTCGAACGCGACCGAACCGAGCGCCGAACTCGACGTGGAGGGCGACCGCCTCACGCTCGCCAACGCGACGGGACAGGTCGTCACCGGCGAGACGAGTCTCGGCCCCGGTGAGACGGTCCTCGTCCGCATCCACGGCGCGGGCGAGTCGCCGTTCGTCCAGTCCCGTGAAGCCACGGTCACGGCGAACGGTACCCTCCGTGCGACGTTCGACCTCTCGGACGTGCCGGCGGACGCGACGTTCCGCGTCTACGTCCAGCACGACGGCGAGCGGCTGACGTACGCCCCCGGCGAGTTCGCGGCGAACTGACGCCGCCGTCCGTCACGCTTCGAGCGGCGTTTCAGCCTGCGATCGACTCTTTCCGTTCCCCAGTCACGATGTACCCAGTCAGCGACGCCAGTACGATGTACAGCCCTCCGAGACCCATCCGAACGGGAGGTGTCAATCCGTGAGTCACACGTCGCGTCCCGTCGCGCTCGTCGTGATAGCCCTCCTCGGCACCGTCCTCGTGGGCGTGGGCGGAGGGTCAGCGACTCCACTCACCACGGGCGGACCCCCGCCCGACCTCGGCGCGAACGAGACCGTCGTGGTCGCCGCCGACGGCGGGACCGGGAGCGACTACCGCTCGCTCGCCGCGGCCGTCGCGAACGCGAGCGACGGCGACACCGTCCGCGTGCGGCCGGGCACGTACGCGGGTGGCGTAGAACTCACCGGGAACGTCACCGTGGTCGCGCCGGCGGGCGCCACCGTCTCGAACGCGACGGCGGGCGGCCCGGAGAACGCGTTCGTCGTGAACGGTAGCCACGCCGCGCCGACCGTCGCGGGATTCACCGTCGTCGGGTTCGGACATGGCCTGTTCGCGGCCGAGACCCGTGGTGACTGGACGGTCCGGGACACCACGTTCCGTGACGTCGGCTGGGCCGCGGTGTACGCCGGGCAGTCGAGCGGCGACTGGGTCGTCACCGGCGTCACGGTCGAGGGGGCCTCGACCGGCGTCTGGTCGTTCGGCGCGACCGGTTCGTGGCTGGTCGAGGACACCGTCGTCCGGAACGTTTCGGCGGGCGTCCAGGCCAGCGACACGGCCGGCAACTGGACCGTCGCCGACACGCTCGTCCACGGCGCCCGTCGCACGTTCGAAGCCGGTGGGTCGACCGGCGCGTGGACCCTCCGGAACGTCACCGTCGACACCGACGCCGACGTGGAGGCCGACGACGACGAGGTGCTGTTCACCGCCGTCGCGGCCCGTGGGTCGGCGGGCGACTGGCGCATCCTCGACTCGACGTTCCACGACGGCATCGTCGGCGTGAGCGCCTACGAGACCAGCGGCGACTGGACAGTGGCCGACACCCGGTTCGTGAACCAGACCGCCTCCGAGCGGTACCGGTTCTGGCAGCCACCGCTCACCGAGGGCGCGGCGGTGTTCGCTGCGGAGACGAACGGGTGGTGGGCCGTCGAGGAGTCGTCGTTCGTCGAAGTGGACGGCCCAGCCATCGACGCGAGCGCCGCCGCGCCGGCCGGTACCACGAGAGACAACGAGTTCAACGGGTGGGACGGAGCAGCAGCCTGCACCGGCAACGTCAGCTGTGGCGGCGAACCGACGCCGACGGACGGTCGGACGGAGCCGACCGACAGCCCGACGCCACACCCAGCGTCGACGCCCGAACCGACCGACAGCCCGACGAGGACCGGGCCTCTGCCGACTCACTCACCAGGAGACGGGCCGCTCCCACGCGTGGTTCCGACACTCGCCGTCCTGCTCGGGTATCGAGGGCGCCGCGCGGAGTAACCGAACGTCGGGTACGGCACTCACCGCTCGCGGCCGCTCGTCAGCGCGACGAGCGCGGCGACGAGCAGACAGCCGGCGAAGAAGACGACGCCGGGTTCCAGCACCTCGAAGAGGAGCCACGCGGGCGTCCCAGTGGTCGACGGATCGAGCGGGGTGTAGCTGGAGGGACCGACGTTCGAGGCGGCGGTGATGGTCGGCCGGAGGAGCCGTTCGGCGCCCCACTGGACGAGGAGGCTCGCACCGGCCAGCAGGCCGAGGCCGGCGACGACGTCGCCGAGCGACCGCTCGACGAGCGGGAAGCGATCCTCGTCCCCGACGAACACCAGCGGGTCGCTCGCGGGCGCGTAGACGGTCATCTCGTTGCCCTTGGTCGAGTAGACCGTCTCTATCGGTTCGACCAGGCCGACCGACGCCAGGTTCTCGACGTGGTAGTGAGCGTTCTGGATGGAGGTGTCGAGGCGCTCTGCGAGTTCGGAGGCCGTCGCGGGTTCCGCGAACAGTTCACGGATTACCTCGCGGCGCGTGTCGGAGGAGAGCGCGTCGAGGACCTCGTCGGACTTCGCGTCCGCCATCTCGAGCACGCGCGCCTGCTCGTCCGGCGAGGCGGTCCGCCGCTGGAGGCGTTCGATTGGACCTGCCATTGGAGGGTCACGTGGGGCTGGGTCGGCCGTCGAAAAAGTCCTACTCGTGGCTCAAATCCGGGTTTGAGTCGGTGGCGTTCCGTGCCGCGTCGACGGCCCGACGCGGCGCCACCAGCCCGTGTCCGGTGACCGGTTCGCGCCCCGCGGGCCCGACGTCTGTGGCCGTCTCGCGGAGGAGTCGCCCGGCGCTGGGTGGCGAGAGCGACGGCTTCGCGTCGAGGACGAGCGCGGCGACACCGGCCGTGTAGGGAGCCGCCGCCGAGGAGCCGACGAGGACGTCGGTGTCACCGGCCGTCCGGAGTCGTGCGGGAGCCACGACGTCGATACCGGGGCGGCCGTCGGTCGTCGGCCCGGTGGAACTGAACGGCTCGACGCGGTCCACCCATGGGTCGTAGGCGCCGACGGCGAGAGCCGACTCTGCCGTCGCGGGGGCGACGATGCTCCCCGCGCGCTCGCGGAACTGCAGCACGTGTGTCGGCGAGGAGAGTTCGACGTGCGTCCCCGCCGCCGCCGGACGCCCCCGGACGACGACGTAGTACGTCCCCTCGGGATCAACCTCGGCGACGATGCGCTCGTTCGGCGTCGCGTCGGCCTCGTAGGGCTGCGAGCGGGCGACCAGCCGGGGTGACCCGCCGTCGACGCGGTAGAGTTCGAGCCCGAAGCCGGGGCGCGCGGCGTCCGGTCGCTCGTTCCACGAGAGCCAGAGCGTGACGCGACGCGCGTCGCCGTCGAGCAGGTAGTTCCGTGACCCGCCGCCGAACTGGTGGACGCCGTCCTCGTCCGGGACGAAGGCGCCCTGCCAGTGCCCGCGACCGAGGTTCCCCGCGGAGGCGACGACGAGCGTATCGTCCGCCACGGCGTCGACGGCCTGCGAGACCGTGGCAGAGCCGTCGCCGGGCGACCCGTAGAACTCGACCGGAGTGACCACGACGTCGACGTCCCGGCGAACCGCCCAGGTCAACGCCCGGCGCATGCCCGAGGCGCTGTCGAAGCTGGCCAGGTAGAGGTCCGCGTCCGGTGCCGTGCGGGCCACCAGCGAGGCCGCGGCCGTCCCGTGGGCCGTCCGGCCACCGTTCCGAACCGACCCGTCGGGGCCGAACGCACGGCTCGCGACGACCCGGTCCGCGAGCGCCGGGTGGTCGGTGTCGAAGCCGGTGACACCCAGGACGGCGACGCTGACCCCGTTACCGGTGACACCGGCCGCGTGGAGTGACTCCAGCCCCGCCGCCGGGTCCGTCGGCCCCTCGGCTGGTCCCGCTGGCGTCGTGGTCGACTGGACGGAGAACGCGACGAGCCCGATGGCCGAGGCGAGGAGCGCGACGGCGACGGCACTCGCCAGGAGTCGACGGGCCCGGCCGCGTGCGACTGTGCGTCTCGACATGGCTGTCGAGGCCCCGGCGGGCCGGAGACCGGACCGAGCGGCCGACCGCGACGGCACCGCCGTGGAACGGCTCGTCGCGGAGGGTCGCGTGTGACGTCAAAGAAGCCACGCCACGGTGAAAGAGTCATTTCACCGCGAGGGGGTGGGCGTGTCGACCGAACTCAGTCCGTCGGGACGGGGAGGACCATCGCGTCCAGCATCGAACACTTGGGGGTGGTGCCGGTGGCCGTCGGATAGCGACCGGTGGAGGGGCGGTCGCGTGGGGGCGAGTGGAGCCGTCCGTCGGAGCGGGTGGGGGAGGCGTCGCGGTCGGTCATCGGGACCCCGTCGGTTTCGGGGTGGGGAACGGCTGTCGGTCGTCGGGCTGTGCTGGCGTGTCCCGACCACGCACCCGCTGTGCGTGGATGCGGTCGGCGATGTCGTCGGGGGACTCGGGCGGTTCGACATGGGGACCACGCCGGTGGAGGGCCGGCAGTGCAGACGACGGGAGCCAGGGGAAAGGGGGTTGTGGAGGCTCAAACGCGCATCTGAACGGTCGAGGCGGCTCCGGAGCGACGGGACCATCGCGACCCGTGACCGGGGACGACCACCGGTGACCGGCATAGCTTCATACGCGACGCTGACGGGCCTCCGGTATGGCCCAGCCCACCGAGACGAACTCGCTCGAGGTCCGTTGGTTCGGTGACGGGTCGCCCCCGGACGCCGTCCGGGAGTGGCTGACCGGCCTCGGCACCACCGACGCCAGCACCCGGACCGACCTGTATCTCGCCCCGCCGGCGCCGTCGTTCAACCTCAAACTCCGCGACGAGGGTGACGGCTTCGTCGAGGTGAAACGCCGACTGGGGCCGCCGGTCTCCCGCACGTTCACCGACGTGGTCGCCGGCCACGTCGAGCAGTGGTACAAGTGGAGTTTCCCGCTCAAGGGGCGGACTGGTCTCCGGGAGCACGACCCGACGGGTCTCTGGATTCCAGTCGAGAAGACGCGGCTCCTGCAGGTGGTCGACGGGGACGAGGGACCGCTCGCGGACCGACCAGACGACCTGACGGCGCACGTCGAACTCACCGAGGTCACCGCGCCGGCGGGCCATGCTTGGACCGTCGGCGCGGAGGTGGCCGGTCCGGTGACCGACCTCGAACCGACGTTCGCGGCCCTCTCGACCGAGCTGTTCGGCAGCGCATTCCCGGCCACGTTCACGGAGGGACGGTCGTTCGGGTACGCCGCGTGGCTCGCCCGGAACGACGCGGGCGGGACCGCGAATCCGGCGGTTCTCGTGCCGTCGCAGCGCTGAGCAGGCGAGACAGCAGGTGTCGCGCGGTGGGGAGCGCTCAGTTCCCGCCGCTGCCCTCGGCCCGGACTGTCGTCGACCCGGAGGCGGAGGCCGAACCGGAGGCCGAACCAGAGCCGGATCCGGCGCCCGACTCGGTCCGCCCGTCGGTCGTGTCCGTCCCGTTCGTCGCCTCGGTCACCTCGTAGGTGATGGTGACCGGGTCGCCGACGCTGTACGGGACACCGTTCCGGTCGACGGCGAACGCCGGCCGGAGCATGATGGTGTTGTTCCCGGGCGCTGGGGTCGCGTCGCCGAACCGCTGTGCCTCCACGCGGAGGGTGGCGATGGCGAACGAGCCGTTCGGCGAGGAGACAATCTCGAGCGACTGGGCGTGCGCAGTCGACCGGTCGGTGGACATCCCGCCGCCCCCGCTGGCCGAGCGGTAGTCCAGCGACCGCGACAGGTCGAGGTTCAGGGAGACCGAGGGGGCCCCGGTCCGGTTGGCCTCGACGCGGAACGCACTGAGGCCGGCGTCGGCACCGGTCAGCGTGAGGTTCGTCGAGCCCTCGCCTTCGGCCGGGAGCGTCACCGTCTCGGTCGCCGGGTCGACGTCGACGTCACGCTGGTCGTGGACCACGACCAGCCGTGCGTTCGCCGGTTCGGTCGCGTCGGCCGTCTCGGTGTCCGTCACCGTCACCTCGTAGAGGCCCGCCGGAAGCGCACCCGCGTCGAGCGTGAGGTTCCGGTCGTCCTCGGACATCTCGACCGTCCCGTAGGGCCGACCGTTCACGGTCGTGATGCCCTCCATCCCACCTGACTGCGGGTCGGCCGCGAGTGCGGCACGGAGGGCTGCAGGCGTCGGACTGGAACCGTTCAGCCGCGACAGGCCGACGCGTGCGGTGAACGACTCCCCGTCCGCGTCGAGTCGAGCCTCGACGACGCCCTCGCCGTCGAACGTCTCGACGACGGACGCGTTGAAGCCGGGGCCGCGACTCGGACCGCTGCGGGGCCGCTCACCCGGCACGAAGTCGAAGCGGAGGTGCCGGTCGCGGAGTTCGAACGCGACGGCCGACTCGTCACGCGCGAGCCCCGTCACGGAGCCGTCCTCCAGTTCGAGCCAGAAGTTCGGTGCCGTCCGGACGGCGTACCGGCCGCTCTCGAGTGTCGCCGTCTCGAACGTGACCGACCCGTTCGTTGGGCTGACCCGGCGGACGAGTCGCGGGTCGTCGAACTCGGTGTACTCGCCGGGGAGTCGCAGGAGTTCGTACGTCGCGCCCGAAGAGCCGTCGAGACGCAGGTTCTGCCCGCGGTACGCGGTGGCGTTCGACGCCACACCCGCGTGCGGTTCGAGCGCCCTCGCCTCGGGCATCGGGAGCGACGACTCGCTCACCGTCCCGCGGAGGGTCAGCTCGAACGTCTCGGGGGTCGACCCCGTCCGGTTGTACTCGGTGCCGTAGAGCCGGACGGTGCCGTCGTCGATGACCCGGGGAGCAGCGCCGAAGCGCTCACCCTGCGTGCTGGTGCTCCCGACCGCGCCGTCGGGGGTGACGTGGACCAGTCGCGTCTCACTCGCTCCGAGGTCGGAACGACCCGAGTAGACCGCGAGGAGGCCGTCGGCGGTCGACACGGCCGACCGGGTCCGGGTACGCGTCTCCGTCGGGTAGGTGCGACTCCACTGCACCGCGCCGTCCGGGTGGACGCGCGCGGCCCACGGGTCGGTACCGCCGAAGCCACGGACGCTCGCGTCACCGACGACCAGCACCCCGCCGTCGTCGGTCGGCGCGACGCCCGCGATGCGCCGCTCGTGGTACCCGCCGAGCGTCACGTTCAGTTCGACGCTCCCGTTCGGGGCGACGCCGAGGAGCCAGCCCTCCCCGTAGTCGTGCTCACCACCGACGAGGTAGTCACCGTCGTCGGCCAGTGCGAGCGTCGTCGGCCGACCTCCGGCGTAGGTCCGGTTCCACGCGAGGGTGCCCTCGGCGGTGATGCGCTGGAGGCTGGTGTTGCCCGCTTGATCACCGACCGGCCGGGCGAGCACCACGCCACCCTCGGGCGAGCCGACCATCTCCGTCCCAGCCGGCGTGTAGGTGGCGTTCCCGAGCGACCGCTGCCACGTCACCGAACCCTCCGTGTCGAGACGGAGGAGTCGGGCCGTCGGGCGTTCGCTCGGTCGGCTCGTCGGCCCACTCGCCGGCCCGACCGTCTCGAGGACGTAGAGCGCCTCCTGGCCGGCGACGACGGTCCGCCCGACACGGGACTCGTTCGGGCCGCCGTAGCGCTGTTGCCAGACGACGGAGCCGTTCGGTGCGAGCCGCGTCACGGTGAGATTCGCCGCCTCCGGCAAACTCGCACCGACGAGGTACGTCCCGCCATCGGGCGCCGGCGCCACGTCGAGGATGGCACCCGTCCCGGGCACCGTCTCGGTGTGGTTGCTCGTGTTCGTCGTGACCGACGGGCCGAGGGAGGCGTCGCTCGCCGACGCGTCGGCGTTCGGCGTCGCCCCGACCGGCAGCCCGGTCAGCGGCGCGAGGAGCATCAATGCTACTGCGATCGCGGGGACCAACCGCCTGTGCATACGCGTCGACGGTGTGGACCTCGGGGTATATTCATTCCGGTGACACAAACGCCGGTTGTTCCCTGTGGTTCGGTGGCACAGGCAGGGACGGGGGCGGCGACCGGGGGCCAAGTCTCTGGCCCCATCGCGTGCGTATTCGCCACACGGCTACGGGAAAGCGGAACCGTTAAACGTCAATCCCCGCTACGTCTGAATGCGCTCTGATAGTGTAGTCCGGCCAATCATATTGCCCTCTCGAGGCAATGACCGGGGTTCAAATCCCCGTCGGAGCACTTAATATTTCATAGGTCTAAACGGTATAAATCCACAGAGTCCCTTTTACTAGGAATTCAGCGGAACGGACTCGATCAAGACTCGGAATCCAGTCCTGTGCAACTCTTGCATTCCTCCACGACCCGGTGACACGGCTGGCAGAGCGTGACGAGGTTCTCGAGGGTGTGTGCGTCGACGGGATACCTGAACGCTCTGACGGGAACGATGTGATGGACCTCTAACGGACGATCCGCGCGTTCGGCATCAACGCCGCATCGTCGGCAGGCGTGGTCATCGCGTTCGAGTGCCTCCCGACGAGCCTGCGCCCACCCGGTCGTGTAGTACTGTTCTGGTGGGGCCGTCGAGCGATGTCGGATTCGGTGCTGGTCCACGAGCCAGTTGCGGTAACACGTACGGTCGCAGAACACGTTCCTCCGTGCCCCGGCCTTCGGCGGGCGCTCGTTCGCCATCTGGCGGGCGATCGGCGGCGCGGTAGAACTCGTCTACGAGAGCGGTGACGCGCTCGAACAGCTCCAGGCGCTCTACCTGCCGACGGAGTTCAACAGCGACGACGACTCGGTGAACGACTTGGATGGCGAGTCGGCCGCTTCCGGGCCCGAACCGAAAGGCATCGCGGCCGGTTACGTCGACGGCATCCCGGTCGCGTTCGTCGGGCTCGAGGAGGTTGGCGGCGTGGCGATGTTCGACCTCAGCGACCCGACGGCGCCCGCACTCCTCGACTAAGTCAACAACCGCATTTTCGATTTGACGGAGCTCGGTCTCGCGGCCGACGCGGACCTCGGCGACGCGCTCGAGGACGGCGACCTCGAGGCCGGTGAAGCCGGTGACCTCACACCGGAGGGGCTCCTGTTCGTCCCGGCCGATGACGCCCCGCAGGGGACCCCGCTCCTCGTGGTCGGGAACGAGGTCAGTGGGACGACGACCATCTCCGAGGTCGGCGTCTAGGCCGTTCGAGGCCATGTTCGGCCGGCTCCGTTCGCCTCCAGCGATGAGAGGCGGGCACGCGCTTAGGAGCGCTCCACGTCGGTCGCCGAGGGATT
>Ga0207797_1001896_pt1 | contig 14864 bp, 11 predicted proteins | sample PRCRCaboRojoPR_6_FD_187275 | JGI IMG/M metagenome (GOLD analysis project Ga0207797, IMG submission 187275) | Marine sediment microbial community from Cabo Rojo, Puerto Rico - PR CR 10% Liquid 1 (SPAdes) | ecosystem: Environmental > Aquatic > Marine > Coastal > Sediment | place: Cabo Rojo, Puerto... | reverse complement strand
TGCTCGTCGAGGCGGAGCGGATGGCGGCCATGGGGCGTATGGGTACGTCGCTGGCCCACGAGATCAACAACCCGCTCCAGTCCGTCATCGGGTGCCTGGGTCTGGCTATGGAGGCGCGGGAGGAGGGAAAGGAGGCAGGCAAGCTGATGGACGTGGCCCTGGAGGAGCTGAGGCGGGCGGCGACCATCGTGCACCGCATGCGGGACATCACCCGGCCCAGTGACGGGTGCAGAGAGCTGGCCGATATCGGCCGGCTCATCGAAAAAGCCGTCACGGTGACCCACAATCAGGCCAGGAACCAGAACGTCGAGGTGGTCTGGGAGGGTGGGGACGACGACTTGCCGCGGATTCCGATGGTGCGCGACCGCGTCCAGCAGGTAGTCCTCAATCTCGTGCTCAATGCCATCGACGCCATGCCGGAGGGAGGCGACCTGCGCATCGAGGCAGCACCGACCTCGGAGCCTCCCGGGATCGAAGTGAGCTTCATCGACACCGGGGTCGGCATTCCTCCGGATCAACGGGAGCATCTGTTTGAGGCTTTCCGCAGCACCAAATCCGAAGGAGCGGGGTTGGGGCTCTACGTCACACGCAACATCGTCCGAGAGCACGGCGGGTGGATCGAGGTAGACAGCGAGGTCGGGGAAGGGACTACGTTCACCATCTGGCTGCCGCAGGAGAAGAAACGGGATCAGGTCTAGAGCAGACCAGGGAGGTTGACAAACCTGCCCTTCAACGCCAGAGGTGCCGTGTCCCCGCAGCTCGCCCTCCAGAGCCCGCATCCACTACTTGAACTCCGACAGAATACGGGTAGCATGAGCGTTTGGTGTCTGTTTCTAGAACGGGGATTCTGTGGAAGCAGACTGCTGAAGGCCGGGCCGCGGCAAAGGCCCGGGCAAACTATCGCAGACCGAAGATATGACCTACAGCATGAAAGCTGACGAACGGCGAACGGGAGAAGAACCGCGCTTCGAGCGGCCCTACGGAGACGGCGGGGAGGCGCCCTCGAATCACTCGATAGGCCGCGAACCGGAGCCGAGATCACGACGGGCGAGCCATCTCTTCCTCCAGCCCTTCATCCTCGCCATCTCCATCATGCTCCTCTCCTGCGGCTGCCTTGGCCTGGCGGTCGTCTCGCTGTCGCAGGGGGCCGGGGCCCGCATCAACGTCCTCGTCCTGGGCCTCGATCGGCGGCCGGAGCAGGGCGACGTCGTCCGGTCCGACGTGATGATGGTCGTCACCGCCGATCCGGGGCGGCCTCAATTGGGACTGCTCTCCATCCCCCGGGATCTCTACGTCGACATCCCCGGCTACGGCAAGAGCCGCATCAACACGGCTCATCTTTTCGGGGAGCGGGACGCGCCGGGCGGCGGCCCCGATCTGGCCATGGCGACCGTCGCGGAGAGCTTCCGCGTGCCGGTCCGCCACTACGTGCGCGTCGATTTCGACGCCTTCCGGGCCGTGGTGGACGCCGTCGGGGGCATCGACGTGGTGGTCGAGGAGCGGATCGTGGACAATGCCTACCCCACCGAGGACTACGGCACCAAGCGCATCGAGATCCCCGCTGGTCCGCAGCACATGGACGGGGAGCGGGCCCTCCAGTACGTCCGATCCCGTCACGGCGCGTCCGACTTCGAGCGGGCCGAGCGCCAGCAGAAGGTGATGCAGGCTCTGGTGCGGCGGCTCTCCTCACCGGCGGCCTGGCCCCGGCTGCCCGCCGTCGTGGCTGCGCTGGGGCAGCACGTGGAGACGAACCTGGGGCCGGCCGAGATGGTCCAGCTGTCGGTGACGGCGCTGCGGGTGGGGCCGGACGGCGTCGAGCATCACGTCATCGATCGTGAGATGACCCGTCCCTGGACGACGCCGACGGGCGGCGCGGTCCTCCTGCCGCGCTGGGACGCCATCGACCCGCTGGTGGAGAGGATGTTCGCGCCGTAGCAACGCCCCGACATTCTCCCCTGCTCGAGCCCCCGCCTGTCCCGAGCGAAGTCGAGGGATCTCGGCTCCTCAGGACTCCACCATCTCCTTTCGATAGATAAAGGAATCCTCTCGCACGTCCACCCGGCGGAAACCGCACTTCTCCTCGTAGAAATAGTGGTTCTTCGTGGCCCAACTGGGCGTCTCCAGCCACCAGTTCCTCGTCTCCGGGTACGTTCTCTCGACGAACTGCCAGGTTCGCGTGCCTATACCCTGATCCTGGTACGCCGGTTCCAAGAACACGGTCCCCAGACCTTTGTCGCCGTTCTTGAGGAACCAGACGATCAAGCCGCCAATGATCTTCCCGTCGGCGATGATCTTGTAGCCGATGCTCTCCTCGTGGCCGAAGACCCACGTGCGGAAGAACTCGCCGTCGTCGTACCCCGGCGGACCGCCGCGCTCCTGGCCCAGATGCTTCTGGGCGTCGTCGTCGAAGGCCCGGGTCATGACGGCCGTCAGCTCGGGCACGTCGGCTTCGCTGATCTCCTCGAATAGAAGGTCTGTCACCGCTCTCTCCATCTCTCTAAGTGCACAGCCGCGCAAGCCTGGCCCCTCCTCCCAGACTGCTCGAGCCCCCGTCTCGGGGGCGGTCAGGTTTCAGCCAGGGATGATAGCGCACGCCAGTCGCCCCGGCGCACGCCAGTCGCCCCGAGACGGGGCTCAGAGCAGCATCGGTCGCCCCGAGACGGGGCTCAGAGCGATCGAGACCTCCAGACTAGACGCGCGGAACGACACCACGCCCCTCACGACGCGGCGTACGCTCCAACAGTCTCGATGTACTCGAGGGACTGATGGCGGAAGTAGGTGTTGTACAGCTCGGCGTAATGGCCGCCCTGGGCCATCAGCTCCTCGTGCGTCCCCTCCTCGATGATCTCGCCGTGGTCCATCACCAGGATGCGATCGGCGTTCTTCACCGTCGAGAGCCGATGGGCGATGACGATGGCCGTCCGGTCGCTCATCACCGCCTCCAGCCCCTCCTGAATCTGCATCTCGGTAAACGGGTCCACGCTGGCCGTCGCCTCGTCCAGGATGAAGATGGCCGGATCCTTCAGCAGGACCCGCGCCAGGGCCACGAGCTGGCGCTGGCCCATGGAGAGGTTCGCGCCGCGCTCGCCGACGTCGGTCTCCAGGCCGTCGGGCAGGGCGGCCAGCCACTCGCCCTCCGAGATGCGCTCCGCCGCCTCGCAGACCGCCCCGTCCTCCGCATCGGGCTGCCCGTAGCGGATGTTCTCCGCCACGCTCCCCGAGAAGAGGAACGGCTCCTGGGGCACGACGCCGATCTCCTGGCGGTACGTTTGCAGATCGAGCTGGCGGATGTCGCGGCCGTCGATCAGGAGCTCGCCGTCCTGGAACTCGTAGAAGCGGGAGATCAACCGCGCCACGCTGCTCTTGCCGGCGCCCGTGTGGCCGACCAGGGCCACGGTCTGCCGCGCGGGAATCGCCAGCGTGAAGTCCGGGAGCACGATCTCGTCACCCTCGTAGGCGAAGGTGAGGTGCCGGAACTCGATGCGGCCCGTCAGCTCTTCCACCGGTTCGTTCCCCTCCTGGATCACGCGGGGCTCGGCGTCGATGAGAGCGAAGACCCGCTCGGCCGCCGAGAGGCCGTCCTGGAACTGGCTCCAGAACGACGAGATGTTCATGATCGGCCACCAGAAGAAGCCGACGGCCTGCATATAGAGGTACCAGTCGCCCCTGCTCAGGCCGGTGCGGGTGGCGAGGCCGGCCCCGTAGGCCAGGGCGGCGACGCCGACTCCCGACGCCAGGCCCATGATGGGGAAGATGGTGTTCAGGGTCAACCCCCGCCGCACGTTGATCTGATAGCCCTGTCGGTTGTTGGCGGCGAAGGTGTCGTAGATGGCCCGTTCCTGGCGGAAGCCCTTGGCGATCATGATGCCGCTGATCGACTCCTGGATCTGCGCGTTGATCTTCGCCGTGACGCGGCGCGCGCGGCGCGTGACCCGGCGGGCGATGCGGCGGAAGCTGAGGGCGATGGCGACGGCGAAGGGCGTCATCCCCAGCAGGAGGAGCGTCAGGCGCACGTCGATGGCGAAGAGCCAGCCGGCCAGGATCAGCACCAGGATCACCTGGCTGAGCAGGTCCATCACCAGGGTAGCGACGTTGGAGAAGTCCTGGGTATCGGACGTGACGCGGCTGACGATCTTGCCCGAGGGGTGCTCGTCGTAGAAGGAGAGGTCGTGGGCGATGGTCGCCTCGAAGACGTCCTTCCGCAGGTCGAGCACCACGTTCCCCACCACCTGGGCCGAGAACCACTGGCGGATGTAGTTGAATCCCCAGCGCGCGGCTCCCATCAGCAGGACGCCGCCGGCCAGAAGGAGGATGAAGCGGGTCGAATCGTTCTCCCCGATCAGGTCGATGGCGGAGGATACGAGGATCGGTCCGCCGCTCCCCGCCGCCGAGTTGAGCACCAGCATCACCGCCACCAGGATCATGTGGCGGGTGTAGGGCCGGAAGTAGCCGACGATGCGCCGCACCAGCCGCCGGTCGCTGTACGTCCGGTCGTAGGATTCAGTGTCGAGACCGTCTAGAATAAAGCCCATGGCACCTCAGAACGTAAAACGTAAGGCGTAAAACGTAAGGATCACGGATTTGAGATAGAATCGTCTGTCGGTAAGTTGTCTGGCTCATCGGCGTGTTGGTTGATCTGGTATGGCAGCTGCTCTTCCCGCAGGGTTCGGCCGCGCTGCTGAGGGACCATGGTGAGCAGAAGGCGCGTGATGTCGGTCAGCAAGCTTAGGCGATGGTCCAGAACGTCCTTGCCCAACACGTGACGAGCTTTGTAGTACCAATCCCGACTCTCACGGACGGAGCCCAGAGCGTATTCGTAGAAACGCGCCCTATCTCGGCCGGTGCCGCGTGAATAGCCCTCGGCTAGATTCGCGCTGACAGAACCCAGTGCCCGGTAGAGTTGATCGGATAGAGCCACTGTCCGCTTGTCTTTCATCAGTTTCGTCACGTCACGCCACCCCAGGTCGCACATGAACAGCGCGAGGCGGTACGCCTTCACCTTCCAGAGCGAGTCCGCCGTGATCGTCTCTGGAACCCCCGCCTCCCACTCCCGGTAATTCATCCTGTTACCCCGCCTCCCCCGCTTGCCCCGTTCAGCGCACGCCTTACGTTTTCCGGATTACGCTTTACGTTTTACGCTTTACGTTTTACGCATCCTCTGTGTACGTCGTTCACTCGTACCGCGCGAAGATCCGCCGGTAGTCCTCGCTCCGCGCCATCAGCTCCTCGTGCGTGCCCTGATCCACCAGCCTACCCTGCTGCAAGACCAGAATCCGATCGGCCCAGCGGATCTGGCTCAGCCGGTGCGTGATGATGAACGTCGTCCGCGGAGCGTCCTCATCGCCGCGGCTGATGCGCCGCATGGCCCGCTGTATCCTGTCCTCGGTGGCGCTGTCGATGGCGCTGGTGCTGTCGTCCAGGATCAGGATGCGCGGGTCCGTCAGGAACGCCCGGGCGATGGCGATCCGCTGCCGCTGCCCGCCGGAGAGCGTCACGCCTCGCTCGCCGATCTCCGTCTGATACCCCTCCGGAAACCCGGTGATGAACTCGTGCGCCTGGGCGGCCCGCGCCGCCTCCTCGATGGCCTCCTGGTCGGCGTCGCTGCACCCGAAGGCGATGTTCTCGGCCAGCGTCCAGGAGAAGAGGAAGACGTCCTGCTCGATGGTCGAGATCTGCGAGCGGAGGGACTCGATGTTCCAGTCCCGCACGTCGACGCCGTCCACCAGCACCTGCCCCCGGTCGGCGTCGAAGATCCGGTTGATGAGCTGCGTCAGCGTCGTCTTCCCGGATCCCGTCTGGCCTACGATGGCGACCGTCTCCCCCGGCTGGGCCGTGAAGCTGATGTCCTTCAGCACGCGCTTCCCATTGTAGCTGAAACTGACGTCGTCGAACGTGACCCGGCCCTCGATCGGCTTCGCCGCGCCGAGCTCGTTCTCGTCCAGCTCCGTCTCGGTGTTGATCAGCTCGAGAATGCGCCGCGCGCCGGCGATGCCCAGCTGCACCAGGTTGAAGGAGAAGAGCGAGATGAACGTGGGGAACTGGAGCGTCCCCAGCAGCCCCATGTAGGCCACCACCTGGCCCAACGTGACCGTTCCCTGGCGCCAGAGCAGGGCCGCGTGGAGGAACCCGCCGGCCCAGCAGACGCTGAAGACGAGCATGGGCCAGTAGCGGGCCTGGATCTGCCCCTGCTTGACGAAGTAGTCTCGGAACTGGCGGGCGTTGCGCGTGAAGCGGAGCCACTCCCGGTGCTCCTGGGCGTTCGCCTTCACCACCTCGATGCCCGCGATCGCCTCCGCCAGCCCGGCGTTCATCTCTCCGAACTGCTCCCGCTGGGCCAGACTGACGGGCTTCAGACGGCGGTTGTAGTCGGCCACCGTCACGGCCCAGAGGACCACGAAGACCATCGGGACGAGGAGCAGGCGCCACTCGAGCAGTCCGATGAGCGTGATGGGCAGGATGATGGCCATCGCGGAATCGATGATCAGGTTCAGGCCTGGGCTGAACATCAGGTTGAGCTGGCGGACGTCGTTCGTCGCTCGGGCCATCACGTCGCCGATCCGCTGGCGCCCGTGGAAGGTCTGGCTCTTGCCCAGCAGGTCGACGTAGAGCTCGTCGCGCGCGTCGCGCTCGATGCGCTGGGCCAGAAACTCAATGGCGTAGTTGCGCACCAGCCCCGTGATCCCCTGGGCCGCCGCCGCCCCGGCGACGCCCAGGGCGATGGAGAGGAGCGCCGCGTTCTGCCACCGAGGAGCGATGATCAGGTCAAAGGCCTGGCCGATCAGCACCTGGCGGTAGCTGTAGGCCCAGTTGTTCAGGGCAGCGGCCAGGATCGTGCCCAGCGGGAAGAGGGGATACCGGACGGCGTGCGACAGGATCCAACGGATCGGCCCGGAGCGGTTGTAGTTGTATTCGGTTTCCAGCGTGAATTCGCTCTTGCTCACGTCTTCCTTACCCGTCTACGAGATGAATCAGGCCGCGGCTACGGCTGTGCGCCGCCGGGCCTCTCGATGCGTCCGAACGCGCGGAGGCTGGTCAGCGTCTCCAGCGTGACGTGTCCCCGCCACTCCTGCTTCGCCTGCTCCCACGCCTCAGGGTAGAGCGGCCCCCAGGTCCACGTCGGCTCCCAGGTGCCCTCCGCCGTCTGGCGGTCGATCACGTAGTCGAGATAGCGCCGGAGATCGTCCTCCAAGAGCTCGGCCACGGCCGCGTCGGGGCTCGGCGCCACCTTGAGCGGCGTCGCGCTGTACTCGGCCCACTCATCGGGGTCGCGGCTGACGATGCGGTCCGTCAGGTTCCGCAGCCGGGGAAGAAGCCGCTGTTTGAAGCGCCCCGGCAGGGGCTCCGTCTCCGCCAACTCCAGGGCGTAGCGGAGCGTGTCCCCGCCGCCCGCGAACGCTTCCTCCTCCAGGGTCTCGATGTCGGAGACGGTCTTCTCCGTCAGCGTGTCGAGCCAGGCTTCCGGCACAAGCTCTGCGTAGTCATGGAGCAGGCCGACGAGCTGGGCCCGGGGAACGACCAGGAAGTTGTCGAACGTCCGCGCCAGGCTGCCCTCGTCGTCGTGCCACCAGGGCGCGTGGGGATGGTCGTTGGCGTCCTCGGGGATCACGCGCCACACCCACGCCTCCCGGTCGAACGTGTCCAGGAGATAGGCCATGGCTCCGCTCACCATCGGGTGCTCGGCGGCCCGGTCGACCCCCTTCAGCAGGCTGAGGGCGATGCCCGTCGCCAGGGCTGATGAGCTGGGCGTGCGCACGTCGGGCTCCAGGGCGCGGCCGAACCCGCCGTCGGGGTTCTGGTAGGAGGCTAGGGCGTCGGTGACCCGGTGGGCGGGCGCCTCCTCGAAGCGGTACTCGAACACCGCCCGATCCAGCGGCCTCGCTTCCTCCTTCAAGAACCGACGTGCTTGTTCATACTGTTCACGGCTCAATCGTTTCATAGTCTCCTCCTGGAACTAGGCAGAACCCCTATCTTACAATAAATCGTCAATTTGGACTAGCGCCGCCGGAGCGGTGGCTGAACCTGGCGAAGGCTGCGCCGTACGTTGGCAAGGTTTGGCTCGAGGATGATAGGACGCTCAAGGTGACCGGCACTTAAACGCAGCCTTCAGAAAGCCGACAATACGCTCATGGCCTCTGGTCGTCTCCTAAGTGCCGGTCACCTGCGCTAGATCGAAGGTGACCGGCCGGGGGCGGCACCCGCCCTCCAGGCGCTGCCGGATGCGGAGCACGCTAGACGCTAGAACAGGCTCATCTGCGTGGCCGTCACCGGTCTATAGGGCTGTATGTGCGTCGCGATACCGTGCTCCCGACAGAGCTGTTCGAACAATGTCGCCAGCCGGTCGGCCTTGGGGGTGGGGCAGGCGTAGCGGTCGCCGAAGGTTCGTTCGTACCTCTGCCTCAACCCGGGGAAGAGCTCGTCCAGCCTCTCGTAGTAGTAGGCCCGCTGGCGGTCGCGCAGGCTCATGCCGAACCAGGGGATGATGTACGACGCTCCGTGGGCGGCTGCCTCCTCCACGATTGCCCGCACGTTCTCCTCGCTATCCTCGATGAAGGGGAGGATGGGCATCATCGTCACGCCGGTGCGGATGCCGCGGTCCGCCAGGACCCGCATCGCCCGGAAGCGGTCCGATACGCGAGCCGCGCCCGGCTCCACCTTCTTACCCAGCTCGTCGTCGGCGGTGGTGACGGTGAAGCTGACCGCGGCGTAGACGTCGTTGATCACGCAGAGCGTGTCGAGGTCCCTCACCACCAGGTCGCTCTTGGTCATCAGATGGACCGGAAAGCGGAACTCGGCGATGACGTCGAGGGCCCGCCCGGTCAGGTTGATCTCCGCCTCCAGGGGCATGTAGGGATCGTGCATCGAGCCGGTGCCGATGGTGCTCTTGACCCGCTTCCTGGCCAGCTCCCTGCGCAGCAGCTCGATGGCGTTCGCCTTGACCAGGATCTCGGTGTCGAAGTTGGCGATCTGGTAGCACCCGCTCCTGGAGTCGCAGTAGATGCAGCGGTGCTGGCAGCCGCGGTACAGGTTCATGTTGTACGTCAGCCCGAACCAGTCGTCCGGCTGTTTGACGTGCGACAGCAGCACCTTCGCCTCGATCTCTCTTATCATATCGCGATAGGAACCGGCTACTGCCACCGTCATTCCGAACGGAACGAGGCGGAGCCGAGTGAAGTCGCTTGTCGGATAGCAGATCCGACCTACATTATCACGCGACCGAGTCGCTGACAGGGGGTGTGTCGTCGGTGCCTTAGCAGTATTGCAGCCATGCCAGGTCCGCCTCCTCGGCAGTCCTTTCTTCCATCCCCAGAGTCTGGAGATCCAGGTAGTTCAGGAACTGGGCGAAGCAGTCGCGCAGCGCTGCCCGCATCGGCTCCGAGGGCGTAACGTCCGGCTCCCACCACCAGTTCTTGATGACCAGGGCGTTCTTCTCTTGATTCTGCTCCGGTTGGAACCGAGCGACGAACCGGTCGCCGTAGAGGACGGGGAGCACGTAGTAGCCGTACACCCTCTCAGCGGCGGGCTTGTACACCTCCCACGTGTAGGAGAAGTCGAAAAGCACCTCGATGAATCGGCGGTCCCAGAGCAAGTTGTCCAGGGGGGCGATGACGGCCGCCCGAGCCGTGGGGCGGCCCCCGCTGAGGACCCGCTCCAGGCCCTCCTGATCCTCGCTCCTCATGTAGAGCACCGGGTCCACGCCCTCCACGGTGACCGGCACGACCTTCTCCTGCTCCCGCAGTCGCACCAGCGCAGCCGTCCGCTTCTTGCTCTTGATCCCGCCCATGCCGAGCCACGCGCCCCGCGCCCGGTTCCAGATCAGACCCAAGCCGCCGATGCGCCGCAGGACGTACCAGTCGTGGTAGGCCGCTTGGGACGGGTTCGGATCCGGCGCCGCAAGGATGTCCTCGGGCAGGTGGCGGCGGGCGAAGTCGTAGACCTTCCGGGTGTGCACCCGATGGTGGACGATCAGCTCGCCCCAGTTGTACATGCTCTCCAGCGTGGCCCTGCCGACTCGCGTCGGCCCCCAGGACCAGTCCACGGTCCGCTCCAGATCGAGGTCCAGCGAGGAGAGCGGGCCTCGCTCCTCGACGATCCGGCGAACTTGGGGCAGGACGCCGTTTACCGCCTCCGGGCTCTTGCCCGGGTTCCGCCGGGCTGCCCGGCGGCGGCGCTCGAAGAAGGGCCAGTCCTCCACGGGGTAGATGGCGGCGTTCTTGTCCCAGCCGTCCACGAGCCTCCGTCTCTCGTAGAGGAGGTTCTCCAGTATCGCGGGGCGGTAGTCAGCGATCCGCGACTGGAGCACCAGGTCCGGGTTGCGGCCCACGACGTCCAGAGGATCGAACTGGATGCAGCCGACCCGGTCCACGTACGTAAGCACGCCCGCCTCGCCCTCCCATCGGCGGGGCGGCCAGAGGCCGTGGTGGGCTAGGATGAAGCGCCGGGCCTGTTCCTTGGTCAGCGTCTGTTCCAACATCGTCGAAGGGTACAGCTCCTCTCAAGCTCTCTTTCACTACCCTACCCAGAGATTCACGGAGAAGGCAAAGAGATGCACAGCGGAAGCTCTCTGTGTTGCTCTGGGTCTCCTCTGCGTGCCTCTGTGTAGATCAACCGTCAACCTTCGGCACGACGGGGACGAGGATCTCCAGGACGGACTCGGGATCCTCCGGCCCCTTGAATCGTTCGTCGTAGACTTGCACGTCGTATTGGTGGGCCGGCACGTAGTCGGAGCTTTCGATCCAATCGTAGACGGCCTGGAAGGCGCTGCCGAAGTCGCCATCCGTGAGGCGGTGGGTGAACTGGGCATAGGCAGCGGCTGGCAGGACTTTGACGAACAGCTCGATGGGGAGGTCCTCGATCCTCTCGACCGCCATCCCCATCAGGCCGAAATGGAGGGGCGGCGAGGTCTCCTCCTGGATGTGGACCTCATAGTACGTCCCTTCCACCCGGTGCTGGATCTGCTTCTCGTGCGTATCGAACCTCTGCCACAGCCCCAGGATGTCCAGGTCGGTGACGTCGGATCCGCAGCCGACGATACCCACCAGGGTCATCTCCGGCTTCTCGATAATCTCAGGTTCCATCGTTCATTATCCTTGTTGTCTCTGGTCCGGTGAGACCTCGGATGTCTTCACGGGTGTTTCTGCCGCGCAAATGTGCGCTAAGAGCAGGGGATTCCCTGATCCAGCCCCTTGATCCCGCAGGCATCCGAAGTCTGAACCTCCGAACGTGCATCACGATTCGAACAACGCCGCGGCTTGCTGTACCCTCTCCATCGGGTCGGCGCCGAAGGGGCAGCGCGGCGTGCAGGCGCCGCACGCCGTGCAGGCGGACGCCGGGACGGGCATCGCCCCGTAGGCCTCCCGCAGAGCGGCCGCCAGGTGCTCCAGGCCGATGCCGATGGCGCTCGTCTCCAGCCCGGTGCGGCCCAACGTGGTGGTTCTCATACTGCTCACGCTCCTATGCTCCGCGCGGCAGCATCCACCGCCGGCAACATATGCCGCAGGAAACGGCCGGTGTAGCTCCCTTCCACGCCCGCCACCTCCTCCGGCGTGCCCTGGGCCACGATGTAGCCGCCCTCGTCCCCGCCCTCCGGACCCAGGTCGACGATCCAGTCGGCGGTCTTGATCACGTCCAGGTTGTGCTCGATGACGATGACCGAGTTCCCCGCGTCGGTGAGGCGGTGGAGCACGTCGAGCAGCCTCTGGATATCGGCGAAGTGGAGGCCCGTGGTCGGCTCGTCGAGGATGTAGACCGTGTCCCCGGTGGAGACGCGGGCCAGCTCCTTGGCCAGCTTCACCCGCTGGGCCTCGCCGCCGGAGAGCGTCGTGGCGCTCTGGCCGAGCTTGATGTAGCCCAGGCCGACGTCGGCCAGGGTCTTCAGGATGCGCTTAATCTTGGGCACGTTCTTGAAGAAGGCCAGCGCCTCGTCCACGTCCATGTCGAGCACGTCGGCGATGCTCTTCCCCTTGTAGCGGATCTGGAGCGTCTCCCGGTTGTAGCGGGCGCCCTTGCAGACGTTGCACGTGACCCAGACGTCGGGGAGGAAGTGCATCTCCACCTTCTTGCGGCCGTACCCCTTGCAGGCCTCGCAGCGGCCGCCCTTGACGTTGAAGCTGAAGCGCCCCTTGTCGTAGCCGCGGATCTTCGCCTCGGCCGTCTTGGCGAAGAGCTTCCGGATGGGCGTCATCACCTTGGCGTACGTGGCCGGGTTCGAGCGCGGCGTCCGCCCGATGGGGTCCTGGGTGATGCTGATCACCTTGTCCACGTGCTCCAGCCCCTCGATCCGCCGGTGGTCCCCGGGCTTCTCCGTGGCATTGTGGAGCGCCGCCGCCAGGGCCGGGTGGAGGGTCTGGGAGACGAGGGACGACTTGCCGCTGCCGGAGACCCCGGTGACGCAGCTGAAGAGCCCCAGTGGGAAGCGGACGGTCAGGTCCTTCAGGTTGTTCTGCCGCGCGCCGACGATGCTGAGCCACTTCCCGTTGATCGGCCGCCGCTGGCCGTTGGGCGACGTGACCGTCAGCTCGCCGCGCAGGTAACGCCCTGTGAGGGAGTCCGGGTGCTGCTCGACGGCCGCGGGCGGGCCCTCGGCCACCAGGCGGCCGCCCTTGATCCCCGCGCCCGGGCCGAGATCGAGGATCCAATCGGCGGTGCGCATCGTCTCCTCGTCGTGCTCAATGACCACGACGGTGTTTCCCATGTCGCGGAGCTGCTCCAGCGTGTTCAGGAGGCGGCGGTTGTCCCGCTGGTGGAGCCCGATGCTCGGCTCGTCCAGCACGTAGAGGACGCCGACGAGGCCGCAGCCGATCTGGCTGGCGAGCCGGATCCGCTGCCCCTCGCCGCCGGAGAGGGTGGGCGCTGGCCGGTCGAGGGTCAGGTAATGGAGCCCGACGTTGAGCAGGAACCGCAGCCGCCCCTCGATCTCCTTGAGCACCTCCTCGCCGATGGTCATCTGCTCGGCGCTCAGCGGGCAGGGGGCCGGGTCTGTAAGGGGCAAGGCTTCAGGATGAAGGTGGGCAGGATGAAGGTTGGCAGGTTTGAAGGCTGCGGGTTGTGGGTCTGCAAGGCGTGAATCTGCGGCGGGACGGTATTGTTTATCCGCAGTTTTTTCCAGAGAACAATATCGACGCCCCGCCCCGTCGCCCGCTCCCTCTTTCGCCCTCCCGCTGACTCGCTCCATCGCTGATTCGCTGACTCGCTGACCCGCTCTCTCGCCCGGCCAGAGTCCCTCCACCCAGCGCAGCGCCTGCCCGATGTTCATCGCCGTGACCTGGTTGATGGTGCGGCCGCCCAGGGTGACCGCCGCGCTCTCGGGACGGAGCCGCTCGCCCTTACAGTTGGGGCACGGCTGCTGGCTCATGAAGGTGCGGTACCAGCGCCGCATGTGGTCCGATTTTGTCTGCCGGTAGCGGCGGCGGGTGGCGTTGAAGGTCCCCTCGTACTCCCAGGCGCCCTGCCATTCGCCGCGGTCGCTCTCCGACTGCCAGCTCACCTTGACGCCGCCGTAGAGGATGGCATCCCGGCACGCCTGCGACAGGTCGCGCCAGGGGGTGTCCAGGTCGTGGCCGTACATCTCGGTGATCTGCTTCGCCACCTGATAGCGGCCGGACGACTTCTTCTTGCGCAGCTCGCCCCAGGTGAGGAGGCCGCCGTCGTGGAGGCTCCGCTCGGGGTCGACGAAGCGGTCGGGGTCGAACTCGATCTTGGTGCCCAGGCCGTTGCACTCGGGGCACATACCCAGGGGCGAGTTGAAGCTGAACATCTGGGGCGTCAGCTCCGGGAAGCTGATGCCGCAGTCGGGGCAGGCGTTCCTCTCCGAGAGGAGCCAGTCCTCGCCGTCGCCGCGATCGACGATGAGGAGGCCGTCGCCGGCCTTCAGCGTCGTCTCGATGGAGTCGGTCAGCCGCGAGAGGTAGGCATCGCGGTCCTGGCCGTCCCCGGAGGCGACGAGACGGTCGACGACGAGGGCGAGGTCGTGCTTCTTCTGCTTGTCGAGGACGATCTCCTCGTCGAGGTCCCGCACCTTGCCGTCCACCCGAACCCGGACGTAGCCGTCGGCGCGGGCCTGGTCGAGGGTCTCCTGGAAGGTGCCCTTCCGGTTGCGGGCCAGGGGGGCGAGGAGCTGGAAGCGGGTGGACTCGGGGAGGGCGGCCACCTGCTCGACGATCTCCTGGGCGGACTGGGCCTCCACCTCGCGACCGCACTCCGGGCAGTGGGGCGTGCCGACGCGGGCGAAGAGGACGCGCAGGTAGTCGTAGATCTCGGTGACGGTGCCGACGGTGGAGCGGGGGTTCTTGCTGACGGCCTTCTGCTCGATGGCGATGGCCGGGCTGAGCCCACCGATGTAGTCGACCTTCGGTTTCTCCATCTGGCCCACGAATTGGCGGGCGTAGGAGGAGAGGGACTCGACGTAGCGGCGCTGGCCCTCGGCGTAGAGGGTGTCGAGGGCGAGGGAGGACTTGCCGCTGCCGGAGACGCCGGTGATGACGATCAGTTTGAAGCGCGGCAGCCGGACGTCGATGTTCCGCAGGTTGTGCTCCTTGGCGCCGCGGATGGTGATCTCGTCAGGGTACATAGATACTGGTTACCTCTTCGGTTGCTGAGCCTTGCAAAGGTTGCGAGAAGCCGTAGAGATCAAAGGAGCTTCTGCCTGTCCAGAACGTTCGCAGGACACGGCCACAACATAACCTTCGCAAGGCTGGTTTCGTACATATGTTCTACTCTGACAGGAGTATAGCATGGATTCCTGTCACAATGTGTCATATTCTCGGAAGGGAGGGGCGGCGTTGACGAAACTTTAAGGTTGCCTCGTCGGTTGGGATGTGCGGGGGGATTGTAGCATGGAATGGGGGAAATGCACGTTGGAGGAGGAT
>Ga0207797_1001895_pt1 | contig 14866 bp, 12 predicted proteins | sample PRCRCaboRojoPR_6_FD_187275 | JGI IMG/M metagenome (GOLD analysis project Ga0207797, IMG submission 187275) | Marine sediment microbial community from Cabo Rojo, Puerto Rico - PR CR 10% Liquid 1 (SPAdes) | ecosystem: Environmental > Aquatic > Marine > Coastal > Sediment | place: Cabo Rojo, Puerto... | reverse complement strand
GAAGCTTCTTGTCGCATCGGGGGACCACCGGTCCCCGTGACCGATAGCGATCACGGCGGCCGCGGGGAGCGCCGTCGGACGCCGGAGCGGAGTACGGAGACGGTCCCGCCCCTCGACGAGCCGGTTGCGGGTCGGGCGACGCTCGCCCGCCGACTCCGGGCCGTCGAGCGCGCGCTGGCCGGAGCCGATGGAGTCGGGTTCCGGACCGGGGCGGCTCCCGACGACCCCGAGGCGCTGGCCGACCGACTCGACGCGGTAGAGGCCCGGATCGACGCGCTCTGCGGGGCGGTCCGCGCGGTCGGCGAGTGCCTCGTCGCCCGCGACCGCGCCCGCCGGATCGACGACGGGATCGAGTCCGTCCGCCGGGCGGTCGAGACGCTCCCCGACACCCCGAGCGGCGCCGGTCGGATCGAGACGAGCGCCGCGGAGCCTGACGACGTCGCCGGGGAGGAGGACGCAACCGCCGGAACGGTCCCGGGGACGACCGTCGGTGGGGACGCGGTTTCGGACGGCGGTGAATCCCCCGTCGAGTGGCTCGATCGGGTGGCGGCGGGCGGGGTCGCGCCGCCGCCCGTGGAGTGATCCGCGTCGCGCTCGCGGCGCTGCTCGCGGTCGCGCTCCTCGGCGCGGCGACGCCCGCCGTCGGGGACGCCAGGGTCTCGGCGACCGACCGGCGGCTGCGGGGGGACCTCGGCCGACTGGGGACCGTCACCGAGACGCTCGAGACACGACACGACGCCGTCCGACCGGCGGCGGGCCCCGCCCGACGGACGGTCCGGCTCGCCGTTCCCGGAAGGGGATGGGCCCGGGCGCCGGCGACCGTCACCGTCGGCGCGGGCCCCGGTAACGACCGGCTCGCCTGGCGGGTCGGGGACGGCGCGGGTGGATCGATCCGCGTCGGCGTCGAGCTCCGGGTCCGGCGCGACGGCGGGTCGGTCGGTGGCGGGCTCCGGCTCGGGCCCGGTCGGTACCGGCTCGTCCTCTCGCTCGTCCGCGTCGACGACCGGACGGTCGTGACCGTCCGAGGGTTCAAGGCCGATACCGGGGGGAACCCGCCCCGTGTTCGAGCAGGACTCGGGGGAGACGGACGCGTGCGGGTGTGACCCCGCCCGGGAGGCGGGAACGCTGGTGGTATCGGCCGAGGGCTGTCCGGGCGGCGGTCGGCTCGCGACCGAGCCGGCCTGCCGGGCGACGGTCGTCGGGGCGATCGACGGGGCCGTCGGTTCGGTCCGCGTCGTCACCGGCGACACCGAGCGGCGGTACGGCCAGGGAGCGGTCGCGCTACTCGACGCCGCCAGCCGGTTCGGCGACCGGATCGAGGGGTGCGAGGCGTCGCTCGCCGAGCGGGCGCGGCGCGACCCGCTGGGTGCCGCGCGGGTCGCCGCGGGACGGGGGACGGACACGCCCGTCGGCCGGGCGGTCGCGGAGTCGGGACTGGGGCTCTGTGCGGAGCGCGTCGCCGACGCCTCCGACCCGTACGCCGCCGCGCTCGCGCCGGAGACGGCGCCACGACTCCCCGCGGCGATCGTTCGTCGGCGGCCGCCGCCGGGGGCGAGGTTCCTCGACCGACGGTCGCTCCCGACGGGAGCCGTCGTCAGGCGCTACCGGACGGAGGAGGGCTCGCTGTACCACCTCGAACCGCTCGAGTACCGACTCGGGCCGGCGGATCGGGCGGCCCTCGCCGACGCCCGGGCACGCCTCGCGGGCACGGCGGACGGGAGCGAGATCGTCGACGACGCGGGCGGCGAGGGTCCCGTCGCCGGGTCGGGGCCGCGCGTCGACCTTCGTCGGGCGGCGAGCGACGCGGTGGCGGCACACGGCGCGGGCGTCGAAGCCGACGTCCTGGCGTCGGTGCTCCGCAGGCACGCACGCGGGCTCGGGGTCGTCGAGGACGTGCTCGCGGATCCGCGGGTGTCGGACGTCTTCGCCTCGGCACCCGTCGGGGAGACCGGTGTGCGGGTCCGCGTCGACGGGGAGACGGTGCCGACGAACGTCCGTCTCGGCCGCGAGGGGGCGGCGGCGCTCGTCTCGCACCTCCGCCGGACGAGCGGCCGGGCGCTCTCGCGGGCCACGCCCACGATGGACGCCACGACGACCGTTCGCGGCCGCCGGGTCCGCGTGGCGGCCGTGACCGATCCCGTGAGCGACGGCCCGGGGTTCGCGTTCCGGGTCCACGACGGCGTCGCCTGGCGGCTCGACGACCTCGTCGCGAACGGCACGCTGACGCCGGCGGCGGCCGGTCTCCTCTCGGTCGCCGTCGAGCGGGGGGCCGCCGGGATCGTCGCCGGGCCGCGCGGCGCCGGGAAGACGACGCTGCTCGGGGCCTGCTGCTGGGAGCTCCCGCCCGACGTCCGGACCGTCGTCGTCGAGGACACGCCGGAGCTCCGCGTCGAGGCACTGCGCGAATCCGGGCGGGACGTGCAGGCGCTCCGGACCGAGACGGGCGACGGCGACGGGCCGAGCATCGACCCCGACGCCGCGCTCCGGACGGCGCTCCGACTCGGCGACGGGGCGCTCGTCGTCGGCGAGGTGCGCGGCGAGGAGGCGCGGACGCTGTTCGAGGCGATGCGGGTCGGCGCGGGCGACGGGGCCGTCCTCGGGACGGTCCACGGCGAGGGCGCCCGGGCCGTCCGCGAGCGGGTCGTGGCGGACCTCGGGGTCGATCCCACGGCGTTCGCCGCGACGGACCTCGTGGCGACCGTCGGCCGTGACGGCCCCGACGGGGAACGACGGCTCCTCGCCGCCGAGGAGGTGAGCGGGGACGGCGAGGCGTTCGATCCGCTGTTCGAGCGGACGCCGACCGGGCTCGAACCGACGGGACTGATCGATCGCGGCGAGAGCCGGCTGGTCGCCGGGCTCGCCGGGCCGACCGAGACGTACGCCGACGTCCGGGAGGCGATCGAACGGCGTGGAACGGCGTTCGATCGGGAGGAGGGCGGCGACGGGGGCGGGGGCCGGCCATGAGACGACGAGTCCTCGTCGCCATCGGGGTGCTGGCGTCGCTGTCGCCCCGGAACCCGACACCGGACGAGGGCCTGGCGGCGGACCTGCGGTTCATCGGCGGCCCGGACGCGGCCACGTGGCACCGGGCGGCCGACGGCGCCGGGCTGGTCGTCGCGGCGCTCTCGGCCGTCGTCGCGGTCGGCGTCGCGCTCGGCCGGGCGTCGCACCTCCCGGCCGTGCTGTGGCTCGGCGCCGCCCTCGCCGTCGGTGTCCGCTACGGCGTCGGGACGCTCCCGGAACTGCTCGCGACGGCGCGGCGCTCGGCGGCGCTCGGGCTGGCACCGGCGCTCGTCGCGCGGATGGCCCTCCGTATGCGGGTCGAGCCGACCCCGGAGGCGGCGGTCGACGCCGGACGGGAGATCGACGGGCCGCTCGGCGCGGCGCTGGACCGGCACGCTCGCGCCGCGACCGGCACGGGACGGACGGGGCTCCGCGCGTTCGCGGAGGAGTGGCATACGGTGTTCCCGGCGCTCGGCCGGGCCTGCTCGCTCCTACGGGTGGCGGCCGCGTCGTCCCCGGACCGGCGGGACGGGGCGCTCGACCGGGCGACCGACGCCGTACTCGAGGGCACGCGCGACCGGGCGGCGTCGTTCGCGACGGCGCTCCGGGGACCCGCGGCGGCGCTCTACGCGTTCGGTGTCCTCCTCCCGACGGCACTAGTCGGCGTCCTTCCGGCGGCCCGCGCGGCCGGCCTCGGCGTCGGGCTGGCGCTCCTGGCGGTCCTCTACGACCTGGTCCTCCCCGGAGCCCTCTGTGTCGCCGGCGCGTGGCTGGTGGCCCGGCGGCCGGTCGCCTTCCCCGCCCGCCCGGTCCCGCGCTCGCATCCCGACCGACACCCGTGGCGTCGGTCGGCCGGCCTCGGCGTCGGCGCCGGCCTCGCCGCGGGTGGCCTGGGCTGGATCGTGCTCGCCCCCTGGTTCGCGCCGGTCGCCGGCCTCGGCGTCGGCGCCGGGGTCGGGCTGACCGACCAGTTCCGACCCGTGGCCGCCGTTCGCGGCCGGGTGCGCGAACTCGAGCGGGGGCTGCCGGACGCGCTCGCGGCCGTCGGCGGTCGCGTCGCCGACGGGACGGCCGTCGAGCGGGCGCTCGCCGAGGCGGCCGACCGGCTCGACGACCCCGTCGGGCCGTTCCTCGCGCGCGGTGCGGATCGCGGGGCGCGTCTCGGGACGGGCGTCGAGGCGTCGTTCGCGGACGCGCTGGCGACGCTCCCGAGCGATCGTGCCACCCGCGCTGTCTCGCTGTTCGGCGTCGCCGCCCGCGAGGGGCCGCCGGCCGGCGACCCGCTCGTCCGCTGGGCGGACCACCTCGAACGGCTCGACGAGGTCGAACGCGAGGCGCGCCGCGACGTCGCGAGGGTCGCCGGGACGCTCTCGAACACGGCCGCCGTGTTCGGCCCGCTCGTCGCGGGCGTGACGGTCGGCCTCGCCGGGCGACTCGCCGACGGGACCGCGGGGAGCGCCGGCGAGGTCGCGGTCCCGGGCGCGACGACCGCCACGACGCTTCCCGTCGGCGGGCTCGGCCTCGTCGTCGGCGGGTACGTCCTCTGGTCGGCGGCCGCGCTCCCGGCGATCGCGGTCGGTCTCGAGCGGGGGTTCGACCCGGCCGTCGTCGGGCGACGGATCGGTCGGACGCTCCCGGTCGCCGCGGCCACGTTCGGCGCCGCGTACGCCCTCACGGCCGCGGCGGCCTGAGGTTCAAGTAGGGGGACGGGACCACCGCCCACCATGCTCGGATCCCCGGTCGAGTCGTGGTATCTCTGGGTCGGCCTCGCGGCGGCGAGCGTCGCGCTGGTCGGCGTCGCCGTCGAACTCCCGCGGACGACGCCGCCGGACGCGGCTGCCGCCGCGGCGACGGTCGACGGGGTGGCCGCCAGCCCGTACGACGCCGTCGGCGAGCACCCGCTCCGGGCCGATGCAGTCCGCCTCTCGTCCCGGCGCATCGCACTCCGACGGGACGGAACGACGGCCAGGGCCGGGTTCGCGTTCGGCCCGGTGGTCCCGGTCCCGCCCGGCGAGGGACCGCTCCGTCGGGTACTCGCCGGGGGATCGCCGGCCGAGCGGTTCGACTCGCGGGCGGCGTTCGCGTCCGCCGCCGAACGGGCACGCGGCCGCGACCCGACGTGGCGACCGGCACCGGACCGGCTGACCGTGCGGCACGTCTCCTGGGGGGATGTCGATGCGACGCTCGTCGGGTAGGGGACAGGTCGAACCGATAGCCGCGCTCGCGGCCGTCTTCGCCGTCTGTCTCGGTCTCTCGCTGTACGCGGGTGTCGCCACCGACGCGGTCCCGGCCGGGTCGCCGTCGGGGACCGCACGGCAGACCGCCGACGCGGTGGCGGACGCCGCCCGCTCGGCCGGCGCCGTCGATCCCGGACGCCTGTCGGGGGCGCTCGCCGCCGGCCCGTCGGGCCGCCGGCTGAACGCCACGCTGCGGACGGCCGACCGCCGCTGGGCGGCCGGCCCGACGCCGCCCGCCCGCGCGACGGACGCCCGGCTCCGCGTGACGGCCCGCGTCGGGCCGGCGGACGTCGACCCGGCGACACTCCGGGTGGAGGTGTGGCGGTGACCGGCGCACGGGCGGTGAGCACGCTCGTCGACGCGGCGGCGTTCCTCCTCCTCGTCTCGGCCGCCGTCGGGACGCTGACCCTCCCCGCGGTCGCCCCCGACCGGGCACCCGCGGCCGGGGCGTCGGCCGAGCGGCTCTCGACGGTCACGGCGAACCCGCACTACAGCCTCGCGCCGGGTGCCCGGTCGGCGAACGGGTCGCTCGTCGCGTTCGAGCACGCGGACGGCCCCGAGTTCGATCGGGTCGCCCACGGATCGGTCGCCGCGCTGCTCGCCGACGCCGCCGTCGGGAACGCCACCGTCGACGGCCGGGAGATAACCCACGCCGGCGACGACTTCGAGCGCGAGGTCCGCACCGCGGCCCGCGACGCCACCACCCGTCGAGTTCGGATCAGGGCGCTCTGGACCCCCTACCCCGGTGCGCCGGTCCGCGGCGTCGTCACCGCGGGCCCGCGACCACCGCCGGCCGCCCGGGTCGGCGTGGCGACGCTCGCGCTCGACAGCGGCATGCCGGCGGCCGGGAGCCGGGCGCGTTCGGCCGCACGCGCCGACGGCTACGAGGGGGTCGCCCGTGTCGTCGCTCGGGCGACCGTCCGCGGGCTGTTCCCGCCCGGTGAACTCCGGCTCGCCCTCCGCGGGGACTCCCCGGTCTCGGGGCTCGCGCGATACCGATACCTCCGGGCGGGCCGGCTGCTCGACACGGACGTCCGGACACCGGCCCGTTCGATCGAACCGGGGCTGGCGAACGAGCGGCTCTCGCGGGCGCTCGCCGGCCGGATCGAGGGGGACCTCCGGGATCGGTTCGAGACGCCGGTGGCCGCCGCCCGGGCAGTCCGCGTCGGCGAGGTACGGGTCGTCGTCCGTCGATGGGAGGCGGGCGATGGATGAGCGCGAGGACCGCGGCCGGGTACCGTTCGCCCTGGTCGGCGTCCTGTTGCTCGTGAGCAGCGCGACGATCGCCGCCACCGGGGGTCAGCAGCCGGTGACCAACGAACCGACGGTCGAGCGGGCGATCGAGCGGGCAGACGCGGCGACCGTCGCGACCCTCCGACGGGCGACCCGGAAGGCGGCTGACGAGGCGGCCCGGCGACCGGTCACCGTCGCGGCGAACGGCTCGGTCGGCCGCGCGCTCGGGGACGACCCGTTCCGCGACGCGCTCCGGCTGCGGGCCTACCTGGCCGTCCGGAACGACCTCCGGACGGTCCGGGTCGGGGCGGGCGACGTGACCGTGCGCGCCCGGCTTCCGGCGGTGACGAACGACAGCACGCGGGCGGTCCGGGCCGCGATCGATCGCGTGCGGATCGAGCGCGCCGGGCCGAACGGGACCGCGCTCCGCGCTACGGTCCGGAACGTCACCCTCGTCGCCCGCCGGGAGGGCCGGGTCGTCGACCGCGTGACCCGGTCGCCGTCGGTCGTGGTCGCCTCGCCCGTGCTGGTGCTCCACGAGCGGGCCGAGGCGTTCGAATCGCGTGCCGACGCCGGCCCGCTCGAACCCGGTCTCGGCCGCCGGCTCACCGCACGGCTCTACGCGCTGGCGTGGGGTCGCGGCCTCGCCCAGTACGGCGGCGCGCCGGTGACGAACGTCGTCGCGACGCGACACGTCGAACTCCTCGCGAACGGCGCGCTCCTCCGCACTCAGCGGTCGACGCTCGGCGCGGTCGATCCGGCGGGACGGTCGGCCGTCCGCGACCGGACCGCGGCGGTGGCCGCGGCCGACCTGATGGGTGGAGCGGCCACGGCGTCGCCCGCCGTGGCCGCGCTCCGTCGTGCGAGCGGGTACGACCAGGTGGTCGGTCCAGGGCCGGACGGGAGCCGCTCGCGGACGATCCGCGTCTCGGCGGCCACCCCCGCCGACGGGGTGTTCGCGAGGTTCACCGGCCCCGAAGCCGGACGGCTCGCGCACGTCCTCGACCGGACGTACGCCGCCGAGGTCCGGACCGCGGCGACGACACGAGTCGTCGCCCGCGAGCGGAGCGGGACGCGCCGCCCCCCGGGCGGGTGGCGACTGGTCGGGGTCGAGCGGGACACCGTCACGGACGTCCGGGCCGGCGGCGGCGAGACGCCGACCGACCGGGACGGGTGGCGGACCCTCGGACGAGCCACGCGGGAGGTAGTCGAGTCCCGGATCACGAGACGGACGTGGCGGCGGGGGAACGAGACCCGCGAGACGACGGTCGTCCGGCGGACGACCCACGCCGTCGGGCTCGCGGTCCACGGCCGGGCCGCGAGGGGGACGCCCGCACCGGCCCGGCCCGTCCCGTCGGCGTTCGATCAGTCGGCGAGCCCGGTCGGCGGCCCCAACCTCGCAGACGTCCGTCGGCGCGTCGCCCGGCGGCTGGAGGGGCGGAGCGGCGACGCGCTCGCGGAGCGGGCCGTCGACGGGCGGCTCGACACCGGCGTCCGGCGGGTCGACGGATCGTACCCGCCGGCGCTCCGGAAGGCGGTCCGCCGCGACCTGGCCGCGCTCCACCGCGAGGTCCGCGGGACGGCCGTCCGCCTTTCGGCGACCGACGTCGGGACGCTCGCGACCGACCCGTCGACCCGGCTCGCGGCGCGGCTCCGCGAGCGCCGGGCGGCGCTACTGGAGGCGCCGTCCCGCTACGACAGCGTCGCGGCGAAGGCCAGCGTCGCCGCTCGCGTCGACTACATCGAGGCCGTCCTCTCGCGGCTGGAGTCGGCCGCCGAGACCCACCGGGCGATGCGCGGACGACTGGACGATGCGTTCGCCGCGACGGGGTTCGGTAGCCTCTCCCGAGTCCGGGGGTTCCGGCGAGCGCGGGCCCGGCCCGTGGAGCAGAGCGTCGAGCGGACGCGGGCGCTCGGTGGCCCGCTCGACGTGGGCGTCGAGACCGATCCCGCCTACCTGGGCGTCTCGGCCGTCGAGCGCGGGGCGGCCGGATTCGAGGGGAACGGCTCGATCCATCCGCTCGCGACGCGGAACCTGAACGCCTTCACGCTCCCCTACGGCGACGTCGCTGACACCGTCGTCGGACGACTGCTCGCCGACCGGCGGGTCCGGCTGGCGACGGCCGCGCGGACGCTCCGTTCGACCCGGACGGCGTCGAACGTCACCGGGAACCGGACGCTCGAGCGGCGCCGCGGGGCGCTGCGCGAGGCCGTGAACGGGTCGCTTCGGGTCGTCCGCGACCGGCTCCGGGGGACGCTCCGCCGGCACGGCGTCGGTCGGAGCCGGGCGACGCGTGAGCGACTCGTCACCGCCGCGCTCGGTCGGTGGGGGACGCCGGCTGCCCGGGCGCTCGCGGTCTCGAACGGGTCGGCGACCCGGGCGCTGGCGCTGACGGTCGCCCGGCGGACGGCGACCGACCCCGGACCGGGACTCCGCGCGGCACTGAACGCGACGACCCGGCGGACGCTCGCCGACCGGTCGACCCGACCCCGCCGACGGCCGGCCCGCCGGGCGGCGAACGCGACCCGGACGGTCGCCGGACGGGTGCTCAGCGAGGGGACGCGCGTGGCGACCCGGTCCGCGGCACACGCCGGGGTAGGCTACGCGGAGGGCCGTCTCGGTCGGTCGCTCGGCGCTGTCCCCGCGGGACTTCCGGTCGCCCCCGTCCCCGGCTACTGGGTGGCGACGCTGAACGCCTGGCACGTCGCCGTCCGCGGCGAGTACGGCCGGGTCGTCCTCCGGTCCCGCCGGGGACGCCCGCCGGAGGGGACGCTCTCGTACGTCCGCGACGGGCGCGGCGTTCGCCTCGACGTGGACGGCGACGGCGAGACCGAACACCTCGGTCGGTCGGCGCGCGTCTCATTCGACGTCTCGACGACCGTCGTCGTGGTCGTCCCGCCCGGGAGCCGTGGGGTCGGGGACACGAACGGGGACGCCGACGAGCGCTCGCCCGGGTGGACCGAGCGCGGACCCACGGGCGGCCGGTCCGACCGCCGGATGCGAACGCCGATCGCGGGACCGTCACGCGGTTCGTTACGAGAGTGACATGGGACGTTTTATCTATCACGGTAGAGAAAGCTTCTCGAGACGACGATGAGCGCGGTGCTGTGGACGATTCGGGTGTTGGATCTCGCCGCGGCCGTGGCGGTCGGGCTGATGCTCGTCCTCGCGTGGACGGCCCCACAGCGAGCGGAGCGTCGGTTCCTGATCCCGATGCTGGTCGGCGTCGAGGCGTGGGTACTGGGTGATCTGATCGCCAAGTCGACCGTCGACGCCGGCGTCGTCCGGGGGACGGTGCTCCTGCAGCTGGCGGCATCGGGCGTCGCCGTCCTCTTCCTGCTGCTGTTCGTGCTCGCCTACACCGGCCGCGAGGACGCGATACGGGCGCCGACGGTGGCGCTCCTGCTCGTCGAGCCGGTGGGGTTCGTCCTGCTCGCGCTGACGGACCCGGTCCACCGGCTCGTGCTCGGTGACTCGCTCGCGTCCAGCACCGTCGTCGAGGCGGCCGGCCCCGCCCTGCTCGTGCACATCGCCTACTCCTACGTGCTGGTCGCGGTCGCCCTCTCGCTCGCCGGCGGGCTCCTCTCCCGGGCCGAGTTCGTCTACCGGCGGCAGGCGATCGCGCTCGTGGTGGGGATCTCCGCGCCGTTCCTCGGCAACGTGCTCTACTTCTTCACGCCGATCCCGGTCGACCTCACGCCGATCATGTTCGTGGTCACGGGCGGGGCGCTGACCTACGCCGCACGCCGGGCGGACCTCCTGACGCTCTCGCCGATGGCGCGGTCGGCCGTCCTCGACGCGATCGGCAACGGCGTGCTGGTGCTCGACCGCCACGGGGCCGTCCTCGACAGCAACCCCCCGGCACGCCGGCTGCTCGGCCTCGACGGACCGGTCGGGGTCGGCCGGCCGGTCACGGACCTGCCGACCGACCGGCCGGAGCCACTCGAACGCCTCGCCGAGGTCGTCCCGCCCGGGACCGAGCGGGGGTTCGAACTCGAACTGGCCGACCGGATCCTCGACGTCCGCGTCAGCCCGCTCTACGACCCGCGCGAGCGGCCGATCGGCGCCGTCGTGGTCCTCCACGACATCACGGAGCGGGAGCGCCAGCGGCGGACGCTGCGACGGCAGCGCGAACGGCTCGACCGGTTCGCCGGCGTCGTCTCCCACGACCTGCGGAACCCGCTGAGCGTCGCCGCGGGCGGGGTGAGCCTGGCCAGGGAGGAGGGCGACGTCGAACAGCTCGACGCGGTGGTCGACGCGCTCGACCGGATGGAACACATCCTCGAGGACACGCTGGCGCTGGCCCGCCGGGGCGAGTCGCTCGGGGAGACGGGGGCCGTCGACCTCGCCGAACTGTGCGAGGACTGCTGGGGGATGATCGACGGCGAGGGGGCCACCGTCGAGGTGGAGGCGGCGACGATCCGCGGCGACCGGAGCCGGCTCAGACACCTGTTCGAGAACCTGTTCCGGAACAGCGTGGAGCACGGCGGCGAGGAGGTGACCGTCCGGGTCGGGACGCTGCCCGACGGGTTCTACGTCGAGGACGACGGCCCGGGGATCCCGACCGACCGGCGGGCCGACGTGGTCGAGGTGGGTTACTCGGTCGCCGACGGCGGGACCGGCCTGGGGCTGGCGATCGTCAAGGAGATCGCCGAGGCGCACGGCTGGGGGTTCGAGATCATCGATGGCCGCGACGGTGGCGCACGGTTCGAGTTCACCGGGGTCGCGTTCGTCGAGGAGTGACCCCGAGGGCCCGTATCGTCTCGGATCGAGGGGCCGTGGCTGCCCGGCGGGCGCTCCCGTCCGGAGCGTGCCCCCCGGCCCGAGGGCGAGTTCGGGACCCGATCGGACGAGGTCGACGGCCGGGACGACCGCGGCAGGACGGGTTCGAACGGGGGCCGCGCGAACCGCGTCCCGGTCCGGGGGTGTGGTCCGTCGCCGGACCTATGACGGATGCCGCCCACGGCGGGGTCATGTACGAGACGATCGGTCGATCGCCCGTCGAGTGGGCCGGCAGGACCGCACCGGAGGTCCGGGAGACCGCCGAGCGCGACGGCTCGGTCCTCGCCGTCCCCGTCGGGAGCCTCGAACAGCACGGGCCGCACATGCCGACGATCACCGACACGCTGCTCTGTACGGCGGTGGTCCGGACGGGCGCGGAGGCCGCGGCCGAGGACGACGTCCCGGTCCTGGTGACGCCGCCGGTGTGGACCGGCCAGTCGCGCCACCACCTCTCGTTCGGCGGCACGGCCTCGCTCGACGTCCGGACGCTGCTCTCGGTCCTCGAACAGCTGGCGGAGACGACCCTCGGGAACGGCTTCGACGCGCTGCTGTTCGTCAACGGGCACGGCGGGAACGTCAACGTCCTGGGCACGGCGGTCCAGGAGGTCGCCGAGGCCCAGGACGCGGAGGTCCTCGGACTCACCTACTTCGCGCTCGCGTCCGACGTCGTCGCGTCGGTCCGCGAGAGCGAGACCGGGGGGATCAGCCACGCCGGCGAGATGGAGACCTCGATGATGCTCCACCTCCGGCCGGACCTCGTCCGCGAGGACCGCATCGAGGCGACGCCCAACGAGAAACCCTACCGGGGCGAGTCCGAGGACCTGATGGACGCCGGCTACCTCTCGGTCGGACGGCCGTTCTCGGCGTACACGGAGTCCGGCGCGCTGGGTCGACCGGAGCTCGCGACCGCCGAGAAGGGCGAGGCGTTCTTCGAGGGGTTCTCCGAGGGGCTCGCCGACCTGCTCCGCGAGATCAACGGGGAGCACGCCCCGGCGAGCGGGTGACGACCGGGGGCCACCGGACCGGAGCAGCAAACCGGAGGACCGGGAGCGCTCCGACGACCGTTCGGGGCCGGGGTGGACGCCCGGGCGACGGCGCAACGAGGTCGGTCCGGGAGCCGACAGGGCCGAGAGGGCCGCACGGGAACGCGAACGCCGGTCCCGCCCTGGCGAGCGTGCTCCCGGCGACGACCGGCCCCTGGCGACGACCAACCCTTTAGCCACCGGCGTCGGAGACGGAACCGATGGTCGAACGACGCCTCGAACTCGCCGTGGAGTGGGCACGGGTCCAGGTCGCCCCCGACGATCGCGTCTCCTGTTTCGAACCGACCACGACGGTCGAGGAGGACGTCGTCCGCGTGGGCGGCCGGGTGCAGTCCCCCCGGGGACGCCGGACGCTCGAGCGCGCCGTCATCCGGGCCGTCGACCGCCCCGTCGAGTTCGACGTGGACGTCGTCGACCAGTCCGAGCGGCGCCTGACGCCGACGACCGCCGAGGCCCCCGTTCGGGCTCGTCCGAACGCGGGGGCCGAACGGGTCACCTCCGTCGTCTACGGGATGGCGCTCGACGGGTTCGATGGCCGCGACGGCTATCGACGGGTCCGGACGCCCGACGGCTACCTCGGGTGGGTCGACCGGGGCGTCCTCGGTGATGCGGCGCCAGTCGACGCCGACGGGTTGCTCTCCCGTGACGTCGCGGACATCGGCGGGCCGGCGACCGACGGGGTCGACCTCGAGACGCTGTACGCCGGAACGCCGTGTTCCACGGTCGAGCCCGGCGGGGCCGCGGCTGCCGGCTCCGGGGAGGGACGGGTCCGCGTGCGCTTCCGGACCGGCGTCGAACTGTCGGTTCCGGCCGACGCCGTCGTCCGGCCGGCCGGGCCGATCGACCCGACCGACGTCGTCGCGGCCGCCCGGCGGTATCTCGGGACCGGGTACGTCTGGGGTGGGATGACGACGGCGGGGATCGACTGCTCGGGGCTGGTGTGGATGGCGTACCGCCGGACGGGGGTGCGACTCCCCCGGGACACCGACCAACAGCGCCGCCTCGGAACCGAGGTCGACCGGGGGGCGCTGGAGCCCGGGGACCTCCTCTTCTTCCCGGGCCACGTCGCCATCAGCCTGGGTGGACGGGCGTTCGTCCACGCCTGCGGCGACGCGGGCGAGGTGGTGATCGAGACGTTCGATCCCGCGTCCGAGCGCTACGCCCCGGCCCGGGACGACGCCTTCGAGGTCGCCAGACGGCTGGTCTGACCGCCCCGTGGACCGGTCGGCTTCGCCGGCCCGTTACCGGTATCATTTGCCGCCACCTCCGGGATGAAGCGGTCCGGGGCTCCAGGGGACGGTCATGGGTGCGAGCATCGTAGCGGCGTACACGTCGCTCGACCGGGGGTGGCGGGCCTGTGTCCTCGCGGCCGTGATACTCTTCGTGGCGCACCTCGCCACCGTCGTATGAGCGGTGCCGTGAGGAGAGTCCTTCCGGGTCTGGTCCTCCTGACGCTCGTCGCCCTCGGTGCCCGCTCGCTCGGCTCGACGATCCCGTTCCTGACCCCGCTCGTCGTCGCCGTGGCCGTCGGGGCGCTCCTCACCAACCTCGTGGACCTGCCGGCCACCGTCGGTCCCGGTCTGCGGAAGCACTCGCTCCTCCTGGAGACGGCGATCGTTCTGCTGGGGGCCAGCCTCTCGCTGGACGCCGTCGTCGCGGCGGGTCCCCCGATCGTCGTGCTCGTGCTGTTCGTGGTGGGGTTCGGCGTCCTCCTGGTCACGGGCCTCGCCCGGCTCGGGGACCTGGACCGACGGATGGGCTCGCTGCTGGCCGCGGGGTCGAGCATCTGTGGCGTCTCCGCCATCGCCGCCGTCGCCCCGGCCTGCGAGGCCCGCGAGACCCAGATCGCCCACGCGGCCGCGACGATCCTCCTCTTCGACGCGGTCACGCTCGTGGCCTTCCCGGCGGTCGAGGGCGTGCTCGGACTGGACCCGCGGCTCTACGGCGTCTGGATCGGCCTCTCGATGTTCTCGACGGGTCCGGTCGCCGCGGCGGGGTTCGCCCACTCGGCGACGGCGGGCGAGTGGGCGACGATGACGAAGCTCGCCCGGAACGCCCTCATCGGCGTGGTGGTCCTCGGGTACTCGCTCGCCTACACCGGGGGGCGACTCGACGGACCGGAGCGGCCGATCCGGCAGGTCTGGACCGACTTCCCGAAGTTCCTCGTCGGCTTCCTCTGTCTCGCGGTCGTCGTGAACGCCGGGCTGCTCTCCGACGCCGTCGTCTCGGCCCTTCGGTCGGCGTCGGACGCCCTCTTCCTGCTCGCGTTCGCCGGGCTCGGGTTCGAGATCGAGCTGGCGGAGATGCGCGAGACGGGGCTGATCCCCGTGGGGGTCGTGGGCGTGTACCTGCTCGTGGTGAGCGGCCTGACCTACGGCGTCGTGACGGTGCTCCTGTAGCCGGTCCGAGGCCCGAGGGGTGCGCGAGGGAGCGACGAGCGAGGGCGTGGCGTTCGGCGATCGAGGATGCGGCGTGGGTCGAGGGAAGATTTATCATCATCGTCGATGTAGTTCGGATGGGTGTGATACGTATGAGCACACCAGGGGCGGCGGACCGGAACGACCGCG
>Ga0207797_1001894_pt1 | contig 14885 bp, 11 predicted proteins | sample PRCRCaboRojoPR_6_FD_187275 | JGI IMG/M metagenome (GOLD analysis project Ga0207797, IMG submission 187275) | Marine sediment microbial community from Cabo Rojo, Puerto Rico - PR CR 10% Liquid 1 (SPAdes) | ecosystem: Environmental > Aquatic > Marine > Coastal > Sediment | place: Cabo Rojo, Puerto... | reverse complement strand
GTCCATTTGTGGGTATAGATCCATGCCCAGAACCCGGTGTTGCCGGCTGGTGCTCCCCAGGTGGCAAAGACCAGAATCCCCACCAGCACCACAAAGTGGAAGGCGGTCTGCCAGAAGGGACGCCCATCTTCCTCCTGGGGCGTAGTCAATTGAGCTGTGGCTTTTTCCCGTTCTTCCTTCCGGTAGAGATAATGCATGATGAGTCCGATAACGATGGCAAACACCACCGCACCGATGACCCGGGCGATCCCCAACCGCATGCCCAGGACTCTGGCGGTGAGGATAATCGCCAGGATATTGATAGCGGGGCCGGAATAGAGAAACGCGATGGCCGGTCCCGGTCCGGCACCGCGTTTGTGGATCCCGGAGAACAAGGACAGCACCGTACACGAACAGACCGCCAGAATGGAGCCGGACACCGAGGCAATGGCATAGGAAATCCATTTTTTCGCGCCGGCGCCGAAATACTTAATCACCTACGCCTGGCTGATAAAAACTGCAATCGTCCCGGCAATGAAAAACGCCGGGATCAGACAGGGCAACACATGTTCCTGCGCGTACCACTCAGTGAGCGCCAGCGCATCGAAGATGCCCTGGCGGAACTGGGGATTCTGCATTGGCAGAAAAAAGGCGAACAGAAAGAGCCCGGCCATCCAGAGCAACGCCTTGTATTCAACCCTCCAATTCATAAATATCCAATTGTTTAATTATTTCGACAATCATCGAATTCACTGGAACAATTTTTTTTAGGTCCCGCAGATGGCGAACCGGTCAACGGCTTCCAGCTTGTCCCGGTCACTCCGAACCTGGTCATCATCATTGAACCACGTTTCCAGAAGCGGGAGAATTTCCGCGGAATAGCGGTTCCACTCGCTCTCCTCGATCCGGTAATTCACCCATTTGCCATCCTTCTCGTCGACTATGAATCCCGCATCCCGTAGAATCGAGAGATGTTTGGAGACAGTTGAGGTGGCCAGCTCCAGGATCTTCGTAATCTCACAGACGCAGAGCGGTTTGACCTGCAGCATCTTGATAATCCGTATCCGGTTGGGATCGGATAGTGCTTTAAATGTCTGTATACCCTGTCGCATTGTGCTCTCTCTATCGTTTCGTTATTTGGTGAAGTGCAAATATAACCGGAACCCATGTCAAACAGGTAAAAAATTAATGGATTCGATTTCAATTAAAGAGCTGCACCGTTAAAGAGATCCTGCTAACTCAGAGGACTAATCAGGGGTAAAGGGGCTTCACACTTTGTTTAACCCATCCAATGCCGCCACTTTATACGCTTCGGCAAAGGTGGGATAATTAAAGACGGAATCCCGGAAGTACTCAATGGTTCCATCCATGGCCAGGACGGTCTGGCCGATATGGATAAGTTCGGTGGCGCTCTCCCCCAGGATATGGATCCCCAGAAGGTCATGAGAGTCCGGGTCGAAAAGAAGTTTCACAACCCCGGTGCGGGCTCCGGTCAACTGACCTTTGGCCAGCTCATCGTACCTGGCAATCCCGAATTCATAGGGGACTTTTTCCTCTGTGAGCTGCTGTTCGGTTTTGCCGACCATGGCAATTTCAGGAATGGTATAGATCCCATAAGGGAGAAGCGGCGTTTCCGGATCAGGGGCTATGTCAAACATATAATTTGCGGCCAGCCGGCCCTGTTCCATGGAGGTGGAGGTCAGCCCGGGAAATCCGATGACATCACCTGCAGCGTAGATGTGGGAGACCGGAGTCTGAAAACGCTCATTCACACCCAACCGTCCGCTCTCATCGGCTGTGAGACCGGTGGATTCAAGGTTGAGTCGGTCCGCATTGCCCGTACGTCCAACGGCATAGAGAAGAATATCCCCCTTCACCCGTTTTCCGCTTTCCAGATTCACAATCACTTCATTCCCGGCGTTATTGAGATCCGCAACATTTTCTCCCAAACGAAAGACCACGTTCAGATCCCGCAGGTGATACTGCAGCCGTTCCATGATCTCCTGATCTACAAAATCCAGGAGTTCCGTACCCCGGTCAATGATCGTAACCTCAATATCAATTGCCGCAAACATAGAAGCGAACTCCAGTCCGATGGCACCCCCGCCAATGATGATCGCTTTGTCCGGAAGCCGTTGCAGTTGTAAAAGCTGCTCCACATCGAGGATGGATTCCTCATCAAACGGGACATCAGCAGGCCTGGCCGGTCTGGAACCACAGGCAATGAGAATTTTCTCACCAGTTAATGTGACTGTCTCTTCCGGTGTCTCCACTCTCACCTGATGTTCGCCTAAAAAACTCCCTGTCCCATGAACCAGATCGATATCGTTCCGGAGCAGCTGATCACGCACCACCTCCATCTCATTTTCGACAACAATTCTCACCCGTTTGGCAAGATCCTCCCGGTTAATCTCCTCTTTCAATGCGTAGTCCCGTCCGTAGAAGGGGCGCTGCTTCAATCCGGACAAGTAAAGAACGGCCTCCCGCAGCGTTTTACTGGGGATTGTTCCCTCGTGGAGCGATACCCCGCCAATCATCCCTTTCCTGTCGATGACTGCAACCTTTTTACCCAGTTTTGCCGCAGCAATAGCCCCTTTTTGCCCGGCAGGACCTGATCCGATTACAATGAGATCATACTGCGCATTTTCCATGAGATCCCTCTAATCGCTTCAGTGCTGAGAAGTTAGTCGCTGTTAGTGGTTCGTGCCATGATTATGGGAACAGGTTGTGCCCCTGGAATTCTCACAGCTGGGGAACCCCACCTCATTCCGGTTCGGATTGCGTAAACAAAAGGACAGACCGGCTCGGGACCTCTATGTGAGAGGCGGCCGAGAGTTGGTTTTCCTTCGAATGAAGCCCACTTTCATTGGCAGTTGAAAGGATCTCCTGCCAGTCCTGTCCATAATTTTCGGGTGGAAGGGTGAAGGTAATCGATTCCGGCATCGCATTTAATGCGATAAAGAAATTGTCGTCAGTGATTGTCTCCCCCAGGGGATCACGTGCCAGAATACCTTCGCCGTTTAAAAACAGGCCGATCGCATTCCCTGCCCATTCTTTCCATTGGGCGTCTGACATTCTCTCACCGTCAGGATGAAACCACTCAATATCTCTCAACCCGTTCCCCTCCACTTCCTCCCCCCGAAACCACCTGGCACGATGGAACACCGGATGTTGCCTCCGGAAATGAATCAGGTCCCGGGTGAATTCCAACAGATCCCCATCCGCCTGTTCCCATTGAATCCAGGAGATCTCGTTATCCTGGCAGTAGGCATTATTGTTTCCCTCCTGCGTATTGCCGAGTTCATCGCCGCTGAGGACCATCGGCACTCCCTGGGACAGGAGGAGTGTAACCAGAAAATTGCGCTGCTGGCGGCGCCTCAGTGCGTTCACCTCCGGATCGTCTGTCGGACCTTCAACTCCGCAGTTCCAGGACCGGTTGTCATCAGTCCCATCTTTGTTCTCCTCCTGATTCGCTTCGTTGTGTTTGTCATTGTAACTGACCAGATCGCGCAGGGTAAATCCATCATGGGCAGTAATGAAGTTTACACTGGCAGAGGGAAGCCGATAGTCGTCCTGATACAGGTCAGCACTGCCGGTAAATCTGGTTGCAAATTGAGACAGCATCTGTTCTTTTCCCCGCCAGAAATCCCGCATGGTATCCCGGTATTTTCCATTCCACTCTGCCCATCCGTGGGGGAAATTGCCCACCTGATAGCCTCCCTCACCGACATCCCAGGGTTCAGCGATGAGTTTGACCTGCGAAATTACCGGATCCTGATGAATGATGTCAAAAAACGCCCCGAGTCGATCCACATCATGCAGCTCGCGGGCCAACGCTGATGCCAGATCGAACCGGAAGCCATCCACATGCATCTCCTGAATCCAGTACCGGAGACTATCCATAATGAGTCGTAACGAGTTGGGATGCATCATATTCAGAGTATTCCCGGTGCCGGTATAATCCGTGTAATACCGGCGGTTTTCTTCTGTCAATCGGTAGTAAGCCGGGTTATCAATCCCCCGGAAGGACAGGGTCGGTCCCAGATGATTCCCTTCCGCGGTATGATTGTAAACCACATCCAGTATCACTTCGATTCCATTGGCGTGAAATGTTTTGACCATCTCTTTGAATTCCGTCACCTGCTGCCCCATGGTTCCACTACTCGAATAGCGGACATCCGGGGCAAAATATCCGATGGAATTATACCCCCAGTAGTTAGTCAATCCCTTCTCAACCAAAAAGCGTTCGCTGACAAACTGATGAATCGGCATCAATTCCACTGCGGTAATTCCCAATGAGTGGAAATACTCCAGGGCCGGTTCGCTGCTCAATCCGGCGTATGTCCCGCGCAATTCCCCGGGAATATCAGGGTGTAACTCAGTGAATCCTTTCACATGGAGTTCATAGATAATGGAATCGTGGAGCGGAATATCCGGAGAGGAATCGTTTTCCCAGTCGAATCCGGAGTCAACTACCAAACACTTGGGTAGCACCGGCGCGCTGTCCCGCGTGTCAAAGGACAGATCCTCCTGCTCATGACCTATCTCGTAGCCGTAAAGAGCATCTTCCGGCTGGACCGTGCCAGAGAGCGCCTTTGCGTAGGGATCCAGCAGGAGCTTGTTCGGGTTAAACCGGAGTCCTTCGGTGGGTTCATACGGGCCCTGAACCCGAAACCCGTACAGCTGACCGGGGCCGATCCCCGGGATATAAATATGCCAGGTCAAATCGGTCCTGGCATTTAACGGAATGCGATCGGTTTCCTGTTCTGTCTCCGGATCGTACAGGCAGAGCTCCACCCCTTCAGCATTTTCAGCAAAGATGGCAAAGTTCACTCCCTCACCATCCCAGGTCGCCCCTGGCGGGTAAGGTTGTCCGGGCCGTGGATTATGTTGGCTCATCTGTTCTCCCGGTATCGCAGAATAAATTCTTCAAGGAGCATATCACTGGTAATCCTGTATGCGAAATCCCGCTCCTCCCCGGTTTTCGGCCCATCCGGAGAAGTACTAGTAATTGTTGATCGTACAGATTTCCTGTTAGAGTTTCAAGATCAAGGTTGCGGATGAAACCACATTCTGATTATCAGTGAAGGGGGCAGTACAATAATTACGTACTGTTGTACCATCCATTGCACTTCTAGCCCGGATTATTCATAAGACTAATAAACATTCCAGGATCCGAAGGAATGGAACGAGCTGGTGAGAAGGGTCCCGGCCTGGGCCCTTCTCCTCAACTTTCCGTTACCTATTCATTCGGTTGGTAATAATTCATGACATGTACGCTAACTAAATAAGCGATACCCATTCCGCTCCGGCGATTCCGGAGCTGATGCGGCTGCCGATGGATCACGAGCAGCTGGACTGGGATACAGGCTGGGTTATCCGGGTCAGGGCTTTCGGGGATATACCAACCATTCCGTGCTCCCGGAAGCCCTGGAAAAATGGAGTGTATCGTTATTGGAACGCCTCCTGCCAAGACTCCCAATTATCCGAAGTCTTTCGCACCACTCCCCGACCGCCGTCGCCGGTAAACAGAAACGTATAATCCGAGGAGAAAGCCAATCAGGAGCGTCAGGAACAACAGCAATGCCCGGGGCAGCGCGATGGTGAAAAAGAGTATCTGTGTTTCCACGACTGCCGTATTCTGCAGTACAATAATCAACATCAACAGACCCAACACAAGTATTGTCCAGATTTTCCAGGATTTCATACACAGAGCCTTTCTGTTTCTTTTCTATGATCTTCTGGTAAAGGAGTCCGTCACAGGACCGCGAAATCTGCGATACATTCAGGTAGTCCGAATCGAGGGCAATTTCTTCCATCTCCCGCACTGGAAGGCCGGATGCGGACATGGACCGCCCTGAGGATCTCCTCACTGGCAGGCACCAGGCCACATTATGGAATACGGGAAAATGGTCCCAATCATGCTTCCGAACATTGCCCCGCTGTGTGGCTTTTCCTCACCACCCCTTCCGGAGAAGACATCAGAACTCATAGAAATGACGGCAAAATATACTCAACAAACAAGCATATTCCGGTAGAGAATATTCACACATCGCAAAAATTTTGACGTGATCAGATACAGAAGAAATTCCGTCAGAACGCGTGTATGCTGACGCTGGTTATTGAACAAGCCGGCTACTCCGATCCCCTGATCCGGGTAGCTCTGTTCAGTCTCGGCAACCTGGCAGAAAAGACCACATGCCATCACATCAGCAACAGAGCGTCGCATCTGAAAACCTGTTTCGCGGACATCCACTGAAGCGGGTCCAGGGAGTGAGCACTAGGAGAGTGTATGGCATTCAGAGATATCCTTTTATCATGGCAGGGCCAAACACGAGTAAGAAGACCCAAATAAGGAACGTCACCCAGGCGGCATGGACAGGGATGCGGGTCACACTCAGCGGCCGCCAGTACCAGGATGAGAAGCTATTCCATTGTGATTGCACCCCTGTTGCCGGATGGTCATCGGCAAACTCACCAAGTCCCTTCCGAGCAGAGTTCTCTGCACGTGCCCGGTATGTTTCCACCAGCATCCGGTCTTCCGCAGCGACAATATACCAGAGCAATGAGACGAACACTCCGAGAAGTGCGGGCAAACGCACGGCCGTGACTCTCCCGGTATTCTCAAAGATCAGCCAACCGGAAAATCCAAATAATCCTATCTCGATGGTTAAAAAATAATTGAATCTGGTCAGCATCCGGTCGTATTGGGCTTTCAGGTAATCAAGTTTGAGTTCGTAGTCTCTGAATGCGTGATCTTTCATTGCAGACCTCCGTTGAGTAGTCTGGGACGGATCCGCTTCACTTGGAGCAAAATGTCTCATTTCCGCCCGCCGTCCTGTTGCCGGCCATGAGAATACCGGGGGATGAATGGGCCAGTACCAATTTTTCATCCGGATATTCCATATGCTTACTTCCTTTTACCGGCTTCCCGTACCCTCCCGAGTCTGGAACGCTGCTCAAATTTCACCGGAGGCGCGACCCTGCCCACTTCCATCAGAAACGCATCATAAGTCTCAATGGCACTATCAAGTGTTGTGCGCTCATTACGGGTTAGTGTAAACATGTCGCCGGTTTGGCGCGCTCTTTCAAACCGTATGATTAATCCGCGCAGTCTGTCCCAGCGTAACCGGCTGAGTCTGCCGGCCAGGTTGAGCATCGTACCGGGAGAAATGTCTGCCCGTGCGGCGATCGCAGCCAGGTTGCCAGCTTTTAGATCACCATGCCATCCCAGCCGATGCAGTGTCCGCCACTGCGATTGGATTGCTGCCCTTATATCCTTCAAACCGGGCGTTGCCCACGTCCCTCCGTAGCTCGTACTATACATATCAACAACGAATTCCATCTGACCACGTACCGTGCGCGGTGCAAAAGCGGCGACGATACTTAGTCCGCGCAATACCCGCTCCACCGCGTCCAGATTCTTCCCACGTAAGGTTTCGCCCCGAATAGCTTCATAGGCATTAATTATCTGTTTGCCCGGTCCAAAGAGCAGCTCCTCCTTCACAAGATCAGCAATGGATTGAATAGGCGCGGTCAGCTGCAAACCAGGCACTGAACGAGGATCGATTTTCCCGGGATGCCGGCGAGGATGACGCGGATTAGTCAGTACCAGATAAGCCTTGAGAAACGCTTCAACATAGGTACGCTGCAGACCGGACTCCGTCGCGAGTCTGCTTACCCGTTGCTGCCATGCTCGATTTGGTGTCCGGACTGATCTTTCTGTCAGTTTTCTTTCTTTGATTTCTTCCGCAATCTCACCGATCCTACTGCGTTTCTCTCTGCGTCTCTCTGACTTATATTCCTGTAACAAAGCAAAAACGCTCCATTGATAATCCGCATCAGATATACCGTGGCGGTCAGCATATGCGTCAAATGCTGACCGGAGGAACACCCTAACTTCAGACGTACTGGTCACTTGCCGGCTATCGTAGAGTACTCTTCGAATACCTTCCACCAGTTCGGACAGCGAACCGGCACTTTGTCCCAGGCGGAAGGCCAGACGAGTCAGGCTGGTCCTGCGATATCGATTGAGTCCACGATCTCGCGTCCCCCGTTTGTCTTCATACGCCTCCAGTGCAATCGCACTCTCTGTGATATTGGGATCAACAGTGCTCAGAACAGCCTCTTCTTCGGACGGAAGGCGCGGCCGGAAAAATGTTGTGTCCGGCTTTCCGACTGGTGCAGACCGCCTGATAGCGTTATTATTCGTGCCGTTGTCACTGCTGGCCCGATCAAAAATTCCCCTGTCCCGGTCTCCGAAAGTTGGCCGTTGATCGTTCGTCTTGCCTTCCGCACGCTGCCTTGCCTTCTGACGCAGTTCACTGCGCAGCCATGTAGCCAGCTCGCAATCGAAGAATTGAGCAAGCGGGTCGTCCGGATCCGCTAACCGATCAGACAGCGCATTCGCTTCGTGTTGCTGCAAATCGTCAAATAATCTGCGTAAGGCCTGTACGCGGTCGACAATTTTCCTGCGCTCGTGACTGGCAATTGGCAATTTGAGCAGTTGTATAAGTTTTGCGGAAGCGAGGTCATGAGCAAATGCGAATTCCCGGGCTCGTTCACAATGCGATTGTGCCATTGTTTGCCCCCTCAGTTATCGTCAGCAGACACCGTTACGTCCTCGCCATCACCCTGTATTACTATCTTCTTCTCAATATCCGGATCTTCCAGCAGGGTGATATCACTTTCAGCATGAAGCAGTCGGGCGGCAGCACGTATATTTTCCAGTTCCATCTTCCGTGTTTCGGCCTGTACCTTCTTGACGTCAATTGCCCGGTGCATGAGCTTGAAATCCTCCAGGTTCGGGTTTTCTCCCGGGAGCAGCTCCAGGTAGAGCGAGTCCGTTGGCACCACGATCTCTTCCCGGTCACGCAGCGGGGACTGAATCAACCGTCTGAATTGCGCTTTCAAGGTGGATTTGAATTCTTCATCCCCGAATAGTTCCGGTTTCTTCTCTTTCAGGCAGCAAACATAACGGGAGAAATCCTCCAAACTGATATTCCCGAACTCATCCGGATCATGCAGACCCGCTTGTTCTCCGAAAGCGGTATCTATATAGGGCTGTATCATGAAATCCGTTAGTGCATTGGATTCAAGAAGCGGAAAAATCATATAGTTACCTTTGAATCCCAGAAGAGTATTCAAATCGGCTACTTCAGCAAGATCGGCTGTTTCAAATTCCGGATCGATATCGGCTGAAACGCTGAATTCATGGGTATTCAGATCCGGATCGGCGGGATGAATCACCCGGTCGGTGGCGGCATCGGCAATGGTGTAATGTTTTGAGCCCCGGAGTCTCGGTACCTGCACCTTGTGGAGCCGGAAGTATCGCTGATCATGAGGCTCCAGACTCCAGATAGCTTGCATGTAATAAAGGATGTTTTGCTTCACGTGCGTCTGCAGGCGGGCAATTTGAGTCCGGCGGTTCAAGTGTTCACTTAACGTTTTCGTATAGCGCTCGGTAAGTTCATTCAGGGAGGTGACTTCACGTTCTAGCCTGGCCAATAACTTCCTCTCTTCCTCAACCGCCTGTTCCTGTGCTTCGCGTGCAGCTTCCTGGCGGATTCTTGCAGCCTCCCGCTTGTTTTTCCCCCCGCCCCCTAACCCGAAAAAATCACCGACTTTCGAAACGCCTTCAGAAATCCCCCCTGTTAAAATGGCTGTACCCAATCGTTCTTCATCTTCCAGTAAGCCTTCCTCTCCACCAATAATACCGGCCCTCTCTTCGATGGCTCTCTGCATGGCCGTGTTACGGAAGGCGAGTTGTTCTCTGGTGACCACCAGCTCCTCTCTGAGTTCATTGACCACCTTGCGCTGTTGCTGCACATTTTTCCGCAGTTCCCCGAGCGCCACCTCATCACCGACAACACTACTGGAAAGGTAATCCAACGCTGGTTTGATGGAATCATCCAGCGCAAATCGTTTGAGAATCCAGTCGTGGGCAATCAACCATTCCTTGTCAATATCAGACGGAGCAGGCATTTCCTGTGCCACCATAATTACCGGTGTGAGCCGGTGAATGTGTTCGGAAATGCGGTACCGCTGTTGCAGCTCATAGTACAGCGCTGTGAGCGAGAGCTCATCATTCGGGTTGGTAATTTCCCAGGATTCGGAAATCTCCTCTTCAAAGGTTTCCTCCGCAGCCACTTCCACTTTCCGTTCATCTCTCAATTCCTGCGTTGCCTTGATCACGGCCTCACGGAAGCTCTTCTTTGCCTCGGATGACGTTGTGGCTGCATTTTGACCGAACTGTGTCGTGGTGGTTCCACCTGCAAACTCCAAATCAAACGATCCGTTAGTCGTCATATCGAAGTTCGTTTTCCGCTCCGCCTTACGCAGAATCTCCGACTTATGCTTCAATTTTGTGCGACTCTCTTCTTCTTTGCTCCGGAGACTTTTTTCTACCTCTTTTTCAGATCTGTTTTTCTGCATCGTGGTCTTTTTCGAGAACTTCCGCACTTCCTTCGGTGCGAGTGTGACCGTCTTGACCAATTCGCCAACCTGATAATTCAAGGGATTCCATTTCTGTCGGTATGTGGTCAGAATGCCAAAGTTAAGACTGCGCTCCTGACGGTTCGCTGCATAGACGGTGAACGGATAATCTTCCCTGATGCGCTCGCGCAACTCTTTTAAAATGTCGTGAAGGTGGACGAATCTGCCGGCATCAGCTGCAGTTTTTGAGTCAGCATAGCGAATAAGCCGCTCTCCCTGCCGGCGCAATCGCCGACGCGTATCCGCATCCACCCCCGAACGATTGAGATCCACGGCAATTCTTTTCAATTCGGATTGCTGGGCTTCTTCCAGTGCATTCCACTGCTCTGTCGTGATATCAAACGCCGTAATAACTACGGCGGGTGGTTCGGAGAGAATCCGCTCCAGATCCTCCGTTTCTCTCTGGAAGCATTCTACGAAGTCGACCACGGCACCCGGGGTGACGTCAAAGGGATCGGTGCAGGGATCTCCGCCCAACGCGACTATTTCTTTGTAGGCATCTTCGCTCAGATTGATAATGCCTTCGTCAATGGCTTCCTGCCAAATATGTTCAACCGCAATCTGAAGATGCTGAAAGTCATGAAAGGCAGGCACATCTGCCGGTCCACTCTTTAAGAGAAACGAATTGATGTTCTTCTGCACCTTCGCTTGGTCCTGGCGCTCCTGAGGGGAAACGACACCAAAGGAGACAGGGCCTTCAGGCGAGGAGATCTCTTCCACCAGAGGGGCCACAAAACGTGGGATATCATCGGGGCCCACAGGATCCACAGTATCTTCAGATGTTTCTGTATCCCCGTTCTCGCCCGGGGAGGTGTCACCGTTTTCTTGCCCCTCACCTGTATCATCCAGGCACTGCTCCCCTTTTGTCTTTCCCCTGCACAATCGTACGATCGGATCCCGCCTGTACAGCACGGAACCACCACCTTCCCCTGCACTGGCCCCAAACAGCAGTGGTTCGATTATCTCCTCAGGAATATCAACAAAACTCCCATCCTCATCCTGAAAACTCTTCAGTTCTTCGATCTGCGTATCAGTCAGCGACAGGTAGCCGGTGCGGGCGGTGGTGTTCGCTTCCGCAACGGCTCGCTTGATAACTGAGTTACCTTTCTCCCTGATACTTTCGCCCTGCCTGACAAACGTATCCGAAGTACGCAGTGATTCTGGAACGCCGGACAATGCTTTCCGAATCCGCGGTTTGAGTTCATTTGTGAAACGTTTGGTCCGTTCCCGAAGCGTATTCAGTTTCTTCGCATGAATTTTCCGGATTCCACTGTTTACTGTTTCATTCGCTTCAGCGGTCGCCGCAATGCGATCAACGATGGTTTCCGGAGCTTCCGCCGGCTGCGGGGGCATCGGTATACCCAATTCTTTCAGTCGTACCCCGGATAGTCGAATAAGATAACTTTCGAGTTCTCCGGCATTGCGTCTGACCGGCGAAGAAATATGCAGAATTCGTGAGGTAAAGTCCTCCCCTGGCTCTTCAGGTGCCAGGACAAACAGCAGGTAATCGGGTGCATCTTCACGGCCTGTATCCTCCTCCCCGAATGAAATTTCGAATGTGCCACTCTCATCTGTCCGGACCGATCCGAGACTCTCTCCATTGAAATCCCGGAGACCATCAGAATCCGGCGAGATACTGTCACCGTGTGAGATTTCGCCGGACCCGGTGTCGTACACAGCAACCAGAAGGTCTGGAATTCCCACTCCTGTTTCTTTCAGAAGAATTTTTCCTTTGATTTTATTCATTCCGGGCCCTCCTGTTTTATGCCAAGATTTGCTTGTTCATACACTGGATTCGCTGAGTGCGCCATGAGTCTGGTGGTGGCACAGGTGAATCAGGATAGGAATTTTTCATAAATAGGAAGTGGCTCGTATCTCTGATCATCCGGATATAATCATGATGGATTTGAATCTCATTCCATTGAGTAATACAAATTGCACAGCCCCCTTGTATCGCACATGGACCTGTATTAATCCACCGGATTGGGAAGGTTCGCTATCCGATTACCGAATACGGAAAGGATATGTCATCGGGAACAAGACTCAGGCTTCAGCCCCGGGCAGCGATCAGACACTCTGTTAAATTCAACAATAAAGATGAGTAATTAAGTCATGTTTTTACCTATTAAAATAGTTTGAGATATGCAAGAGATTTCTTAAGAAGCGCCTGAGAAATAATCCTTGACCAGCTGTTAGATTCTTTGTAGTTAAGGACAACGATAAATTAGAGGTGCAAAATTCAGTGTTGAATATCTGTCGATTACAATACTCTGACCAGCATCCCGCGGACTGCTTGCATCCACTCCCAACGTAATGGAGAGGCACTAATGCCCCATACCACCGGCAGGTGGGAACCGTTTAAAGCTTGTCCATCATGTCGCCATGAGTGGCAGACCCGGAACACATTTCTGGCTGATAAGGAGATCCGGCTCACAGGATATCAGGCTGATTTTGAAGATCTGGCGACCGGACTTCTTTTATTCAACCACCGTTGCGGTACGACGCTGGCAATCCCGGTGGCTGAGTTCCGTGATCTGTATTCCGGCCCTGTCTTTGAGGAACAATTGACCGGGACGGACCAGTGTCCCGAGTATTGTCTGCGCCAGGATGAACTGGCACCCTGCGATCAACCATGCGAGTGTGCATTCGTCCGGGAAATCATGCAGATTATACAACGATGGCCCGAGTCGGTGAGCTAGGAATTACGAGATGTCCAATGGCCACCAGAGACTACCATGGAGTGTGATATGCCAGTGAGAACGCCCCCCATGCAATGACCACCGCTCTTAGAAATTCAATGCGCCAAATGGTTGCAATGAGATTCCAGTGATCCTGCATATACTGCAGCCGCATCTGCCAGTCTCCGGCAGGAGGCTGATACACAAAGAAATACAGTAGAATCACGATAAAAATCTAGAGAGTGATGCGCCACTGAAGAGGATGGCTGCTGGCTTATCGCTTAAAAGGCTCACATGAGTACCTCTCCCATGGATGCCAGCCGTTGTAATCTCAACGTTGCCCCCCAACAAATCGTCTCAATCAGTACTGCATACTGAAAAAAGTCGCTGCCCGGCTGGCTGTATCGGTGGGAGCAATATCAGGGGTAAAATGCATTTCCGGATTGATCTCACCGGTATTGCTGTATGTGAGGAAAGCAAACGACCCCGGAATTACGAACAAGTTCCGTTACTGTCGGTCCCCGAAATGGTTCTCCGCAAACTCACAGGCTTCACTTCTGTTGGATGGAACGACCTCACCGTTCCGCTCTTCATATTTCCCCAGGTATTCTGCATACCCTTCGGTGAAATAGTCAACGTTTACCACCGTATCCCCGTTCCCCTTGATTTTCACGCTAACCTCTGCCACAATAACTCTGTCATCAACGGTAAAATCGCAGGTATATTTGTCAACACCCGCAGTGGCTTGCGTTGGAGTGGTCGTGATAATAGTGCCAATCATCAACAGCCCTGCAAACAGTGTGGTGATCAGGATTTTCATGATAGCTCCTCCACAGTATATATGAGTGATTTTGTCTTATTTACATTTGAACCCTATTTAATATTTTTGGCTTTTGCAACGGTTATTCTCATCATGTCCTCCGTATCCTGGAGAGGATACGTTCTGCAGAGGTTACAGTATCCAATCCACCAGAGTGGTGATGCCGGCCGATCAACGGGTTGATTCGGTACCAAAAACGCCAATGACCAGAGTATTATACAGCTGTCGCCCGGTCCTGCAGCCAGCGTTTCACTCCTCTTTTTTGGACAGAATCAACAGGATTGACCGGACAACAACCATAAACGTTATTTGGAAACATGACTATTAACCTCGTTTTTTCGTCATGCTATAACCCCGAATATCATCCTGCTGATGGCCACCGCTGTTCCCGGATATCCCCAGGAGAAACCCGGCCACCAGAACTCCGGCACCCGAACTACTCGGAGTGCTTCGCCAGAAAGTCCAGCACGATCTCATTGTACGCTGCTGGATTATCCGATGTCACCTCATGAGTAGTTTCCGGCACTCGCACGGACTCATTGTTGGGCATACATCGCTCGAGCTCGTCCACGATGAGTTGCAGCCATTTCAGACTCTTGTCACCAGTCAGCAGCAGCGTAGATGTTTTGACTTGTGTTGCATCTTCGCATGTGAACGGTGTCCAGAAGCCCGAACTGGATGTCTCTGCCTTGAATTCACATGTGTTGTCCAGAATCAGGTTCCGGACTTCCGACGGGAATTGGTCGAAAGCCCCCTCCTCGACCACCCCATCGACAAACACCCGTACAGCATTTTCCGTTTTCCCCTGATGCATCAATTCTTCCGCAGGTCTCCATATATTCGAGAGGAAATCATCTCGATGTGTGCGACCCTCCGGATGATGCTCAAGGAGCGGCAGTATCGGTGGCTCGCCC
>Ga0207797_1001893_pt1 | contig 14889 bp, 12 predicted proteins | sample PRCRCaboRojoPR_6_FD_187275 | JGI IMG/M metagenome (GOLD analysis project Ga0207797, IMG submission 187275) | Marine sediment microbial community from Cabo Rojo, Puerto Rico - PR CR 10% Liquid 1 (SPAdes) | ecosystem: Environmental > Aquatic > Marine > Coastal > Sediment | place: Cabo Rojo, Puerto... | reverse complement strand
CGACGGCGAGACGGTGCTCGTCGAGACCCACCGGTTCCTGGTCGCCACCGCGGATCACCCCGCGCTGGCCGGGGAGTAGGATCCGGACGACGGGAGGATAGCCGGGGAGCAGGTCCGGACGACGGGAGGATAGCCGGGGAGCAGGTCCGGACGACGGGAGGATCGAGGTCGGCGGCGGCGATCCGGTCTCGAAAGGACCCGCCCGCTCCTTTCGGTCCCGCTCGGCCCGTTGTCCCGGCCGGCGACCGCTCGTCCGACACCGCCCGGCTCCCGCCCCGGTTTCCGTCGTTAACCCCTCGGCCGCCTCGCTCGAACGACGGTAAGCGAGCGGGGAAGGTTTAGGTGCGAGCGCGAGAACGTCGGGCCGTACCATGAGCGACGAACCGGTCCTGCTCGACGTCGAGGACGGCGTGGCCACGCTGACGCTGAACCGCCCGGACAACCGCAACGCGCTCACGCGCGAGATGGGGTCGGCGATCACCGACGCGCTCGACGGGCTCGAGGGCGACGAGGACGCCCGGTGTCTCGTCATCACCGGCGCGGAGGGCTCGTTCTGTGCCGGCGGGGACGTCAACGCGATGATGGAGCGGATGTCCGGCGAGGTCTCGCTCCACGAGGCCGTCAGGGGCATCCAGTACCGGACCTCGAAGACCCTCGAGCGGGTCCACGAGTTCTACCTGCCCACGGTCGCGAAGGTCGACGGCGTCGCGTTCGGCGCGGGCGCGAACCTCGCGATGGCGTGTGACATGCAGGTGATGAGCGAGGAGGCCCGGATCTCGTTCGGCTTCCGGCAGGTCGGCCTCGCGGTCGACACCGGCACCTCCTACTTCCTCCCGCGGGCCGTGGGCGAGAACACCGCCAAGGAACTCGTGTTCACGGGCGAACTGGTCGGCCCCGAGCGCGCGGAGGAGATCGGCCTCGTCAACCGCGTCTTCCCGGCCGATGGCTTCGACGAGCACGTCGCGGAGTTCGTCGAGGGGATCGCCACCGGGCCGACGGTCGCGCTACGGGCGTCCAAGCAGGCGCTCCTGGGCGGGTTCGACCGCTCGATCGGTGACGCGATGGCGTTCGAGGCCGCGGCCCAGGCCGCCGTCTTCGAGTCCGAGGACCACGTCGAGGGCGCGACCGCCTTCATGGAGAAGCGCGACCCCGAGTTCGAGGGACGGTAGCCGGGGGGCACGCGGAGCCGATGGTCGGGACCGACGCTACCGGACCCGACGAACCGGCGATGACCGACGGGACGGAGAGCCACGGCGCCGCCCCCGGGGTGGTGGGGGCCGTGCTGGGGTCGCCGTACCGGCGGCGGTGGCTCGGCTACGGCCTCCTGGCGCTGGCGTTCGCCCTCGTGAGCCTCCACCGCACCTCGACCGCGGTCCTCTCGGAGGGGCTGCTCGACGCGTTCGGGACGACCGCGACCGGGCTCGGACTGCTCCACTCCTCCTTCTTCTACCTCTACGCGGGCCTGCAGGTCCCCGCGGGGCTGCTGACCGACCGGTACGGCGCGCGGGCCATCGCCGCCGGCGGGACGGGACTGATGTCCGCGGGCGCGGTGACGTTCGGCCTCGCGCCGGCGTACCCGGTGGCCTTCCTCGGGCGCCTGCTCGTCGGGTTCGGCGCGAGCGTGGTGTTCGTCGCCACGCTTCGGTTCTGCGCGAACTGGTTCCGTCCGGACGAGTTCGGCACGATGACCGGCGTGACGTTCACCGTCGCGGTGTTCGGCGGGCTGGCGGCGACGACGCCGCTCGCCGTCGCCACCGGGGCGTTCGGCTGGCGGGCGACGCTCGTCGGCCTCGGAGGGGTCGGCCTCGCGGCGGCCGTCGGCATCGCCGCGCTGGCACACGACACCCCCCGGGCGGCCGGGCTCCCCCCGGTCGAGGAGGTCCCCGACAGGCCGGCGGTGAGGGCGGGTGACCTCCGACAGCACACCGTCACCGCCCTCCGCGAGCCCGAGACCTGGCTGCTCGGCGTGATGCTCTTCTTCATGACCGGCATCGGCATCACCGTCTTCGGGCTCTGGGGCATCCCCTATCTGGTCCAGACGTACGACGTCGCCGTGACCGAGGCGTCGGTCTACCTCCTCGTGGGGAACGTCGGGGGGATGGTGGGGCCGACGGCGTTCGGCTGGCTCTCGGACACCCTGGGCCGTCGCACCGAGCTCATCGTCGTCTCGGCGGTCGCCTTCGGACTGACCTGGGGGGTGTTCGCCGCCTTCGGGAGCGTCCCGCTCCTCCTGGTCGGGGCGATCTTCCTCTTCTCCCGCGTCCTGCGCGGGGGCGTCCCGCTCGCGTTCGCCGTGGTCAAGGAGCGCAACCCGGAGGAGGCAAGCGGCACCGTCATCGGCATCGTGAACACGATGTGCTGGACCGGGGCCGCTGTCTTCCCGGTCCTCCTCGGCGCGGTGCTGGACGCCTTCTGGACGGGCGAGACGGTCGGCGGCACGCGGGTCTACACCGCCCTCGGCTACCGCGTCGCGTTCGGGATCGCGCTGGCGGGCGGGCTGGTGGCCGCGGCCTGTGCCGTCGGGCTCCACCTCCGGGTCAGTCGGGAGCGGCGGGCGGGGGCCCCGACCGCCGACGCGGCGGGCGAGTGATCGAAACCGAAACCGAAACCGACACGGACGCGAACGCGACCGGCAGGCCGGTCAGCCGTGGGCCGCGCAGTACTCGACGAAGTTCCGGAGGATCCGGAGCCCGGTCTCGCCGGACTTCTCGGGGTGGAACTGCGTGCCGAAGACGTTGCCCGCCTCGTTGGCGACGACCGAGGGGAACCGGACCCCGTAGTCGGTGGTGGCGACGACGGCGGCCTCGTCGTCGGGACTCGCGTAGTAGGAGTGGACGAAGTAGGCGTACCGGCCGTCGACGCCCTCGACGAGGGGGTGCTCGCGCTCGACCGAGAGCTCGTTCCAGCCCATGTGCGGGACCTTCTGCCCCTCCCGGAAGCGGACGTTCCGACCGGGGACCAGATCGAGCCCCTGGGCGTCGCCCTGTCCCACCCTGTCCGCCTCCTCGCTCGAGGTGAGGAGCATCTGCATCCCGAGGCAGATGCCGAACAGCGGCCGGCCGGCCCCGGCGGCGTCGACGAGCGCGTCCCGAACGGGTTCGGCGTTCTCCATCCCCTCGCTGAACGCGCCCACGCCGGGGAGGACGATACCGTCGGCGTCGTCGAGCGCGCCCGGGTCGTCGGTCAGCGAGACGCGCGCGCCGGCCCGCTCGAGCCCGCGCGTCGCGCTCCGGAGGTTCCCGAGCCCGTAGTCGACGAGCGCGACGTCCGCGGTGACCTGAGTGCTCACGGGAGGCCCTTCTCCGGGGGGAGACAAGGCGTTTTCCGTTCGAGCGACCACCGGCCCGCGGTCCGGGGACGGACGGGACGAACCGGGGACCCGGGGACCCGGAGGAACCGGCCGACGGGCCGCCGTCGCCGGCCGGTGGCTGTCGGGCATCGGCGTTCGGTCGGGGGAGGCCCCTCGGGCGTCGGGGGAGTCCGCGGCGGGACGCCCTCGGAATCGGTAATTTTAACGACGTACTGACAGACGTTTCCACCGAGGGTATGACCGACAGACGCACGTTCATCAGGACGGCCGGCGCGCTCGGCGCCGCCGGCCTCATCGCGGGGTGTACCGGGACGAGCGGCGACGGTGGCGACGGCGGCGGTGGCGGTGGCGGGAGCACGCCGACGGCGACCGACGAGCCGGATTCGACCGAGGCACCGGCGGACTCGCCCACGCCGACCGACGAGCCCACGGCCACCTCGACCGAGGTCCCGTTCAACGACGGCCGGCTCACGTTCTACATGTCCCCCTCCGAGCCCCAGCAGCTCATGCAGGCGCAGTACGCGCCCCTCCAGTCACACCTGGAGGACGAACTCGGGGTCCCGGCCCGGCTCCAGTACGCGGCCGGCTACAGCGCCGCCCTGCAGAGCCTCGCCGGCGGGACCGGCGACGTGGGGGAGACCGGGCCGTTCGCGGCCGCGCTCGGGGTCGCGAACGACCGGTGTGAGATCATCCTCCAGCGGTACGGCTACGGCTCCTGGACGTACGCCTCGGTGATCGCCACGCAGGCGGACTCGGACATCGAGTCGCTGACCGACCTGGAGGGCGAGCGGATCGCCTTCGCCGACCGGCTGTCGGCGTCGGGGGCGCTCTACCCGCTGTACATGCTGAAGCAGGCCGGGCTCGACATCGGCGACCTCCCGACCGACACCGGGAGCGCGGACTTCACGCCCCAGTTCTCCAGCCACGCCGAGGCGTTCGCCGCGCTCGAACGCGGCCAGGTCGCCGCCGCCGGCGTCGGGCAGTTCATCACGCTGAACGACGACCGCGACCTGATCGACGGCTACCGGTACGTGTCGACCGAGGACGGGATCCCGCGCGCGCCCGTCATCGTCAGCCCGGAGCTCTCCGACGAGGAGCAGCAGGGCGTCAAGAACGCGCTGCTGGAGGCCCCCGACTCGATGTACCTCGGCGAGGACGGCGAGTCAGACACCGACGACGACCTCTGGTTCAGCGACGTCCGGGAGGCGACCAACGAGACCTACCAGCCGGTCGTCGAGGTCGCCAACGAGCTCGGGATCACCACGGAACTGCTCGACGGCTGAGTCGGGCCGGGATAGCCCGGCTTTACCTTCCACCTCACCACTACTCCAACAGATGCCCGCCGTCTCGCTGCGGAACGTCACGAAGGTGTACGGGGAGGAGACCGTCGCCCTCGACGACGTCTCCTTCGACATCGACCCGGGGGAGTTCGTCGTCGTGCTCGGCCCGTCCGGCGCCGGCAAGTCAACCCTGCTTCGGATCCTCAACGGGCTCACGCCCCCGACCGGGGGCACCGTCCGGGTGAACGATCGGCCGGTCGGGAAGGCCGGGAGCGAGGTCGGGATGGTGTTCCAGTTGCACTACCTCATCGAGTCGATGTCGGCCTACCGGAACGCCCTGACAGGGTCGCTCGGCCGGACCGGCCCACTCAGGAGCCTCCTCACGCTGAACAGCCGGGGGGACAAGCGCGCCGCCCTCGAGGCGCTCGACACCGTCGGGCTGCTCGAGGAGGCCGAACAGCGGGCCGGGTCGATGTCCGGCGGACAGAAACAGCGCGTCGGGATCGCCCGCGCGCTCGTCCAGAACCCCGGGCTCCTGCTGGCCGACGAACCGGTGTCCAGCCTCGACCCCAAGGCCGCCCGGGACGTGATGGGCTACATGAAGCGGGCCGCCGAGGAGCGCGACCTCACGACGCTCGCCAGCCTCCACCAGGTGAACATCGCCCGCGAGTTCGGTGATCGCTTCATCGGCATCCGCGACGGACGGGTGATGTTCGACGGCGACCGCGACGAGCTCTCCATGGACGTCGTCGACGAGCTGTACTACGGGGAAGACGCCGACGGGACGCTGGTCGACGGCGAGGACGCGGACGCCGGAGCGCGGAACGGGGGCGAGGGCGCCGACGGAGCCGGAACCGGGAGCGGACCGGGGCCAGAGGCCGAAGCCGGGGGGCTCGAGTCGTGAGCATCGACACCGACACGATCGACAGCATCCTCTCGCGCATCGAGCGGCGGCTGTTCTTCCGGCGACTGGTGCTGCTGGTCGGAGTCGTCCTCGCCGCGCTGTCGGCCTACTTCGGGATCGGTTTCCTCGGCGCCAGGCCGGTCCCCGACATCATCCGGTTCGCCCAGTTCGACTTCTTCTTCACCGAGTTCGCGCGGTACTTCTCGCCGAACTTCGTCGACCTCACCGCCTACACCCGGGACCGGGGGATCGGTGGCCTGCGGGCGATCTGGGTCAGCCTCCTCAACCCGGGGACCGTGATCGAGACCGCGCTCGGCCTGCGGAGCAGCCTCATCGTCTCCTCGGTCGTCATCACCCTCTCGATCGGGATCGTCGGGACCATACTCGGCTTCCCGCTGGCGCTGTTCTTCGGCGTCCTCGGGAGCGAACGGGTCGTCCCGTTCCCGCTCAACTTCCTCTTCCGGGGCGTGATGTCGGCGATCCGTGCCATCCCGGCGCTCGTGTGGGTGTTCATCTACGCGGCGCTGGTCCCGCTGTCGCCGCTGACGGCGACGCTGGCGGTCGCCACGGACACCATCGGGAACCTCGGACGGCTGTTCACCGACGAACTGGAGGAGATCCAGGAGGGGCCGATCGAGGCGATCCGGTCGACCGGCGCGTCCCGCTCGCAGGTCATCTCCTTCGGGATGCTCTCGCAGGTCTCCACGTCGTTCATCGCGTGGACGCTCTACATCCTCGAGATCAACACCCGGATCGCCGTCTCGCTGGGCGTCGTCGGCGCCGGCGGGCTCGGCCAGTACATCCAGACCAACCTCAACCTGTTCAACTCCTTCCGCGCCGGCGCGGGGCTGGTCACGCTGCTCTTCCTCGTGCTCTCGATCGAACTGCTCTCCTCGCGGCTCCGGGCGCGCCTGCGCCCGAGCGAGCACGAGGCGAAGGGGTTCCTCGACTCCCTGCGCGACCTCGGCGACGGGGGCAAGTGGCTCGGGACGAACGCCGGACGGGAGTAGCGACCGACCCCGACCGCCGCCCCGACCCCGGTTCCGGTCCCGGTCCCGGTCGGTGTCCCGGTCGGTATTCCGACGCGGGACCGGCATCGACCCGACCGACGGAGTCGGTGTCGCCGGTTTCCGGCGGCCGGGAACGGACCGTGCCCGCTAAGTGGCGTCCTCCCCAAACACGGCTACATGAACCACCGCGAACTGGGCGACAGCGGGGTCGAGGTCTCGGAGGTCGGCTTCGGCGCGTGGGTCGTCGGCACGGACTGGTGGGGCGACCGTACCGAGGAGCAGGCGGTCGAGATGGTCCAGCACGCCCTCGATCGTGGCGTCACCTACTTCGACACGGGCGACGTCTACGGCCACGGCCGCTCGGAGGAGCTCGTCGGGCGGGCACTCGCGGAACACCGCGAGGAGGTGACCGTCGGGACGAAGGTCGGCTACGACTTCTACGACAACCCCCAGGCCGGCCACGGCGAACTCCCCAAGGAGATGCGTGTGGACTACCTGGAGGAGGCGTTCGAGCGGTCGCTCGACCGGCTCGGGATGGAGTACGTCGACCTGCTCCAGCTCCACAACGCCGACGCCTCGGAGGTCACTCCCGAGATCCTGGAGTGGCTCGACGGCCTCCGCGAGTCCGGTCGGGTTCGGGCGGTCGGCTGGGCGCTCGGCCCCTCCATCGGCTGGCTCGAGGAGGGCAAGCGCGCCATCGCCGAGGAGTTCGACGTCGTCCAGACCGTCTTCAACACCTTCGAGCAGGTGCCGGGGCGGAACTTCCTCGAGGAGATCCGCGAGACCGGCGCGGAGACGAGCCTGATGGCCCGTGTGCCCCACTCCTCGGGCCTGCTCAACGAGCAGGTCACCCCCGACACCGAACTCGGCAAGGGCGACCACCGCGCCCACCGCCCGAACGCCTGGTTCGAGACCGGCTGGGAGAAGCTGGAGAGCATCCGGTTCCTCGAGCGCGACGGCGCACGGACGATGGGCCAGGCCTCGATCCAGTGGCTCCTCGCCCACCCCGAGGTGGCGTCGGTGACCCCGACGTTCCGGACCCGCGAGGACGTCGACGAGTGGGCGGCCGCGCCCGACACCCCGCCGCTCAGCGACGAGGAGGTCGAGCGCGTCGAGGAGCTCTACCAGCGGAACTTCGGCGTCGACCGGGACGACGGCATGAGCCCCGAGGAGTTCCGCTCCTCGGTCGGCGGCCGCGACCTCGAGGAGGCGGGCATCCTCGCGCCCAGCGCCGGCGACTGACCCCGGGCCTCCCGCTCGGCCCGACCGACTCATCGGCTCGGCTCGTTTTCGCTCGGCTCCTCCGTTCGCGCACCGGTGTCCCTCGCTTTTCTCGCGGTTCCCTGCCGTCACCGCTCGCGTATAGGTGGCCTTCGCTTCGCTCGGGCCACCTACGCCAGGAACACGTGCCGGGGCCTGTCCGCGAGCACCTCACGGCCCCACTCGACGGTCTCGCGGAACTCGTCCGAGCGGAAGAACGCCATCGCGTCCTCGCGGGCCTCCCACTGGCTGGCGATGAACATGTCGTTCTCGTCCTCGCGGTTCGCCAGCAGGCTCGTCTCGAGGTGGCCGTCCATCCCCTCGAGTATCCCGCCGACCTCCCCGAACGTCTCGACGAACTCCTCGCGGTAGTCCGGCTTCACCGTGTAGAACATCCCCATCGTGCCGAAGCCCGACTCCTCGCCGGCCCGCGCGACCACGCCGGGCAGGTCCGAGAGGTAGCCCGCGGCCGTCTCGGCGGCGTCCGCGGTGTCCCAGACGGAGACGACGGCGGCCCGCGTGCCGTCGCGGGCCGCGTAGGTGGCCGTCGACCTGTGCGTGTCGTAGCGGTCGAACCCCCCGCGGAGCTCCTCGACCTCGGCTCCGAGCTCGTCGAGGTCGGCCTCGGAGTAGACCACGACCGCGTGAACGTCCTCGCCGTGGGGCTGGCCGGCGTACACCCCGATCTCCTCCAGTTCCTCGCGGACGTTCGCGTGACCGCCGCCGGCCGCCGTCGCGTCGGCCTCGTTCCCGTCGTCGCTCCCGTCGTCGGTTGCGTCGGCCGTCGCGTCGGCCTCGTTCCCGTCGTCGCTCCCGTCGCTCCCGTCGTCGGCCCCGTGGCCGGCGTCGGTCGGCGACTCGATCGGCGCGCCCCGGCCGGATTCGACCCCCGGGAGGTCCGAGAGGAAGCCGCTCGCGGTGGTCGCCGCGCGCTCGTTCTTCCAGAGGCTGACGACGAGCGACCGTCCGCCGTCGGCCCGGACCGCCGTGAGGACGTGCGTGTCGTAGTGATCGAAGTTCGAGCGGAGCCCGTCGACCTCCTCGACGAGGTCCTCGGCGTCCGCCGTGGCGACGAACAGGAGCGCGTACCCCGTCTCCGGGTGGTCCTCGAGGTCGATGCCGACGCTCCCGAGCTCCCGGCGCAGTTCGGCGGGGTCGGCCCCCTCGTGTGGCGGCTCGTCCGGGCGAGCGGGCCGGCCACCGGTCGAGTCGCCGTCGCCGTCCTGGCCGTCGCTCCCGTCGCGGCCGTCGCTCCCGTCCGCCTCGCCGGTCCCGTCGTGGCCGGCCCCGGGGTCGTGGCCGTCGTCGGCCCCGCCGCGGTGATCGGTGACGGCGGCGGCCCGGGCGTGTGTCGCCGCCTCGTCCCCGTGGCCCGCCTCGTCGCTCGGGCCGGCGCTCGCGTCCCCGTCCCCGTCCCTGTCGTCGGCGCCCGCCGGGACGGCCTCGCCGGCCAGCAGCGCCGGGAGATCACGGGGGGAGAACCGCCGGCCGAAGTAGAACGGGCCGAACTCGGCGTAGCGCGAGGAGGAGGGGTCGAACCGCATCTCGTAGAGCAGGTGCTTGATCCGCGTGGGGTCGTCGGCGAACAGGGTGACGCCCCACTCGTAGTCGTCGAAGCCGACGCTCCCGCTGATGATCTGGTTCACCTTGCCGGCGTAGCGCCGGCCGATGTCGCCGTGGCCGGACATGAGGTCGGCCCGCTCCTCGAACGGCAGGTCGTACCAGTTGTACTCGGGATCGCGACGCTTGTCCATCGGGTAGAAGCAGACGTGCTCGGCGTCCGGGAGGCTGGGGTAGAGCCGCGAGGCGAGGTAGTTGCGCGTGCCGGTGTCCTCGATCTCCCCGATGTCGTCGCCGACCTCGTCGCTGAGGTAGCCCGAGATCTCGGTGACGGAGACGTACGAGGAGACCCGTTCGGTGAACCCGGCGAACGGCGTCGCCTCGAACCGCCGCTCGGCGCGGTCGAGGTCGGCCGTCGAGGGGCGCAGGTGGAGGACCATGAGGTCGGCCTTGTGCCCGAGGACGGAGAACGTCGCCGAGGCGCCGTCCTCGCCGTCGACGTCCTCGAGCGCCTCGTGCTCGCGGAGGTAGTCGACGCCCGACTCGAGGGCGCGCTCGCGCTCGTGCTCGGGGGCCTCGCGCCACGCGTCCCAGTCGATCCGGCGCAGGTCGTGGAGGACGTACCACCCCTCGTCGGTCCGGGGCGGTTCGCGTCGCTCTGAGTCCATGCCCCGCGTTCGGCCCGGTAGGACATGGGGCTTTTCGTTCGCAAAGCGATCGGACGAACCGGCCGGTTACGCTCACGTAACCGGGTTTTCGGCGGTTTCGGACGCAACGACTAATGCCCGTGGCCGACTACGTGGCCCCATGACGAAGCGACACGTCCACCTGCCGGCCGACGCGGAGGACGGGCTCCAGTCGTTCATCGAGGAGGTCGATTCGCGGCTCTCCTCCGAGGAGGACACCTGTTCGGTCGTCGAGGAGACGCTGGTCGACCTCCACGGCGACCGGGACGCCTACGACCGGTGGCAGGCGGGCGAGCCGGTCTCGCCCGCGGAACGTGTCCGGCTCCAGGGGTACGACCCCTGCAACGCGACCCTCGAATCGGAGTACTACGCCGAGAAGGACGAGGCACGCTACGAGCGCTCGAAGTTCCTCCAGTGGCTCTGGCGGCAGTTCGACGCGACGCCGATGGCCGACAACGTCGAGTTCGCGCTCCGGTTCCGGCGGATGCTCGCCGACCACCTGTTCGAGGAGTGCGGGGAGAACTGCCGCTTCTTCAAGGGGATCACCTTCTCCTACGGCCACAACATCTCCATCGGGGACAACGTCGTCGTCCACGACGACGTCCACCTCGACGACCGCGGCAAACTCACGATCGGCGACCGGGTCTCGATCTCCGACGGCGTCCACCTCTACAGCCACGACCACGACGTCGTCGACCAGACGGAGGTGACGAACTACCACACGATCGTCGAGGACGACGTCAGGCTGACCTACGACGTGATGGTCCGTGCGGGCTCGCGGATCGGCGAGAACGCCGTCGTCGGCGCCCGCGGCGTCGTCCAGTCGGACGTCCCGGCACACCACATCGCCGTCGGGATGCCCGCGAAGTCCATCGCGGTCAAGCCGGGCTGGGAGGACGTCGCCGAGCCGGTTTCCGAGGGGATGCCCGACGAGCGCGAGTCCCGGGAGCTCCCCTACGAACTCCCGGACGACCTCGACGTCTTCGACGAGTTCGTCCGGGACCGTTCCCCGCCCGACGGCTCGTAGACGGCCCGCCAGTCGCCCTCGCGCTCGCGCCCTCCACGCTTCGTTCGACCGTCCACGACCCCCGCCCGGGCGGTGCCCGGCGGCCGGAACCCGGCAGTCCCGACCGCGTCCCGACCTACGACTCGAGTTCGTATAGCCGGACGTCCCCGTTCGCGGACGTCAGGGTGAGCAGCGGCCCGCCGTCGCCGAGCCGCCCCCGGGCCTGCCGCTCGGAGACGCTGGCGCCGTCGAGCTCCACCTCGACGTCGAGGTCGCCGTTGCCGACGGTAGCGAGGACCGACGCGTCGAGGTCGGGTGCGACGCCCGCCTCGACGTCGCCGTTACCGACGGTGACGTCCGTCGCCCCGCGCAGGGCGTACACCTCGACGCGGACGCGCCCGTTGGCCGAACGCGCCCCCGAGAGACCGGTCGTCCCGCGGGCCTCGGCGTCGCCGTTGCTCGACCGGACGGAGACGTAGCCGTCCACGTCGATGGCGCGGGCGTCGCCGTTCGTCGTCGAGGCCCGCACGTCCCCGCTCACCTCCCGGACGACGACGTCGCCGTTGGCCGTCCCGACCGACCCGACGCGCCCGCCGTCCGGGACCCGGACCGTGAGGTCGACGCTCGCGTTCCGGACCCGGTCGTCGTACGCCGTCCCGACGACCAGGTCGCCGTCGGCCGCTCCCCCCTCGACGGTGACGGCGTCGACGGCCTCCTGCGAGCGCCCGGCCTTCAGGAACTCGACGACGACGGACTCGCCGTCGTGTGGTTCGACGGTGACGTCGCCGTTGCGGTTCTCGACGGCGACGACCCCGTCGGGGACGTCGAACGTCAGCGACCCCGACTCGGTCACGTCGGGGCCGGTGAACCCGACACAGCCGGCGAGGCCGGCGACTGCGGTCGTCGCGCCGGCCGCCAGGAACCGGCGGCGGGTGCGCGGGGCGGGAGCGGGCGGCTCGTCCATGGCCCCGCCTGACGACCAGTCGACAAAACCCTGTCGGGGACCGCCGACGGTGCCGGCTACCCGAACGCGACCTCGCGGACCAGGAAGGCGAGCGCGCCGAGGCCGACGAGTGCGGCGACGAGCTCGGGGACGCCCATCCAGACCGGGAGGAACGGGACGAACCCCATCCAGCTATCGACGGTCGCGAGGGCCGACCCGAGGGCGCCGCCGGAACTCCGGCCGGTGAGGTCACGACCCGAGGGGACGCCGTTCGGCTCCTCCTCGACCCCGAGCCGGTCGGCCTCGTAGACGATCCCCCGTTCGGCCTTCATCTCGTAGCGCCAGACGACGCTCCCGTTCGGACCGACCTCGAGGACCCGGAAGTTCCGCGAGTCGGTGACGAGGGTGTTCCCGTTGGGGAGGCGGTCGGCGTCGCGGGGCCACTGGAGCAGTTCGCCGGAGCCGGTGCCGTCGTAGCGCCAGACCACCTCCTCGGTCTCGACGTCGACCTCGACGACCCGGTCGTTCTCCGAGTCGGCGATCAGGAGCGTCCCGTCGGACTCGATCCGCATGGGGTTGTGCTGCTCGTTCATCGTCCGGTGGCGGGTGGGTGCGCCCACGACGTCGACGATCTCGTTCGTCGCCGGGTCGACCTCGACGACGACGTCGAAGTTCCGGATCGAGAGCTGGTAGTTCCCGTTCTCCAGCCGGTCGATGTCGTTCATGTGCGTCCAGTCCGTCTCCGGGCCGCCCCGCCGGAACTCCTCGGCGCTCCCCGCGGGGACGTACTCCTCGAAGAACGGGGTGCCCTCGGCGAGGTGCTCGGTCGCGTTCCACTGCCAGGTGATCCGTCCCTCGCGGTCGACGGTGAACGCCCGGTCGTTCCCCATGTCGATGACGGCCGTCTCGCCGTTGGAGAGCCGGTCGGCGTCGTGGACCTCGTGGAACTCGGGGCTGACGTCCCACCACTCGTAGGACCAGACGACGGTCGTGTCCGGGTAGTCGAGTTCGACGACGCGGTTGTGGACACACCGCCCCCCGCCCGCCACCCGGTCGGGGCAGTCGTCGGTCTCGACGGTGGCGACGGAGGCCATGACGTTGCCGTTGTCGAGCGCCTCGACGTCGAAGACCCGGCTGTCCGGCGGGTCGTACTCCCATACGACCTCGCCCTCGGGGTTCACGACGACCGCCGTGCCGTTGTCGTTGCCGAACCAGCCCTTCGCCTGGATGCCGAGCAGCGTGTTCCCGGGGTAGCGCTCCGCTTCCCCCGGGACCTCCGCGGCCGTCGTCCCGGGCGTGTAGGTGGCCGCCTGGACGCCGAGCACCGAGCCGACGAGGAGGAGGACGACGAGGGGGACCACGAGGCGGGCCGTCTCCATGGCCGACGGTACGACGGGGTCCGCATATGCGTGACGGTCCGGTCCGGTGTCGAGCCGCGACGTCGACCCCGGATCGCCACGGAACCCGGTGCGTTCCGGGACGGAGGTGTGGCCCGTGGATGGGTTCGGAGAGCGGCTCTCGGCACAGCACGTCGGACGGGACCGAGCTTCCCCGTTTCCCGCCGAACACTACCGCCTCAGGGGGTCGGCACGTCGGGCGCGGGCGGCACGTGTCGCTTGTGCTCGCTCCGCTCGTAGAGCGCGACGACCCGGTCGACCGCGGACCCGGGAACGCCGAGCGTCTCGACGGTGGCCGACCGGGAGAACGGCCCGTCGACGTGGAGCATCAGTATCGCGTCGAGCGTGTCGTAGGTCAGCCCCATCTCCGCCTCGTCGGTCTGGCCGGTCCACATCTCCGCGCTCGGGGGCTTCGTGACGATCGGCTCGGGGACACCGACGTGGTCGGCGAGCTGGCGGACCTGGAACTTGTAGAGGTTGCCGATGGGGTTGCAGTCGACCGCCTGGTCGCCGTACTTGGTGAAGTAGCCGGTGAGGGCCTCAGAGCGGTTGCCCGTCCCGAGGACGACCCGGTTCTCGGCGTTGCCGACGAAGTAGTTGAGCACGCCGCGGGTCCGGACCGCGACGTTCCCGAGCGCCGTCCGGAGCGGGTCCGACTCGACGCGCTCGGAGAGCGGGTCCTCGACCGGGTACGCCTCCTCGAACGCGTCGACGATGGGCTGGACCGCGACGACGTCGTACTCGATGTCCAGGTCCTCGGCGACCCGCTCGGCGTCGCTCATGTTCTCCGCCGTGTTGGCCTCGCTCGGCATCACCAGTCCGCGGACGGCGTCGGCGCCGAGCGCCTCGACCGCGAGGTGGGCCGTCAGCGTCGAGTCGATCCCGCCCGAGAGCCCGATCACCGCCCCGTCGGCCCCGGCGTCCTCGACGATCGACTCGATGAAGTCGGTGATCAGCGACCGGCGCTCCTCCAGTTCCGCCTCGGAGAGGCCGAGTTCCACGGGGAGTGACTCGGCGTCGAGGGCGTACACGCGCTCGCTCATACACGGACGATGGGACGGAGGCGACAAAAACCCGGCCCCGACGTGGAGCGCTACGTTGAAGTGGGCCGGTGGATTACGACTGGAACGAGCGCCTCGCGGACCGCTCCGCAGGGAGCGCCGTCGGTGAGCGATTCCTCCGGAATCGCGAACCTCGGGGCGCGAACGAAGTCAGCGCGCCGTTGGTCCAGTGGTAGGACATTAGCTTCCCAAGCTAATAGCCCGGGTTCAATTCCCGGACGGCGCACTTCTGCGAGAACTCCGATGCCGAGGAGAGCGCCGATCCCCGTCGGAACCGACTGTGACAAGTGTTTTCACAAGACACACGTACACCGATACATGGACTGGAAGCCCCCCGAAGGCGTACTGAGTCCGGCCGTCCTGATAGCGGTCCTCGCCGGAGTCGTCTTCATCATCTTCGGTGACGTGATACTCACGACCGTCGGCATTCTGCTCATCATCGCGAGCGCCGTCGGCTTCCTCGTCGTGGTGA
>Ga0207797_1001892_pt1 | contig 14891 bp, 11 predicted proteins | sample PRCRCaboRojoPR_6_FD_187275 | JGI IMG/M metagenome (GOLD analysis project Ga0207797, IMG submission 187275) | Marine sediment microbial community from Cabo Rojo, Puerto Rico - PR CR 10% Liquid 1 (SPAdes) | ecosystem: Environmental > Aquatic > Marine > Coastal > Sediment | place: Cabo Rojo, Puerto... | reverse complement strand
TGAAGGGGGAGAGTCCACCTGGCGGGTAACCGGCCATGGTCTCTCCGTTCCAACTGTTTTTAGTATTGAAAGAGCCGACAGTGATTACCTCTTCCGCGTTGCCCGGCTCGGAAATCGTTAGCTTGTCGTCACCCCCGGCGAAGCCCACCTCTTCCGTTCGTCCGCCCAGATATGCCTCCGTAATCCACATATCGAAATCCGTTCGCCTCTCTGCCCGTAACTTTAGCCGCCACTCGCCGTCGAGTAAAGCGTTTCCCCCCTCTCCCTCGCTCAGCCGGACAAATATTTCGTTGTCCTCGTTTATGCCGGCCGGACCGTTTGAGATCATGATCTTTCCCCCGCCCATAGAGAATGAGGCCAGTTCTCCCAGTTCGACCCAGTCGGTGTATTCCCCGGAGGGAGCGACCAGTCGCAGGGAGAGGTTGCCCTCCCCCTGGTAATAACCCTCGATCGTCAGGTGATCTTCCAGTTGGTCGGAGGGAGTGTAAGAAGGGAGGCTGAAGACGTAGCTACTTTTTTCTCCCCTATTTAACGCTCCGCCGGAATGAATATTGCTTCCGCCGGCGTTACCGGCGGAGACAACGACCGGCCCGCCGGATTTGGCCATCTCGTTTATCGCCTGCTCGAACAGGGAAGTCCCGTCGTGAGGTCCCGCTTGAGTGCCTAACGATAGGTTGACTACCGCTGGGAGGCCTAAAGAACGAGCTTTTTCTTGAATATAACTGACACCGTCTATGACCGAAGCAGTAGTGAAGAGCGAGTCCACACATATCAGCCAGGACTGGGGGGCGACTCCGACGTAGCCCGCTGGGGAAGAGGAGCCGTCCCCGGCGGCAATTCCGGCCACATGGGTGCCATGTCCGGTCGAGTCCTTCGCCCTTACCTCTCCCCGGTTCGGACCTAGATTTTTTCTTAGGTCGTTTTCTATTTCGACTTTGTCGTACTCGGTTCCGTAATTGAATTTCGCCGGTGGAGGGGCGAAGTTTTCCGTCTGATCCCATATGTAAAGGATCCTCGTCCCCCCTTCTCCTCCGCCCTCTTCCGCCTCGATCCGGAAGTCCCTATGTTCGTAATCTATCCCGGAATCCACTACTCCGATGACGATCTCCTCGCCCCGGGCTACGGGGGCGTCCTCGTGTAACGCGTCCGCTCCGATTGCAGGCAGGCTCAGGTTTAGTTGGGGATTGACCGGCCTGGAAAGGGTCAGATATTTGATTCGCGGGTTTTGAGCCAAGTCGGCCAGGGCCGCTAGACTTGCCGTTCCAGTGGCCAGAGATCCCGTAGTCGTGCGAACCCGAAGGCCCGGTCTATCCAGGAAGGCGGCCTGTCCTTCCGTTTTGAAGATTATTCCTACTCTATTTGCCCCTTCTTCGGGATAGCCGATTTTCCCCTCCCCGCCTCTTTGGGCAAAGAGGGAAGCGTTAAGCATTTGATCGTCTCGATAGAGGGCCAGCGAACCGGCGAATTTGGTCAAGTCCAGTTCTCCCCTGCCTTGAGCCAACGAGCGCGAGTTCTGCCATAATATGTATTGCAGCATGGGGTTGAGAATGGGCCGCTTTCTAAGCGGTCCTCCCCCGGTCGGGTCGACTCCGCCATTGGCTAAGGGAAAGGCGGAAAGGAGCAGGAACGGGATAAGAATCCCAATTATAGCCCGGAATAGTTTTCCTGCCGTTAGGCGACTATCGTTCATAGTAAACAAATCATAGCAGCCAAATTTCTGAGGGTCAAACCTCTCTCTTGCCCTCGTTTCTTGTTCGGAAATTTTTACAATTTGCTTTAAAGGCGAGCTCATTTTGATATTATATTAGAGATATGATATATCGATTTTGTCTCTAGGGGGAGATTTTTTATGAAAGTAGGCTGCTGTGGTTCCTTCGCGGAAAGAGAACTTCTGGAAGATATCGGGTTTGACTTTGTGGAATCGGCGGTGACGAGCGAGCTGAATCCCCTTTCCGCCAGGGAAGAGTTTGAGGAGGGAGTGTCGAACTGGAAAGGTGAGATTCCTCAATACGCCTTCAACTGTCTTTTACCCGGAAAGCTTCAGGTGACGGGGAGGGCAGTCGACTCCGATAATCTGGCCCATTATCTGGATGCGGCTTTTTCTCGTGCCGCTTACCTGGGAGCGAAAGTGGTAGTATTTGGCAGTGGCAGTTCGAGGAACGTGCCGTCGGACTTTCCTCGTCGAAGGGCCCGGGAACAGTTGCGGGATTTCCTTGGCCTTGCCGGCGATAAGGCCGAAGAAAGTGGAATTATCGTCGCTATTGAACCGCTTAGAAGCGAGGAGAGCAATATCATCAATACGCTGCGGGAAGGAGTAGAGTTGATGAATGAGGTGGACCATCCGCGAGTGAAGGTGCTGGCCGATATCTATCACATGGAAGAAGAAAATGAGCCTTACGAACATATCCAAGAGGCGGGGGAGGATCTGGCCCACGTTCACCTCGCGGATTCGGGTCGCCGTTATCCCGGTAGCGGGAGTTACGATTACGACGGATTGATGAAGGAACTGGAGAGGGTCGATTACGACGGCGGTTTGTCCATTGAGTGTAAGTGGGGGGACAAAAAGGATGAGGCTCCCAGGGCTTTGCATTTTTTGAGAGGACTTTTGGGGTGAGCGAAGCGGTTTAATTCCCCTTCCCCCGGTTTCTCTTCAGAGCGGAGGCGGTTTGACAGCGGAGGGGAAAGATATTATATATTAATACCTCATTTGATATTGGAGATCGGCGAGCGGATTGAGGGCCTTACGGAATTTTCCGAGAAAACACGGAGGCCGCTCCGGTAAAAGCACGGGGCGTTTGACCTCGTTTATATTGATTTATATTGAAAGGAGATCTTTTTATGACTATCAATAAGGATAATCTGTCCACTCAAATATATCGTCTGCTGAAAGAGCGCATTACCGATTTGGAGATCGAGCCGGGGCAGAGAATAGATGTCGACGGGCTGGAGGAGGAGTTCGGCGTCAGCCGTGCTCCGATCAGGGAGGCGCTGAAGGAATTATCCGAGAAAGGTCTGGTTGAGATAAGGCCCCGTGTGGGGTATTTTGCGGTCAAGTTGGACCTCGAACGGGCTAAGGACGTCTGCGACATGCGTTCCCTGTTCGAATGTTACGCTTTGGAAGAGGCGGTTGAAAATATCTCCGAAGAAGAGCTAAAGGAGTTGAGGGAGACCACGGTCGGGTTGATGGAAAAAGAACTCGATGCGGAGGAGTTACGGGAAAAATTCGATCGGACGGACGATTGGCTTCATCGTCAGCTGATCCTGAAGAATGCGGGCAATGAACTGTTGCACGACTTCAGCGATCGGATCCATAATCTGGTCGCCCTGACCAGACATTTAAATGAACGAATCGGTCAAGCCTTGGAGGAACATCTCGAAATCATCGATTCCTTGTTGAAAGGAGATAAAGAGGGTGCCCGGGAGGCCTTGGAGGAGCATTTGGCCAACGTCAAAGAAGAAATATTGGTTTCTTTGCGGGAGGAAGAGGAATCTTTAACCCATTAGGGTTTTTATTTATTGATCTTTTCCTTGCTAATGGCTGATGGAAATTTGGCTGCGAGAATTATTTCTCGGGGTTCGACAAAGCTTGTAAAAGGTAACTCGAGCGACGAACCTAACATAAGGAAACACCAGGTCCAAGCGAAGTATCGGCGGGGAAACCTGTAAGCTGAACTCGGAGTAAAGGAAACGCTTCCAGGAAACGGTCCCTCTTATGCAAAAGATCCGCGCCGCTACTCTCGCCCGCTGCGAAATAATTCTCTTCGCCAAAACACAGAAAGATTTCTTTTTAATCGAAAAGATATAGAGGGGGAATATATGTTTACTTTGTCCGGTTTTGCTGACGAGATATCGCCCGATTTGGAGGAACAGATGGACGTGATGGAGGAGTTGGACATCGATTATATCGAACTGAGGGGGGTTAACGATAAAAACGTTCTGGATTTGACCGACGAAGAGATAAGGGAAATCAAGGCTTCTATGAATCGGCGGGGCTTTTCGGTCTCCGCCATAGGTTCACCGATAGGCAAAGTGGGGATCGAACAGGATTTCGGAGATCATCTGGAACGCTTCCAACGGGCCCTTTATCTGGCCGACTTCTTCCAGGCGCCCTATATTCGTCTCTTCTCCTACTACATCCCTTCAGGCGCCGATCCGGCCGATTACCGGGAGGAGGTAATGCGGCGGATGAAGAGGAAGACCGAATTGGCCGAAGAGGCGGGAATCACTCTGCTTCATGAAAACGAGCGAGAGATCTATGGGGATACGCCGGAGAGATGCCGCGATATTTTAGAGACTGTCGATTCTTCCCACCTGCGAGCCATCTTTGATCCGGCCAATTTCATCGCCATCGGCCGCCAACCTTATCCCGAGGCCTTTCGACAGTTGACGGATTTTATCGAATACTTACACATCAAGGACGCCAAGTTCGAGGAGGAAGGCCAGACGATCAAACCCGCCGGAGAGGGCGAAGGTAGGATAGGGGAGATTTTAAAGGAACTGGACGGGGAGGGATTCGAAGGGTTCCTCTCCCTCGAGCCTCACCTGGCCATGGCCGGTCAGATGGAAGGATTTAGCGGACCGGATGCCTTTAGACTGGCCGCGCGGTCGCTTAAGGACGTGCTTCAAGAAGAAGGGCTGAAATATAAGTAAAAGGAAAAAGGAGGTTCCCTAATGGACAAATCCAAAATTGGCGCCCAGCTTTACACCGTTAGAGATTTCACTCAAAAACCGGAAGATATAGTTCAAACGATGGAGAAGATAAGCGAGGCGGGTTACGAGGCGGTTCAACTGTCCGCGCTTGGCCCTATGGAGACCGGGAAGTTGAAGGAAGTGTTGGACGAGAATCAATTGCGGGTGGCGGCCACTCATCGCGGTTTCGGATCCTTAAGGGACGAGACCGAAGCCATCGTGGAGGAACACCGGATCCTGGATTGCGATCACGTAGCTATCGGTAGCATGCCGGGAGAATATCGTAATGAGGAGGGATTTCACCGGTTTGCCCGGGAGGGATCCGAAGTGGCGGAGAAATTGGCCCGGGCCGGTTTGACCTTTAGCTATCACAACCATAGCTTTGAGTTCGAGAAGTTCGGCGAAAAGACGGGCTTTGAAATTCTGGTCGAAGAAAGCGATCCGGATCTATTTAACTTGGAACTGGATACTTTCTGGGTCCAACACGGTGGCGCCGACCCCGCCGCCTGGATAAAGAGGCTGAAGGGGAGAATTCCCTTGCTCCATCTGAAGGATATGACGATCGAAGACGGGGAGCAACTGATGGCGGAAGTGGGCGAGGGTAATCTAAACTGGGACGCTATCTTAGAGTCCGCCGCAGAGTGCGGGACCGAATGGTATCTGGTAGAGCAAGACGTCTGTCAACGCGATCCCTTCGAGAGTCTATCGATCAGTTTGGAAAACTTGAAAGAGATGTAGTCGTAGTCCAAAAGGGGGTTCAATATGGATAAAGTACGGCTGGGCATTATCGGCCTTGGAAATATCGGCACGTTGCATTGCGGCTATATGAACGAGCTGGGGAACGCCGAATTGCGGGCGATCTGTGACGTGGACGAGAGCAAGTTCGCTCTCTCGGAGGTCGAGGATTTTGATCACGAGGCCGGGGGAATGGAAGGTCTGGAGGATCTTTCTACTTTCCGCGATTACGAGGAGATGTACCAAAGCGGCGAGATAGATGCCGTCATAATCGGCACTCCTCACTACTTCCATCCGCCGATGACCATCGATGCTTTCCGGGAAGGACTGCACGTACTCTGTGAGAAACCGATCGCCGTCACCGCCAAAGAAGCCCGGCGGATGAAGGAGGCCCACCAGGAGACCGATCTGGTTTTCTCCGCCATGTTTCAGAAAAGAACTGCGCCGCAGAGTGTAAGATTGAAGGAGATGATAGAAGGAGGGGAACTGGGGGAGATAAGACGAATCAATTGGATCAAGACCGATTGGTTCAGAACTCAGACTTATTACGATTCCGGCGGCTGGCGGGGCAACTGGAACGGCGAAGGTGGCGGCGTATTGACCAATCAGTGCCCCCACGATCTAGACCTCTTTCAGTGGTGTTTCGGGACTCCGACCAAGCTTACGGCCCTTTCCTATCTGGGCAAATGGCACGATATCACAGTGGAAGACGATATATCCGTCTTGATGGAGATGGAGAACGGGGCTACCGCCTCCTTTATTACCAGCACCGGCGACGCCCCGGGGACCGATCGGCTGGAAGTGACGGCCGAAAAAGGGAAGTTGGTATTTGAAGACGGTGAACTGACTTTTCATAGATTGGAAGAGCCCCTGCAGAAACTGCTGGAAGAAGTGGACCAGAGTTTTTACTCCCCCGAAGTCCACTATGAGGATGTGGAAGTGGAGGAGCGACCTAGCGGGCACAGATATATCACCCAGAATTTCGTCAACTCCATTTTGGACGGCGAAGAGTTGATAGCCCCCGGCGAAGAAGGGGTAGAATCCGTTCAATTGGCCAATGCGATGCTTTATTCCGGCCTGCGCGGTGAACAGGTGGACTTTCCCGTGCCGGAGGACGAGTTCGTCGAACTATTGGAAGAGCTGCGGGAAAAAGAGCGGAAGGAAAACCCGGACAAGGCCTTTGATTGGAAGGAGTACTTGGGAGCCCACAGTTAAATTCTTCTCTTTTTCCTGACGGTCCGTAACGGGACGACTCTTTTTCTAGTTTCCCGTCGAGATTCAGAATCCGTTGCAGACCAGGGACGAAGATAGGATCAGGGAAGCGCTTAGCGAACTTCTGGATAGAATATGAGCGGTAAAGGGTAGCTTTATCGCCGGTTACTACGGCGACAACGGAGTCCTAAGTCTGGACCCTCCTTCCAGGAAGTTGCCTGCGAGGAGTTCGTCAAATATGGCGGACGGGAAAATTTTGTCTAGTTTCGCCCTGCTCGGATCTAGGCTTCTCAGCTCGACTTTTTGGAGGTGCTCAAGCACAGATGAGTTTTTTAGACGAGGATTATCTATTGGAAAGCGATATAGCCAGTAGTCTTTACGATTCGGTCAAAGACCTGCCCATCGTCGACTCTCATAGCCACGCCGACGTACCGGAGATAGTGGATAACGAGGGCTGGAACGATATTTGGCAAGTGGAGGGGGCGACCGACCACTACGTCTGGGAACTGATGAGGAGGCGGGGCGTCCCGGAAAGAGAGATAACGGGCGACGCCCCGGACAAGAAAAAATGGTTTGCGCTGGCGGAAGTCTTTCCCGACTTCGTGGGCAATCCCACTTATGAATGGGTCCATCTGGATTTAAAGCGGAGATTCGGTATAGAAAAGACGATTTCCGGGGATACGGCGGCGGAAATATGGGAGGAGACTTCCTCCGCCTTGAGCCGAGAGGAGATGAAACCGCAGAGCTTGCTTAAAGAGATGAACGTGGAAGCGATATGCAGTACGGACGAGCCGACTTCGGATTTGAGTTATCACGAGCGGGCCGCGGACGAACTGGAAGGAATCAAGATCCTCCCCACTTGGCGCCCGGATAGGTTATTGAAGATAGAGGGGGATTCGTGGCTTTCGGCCGTCCAAGAGTTAGGTCGATCCACGGGCCGTGATACTGCCAATTTCGAGGGCTTCCTCCAGGCCTTAGAAGAGACACACGACTATTTCGATCGGCACGGCTGTCTGGCCAGCGACCACGGGTTGAATAAGGCCCTCTCCAAACCCGTCGGTTTCGCCGAAGCGCGAGACGTCTTTCAAAAGGCCCTGCGAGGGGAAGAGTTGGGCCAAGAGGAGATCGAGAGCTTCAAAGCCTTCCTCCTTTATCGCTGTGGCAAGATGAACGAAGAGAGCGGTTGGGTCACTCAACTCCATATAGGCCCCGTAAGAAACTACCGCAGGAGCCTCTATGGGGAGTTGGGCGCGGATGCCGGAGGCGACGTGGGTAAGGTAAATCTGGATATCACTGAAAACCTCCGTTACTTCTTAAACGCCTTCGACGGAAATTTGGAGATAGTGCTTTATTACATCGATCCGGCCCATCTGCCCGCCATGGCCACCCTGGCTCGAGCCTTCCCCAACGTCAGCTTGGGGGCTCCTTGGTGGTTCAACGACAGCCCTTACGGTATAGGCGAGCAGTTCGACAGGCTGAGCACGATCGATCTCTGGGCCAATCATGCCGGCATGGTCAGCGATTCTCGTAAACTTCTCTCCTACGGTTCGAGGATAGAGATGTTTAGGAGGACGGTCTGTAACTCCCTGGCTCGACTTGTGCGGCGGGGTCAGGCGCCCTACGGCCCGGTCGAGCGGGTGGCCAAGTCGGTATCATACGATAGACCGAGGAAGCTCTTTGGGTTTGACGAGATCTCGAAAGGAGATGTGAGAGGAAAAGATGAATAAATCCGAAAGAGAAAAAGGATTTGAAGATCTACCAGAGCTGTACAGTCCCTATCGGAGTTCGATTCAAACCTCCGCCGGAACCCGGTTCGCCCTCGTCCGAAAGGGCGAGGGGGAGAAACGTCTGCTAGTGCAAGGTGAGGTTCCGGATGGATTGGAAGGGGGAGAGAAGGTCGGCTCTAGCCTCCTCTATCCGCTTACCTGGACCAACGCCCAGGCGTTGATGGAGGTGTTCGAATGGTTACGACCGATCGAAGCGAAGTTGGAACCCGCTTTTGGCTGTGGGGATAGGATAGGTCTGGCTACGCCCGGCCACCTCCGCGCTTTGGAAGGCACAGACGTGGTTCCCGTCTTGGCTCAACAATCGATCAGAGAAATGGAGAGGACGGGTAGAGGGCCCCAAGACGTAATGAATACGGCCGTCTGGGGCGTCTTCCAGGAGGGGTATCGAGACGGGTTCGTCGCCGACGCCGACCATCTGATGTCCCGCGAGGCCGTGCGAAAGACGGCGCGGGCCGGATTTACGATGTATACCTGCGATCCTAGCGAACACGTAAACGACGAGGCCGACGAGCTGCCTCCCGCTAAGTTGCGGGAGGAGTTTGACCGCTTGGAAGGCGGGGAGAATTTGCGGGAGAAGTACGTGGGACGGACCTTTCAGGCTCGGTTGCCTTCCTTCGATTATGACTTTGAAGGGAGTTTTTCCGAGGAGGATCTGCTGCGGGCCGCCGTCAAATATTATCCGGCGGTGCGGTTTGCCGTTCGCATGTTTTCCTGGGTAAAGGAGGAGTACGGAGAGGAATTTGATTACGAAGTTTCGGTCGACGAGACCGAAAATCCGACCTCTCCGCTGGAACACATTTTTGTGGCCCGGGAGTTGAAGCAGGCGGGAGTGGAATTGACCAGCCTTGCTCCTCGTTTCATCGGCAATATTCAAAAGGGGATAGACTATATCGGAGATTTGGAGGATTTTGAGAACTCCTTTAAGGACCACGCGGCGATCGCGAGAGAGCTCGGCCCTTACAAGCTCTCTTTGCATTCGGGCTCGGACAAGTTTAGCATCTATCCCCCGATCGGCAAGTACTCCCGAGGTCTTTTTCACGTCAAGACCGCCGGCACAAGTTATTTGGAAGCCGTCCGAGTAATAGCCAAGCGGAATCCGGAGCTTCTGCGAAGGATTTACGAGTTTGCCCTGGACCGGTTTGAAGAAGACAGGGCTACCTATCACGTGGAGACGGATCTGGAGAAGGTGCCCGCACCGGAAGAACTGAAAGAGATGAAAGGGGAAGAGTTGGCCCGCTTGCTTGACGAGGACGATTCCCGTCAGGTCTTCCATATCACTTATGGCTCAGTCCTCTCCTGGAAAGGAGAGGAGGGTTCCTTTGAGTTTAGGGACGACTTCAAAGAAACTCTGCGGAAAAACGAGTCCCTACATTACGAGTTTTTGAAAAACCATATCGGCCACCACCTGGAGCTGTTGATGGGAGGTGGTTGAGCAGTTGGCTAACGGAGGTGCTTTATCGATGGATAAAGAAGAGCTATTGTCTCGCTACGATTTGGAGGGAAAGGTAGCCGTTTTAACCGGCGGCGCCGGCGTCCTCTGTTCGGAGATGGCGGAGGCGCTGGGAAAATGTGGGGCCAAAGTGGTCATCCTCGATATTGACGAGGGGGCCCTGGAGGAAGTCGGTCGACGCCTGGATGAGGTAGGCGCCGATTATCTCACCTTGAAGACGAACGTTTTGGAGAAAGGGCAGCTGAGAGAGGCGGCGGAGGAAACTGTAGAAGCGTACGGTAAAGTGGATTATCTGATAAACGGGGCCGGTGGGAATAAACCGGAGGCTACTACGGGGCCGGATCAGCCCTTCTTTGATCTCCCCGAAGAGGCGGTACAAGACGTCTTCAACCTGAACTTTCTGGGGACTTTCCTCGCCGCTCAGGTCTTCGGCGAGCTGATGGCGGACCAGGGGGAGGGAGTTATTTTGAACGTATCCTCCATGAACGCCTTTACCCCCCTGACCAAGATTCCGGCCTACTCGGCGGCCAAGGCGGCCGTAAGTAACTTCACTCGCTGGCTTGCGGTCCATATGTCGCACAATTATTCGACGGATATCAGGGTTAACGCCATCGCCCCGGGCTTTCTGCTCACCGAGCAGAACCGGTACCTCCTTATCGACGAGGAGACGGGCGAGTTGACGGATCGGGGCCAGACCATAATCGACCATACGCCGGCCGGGGAGTTCGGCGATCCGGAAGATCTCCTTTCGACGGTCCTCTGGCTCGTGGCGTCCGGTTCGGAATTTGTACATGGCACCGTAATCCCGATAGATGGCGGTTTCTCCGCCTTTAGCGGCGTCTAGTCTAAGCTGATCACAAAGAGGAGAGGAGATCAAATTATGGCAAGCGATATCGGAATTATCGGCCTGGCCGTGATGGGGCAGAATTTGGCCCTGAATATGGAATCCAAAGGCTATACCGTTTCCGTCTACAACCGGACGACCTCGCGGACGGAGGAGTTTGTCGATTCCCGCGCCGAGGGGAAAGATATCGAGCCCACTTACGGGATCGACGACTTCGTCTATTCCCTGAAGAGGCCGCGGAAGGTAATGTTGATGGTCAAAGCGGGGAAACCCGTCGATATAGTGATCGATAAGGTAATCCCTTTCTTAGAAGAGGGGGATATCATCATTGACGGGGGAAATTCGCATTTCTCCGATACCGAAAGGAGGGTCGGCCGGGCGGAGGAAGAAGGGCTGCTCTACCTCGGTACAGGGGTCAGCGGCGGGGAGTACGGCGCCCTCCACGGGCCCTCGATCATGCCCGGCGGACACCGGGAGGCTTACGACGAAGCGGGGGAGATATTGGAAAGCGCCGCCGCTCAGACGGAAGAAGGGCCAACTTGTGCCTATCTCGGTCCGCGGTCGGCCGGCCATTACGTGAAGATGGTTCATAACGGCATCGAATACGCCGTCATGCAGGGAATAGCCGAAACCTACCATCTGTTGAGGGAGAAGGGGGGATTCCCCCCCGCGGAGATCGGCGAGCTGCTGCAAAACTGGAACGGAGAACTGGGCGCTTACCTGATCGAGATCACCGTCGACATCCTTTCCCGGCGAGACGACAAAAGCGACGGACCTTTGATAGACGTCATCCTGGACAAGGCCAAACAAAAAGGTACGGGCAAATGGAGCGTGCAAAGCGCTTTGGATCTGGGCGTCCCCGTACCCACGATCGGCGCCGCGGTCGACGCCCGACTGCTTTCTTCCCTTAAGGAGGAACGAGTGGAGATGGCCCGGGTCCTCGGTTCCGAGGAGGAAGGCTCGTGGGATCTAGAGGACGGGGACCTGGAATCCGTTCGCAATGCCCTTTACCTAACTATAGTCTCCTCCTACGCTCAGGGACTGAAGCTGCTGGAGGCCGCCTCGGGCGAGAAAGAGTACGGCTTGGACTTGGAGGAAGTGGCAAAGATATGGAAGGACGGTTGCATCGTCCGCTCGCATTTGCTCGATCCCATCCGGGAGGCCTACTCCGGAGAGGAAAAACCTTTGAATTTGCTTGTTAGCGATCCCTTCCGGGAAACGGTCAAAGAGAGGGTCTCCGGATTGAGATATCTCCTAGCCCGGGGAAAAGGCGGTGGAGTGCCGTTGCCGGCGATGAGCGGGACGCTGGATTACTTCGACAGCTACCGGAGGGCGGAACTGCCGGCCAACGTCATCCAGGCTCAGCGCGATTACTTCGGTGCCCATACTTACCAGCGCAAGGACGAGGAAGGCCAATTCCATACCGCTTGGCAAGACATATACAGTATTTGAACTTTCCCAAATTTCATCCTTTTGGAGGTAGATCTTGTCCGGAGAAAAGAGAACGGAAAGAAAAATTGCCATAGTAAATTCTAGTACCTTTGGTCGTTATCATCCTGGACTTGTAGATAGGTTGGAGGAACTGGGAGAGGTGAAACGGTTCCAATTCCCTTCCGGGGTTGGGGGCGATAGGTTGGCTGAGGAACTGGAGGGATATCGTTTTATCATTGCCAGCGTCACTCCCCAGTTCGATGAAGAATTCTTCCGCCTTCAGCGGGACTTGATCCTGATCGCCCGCCACGGGATAGGGTGCGATAACGTCGACCTGGAAGCCGCTACCCGTTCGGGTGTACTAGTTACAAGGGTAGCTGGTCGTCACGAGCGCGACGCGGTCGCTGAGCTGGCCCTATCTCTGACCCTGGTCTGTCTTCGTCGAATTGTGCCGGGGGTAAGGGCCGTCCGGGAGGACCGATGGGAGGACAGGTTTAACTTTACCGGGCGGGAGCTTTCCAAGCTCGAAGTGGGAGTAATTGGCTACGGGAATATAGGTTCCCGTTTTGCGGAGCTCGTTAAAGAAGGATTTGGGGCGGAGGTCTATGCCTATGACCCCAATGTGGCCGACGCGGTGATAGAGAAGGGGGGAGTAACCCCGTTGGGATTTGAGGCGATACTTGGTCGGTCGGACTTACTTAGCTTTCACGCCTCCCTGAACGAGGACAATTACCACTTCATTGGAAAAAGGCAGTTTCAATTGATGAAAGATGGGGTCATCATAGTTAATACCGCTCGCGGGGAACTGATAGAGGAAGAGGAACTGGCCCGTCAGGTAAGGGAGGGCAAAGTGCGGGCCGTGGGGCTGGACGTCGCCGAAGAAGAGCCGATTCCGCGAGACAACCCCCTCTTGGAAGAAGAAAACGTCTTCATCACCCCTCATGTCGGTAGCTATACCGATTATTCTTTGGAAAAGATGGATAGCAAGATGGTCGAGGACGTCGAGCGGGTCGTTCGGGGAAAAGTTCCCCATCTCGTGGTGAATAAGAGGGTGCTGCGGCAGGAGAATCGAATGGAGGGAAGCAGATGCAACTAGTCTTAGTCGTCGATATGGGCACTACCAATATGAAGGCCGGTATCGTGGACGAGCGGGGTCAGGTGTTGTCCCACTGCAGTGAAGAAGTGGAGATTCATAGACCGGAGCGGGGGGCCGCAGAACACGATCCTCGAGAACTGCTGCAGGGATTTAAACGGATCGTGAGCAAGGCCAGCCAAGGCTACGAAGAAGAAATCGACGTTCTGGCTCTTTCCGGCTATCAATTCGGCTTTCTCCCTCTGAATGGAGAAATGGAACCGCTGTCGGGCATGATGACCCTGCTTGACGAACGTCCTAAGGTCGTAATGGAGGACTTCCAGCGGGAGGCCCCTCTGGAGGAGATCTACCGCAAGACCGGTTGTCCGCCCCTATTTACCTATAATCTCGTTACACTGCGTTGGCTTAAGCGGGAGAGGCCGGATCTATTTGCGGCCAGCAAGTACTTTGCCGGAATAAAAAGCTACCTTATCCACTGGCTGACGGGCCGTTTCTGCACGGAACCCAGTATTTCCTCCGCCACTCAATTGCTCAACATTCATCAGTTGGACTGGGACGAAGAGATCTTGGATCTGGCCGGGATCGACTCGGACCAACTCCCCCGGGTCGTCTCCGGGGCGGATTTTTTGGGAGAGATCCCTCGATCGAAGGCCAAGCAGCTGGGACTGGGTCCGGGGGTGAGGCTTTTGCCCGGTATCTATGACGGTGGGGCGATGATACTGGGGATGGGCGGTCAAGAAGGGGCTTACGGCGTCTGCAATTTGGGTACGACGGCCATGCTGCGAGGCAGCTTCTCCCAGCCCTTGCTCGACGATCCGGCCCGGCGTCGTCTGCAGTGTTATTCTTTGATCCCCGGCAAATGGACCGCCGGCGGTGCGGTCAACAATGCCGGCGTCGCCTTGAAATGGATCCGCGATCAGTTGTGGCCCGGAGCGGATTACGGGGAGATAGTCGAAGCGGCCTCCAAGGTAGAAGCGGGTTCGGAAGGTCTCTTTTGTCTGCCTTATCTGACCGGGGAGCGCGATCCGCGAATCGGCAATATGGCCTCCGGTTCTTTTTTTGGCCTGAAGGAATACCATAGCCGGGCTCATCTGGCCCGGGCCGTGATGGAAGGGGTCTGTTATAGTTTAAATCTGGTCAAAGAGGCGCTGGCGGAAAACGGATGGGAAGTAGAGGGATTGCGTGTCGGGGGCTCGGGCAGCAAATCGGATCTCTGGCCCCAGATCCTGGCCAACGTCCTGGAGGGGACGGTGGAAAAGAGTCTCACTGAAGATGCCACCTTGATCGGAGAAGCCATCCTGGCCTATCAAAGCTTGGGACTTTACTCGGATCTAGAAGAGGCGGTTGACTCTCTGGTCAAGACGGGAGCTAAATTTGAACCGGAGGAGGAAAAGGAAAGTGCCTATCGGGAGGGCTACCGTTTCTTTAGGGATCTACTTGCTCAAAGCAGAGAATTATACGACGATCACGCTCGCTCCTTCTCCGGATAGAAAAGGATGGTCTCCCTAAAAGACCGTTACTTGAAACCTGAAATTCTTTCCGAGGTTTTATATAAGTTTGACCCCGGCGAGAGGTCCAAAACCTGTCGCCGGGGTTTTTGATTGTTAAATTCTATAACTGAAATCGGAACCGAATCTTTCTTTGGGGACT
>Ga0207797_1001891_pt1 | contig 14895 bp, 13 predicted proteins | sample PRCRCaboRojoPR_6_FD_187275 | JGI IMG/M metagenome (GOLD analysis project Ga0207797, IMG submission 187275) | Marine sediment microbial community from Cabo Rojo, Puerto Rico - PR CR 10% Liquid 1 (SPAdes) | ecosystem: Environmental > Aquatic > Marine > Coastal > Sediment | place: Cabo Rojo, Puerto... | reverse complement strand
TCGACCTGAGCATCGGCCTCGAACCGGACGCGAGCGAGCCGTTCCCGCCGGAGATCGACTACTTCGACCACCGGGAGGGCGCCCGGCGGCTCGCCGAGAACCTCCACGGGCTCGGCATCGAGGACGTCGACGCCGACGACTTCCCCGAGGGCATCGGCCTCGCGTGGGAGGAGATCACGCTGATCCCGCACGCCGGGACCCACCTCGACGCCCCGTGGCACTACGGGCCGGAGACCGACGGCGAGCCCGCACGGACCGTCGACGAGGTGCCCCTGGAGTGGTGTGCCGGCGACGCCGTGATCCTCGACTTCACCTGGAAGGAGCCCCGCACCGAGATCACCGCCGCGGAGGTCGAGGGTCAGCTAGAGGAGCTGGACCACGAACTCGAACCGGGGGAGATCGTCCTGATCGAGACGGGCGCCGACGAGCTCTGGGGCACGCCGGAGTACCTGACGGAGTTCCCGGGAATGGGCGCCGGGGCGACGAAGTACCTCGTCGAGCGCGGCGCCAAGGTCATCGGGACGGACGCGTACGGCTTCGACAAGCCGTTCGGCGAGATGGGTCGGCGGTTCGCCGACTCGGGCGACTCGGGGGAGCTCTGGCCGGCCCACTTCGCCGGGCGCGAGGTCGAGTACTGCCAGATCGAGAGCCTGGCGAACCTCGACGAACTCCCCCGGCGGACGGGGGTCCCGCTCGTGACCTTCCCGATCGAGATACGGGATGCGAGCGCGGGCTGGGTCCGTCCCGTGGCGTTCCTGGAGGGGGACGGCTGATTCGATCCCTCTCGACCGACGGTGTTCGTATGCCCGTCGATCGAACCACCGGGTGGGACTGAAAGGGGCCGGGGGCTTTCGAGCTGTTTTCGTTTCAGTCGTCAGCAGCACGGAGAACAGCCCGAAAGCCCCCACCGGTTCGAGTCGGGGGACTCGCTGCGATACTCGGGCCTCCGGCCCTGTGGTCCTTGCTTCGCCCGCCTCCCTCGAACCGCCGGCCCCGTTCGGTCCCACCCGATGTCCCGACCGCGGCATCTCCCATCACCGAAACCACCTTGCCCCACTCCCACCCAGTCCGGACGATGCGCTACTTCGAGGACCTGGCGGAGGGCGAGTCGGTCGACCTCGGGGAGTACACCCTCACCCCCGAGGGGGTCGTCGCGTTCGCGGCCGAGTGGGACCCGCAGCCGTTCCACCTCGACGAGGCGGGCGCCGAGGGGTCGGTGTTCGACGGGCTGGTCGCCAGCGGGCTCCACACGCTCTGTATCGGCGGGAAGCTCCTCGTCGAGGGGTTCATGAACGACGTCGCGAACATGGGTGGCCGAGGGATGAGCGACATCCGGTGGCACCGCCCGGTCGAACCGGACGAGACGCTCTCGGGGCGCGTCACCGTCGCGGAGAAGGGCGAGCCGACCCGTCCGGACCGGGCCGACGTGGCGTTCGAGCTGACGCTCCACGGCGACGGTGGCGACGACGACCCGGTCCTCTCGACGACGTTCCGGAACATCGTCCGGCGACGGGGGTAGTCCCTGCCGGTCGGGGCCGGTCGGGGCCGGTCGGGGGCGGTCTGCGGTCGGTCGCCCCCGGTCTCGGTCAGTCGATGACGCTCCCCTCGTGGAGCGTCGCCCCGCGCTCGAAGCGGTCGGCGGCGAGCGGGGCGACGTCCACGGTCCGGGGCTCGCCGTCGACGACCAGCTCCGAGACCACCTTCCCGGTCGCCGGCGACTGCATGAAGCCGTGGCCGGAGAAGCCGACGGCGTTGACGAACCCCGGTATCGTCTCCCCGATTATCGGGTGGTGGTCGGGCGTGACCGCGTAGAGCCCGGCCCACCCGCCGACGAGCTCGGTCCCGGGGCCGAAGTAGTCGGCGACCCCGGCGGCGTGTTCGAGCGTCTCGACGGCCCAGCCGGTGTCCCACCCCGTCCGGTAGCGGTCGGGGTCCTGCTCGGGGTCGGCCGCGTCGAAGCGCCCACCGACGACCGCCCGGCCCTCCCGTTCCGGGCGGAAGTGGACGCCGCCGTCGACGTCGACCGTCAGCGGGACGTCGGCCGGGACCGGCCGCTCGGGCGCGGCGACGAGTAACTGCCGCCGCCGGGGCGAGACGGGCAGGTCGAGGCCGGCCATCGCGCCGACGCGGGCCGCCCACGGGCCGGCGGCGTTCACCACGAACGCCGCGTCGATCCCCCCCTCCGTGGTCTCGACGCCGCGGACGCTCCCCCCGACCACCCGGACGTCCGTCACCTCGACGCCGGTTCGTATGTCCGCACCGGCGGCTCTAGCGGCCCGGGCGAACCCCTGGAGTCCCAGGTGCGGGTCCGCGAAGCCGTCCGTCGAGCAGTAGGTCGCACCGACGAACGCCTCGCGCCGGAGCCCCGGACAGCGCTCGGCGGCCATGTCGGGGTCGAGGAACTCGCTCTCGACGCCGTGGTCGTTCTGGAGCGCGACGTGCTCGCGGAACCGTGCCGCAGTGTCGTCGGTCCGGGCGAGGAACAGGTAGCCGGGGCGACGGTAGTCGATGTCGGTGTGAAAGTCCTCCTCGAAGCGCTCCCAGACCGCGATGCTCTCCATGGAGAGGTCGACGCTCACCGCGGAGGTGAACTGCGCGCGGATGCCGCCGTTGGCCCGACCGGTGCTCCCCCCGCCGAGCGTCCCTTTCTCGAGGACGATCACGTCGACGCCCCGCTCGGCGAGGTAGTAGGCGCTCGCCAGGCCGAGGATGCCCCCGCCGACGATCGCGACGCGCATGGGCGTGACGGTGGGCGTGGGCGACGTAAGCCTTGCTGCGAGGGTGGCCGGCCCGGTCCCGACCGAGCCCCTCGAAGCGGCCGTTCTTTTCGCCACTGAACGGTTTGAACGGATCGGAGCGTCGGGAACGGTCGCCCCCCTCTATGTGCCGTCGGGTCCACGTCGGAGGTATGAGCGCGAGCAGAACACACTGCACCGACTGCGGGTTCGACGTCGCGGCGCGAGCCGAGTGTCCGCTCTGTGGCCACCGCTTCCTCGAGCGGGACCCGCCCACGCGCGCCCTCCGGACGCTGTTCGGGGACCGGTAGTCGCCCGTCGGTGGCGCACCGACGAGCTCCGCCGCGTCCGGCTCCCAGGGTCCCGGATCAGCCGTCGTCGGGGTCCCGTTCGAGCGCGTAGATCTGCTCCCGGTAGGCCTCCCCGCCGATGGTCGTCTCGCCCTCGTCGACCCGCTCGAAGCCGAAGCTCCGGTAGAACGCGTTCCCGGGCTCGTTCGCGGCGAGCACCATCGCGTCGATCCGCTCGGCGCCGTGGTCGAACAGGTCGTCGCGGGTCCGCTCTAGGAGCCGCCGGCCGAACCCCCGGTTGCGGTAGTCCGGGTGGACGTAGAGCCGGAGGACGTACCCCCGGTCGTCCCGGCCGAGTTCGGCGTGGGCGAACCCGACCACCCGTTCGGCCCCGTCCTCGCCGTCCTCCCCGGCGTCGTCGCCGCCCTCGTCGACGGACGCGACGAACAGCCGGGTGCGCGACCCGGCGACGTCCCCCTCGATGTGGTCGGCGTCGTACCACTCCTCGACACCCCGTTCGGCGGTCTCGCGGCTGAGTATCTCCGGGTAGTCCGCCGCCCAGGCGGCCCGCGCCACCTCGCGGATCGCCGCCACGTCGGCCGCGGACGCCTCGCGAACGGTCATGGGCGTGCGTATCGCTACCACGAGGTTAGCCCTTTCGCCGGGTCGCCGGTGCGGCCCCGTGGTCCGGGGTCGCGAGGATCGGGGGCGGCCGGTGTGGCCGTCCCGGGAGGACGGCGCTCAGGGGGCGGTCAGCCCTCGGACGTCGGCGTCGGGGTGGCCGGCGCCGCCGTCCCGTTCGGGCTCCCGGTCCCGTTGGGTGCCGTGGGCGGGGCGGGTGCGGTCGGCGGGCCGATGGACGGTCCGCCGCCCGGCGGCGTGGACGGGCCGGCGGGTGCGGGGACCCCCTCGGCCTTCTCGCCGGTCACGAGGAACCGCGCGACGTTCGTGACGAACCGCTCGTTGTCGGCGGTCGTGGCGACCCCCGGTTCGAGGAACGTGGTGTCGCCGACGGCGGTCACGTTCCCGGCCCGTGCGGCGACGGTGTAGTCGCCGGCCTTTCGCGTCGAGGAGAGCGCGGTGTCCTCGCTCGCGAGCACGGCGGTCGCGTTCCCGTCGGTGACCAGCGGCGCCGCGTCGCGGAGCACGACCCGGTCGGTCCCGTTCGTCAGAAGGGTCCCGCCGGACGGCTCGGCGAAGACGCCCTGGAAGTTGTTCGCGTTCTCGGTCATGTCGTAGAGGTAGCCCGAGCCGAACGAGATACCGAACGCGGCGGCGAGGTTGGTCGGCTGGCCGGCCGCCGTCGAACTCCCGGTCGGGAGCCCGATCGGGACGGGGAGGCTCGTGCCGCTCCCCGACCGTCCGACCGGGTCGGCGAGCATGAGCACCCGCCCCCCGGCGTCGGCGAACGCGGCGATGCCGCGGATCTCGTCGTCGGTGTAGGGGGTGGCGGGGCTGACGACGACGAACGCGTCGGCCGAGCGGAGCGTCGCGTTCAGCTCCGAGGTCCCGGTCGTCGAGAAGCCGGTCGAGGCCGACGAGCCGCCCGTGAACAGGTGGACCTCGTGGCCGTCGCGGACGAGCGCGTCGACGAGCGGCCCTATCGCCGCCGGCTCGACGGCGTTCCCGTGGCTGACGTCGACGACGACCGTCTTGGCTTCGGACGCGTCCGGGGAGCCGACGGAGCCGTCGTCGGCGACGGCCGTCGGGAGCAGCTCGCCGGTGTCGTACGCCGGTGCGGTCGGCTGTGTCGAGCGGTCCGTCGTGGGACCGGTCACGGACCCGACCACGGCGGTGCCGGCGACGACGACCAGGACGGCGAGGACGAACGCCCCGACGCCCCGCGCGACGTCACCGCGTTCCATTGATGATCACCTCCCGGGTCGCGGTCGACCGGTCGGTGTCGAGCCGACCGTGCAGCATGAGATACTGGACCGTGTCGACGCCGCGGTAGTCGAACGTCGCCTCGGCCGAGCGGCCGGGGTCGGTGTCGTTCGACCGGAGCCCGAGCCCGGGGAGGGCGCTCGGCCGTGGGGTCTCCATCCGCACGACCTCGTAGCTCCCGAGGTCGGCGGCGTCGGCGGCGTCGGCGATGGCGGTGTCGAGCCCGCCGACGGAGTCGGCGAGCCCGAGTTCGACGCCCTGTGCGCCCGAGTACACCTTGGCGTAGGAGAGCTCCTCGGCCGTGAGTTCGAGCGACTCGTTCCGCTCGGCGAGGACCGACCCGACGAACGCCTGGCGGAGCGACTCGACCCGGCGGCGGACCTCGGCCGTGGTCGCGGTCGTGCCCTTGTCCGGGCCGGTGACGATCTCGCCCGGGGGGACGCCCTCGGGCGGGACGACGCCGCGGACGCCGACGCTCCCGACGGCGCTGGCGGGCGTGACGTAGATACGGTCGGCGGGGGCGGCCATGTAGTAGCCGCCCGACGCCGCCATCCCGGTGACGGCGGCGACGACGGGCAGTTCCTGCCCGGTACGCTTGACCGCGAGGTAGAGCTGTTCGCTCGCCGCCGCGGAGCCGCCGGGGCTGTCGATGTCGAGGACGACCGCCCGTATCGACTCGTTCTGTCGCGCTTCGCGGAGGTCGTCGACGGCGGCCTTCGCCGTCTCGGAGGTGATGGTGCCGTGCATCTCGACGACGGCGACCGATCCCCCCGGGCCGCCGACGGCGCCCCAGACGAACGGGGCGACCCCGGCGCCGACGACCAGGCCGGCGACGCCGAGGACGACCATCAGCCCGGCCGTCCGGTCGAGGAAGCCGCGCGAGCGCCTCATCCGGCGGCCTCCGTCCCGGACGCCGTCGCGTTCGCTCCCTCGCGGAGCGAGACGTTCCGGTAGCTGATCGTCTCGGTCACGGATCCGTGGGGGGTCCCCCACGTCGTCCGGACCCGCAGCGGGACCATCCGGTCGGTGTCGACCCAGAGCCGACGTTCGGTCACCGTCGCGCGCTCCCCGTCCCCGTCGGTCCCGTTCGACGGGACCAGCGAGAGGACGGCCGCCTCCCGGTCGCGGATCTCGGTCCGCCCGAGGTACTCGACGTCGTTCCCGCGGACGAGGCGGGCGGCGAGTGCGCCGTACGTGGCCGGCGTGCTCCGCCCGGCGGTCGTCGGGGCGAACACGGGTTCCGCCGTCGCGTTCGTGACCGACACCTCGCCGGCGCGCGGGCCGGTGTGGTACTCGACGCGGCGGTAGTCGGGGTTCTCGACGGTCACCGTCGCCCGCGTCGTCGTCGTCGAGGCGTCCGTCGAGACGGTGCGGATCACCGTCGCGCTGTAGCCGGAGAGCGCGTCGTGTCGGGATTCGACCTGCTGTGCGACCGCTTCCGAGTCCTCGACCGCGCGGCCGGACGTCCCGAGACAGCCGGCGCCGACGAGGAGGAGCCCGACAGCGACGAGCAGGAGCACGCGCTGTCGGGGGAGGGCAGTTTCGGTGCGGGGCATCCCCTGATCCGACTGATCGAACGTTCAAAAAACCACGGGTTTCCCCCGGCCGGCGGCGACTCCGGCGACCCGCCGTCGCGCCCGTCCGGATCAGAAGTCGGCCCGGCGGAGCCACTCGACGGCCGTCAGGACGAACCAGGCCATCCAGACGGCGAAGGCGATCAGGTACGCGCCGTAGCGGGCGGTCGGGGCCGCCAGCAGTTCGGCGGCGGCGAACGCCGCCACGACGAGCGCGACGGCGGCGGCGTGGCGCCGCCAGTCGGCCAGCGCGCCCCGGAGCGCCGCCCACGCGGACCCTCCTGTCACGCCCGGCCGTTCGACGTGGGCCGTAATCAGTCCGGGGGGTGTCCGGCCGCGTCGGCCCGAAGTTTTTTCAGACGAACAGGTCAATCGGTACACGTGTCCCTGGAGGAGCTCGCCGCCGGCATCGAGGTCACGGCCGAACAGGTCGACCGGGGGGTCGCGGCCGTCGACGGCACCGGTGCGGACGTCGAGACGCGGCTCGAGCCGTTCGCCGAGGACCTCCCCTGTGAGGTGGATGCGGCCGCGGAGCTGGTCGCGGCCTACGCCGACGGCGCCTCCGTTGGAGCCGCGGCCCGTCGCGCGGGGCTCGCGCCGACCACCGGGGCGAAGGTGCTCCACCGGCTGGGCGAACCGGTGTCGCCACTCACCCCCGGAGGGCGGGCGGTCGTCGACGACTTCCTCGCGGCGCGGGTCCCCCGGACCGAGGCGGTCCGGCTGGTCGGCGACGAGGCCGACTTCGCGATCGGGGTGTACGCGCGGACCCACGACCCGCTGCCGGGCGCGAGCGAGGCCGTCGAGGGGCTGCTCGCGCCCGGTCCGGACGGGCCCGACCCGCTGGCCGAGGCCCGGAGCGACGTCGACGACCTGCTGTAGGCGGCCCGACGGCGCGGCCGGACGGCGCTACAGGAACCGCTCCCTGAGCCCCGGCGGACGCATGTCCGCGAGGTTCACCGACAGCTCCGTCCCCAGCACCTCCTGGACGGCCCGGCCCACGCCGACGGTGAACGCGCCGTCGTCGAGGGCCGCCGGGCCGTCCGGGATCGCCGCCGGCCCCTCGGGGACGGCCACCTCGGCCCTGTCGACGGCGCTCCCGTCGCCGCGGTTCGTCACCTCCACCGTGGCGGGGCTGTCGACGTCCCGGAGCCGGGCGGCCATCCGTGGGAGCGCGTCGGCGCCCCGGTCGGTGTCGGGGGCCACGACGGCCACCCGGTCGGCGGCGTCGACCGCGGCGAGCGACTGGTTCGCCGCCACCGGCGGGACGTCGAGGAGGACGTGCTCGAACGCCCCCTCCGCCTCCTCGACGCGCTCGGCGAACCGCCGGGCGGCCTCCGGCGTCTTCGCACGGGCGACCCGCTCGAACGGCGCGAGCGCCGGGCAGTAGGCCACTCGACCGGGAGCGTCGAGGTGGGCGTCGTACAGGCCCGCCCCGACCGGCTCGCCGTCCGCGTCGGTACAGAGCGCGGTGACGTCCGGGTCGATGCGTCCCTCGAGGTGGTCCGCGAGCCCCTGGGTGGCGTACGCGGCGTCGAACACCGCGACGTCGCGGCCGTCCCGGGCGAGGGTGGCGGCGAACTCGACACAGAGCCTGGTCGTCCCCGCCCCCCCGACCGCCCCCACCAGCGCCAGCGTCTCGGCTCGACTCATACGGCTGGTGGTCCCGCCTCCGGACAAAAACCTACGGAGGGACTCGGCCACCCGAGGCGGCGTGCCCGTCCCGACCGTCGGGTGTCCGGGGGTCCCGAACGCCGGTCACGGAACCGGGTCGTCGGACGGGGCGGGCGTGTTTCCGCTCTTATACCTTTCGGCCGTCGTCAGATCGAGAAGGGCCGCTCGTGGGTATATTTTCGTAGGTGTTCTACCCGTAATCGATCCGCGGGTGCCGCGGGTCACAGCGGGGATGGGACCATGGACGGGGACAGTCAGACAGCGGTGAGCGGCCGGAGGAGTGGAGCCGACGGGCGGCGTCGACGGGGGCAGAGCACGACGGTCGGCGTCGTGCTGCTGCTGTCGTTCACGCTGCTGGTCGCGGGGAGCGTCGTGGCCATCGGGTCGGTCGCGATCGGGGAGACCGAGGAACGGGCGGGGGCGCTCCGTGCGGAGCAGTCGTTCACCCAGGTCGACTCCCGGGCCGCACAGGTCGCGCTCGGCGAGAGCTCCGCCCAGTCGATCGACATGGGCCTCTCCGGGAGCGGCGGGAGCGCGGTCGCCGCGGAGTACACGGGGACGCTGTCGGTCACCAAGGCGGACGGGACGACGATCCTCGAACAGCGGCTGGGGACCGTGCGGTACGACCACGACGGGACGGTCGTGGCGTTCCAGGGCGGGGGGACCTGGCGCGGGACCGGCCGGGAGGCCCGGATGGTCTCGCCGCCGGAGCTCCACTACCACGACGGGACCCTCACGCTCCCGGTGGTCGTGGCCTCCCCGGGGAGTTCGGGCGACGGCGACCGGCTCCGGGTGTCGAGCAAGGACGAGAGCCACGACCTCGGGCTCGGGCAGGTGTCGAACGAGGTGCTCACGGTGTCGGTGACGAGCGAGTTCTACGCGGCGTGGGCCGAGTACTTCCGGACGCGCGTCCCGGCGTCGACGGTGACCGTCGACCACGAGGGCCGGACGGTGTCTGCCGAACTCGGACGGGTCTCCTTCCCCGTCGCCTACGAGCACGCCGTGCTCGCCCAGACCGGCGACGTCGAGGTCGGTACCGGCAACTCGGAGGTGAACGGGCCGGTCGCCGTCGCCGGGTCGGCCTCGACCAGCGCGTCGGGGAGCATCAACGGACCGACGACGGAGAACTACGACGCATCGGCGATGCCGATCGACCCGCTCGTCGAACAGCAGGTCGACGACGCCGCCGCCAGTCCCACCGAGTACGAGTCGATCCCCGCCGACGGCGAGCTGGAGGGCGGCAACAGCTACTACCTCTCGGGCGACCTCGACCGGTCGCTGGAGGTCGACCTCGGCTCCGGGAACGTCACGCTCGTCCACGACGGGGATATCGACCTCGACAACGAGGCCGTTCACGTCGTGAATTCGGGCGAGAACCGGACGTTCCGGCTGTTCACGACCGGGGATCTCACGCTCAAGAACGGGAAGATGTACGTCGGGAGCGGCTCCTCGAGCGACGTCGATTCCCGGCACCTGCAGGTGTACGGCACCTCGGAGATGGAGATCGGTATCGCCAACGGGAACTCCTACTTCGAGGGCGTGATCTACGCCCCGCGGCTCGAGGACGCGCCGGGGGAGAACGAGGCGTTCCCGACGGCCGCGAACCAGTGCGACCTCGGCGGCTACTACGCCGACACGTGTATCGCGACCGGGAGCGCGGCGGTCGACGGGGCGATCGTCGGCGGGTCGATGGCGCTGAAACAGTCGACCGAGCTGAACTACGACACGAGCCTCTCGTCGCTCTCGCTCACGCTCGAGGCCGACGAGGTGGTCGCGCCGCCGCTGTCGTTCCTCCACGTCTCGGTGAACCAGATCCGGATCGACGGCGCGGCGACGGCCGGGGCGACCGCGCTCGACTCCCCGTCGTCGACCGTCGAGAGCGTCTCGGTGACCGAGACCGGATCGGGCGGCCACGACGTGACGGTCGACTGGCGCGCCGAGGGGCCCGCACTGGAGAACGTCACGGTGACCGCGGTCGACACGACCGCGCTCGCGCCGAAGTCGACCACCGTCGACGCGAGCGGCACCTCGGCGAGCGGCACCACGACCCTCTCGTTCGACGACGACTCCGGCGGCCGCTTCCAGGTCCTCGTCGGGGTCACGGACGCTGACGGGAACACCCTCTCGGACGGCATCCGCGCGCGCTGTGACTGCACCGGCGACGAGGGTGACGGTGACGGCGGTGACGGCGATGGCGGCGACGGTGACGAGGAGGACGGCGACGAACACCCCGGGAAGGGGAAGGGGAAGGGCAAGGAGAAGTAGACGCCGGGCCGGAACCGATTCGACCGGTCTACCGGGCGTCGCGGATCGCCTCGGCGACGTCGTCGAACGCCCCCTCGTCGAGGTCGGGGCGGTTCCACCGGAGCGAGTGGAGGCCGCCCGCGCCGTCCCCTTCGAACCGGGGGACGAGGTGGCCGTGGACGTGCGGGATCTCCTGACCGGAGGCGGGCCCGTCGTTGACGGCGACGGTCATGGCGTCGGCGCCCATCGCCCGCTCGACCGCGGGGGCGAGTTCGCTCATCGCCGTGAACACCGCCGCGGCGACCCCGTCCGGCAGCCCCCCGACGCGGGCGTCGTGGACCTTCGGCACGACGAGCGTGTGGCCCTTCGCCAGCGGGTTCACGTCGAGGAACGCCAGCACGTCGTCGTCCTCGTGGACCGTTCGGCTCGGGAGCTCCCCGTCGACGATCCGGCAGAAGATGCAGTCCTCGCTCATGTGAACCCGCAGGCCCGGCCCGTTGATGAAAGTTTCCCGGGACCGGCGGGCGGCCGTACGCCTATTAGTCCCCGGCTCGCCCGTCCGGGCATGGACGCGGCGGACCCCGACGGCACGCGAGGGCCCGACGGCGATCGCGGGACGGCGCCGGGCGACCCGGTCGAGGACACCGACGGCGAACGCGGGACGGCGCCGGGCGACCCGGTCGAGGACACCGACGGCGGGACCGCCAGCCCCGGACCACCGATCGACGTCGACGTAGACGTAGATCCCCGGTTCGCCGGCGCGACGGACTGTCACGTCCACCTGATGCCCGGGCGGCTGATGGCCGCCATCCGGGAGGCGCTCGACGACGCGGTCGGGTGGACGTTCCACTACCCCGCGGACCGCGAGGGTATCGAGGCGACCCTCCGCGCTCACGGCGTCGAGCGGTATCTCGCGCTGCCGTACGCCCACCGGCCCGGTATCGCCCGGGAGCTGAACGACTGGGTGCTCGACGCGGCGGCCGACTCCCCGATGGCGGTCCCGTTCGCGACGGTCCACGGCGACGACGAGGTCCGGCCGGTCGTCCGCGAGGCGTTCGAGTCCGGTGCCCGGGGGCTGAAGTTCCAGTGTCCGGTCCAGGAGTGCGGTCCGGCCGACCCCCGTCTCGACCCGGCGTTCGAACTCGCCGCCGAGTACGACCGCCCCGTCCTCTTTCACGCGGGGACCGCGCCGATGTACCGCGACTCGCCGCACGTCGGGGTGGGGGAGTTCCGCGAGTTCGTCGCCTCCTACCCGGAGGTGCGGGCCTGCTCGGCCCACATGGGGACGTTCGAGTGGGAGGCGTTCGTCGAGGTCGCACGGGCGAACGAGTCGGTCTACCTGGACACCTGTTTCGCGATGGCGACGGTGGTGGGCGAGTACGTCGACTTCGACCCGTCCGCGATACCGGATTCGGTGTTCGAGGACCTCGCCGGACGCGTGATGTACGGGTCGGACTTCCCCAACATGCCCCACGACTACGTCCGCGAGCGCGAGGGGCTGCTCGACAGGGACCTGAGCGAGGGGGCGTTCGAGGCGCTGTTCCGGGGTGCCGCCGAACGGTTCCTCTACGGGTAGCCTGCACCCGGGAGCCGGGCCGTCGCCCCCTCGGGGCGTGTGGCGGTCACGCCGTTATCTCCTCCGGGCCGACCGGCCTCGCCCGCCCCCGACAGCGCTCGAAGAGGTCGACCGCCCACGCGCGGACGGTCTCGTTCTCGGACACCAGCCCACCCCTGAGGACCCCGTCTTCGTCGACGAGGTTGATCCCGACGGTGCCGTCGACGATGCCGACCGAGATGGGGATGCCGTCGTGGACGAAGCAGTCCGTGTTCTCCTCGTCGAGCATCTCCCGGAAGCGACGCACCGAGGGCGGGTGGCTCCGAACGACGTCGAGGGCCCCGGGCGTGACGACGAGCTCGAGCCGCGTGTCACCGTTGACTGTCAGCTCCCACTGGTTCTCGACGAACACCGGGGCGGCGACGCGGGAGACCCCGCGGATCCGGTCGCCGGAGCGGTGGAACTCGACGATGCGTCGGACGACGGCGGTCGCGTCGTGCTCGCGGGCCAGGACGACCTCGGCGTCCCGGAGACACCGGACGTCGAACGTCAGCTGGTCGGACGGGAACCACTGGAGCCCCTCGCGGAGCCGGCGACCGGCCTCCACCTCCTCGATCAGGCGGTCGAACGCCCCCGAGACCCACTCGCCGAGCGGCGTCGCCTCGTACTCCCCGCCCGCCCGCGAGACCCAGCCCCGCGCCTCGCACTCGCGGAGGATGCGCGCGACCGTCACCCGGGACGCGTCGACGCGGTCGCGGACCCCGTCGCGACCGCGCGGCCCGTCGACGAGCGTCTCGAGGACCTGCACCCGGTTCTCCGAGTTCGCGAGGAACGCGATATCGTCGAGTGCGGATGCCATGTGTATCGTTGTCACGCACCACGACAAGAACCTGTCGCAGGCGCTCGCGGCCCGTAGCTCCGCTCCGGGCGGGCGCCGAAGCGGGGTCGCGGTCCCCCGGCGGGTTCGGGGACCGACGGGCGGGGTCTCAGCCCGCCCGCGATCCGAACCGGTCCCGCAGGGTGGGTCCCGCGCGCAGCACGACCGCGACGGCCAGGAGCAGTCCCACGGACGCACTGGGCGGCAGCCACGCGACCTGCGGGTCGACCGACGCGGGCAGGCCACCGTAGGTGGTCGCGACCAGCCAGGTCGCCGAGGACATGGAGAGGAACTCCACGAGGAGCGCCCAGTTCCGGAGGGCCGTCCACGGGCCACGCAGGAGGGCCGCCCCCGTCAGGAACCCGACGGCGCTCGAGACCGCGCCCAGCAGGGCTCCGGTGCCGACGCCGATACGCAGGACGGGGACGCCCTCGCGGCGACTGAGCACCACCGTCGGGAACCAGTCCTCGAGGATCTCGACGTCCAGGTCCTCGAACTCGTGGTCGCCGTCGTCCCCCCGTCGGTACCGGACCGCCATCACGGGGAGGGCACCGTCGTCCTCGACGACGACGACGTCAGTCTCGCGGTTCCAGAGCGGCCGTCGCTCGCCCCAGAATAGGTGATTCGACCGCTCCGGCCCGTCGATCCCGGTCCCGCCCGCTGGCTCCGTCCCGGTGTGGAGCGTCGCCGTCTCGCCGGGGTCGAGTTCGACCCCGTCGGGGAACTCGAACACGTGCTCGCCCTCCTCGGGCCACTCCTCCTCGCTCCCGTCGACGACGTCGTGGACCGTCCAGCCGCCGAGGTCGAGCGTCCCGTTCCCCGAGTTCCTGAAGACGACGTACTCGCCGTCGGGGGTCCCGGCCCCGGCCGCCGTCCCCCGGGGACTGACCTCGTCGAGGTCGAGGTCGCCCTCGCGCTCCTCGACCGAGACCGTCCGCTCGACCCGTCCCGTCCCGTTCCCGTCCCTGACGACGAGTTCGACGTCGTAGTCGCCGGCCTCGTCGAAGAACAGCACGTCCCACCGGCGGCGGCTCCCGGACTCGTCGTCTACCTTCCACAGGTAGGAGAGGGTCCCCCCGTCGGCGCCGCCGGTGGACAGACTCGCGTCGAACACGACCGGACAGGGCGCCACCGGCTCGGATGGCCAGTACCACATGACCGCCTGCGGCGACCGATCGCGTCGCCGCTCGCCCTCCTCGGTCGTGCCCGGGTCGGTCCCGTCCACACGGCTGTTCCCCCCGTCCGGTACGCCCGACGGGGCCGGCGAGGGTCGTCGGATCCAGCGGAGGGTCAGCGCCCCCGCGAGTCCCACCGCTCCCCCGACCGCCAGGTCCGTCCCGGGGGGGAAGGGGTGGCGAACCGATATCGACGCGCGCGTCCGCCCGACGACCCCGGTGTCGTCCACGACCGCGAGCGACACGTCGTACGTCCCCGGCTCCTCGAAGACGTGCGTCGCCCTCGGCCCGGTGGTGTTGCGGTCCGTCGCCCCGTCGCCGTCGAAGTCCCATCGGTACTCGACGATCTCGCCGTCGGGGTCGGACGAGCCCGAGGCGTCGAACGTCACGGCCTCCCCGGCCCGGGGGTCCTCCGGGAGGCCGGAGATCACGGGCGCCGGCCGTTCGACGACCCGGACCGACGCCTCGGCCCGGTCGGTCGCGCCGTCGTCGTCGACGACGACGAGCGAGACCGTGTACCTCCCGGCCTCCCCGAGCGGGTGAGTGATGCGCCGATCGGACGTGTTCCGGTCGGGGGCCCCGTCGCCGTCGACGTCCCACGAGTACAGCACGACCTCGCCGTCGGGGTCGGACGACGCCGAGGCGTCCAGCGCGACGGACCCGCCGACCGGGAGGACTCCCGGTGTCGGATCGAACGCCGCCGACGGCGGGTCGTTGACGTGGACCGTCGTCTCCGTCCGCCCGGTCGCGCCGTCGTCGTCGACGACGACGAGCGAGACCGTGTACCTCCCGGCCTCACGGAAGGTGTGTACCGTACGGGGCGTGAGGGTACTGCGAGTGGGGATCCCGGCGTCGAGGTCCCAGCGGTACTCGACGATCCCGCCGTCGGG
>Ga0207797_1001890_pt1 | contig 14897 bp, 11 predicted proteins | sample PRCRCaboRojoPR_6_FD_187275 | JGI IMG/M metagenome (GOLD analysis project Ga0207797, IMG submission 187275) | Marine sediment microbial community from Cabo Rojo, Puerto Rico - PR CR 10% Liquid 1 (SPAdes) | ecosystem: Environmental > Aquatic > Marine > Coastal > Sediment | place: Cabo Rojo, Puerto... | reverse complement strand
CATAGGACGCGGTAAGTTAGGTAGTGATGCATCATCCTGCCCAGGCTTACGAGGCCTGGGTAGTCTGTGTAAGCACCTCTCCTTGCCGCCGTAGAAGTAGCGACAGTTATCATAAGGAGAATCTGGAGGATGGAAGGTAAAGAGACCGGAACCGTAAAGTGGTTCAGCAATGACAAGGGCTATGGATTCATCTCGCGTGAGGAAGGGGAGGATGTGTTCGTGCACTACTCCGCCATCCAGGGCGGGGGCTTCAAGACGCTCAATGAAGGCCAGAGAGTTGAATTCACCGTGGAGGAGGGGGCCAAGGGCCTCCGAGCCGCCAACGTGGTTCCTATCGGAGAGCCGACGGGCTTCTAGACGGAGCAACTAACTGACCGCGTCGGATCGAGACACGCAGTACAGCGTGTCGAAGATGCGCACAAGGGAGAGCCGCTCGCGTTTGGCATTTGCCAGCGCGGGCGGTTCTTTGTTTCGGGGGCACCATACGGAGTAATCTGAGCTAGATGAACGGGACAGACACACACTTCAAGGACAAGAACGTCATCATCACCGGGGGGTCCAGCGGCATCGGCAAGTCCACCGCCAAACTGCTGGCCAGGAACGGGGCCAACATCTTCATCCTGGCACGAGATCGAGAGAAACTGAACCAGGCGATTGAGGAGATCAGGGCAGAAGGGGATAGTCAGAACCAAAGCTATCGAGCCCTCCCCGCTGACGTCACGAGCTGGAAGGCGGTCGAGGCCGCCGTCACGGATATCGTGGAGGCCAGCGACGCGCCCCACATCCTCATCAATTCTGCAGGGATCGTCCACCCAGGCCACTTCCAGGAGCTTCCCCTCTCCACTTTCCACCATCAAATGGACGTCAACTACTTCGGCACGCTCCACGCCGTGAAAGCTGTCTTGCCCTATATGATGGCCCAGGGCGAAGGCCACATCGTGAACATATCATCCTTCGGAGGGGTCTTCGGGGCATTCGGCTACAGCGCCTATGGAGCCTCGAAGTTCGCCGTGTGCGGCTTCACAGAGGTGCTGAGAGCCGAACTCCACCCCCACGACATCGCCGTCTCTCTCGTCATACCACCCGACACAGACACCCCTCAGCTAGAAGGCGAAGAGAAGACCCGGCCTCTGGAGACCAAGTTGATGAGTGGCACCAGCAGACCAGAGAAGCTAGAACGTCTGAGTGAAACCATTGCCTATGGGCTGGCGAAGTGGGTGCTTAGCGACAACGGCGCCCCAATGAAGCCGGATCGAGTCGCCGAGACGATCGTCAGAGGCATCCAGAGAAGACGCTACCTGATCTTCCCCGATACCATGCTGATGGTGGCCTACTACCTGCGTGGCTTTCTCCTTCCCGTCGCCAACTGGGCCCAGGACCAGCTAGTGGAAGTGGCCAGAAGGCAGCGCAAAGCCCAGTAGCTGGTGCTGCTGAGCGACTCATAGCGAGAGAGTCAAGACGCTTGTTGCTCCGTCAGTTCTCCTCGCACCGTCCGCAGCAGCGCCTCAGCCTTCAACTCACCCAATGTATAGGATGGTCCTCCCAGGTGCCGGGCCAACGTCTGCGCCAACCCTTTGTCGAAGGCGACGTTCTCCATGTTGATCACCACCGAGCGAATGTCCGCCCTGGAGAACCTCTCCGCGATGAGATAGGCCTCCTCCTGCGGTGGACGCTCCATCATAGAGACGTTGCCGGCGCCATCGGTGAGCAGCACCATCAACGGCATCAGGTCCGGATGACGCCTCATCTCGCGAGTGATCACCTCGTAAGCCGCCTGCAGGCCCGCGGAAAGAGGCGTCTTACCGCCGACCGGAAGCTCTCTCAATGCCCGTTGTGCCAACTCGACGCTGTTGGTCGGCGGCAGTGCCACGATGGCGTCGTTCTTCTGAAACACGACCAACCCGACGCGGTCCCGACGCTGGTACGCGTCCCTGAGCAGAGAGAGCACAGCTCCCTTCGTCGCTTCCATCCTCTCAGCCACCGCCATAGACCAAGAGGCGTCGACCACGAAGAGCACTAGGTTGGCCGCGCGGGTAACCCTCACTTTGCGTCGGTAGTCATCCGGGCGCAGCTGAAGAGTTTGGGGAGTTCCCTCGTGAGGGTCGTCTTCCTCTCCGGAGTGGCCCCTATTCTCAGGGAGACGACCATCCTGGCGCTCTCCTTGATGCGGGGCAGCTGCACGAAGCGTGGCATCGAAGGCTAGGTCGCTGGGATCATCGGGCGATGGACGTGCCTGGACGTATCGACCTCGTTTTCGGCTCGTCCGCGTCTGACTGCGGCGACCTCCACTGGTGCGAGTCAGCCGATCGAGGGGCGTCTCTAGTCGACTGGGGCTGAAAGCCTCACCGGCATCCACATGCTCACCACCCTCCCACCAACGCCCCTCCGAGGGCCATTGCGGCACCTGTTGAGGTCCAGGCGCCTGCATAGGATGTGAAGGATCAACGCCCTCATCCTCAGGCGCTCCCATCGCTACGTTCTCTTTTTTTTTGCCAGTGACCTCCGACGATTCAACCAGCTCCTCTGGCTCACCTACCGCTTCCTCCTCCGCCCCAACCGCGGCCAGCCGCTTCGCAAGCTCGTCGACGGTGACCTCCGGTTCCTCCAAAGGATGCCGCCGGAGACGGTGGGGAAGGGCTAACTCTGCGGCCAGCAGGATATCCCTTCTGGTCAGATCAAGGCGACCACGGAGTGCAGCGTGAGCACGGGCTGTCTTCAGCACGACCAGGTCAGGCCGATGCCCATCAACACCCAACTCGCTCATCACCGTGGCAATGGTCGTCAGGTCCGAGCGCGTGTGCTGGACCCGGGGCAGGAGGCGACGCGCTCTGACGATCTTCTCGGAGAGAGCCTCCTCCTTTGGAGCCCAAACAGCGGAGAAACCCTCCGAGTCGCATTCGAAGGCGAGATTCCGTTCTAGGATCTTCACACGTTCGACCGGGTCGTGAAGGCTCTCAATGTCCACACAGAGGGCAAAGCGGTCAAGAAGCTGGGGGCGCAGGCTCCCCTCCTCGGGGTTCATCGTACCGATCAGGATGAACCGAGCCGGATGGCGAAACGAGATGCCCTCTCGCTCCACGACGTTGACGCCCATCGCCGCCGCATCCAGCAGCAGATCGACCACGTGGTCATCCAATAGGTTCACCTCGTCGACGTAAAGCACGCCACGGTTTGCCGCAGCGAGCACCCCCGGTTCGAACTGCTTCTCCCCCTTCTGAATAGCTCGCTCGATATCCAGAGTGCCCACGACGCGGTCCTCGGTCGCGCTCACCGGCAGGTCGACGAAGCTGGTGGGGCGTCGCGCGCGCCGCAGGTCCTCACCACGCCGAGCACGCTCACGGCATTGTGTGCACCATACAGCCGGTTGATCGGGATCACAACCGAAGCGACAATCAGCCACCACCACTATCTCCGGCAACAGTGCCGCCAGAGCCCGGGCGGCGGTGGACTTGGCCGTTCCCCGCTCACCCCGAATAAGGACACCTCCGATCGGGGGATAGATAGCATTAAGTACTAGAGCGCGCTTCATGCGCTCTTGACCAACAATGGCGGTAAATGGAAAAGTGAGCTCCATAGAAACTCCGTCTCGGGTACCCATAGACAGATCTTGAGCGGCGTTCAGAGCCCCAGATGGCCGTCCCAGCTAGCTCCAGGCGTCGCCGAACCCCGCGGTCAGGTGGGCAACTGTCCGACTGCTCGACAGGGATGCCCTCTCCGACATTATACCCTGATCTCCTCAGGACAAAACCATGCCCTGACAACGATGTCGTTCCCATCCAGTGCCAGCACGAGAAGACCCTGCCAGGAAGCGATCGAGAAGCTATAGACATGCATCGCGATCCATGGTATCATTGAAGATGCTATGGAGAGCTTGCCGCCTGGTGCCTTGATCTTAATGGTCGCTGCCCTGTCGGCCTCCGCCGGGGCGCTGCTTACCTGGCTCATAACCTACATCGGCAGACGGCGCGATTCGGCCTCGCGTGGCGCCCCTCGGGACGAAGAGCCCTCAACCGACGACCTGTTGCGCGTCGTACGGTCCAAAGGCGGGCCCCTAGTCTTCGTGCAGGGTAGACGCCTACGCCACCTTCGGGAGATTAGGGATCGAGAGACAGGCCAGGAGACGATTCTGGCCGTCAAGGCCGTGTTGACGTTTGCCGAAGGCTGGCTCCCCACGTTGCGGGAGGAAGATAGAGCCTCCAGCAGCGCCGATACACAGCCTGCCGCCGGCACCACCACCTCTCCGCGCTCAACCCCCAAAAGGGTGACGGGCGCCGGGCAGCGAATGGGAGGTCCCCCATCGGCGGAACCGCTCAAACTCATCGAGGAGATCAACACCTTGATCCAGGAGCGGTTGCACGAGCGGCCAGACTTGGCCAGACGGGGGATTCGGCTCACCCGGGACATGGACGGCCGCCCCCTCATCTACGTGGGCAAGCAACCCTATCGCTCGGCAGACGAGATTCCCGACGATGAGGTGAGTGCCTTCATCGCGGAAACGATCCACTTGTGGGAAAGCCGGTAGATGATGCATCACAAGCGAAGGCCGCTGCCATAAGTAGGCAGCGGCCTTCGCTTCAGTCTAAACCTGTAGCCGGACAGCCCTATCGGGACCTGGCGCTACATGTGGCGCAGGAAGCCGAGGGTGAGCAGGAACCACAGGATCCACCATCTCCGGCGATGACACCTTGGTCTCCCACGGCGGAGAAGAGAGAGATCACCCGCTGGGTCTCCTTGCTCTCGCACTGCGGACAGCTGATGGGATCATCCGCCTCCGACATCCCCCGCAGGGCATCGAAACGGCTTCCGCACGTCCGGCATTCGTACTCGTATAAAGGCATCGTACTTGTCCAATCCTCCCCAGCAATCACACACTGGTTGACTTCTCAGTTGATCGTCTAACTCGACGCCTTGATTCTACCGAGCTGTCCACCAGTCGTCAAGCGCTCAGATGATATCTAACCTTTCTCCGACTTCCTCAAAGGTGGAGAGGACGTATTCGAGCTGTTCGTCGCTATGCGTCGCCATGTAGCTGGTCCGTAGCAGCGACGATCCTGAGGGAACCGCTGGTGGGATGACGGGGTTGGTGTAGACGCCCGCTTCATACAGCGCTTTCCACGCGATAAACGTGGACATATCATCGCCAATGATGATCGGGATGATGGGTGTCACAGTGTTCCCCACATTGAAGCCCATCTGGCGGAAGTCGTTCCGCATCCGCTTGGCGATCTGATTGACCCGCTCGATCCGCTCTGGCTCCTCGCGCATCACGTTGAGCGCGGCCCGCGCCGCGGCCGTATTAGCCGGCGACATGCTGGCACTAAAGATCAACGAACGAGCGTGATGCTGTACGTAATGGACGGCGTCATCATCGCCCGCTATGAAGCCCCCCAAGCTGGCAAAGGATTTGCTGAAGGTGCCCATAATCAGGTCGACCTCGTCGTTCAGGCCAAAGTGGGCCGCCGTGCCGCGCCCGCCACCGATGACGCCAATGGCATGGGCGTCATCCACCATCAAACGTGCCCCATACGCCTTGCACAACGGCACGATTTCGGGCAGCGGAGCGAGGTCGCCGCCCATACTGAACACCCCGTCGACGACGACCAGCCTCCCCGCGTCGTCGGGCAATCTCGATAGAACGCGCTCCAGATGGTCGATATTATTGTGCCCGAAACGGCGCACCTCGCCCAGCGCCATCTTGCACCCGTCCACGATGCTGGCATGGTCATCCTTGTCGGTGACGACAAAGTCGTGACGCCCCACCAACGCCGTGATCGTGCCCACGTTGGTCTGATACCCGGTCGGGAAGACCAGCGCCGCCTCCTTGTCCATGAAATCGGCCAGTTCTCGCTCAAGCTCCAAATGGAGCTGAAGCGTGCCGTTGAGGAAACGGGAGCCCGTGCAACTAGTGCCGTATTTCTCGGTAGCCTCAATGGCTGCATGACGCACCTGAGGATGCGTCGTCAGACCGAGATAGTTATTGGATCCGATCATAATGAGACGATGATCGCCAATAATGACTTCGGTACCCTCACTGTCGGTGAGAGGAATGAAATAAGGATAGAACCCGGCCTCTTGAGCTTCTCTCGCTTCGGTGAAGGCCCGGCATTTTTCGAACAGATCCACTCGATAACCTCCTTGACTACGGCTAGTGGTTGCGCTACTCAGCGCCCTGGAGTATTATACGCGAAGATGACCACGTGGTAAAGCAGCTGGAATGCCCTGGAGGTGACTTGTGAAAGCGTTAGCCAACCTGGCCCTCGATACCGCCCGATCCCAAGGTGCAACCTATGCCGACGTGCGCCTGATTGAACACCGCGAAGAGACCGTACGGGTGAAGAATGGAGTCGTTGAAACACTGAGTGATACGACTGATCGGGGGTTTGGCGTGCGAGTTGTCGCGGAGGGTGCGTGGGGCTTCGCCTCCAGCGCTGTCTTGAACCGGGACGAGGTAGAGAGGATAGCCGCATTGGCCGTGGAGATCGCCCACGCCAGCGCCGTCACCCGAGACGCCCCCATAGACCTCGGGCCTCCGGTGACCAGCACCGGCTCCTATCAAACCCCGGTCGAGATCGATCCTTTCACCATCGCGGCTGACGAGAAGATCGCCTTGCTCCTGGAGGCCGACCGCAGGATGCGACGGGCCGACGGGGTGAAAGTCACCCGAGGTTCCGTGGTCTCCACGCGAGAGGAGAAGGTCTTTGCCAACACCGAGGGCGCTTTCACAACCCAGACCATCATCGAGACAGGAGCAGGCATTGTGGCACTGGCCGTGGACGATGGGGAGGTGCAACAACGATCCTATCCCAATTCCTTCGGGCGGGATCAGCGTACGCTCGGATGGGAATACATCGAGGACATCGACCTTCCGGGCAACGGTGAGCGTGTTGGAAGCGAGGCTGTGGCTCTTCTCAGCGCCGATCCCTGCCCTAGCGCCGTGACCACGTTGATCCTGGGCCCCACGCAGCTAGCCCTACAGATCCACGAGTCGTGCGGTCACCCTACAGAGCTGGATCGCGTCTTCGGATCCGAGGCCGCCTACGCTGGGACCAGCTTCCTGAAGCCGGACAAGGTTGACACCTTCCGCTACGGCTCACCGGTGGTCAACCTCACCGCTGATGCCACATTGCCGGGAGGTCTGGGCACTTTTGGCTGGGACGACGAAGGCGTGGCCGCTCAAAGGGTCGAGCTGGTGAAGGAGGGGCGTTTCGTAGGCTATCTAACGTCACGGGAGACAGCCGTGCAGCTGGCGAAGCTGAAAGGTGAACCCGTGGAGCAAGCCCGCTCCGGCGGCGCTATGCGCGCTTCAGGTTGGAATCGTATACCCCTGATCCGAATGACGAACGTCTCCATCGAACCAGGCACGTGGGATCTCGACGACTTGATCGCCGACACAGAAGAGGGCATCTATATGGAGACCAACCGCAGTTGGTCGATCGACGACAAGCGCCTCAACTTCCAGTTCGGCACCGAGATCGGCTATGAAATCTCGGATGGACGCCTTGGTCGGATGCTCAAGAACTGCACCTACACCGGCATGACGCCTCAGTTCTGGCGTTCCTGCGATGCCATCTGCAACGAGGCCTACTGGCAGGTCTGGGGGACACCTAATTGCGGCAAAGGTCAGCCAAGCCAGATCGCTCACACAGGCCACGGAGCGGCTCCAGCTCGATTCCGTGACATTCAAGTCGGCGTTATGAGAAGCAGATGAACGACAGGCAGGCGATGAAGGCCTGCAAGTTAAATTTCTGAACTGCGGGTGTCTCTACACAGCCTCTGAAGGATCGATGCAGATCGATGTAATCTGTTTTTCATGGGTCAGCCATTCTGCGAAATTGTCATGGTTGACCAAAGTGGGCCTCTTTGCCTCACAATCTTGCAGTGTCATAGCTGATGGGCCTAGACCCGTCGCCCCCTATATTTGGGGGACGACACGCCCCACTCCCCCTAGATGTGTAGCCGAGATTCAGTCCAGGTTGTTACCAGCGGTCGAGTCTAGGGGCGACCTTAAAGACTTTCCTCTTTTAAGCTAATCTGCACGAAATCGGTTGCCACGGCCGAGGTCTTCTGCTAGAATACAGCCGTCGACCTGAGAGATGAAGCACTTGTCGCGGGGGATAGGATAACCTCGACTCAGCCGCCTCGGCTGGAACCTTCCTTCATCTCTGGCGCTGCAAATCTTGTTGACTTCCCGTTGCCGATTGTCTCGGCCAGAGTGAACATTAGCCCTTTCAACATACTTGTTTATGAAAGCTGCACATATCTGGTCCGCCGCCCTTGGCGAGCTCCAACTTCAGATGACACAAGCCACCTTCGAGACGTGGTTGCGCGACTCGAAACTGGTGACGTACGAAGATGGTACCTTCGTCGTCGCCGTCAAGAACGGCTACGCAAAAGACTGGCTTGAGAACCGTCTCCTGGCCACCATCAAACGCACCCTGGCTCGACTAGCTGAGCGCACCGTCGATGTCAGGTTTGTGGTGGGCACCGAAGAAACCAGAGACGCAGAAGATGACATACCTCTGCTCAAGGCCGCCAGCCCGGCGTCCGATTCGGCCCAGAAGACGACGTCGAGACCAGCGCCGTCCAATCCTGTGTCAGCGCGGTGCTCGTCGGGCAGGAAACTCAATCCACGGTACACGTTCGACAGCTTCATCGTAGGCCCAGGAAACCGCTTGGCTCACGCCGCCTCGATGGCTGTGATCGAGAGCCCCGCTGGGGCCTACAACCCGCTCTTCATCTATGGGGGCGTCGGTCTGGGCAAGACCCACCTTCTCCACGCTATCGGCCACGCCTGTCAGGACCAGGGAATCGACACCCTCTACGTGTCGTCGGAGACGTTCACCAACGACCTCATCGAGGCCATCCGATCTCATACGACGGACACCTTCCGCGAGAAGTATCGCACCGCCGACATCCTCTTGGTTGATGATATCCAGTTTATCGCGGGCAAGGAGCGAACGCAAGAGGAGTTCTTTCATACCTTCAATGCGCTCCACGGGGCGGACAAACAGATCGTCCTCTCCTCGGATCGACCGCCCAAGGCGCTCAGTACGCTGGAGAAACGACTATGTTCTCGCTTCGAGTGGGGGCTCATCGCCGACGTCCAGGCCCCAGACTTGGAAACGCGTATCGCCATCCTGCGCACCAAGGCAGCTTTCACCGAGGTCAAAATCCCAGATAAGATCATCTCCACCATCGCCGCCCAGATTCAGAGCAACATCCGCGAGCTGGAGGGAGCCCTCAACCAGGTGGTGGCTGTGGCTCGACTCACCGATAAGCCTCTTACCATGGAGGTCGCGGAGATGGCTCTGGGCAACCTCCTTCCTCGGCGGCGTGAGTTGGCCCCGAACGACATCATAGGCCACGTAGCGCGCTACTTTGACCTTGACGTGGATCAGGTGAAAGGACGCAGTCGGAAGCGAGATGTCGCACGCCCGCGCCAGATCGCGATGTATCTCATTCGGGAGGAGACGGACGCCTCCCTGCCTCAGATTGGAGATCTTCTCGACGGTCGCGATCACTCCACAATCCTTTACGGCTGCGAACGTGTGACCGAACTACTGGAGGAAAACCTCGATTTCCGACGCGAGGTCACCACGTTGCGTCAGCAGATGTACGACCGCGTGCCCACGTAGCTTCCTAGGCCCGTGCCCTGGGATCAGGCCCAGTCGCATACTCGCACGGGCTCCAGTCTCCAGTCCAGCCGCAGAAACCGTCTTTCCCCCACCTCCAAGACCCCCGTCCCCGTGAAGGTCGGGGGTTGTTGCTTCCCACCTTGATGCCTTGTAAGCAGTTCATTGCCTCTCCTAAAAAAAAGTGCTTGACGTGAGCGTTCCGATTTGGTATAATGTCATAACATTACAAACATACCCCCTCCCATCGCGATACTGGAGCATCAGGATGACACCTATCGACCATACGTCGCCCATCCCAATCTACCACCAATTGAAAGGTCTCATCAAGGACCAGGTCAAGGAAGGATCATTGCGCCCTGGCGATCGCGTTCCCACCGAGCGCGAGCTCTGTCAGACCCACCGCATCAGTCGATCACCGGTCCGACAGGCGCTCAACGAGCTGGCTCACGAAGGCTTGGTGGTTCGTAAGCCGGGCCTGGGGACCTTTATCACCAACCAGGTCGACCAACACGTGTCCGCTGAATCAGTCGTTCGCACGATGTGCTCGGATCCACGCTGGTCCGCCGCGCTCGACCATATCTCCAAGGTTTGGAACGCGGAACATGGCGCGCACAAGATCGCTTTCGACATCGAGGTCGTTCTCCACGCCAGGCTCTATGATCACCTCAGAGCAGCGGTGGGCAGCGGCACCGCCCCCGATCTGGCTATGGTCGACAGCGTTTGGGTGGCCGGGCTGGCAGACGCTGGTTTTCTCTACGCCCTTGGGGATCTAGGATCCCCTTGGACCCGCACGGACTTCGCCGAGGATCGCTATCCGGCCTTCATCGAGGCCAATTCCTTGGGAGAACGTCTCTACGGCGTGCCGGTCAAGGCGGATGCCTCGGTCTTGTGGTACCGGCGGGATTGGTTCGCTGAGGAGGGGTTGACCCCGCCGGCCGACTGGCGTGACCTACGCCGGGTCTCCGCTCACTTCCTCCAGACCTCGGTCCAGAGACGATACGGCCTGACATATCCCCTCGCCTTCCCCGGGGGCGCAGCCGGCGGCGAGGCAACGGTGTACACCCTGATGCCCTTCATCTGGTCAGCTGGTGGCGAAATCTTCGATGCCTCAATGACCCACGTCACCCTCAATAGCCCCCACACACACGCTGCGCTCACGTACTTGCGGGACCTAGTCCATCTTCATCAAGTCAGCTCGCCGGACGTCATCGGCTACGGACACGCTACCAGCGCCAAGCTGTTCGCCGAAGGGAAGGTAGCGATGGCTCTCGGGGGCAGCTACGAAGCGGAGACTATACAGTTCGCCAGTTGTTGGGATGATGAAGCATTTCACCAGCGAGTCGGAGCGGTCGCGCCGCCAGCGCCGCGGGAAGGCGAACCCGTCTCCACCATCGGCGGCACCAGCTACGTCATCCTGCGACAGAGCCAGCATCCCACCTTGTTGTCCGATCTACTCAAGGTTGCAACCGATCCACGCGTCATCGGAGACTACTGCCGCTCGATGTCATTGAACCTCCCTAATCTGTCCTTCAACCGCACGCTTGACCAGGACGCAGAGCCCCTATCAGCGCGATTCGCCAAGATGATCGCCTCAGGTCGGGCCCGCCCGTCAATTGCCGAGTATGTCAAGGTTTCTCATCAACTCCAAGCGATGTTCGAGGCGACGCTGTCCGGCGACGAACCGATCAACGCCCTCGTTCAACGCACGGCGAAGTTCATCAGCGTGGTTACGGAATTACCATCTCCTGCCACTCAGCCTCAAGGGACGACGCCCTCTGAGAGGATGGGCATCATCCGATAGACCGGCCCCGGATTTGCGCCGAGGACTAGCAAGACCCGGGATAGGGTGTACGGAAAGCCAATCGCATACAAGAGCACGCTTCGTGACACAGCTCGGCAGGGGGAAGCCGGTGAGAAGACGTGCAATAGCTCTAGGCGTCGTTATGGGCCTGCTGGGTCTCGTACTACCAGCCTGTGGGCAGACGGGGCAGCCCCCCGTCGAGGTCACCCGGGTCGTCGTCGAGACGCGAGTGGTTCCCCAGGAGGTAACCAGGGAGGTCACGAAAGAGGCGGATGAAGCGCTCGAGCCGGTCCAGATTAACCTCTGGACCAACCAGAGTGAGACCGACGGCGGCCTACAGTTCATCCGGTCGTTAGCTGACGACTATTCAGTCCTTAACTCGCGGGTGAGCATCCGGGTCGCTCACAAAGTCTCAGACTGGTTCAGCGAAGATCTTCCGAGCGTTGATCTGGCTGATGATGAGTTCGACCTGCTCTGGACGAATGATGCCTCCGTGCGGTCCTTGATGAATGCCAACCTCATCCTGCCAGTAGACGATATCGTTGAGCTGGACAAGTAGGTCCAGCCCACCTTGGCAAGCGTCGAGATGAAAGGCCAGACCTGGGGAATCCCGCTGAGCAACGGCAACCATTTTCTGCTGATGTGCAACAAAGACCTGATCGAGGATGCGCCGCAGAACACCACCGAATTGATTGAGATCGGCCAGGCCGTCACGAGCGGGGAGCAGCATGGATTGGTCTATGACCAGACAAACCCCCTCTGGCTCGTCCCCTGGTTGGGCGGCTTCACCGGCAGCGTCTTCGCCGAAGACGGTAAGTCCCCCACCCTGAATACGCCCCAAATGGTGACGACCCTCCACTTCTTGCGCGACCTGGTCTATGAGACCACTATCGTTCCGCCCGGGACGGACTATGACGGAGCTTCGGTCTTCTTCAGCGACGGCAAATCTGCAATGATCATCGACGGCGAATGGCCTCACCCCTATCTCCGTGGCACTTACTTGCTGCTTCCGAGAAGCCTGGAGGAGGATCAAGCTAAGCTGGAGGCTGTGGTAAGCTTCATTCGCTTCGCCACGAGCCCCAACAATCAGGTGCTGATGTTGGCCAAGCTCGGTCGCTTGCCGACGGTGAAAGCCGCCCTGGAGGATCCATTCATCACTGCCGACCCTATCCTGAAGGGCTCAGCGGAACAGATGAAGGTTGGTAAGCCGCTGCCCACCGCCAGGGAGATGGAATGCAACTGGCAAGCGATGGAGCCCGAGATGCAGGCTGTCCTGTTCAACGGGAAATCACCTGAGCTGGCAGCACAGGATATGCAGGAAGCCTCTCAAAGGCGCATTGAGAGTCTTGAGGATCGATGAGTCGGATCAGCCAGCTTGAGCAAGCCATCTCACCAGCGCGTGAGGTTGGGGCGGACAGAGGACAGCCAAATAAGTCTCTTTCTCCCAGAGCGGACGTCGCCGATTGAGCGGTAGACGTCTCAACGGACGATGACGGCCCGTTAGCCAAGGAGGTGATGAGAGGGAAACAGTGGTAGAAGCTAGAGCAGACCAAGTCCCCACCGATAGCGAAGTGGGTCCGATACGTTTAAGCATCAATCAGGAGGAGGAAAATGAAGAAGTACATAATCACCCTACTAGCAGGCCTGATCGCGCTGAGTCTGGTACTGACAGCGTGCGGCCCGGCCGCGACTGAAGCGCCAACCGAGGCGCCGACAGAGCCGCCGGCAGAGGAGCCGACTGAAGAGCCAACGGAACCACCGGCAGAGGCCACCACCGTGACCGTGTGGCACGGCTACGCGGGTGACTACCAGGGCACCATCGAGGGGCTCTTCGACGAGTTCAACGCTGAGAATGAGGCCATTCAGATCGAGTACACCCGCGTTGATGAGCTACGGGACTCTCTCTCGGTGGCCATTCCGGCCGGGGAGGGCCCCGACATCATCGCTTGGGCCAATGATCAGATCGGTCGAAACGCCTTGACCGGCAACATCGTCGCTCTGGGCGATTGGATCGATATGGGCTACCTGGAGGACAACTTCACCGATCCTGCGGTCAGCGGCGTAATCTGGAACGATCAGATCTGGGCCCTTCCGGAGACGATGGAGGGCATCGCCCTGGTCTACAACAGGGACCTGGTGACCGAGGACGAGCTACCCGCGCCTGATGACTTCGACGCGCTGCTGAACAAGGCGTGTGACTTCCGTGAGGCAAACCCCGATATGTGGTATCTTTGCAACCAGGGATTGGGCAACCCGGATGCCTATCACGCGGCGCCCATTTATTTCGGCTTCGACATGCCGGGATTCGTGGATGACGAGGGTACCGTCTACCTGGACACCCCGGAAGGGCTCGCTGCGGGCGAGTGGATGGTGGAGTTCAGCGAGTGCGCCCCGGCCGAGACTTCTCACGAGATCTGTCAGGCTATGCTGGCCGAGGAACAGGGTGCTATGTGGTGGACTGGCCCCTGGGCCATCTCCGGGGTTGAGGAGGCCGGCATCGATTACGGCATCGCCCCGATGGGCAAGCCCTTCGTCGGCATTAAGGTCTGGATGCTGACCACGAACGCCGTCGATCGCGGCCACGCCGAGGCAGCCGTTGAGGTGATGAAGTGGTGGACGAGCGCTGATACGCTGACGACGCGCGTTCTGTCGACCAAGGAGATTCCAGCTAACGTCGCTGCACTGGAGGATTCGGAGGTCCAAGCGCTCAAGACGGTCAGCGGCTTCGGTGCATCGTTGGAGCGAGGCATTCCAATGGCGAACACCCCCTTCATGGACGCCCTATGGGGTCCTGTAGGCGATGCGACCACCGCGATCTGGACAGGCGCCCAGATGCCTGAGGAGGCGCTGTCGGACGCTCAAGCCGCGGCCGAGGAAGCCATCGAGGACATGCAGTAGTGATCCTGTGCGCGGGACGGAAAGGTTCCGTCCCGCGCTTTAGTCCCCAGGGAGGATTGTCCTGTGGTCACTCTGGCGCGCAGGACAAGCTCGTCCTCTCCCCAGGAAGACAAGGAGGACACCATGGGAGTCACCTACAAGGGTTGGCGCAAGTACCTCGCAGTCCTTGCTTTTCTTGCCCCGACGCTGATCAGCCTGCTCGTTCTGAGCGTCTTCCCCATCATCTATAACATCTACATCTCCACGACGAACCGCAACACCTTCCATTATAGGGTGTATGATATGCCCCAGGAAGACCAGGCGGCGTTCGTCGCGGAGCGTCCCGTCACCGGGCCGTTCTTGTGGAATGTGGTCTGTCCCATCTTCAGCGGCTTCTGCTGCGACCCTGATCAGCCTGGACGCTTTTGCGTGCAGGAGCCCTTCTACGCCAACTACCTGGAGCTTTTCGAGGATTTCTTCGCCCCCGAAGCGCTGAGTGCCCTGGGTAGGCTGCTGCTGATCCTCGCTCCGATAGGCGTGGCTGGCGTTGTCGCCAGCCAGGTCAAGAAGAGGGTGGGGCTTAG
>Ga0207797_1001889_pt1 | contig 14905 bp, 12 predicted proteins | sample PRCRCaboRojoPR_6_FD_187275 | JGI IMG/M metagenome (GOLD analysis project Ga0207797, IMG submission 187275) | Marine sediment microbial community from Cabo Rojo, Puerto Rico - PR CR 10% Liquid 1 (SPAdes) | ecosystem: Environmental > Aquatic > Marine > Coastal > Sediment | place: Cabo Rojo, Puerto... | reverse complement strand
TGAGACGGGACGCACGCATCAGATCCGGGTTCATTGCCAGAGTCTCGGACATCCGGTCGTGGGAGACCCCATGTATAACGGCAGGTCCAAACGGCTGAAAACCCTGTCTTCCCGGGACAGAGAATGGGGAAGCCGGATTCTCGAGTTGATGACCCGACAGGCACTGCATGCGTACCGAATCGGGTTTTACCACCCCTGGACCCGAAACTGGATGGAATTATATGCACCTTTGCCGGATGACTTTCTGGAACTGGGGCAACTGCTCAGTGAACGAGAACAAGTACTGTATAATATATGAATTCTCTTGATGAATTAATTCAGCTCTTCCTGAAGCATACGGCGGACCAAAATTACTCACCCCATACTATCCGTGCTTACACTCATGACCTGCAGGAGTTTTTGGAGTTTTGTCGGGAGTATGAGGCGATGGATGCGGTTCCCACAGACGTAATTGACAAGACTACGGTGCGTCATTTCCTGGGAAAGCTGATAGAGGAGGGGCTCCGGCGGACAACGGTGGTAAGACGACTGGCAACACTGAAGTCCATGTATGCCTACGCTGTCCGGCAGGGAATCTCAGAGAGAAATCCAACCCTGGCAATACCGACACCCAAAACTCCACAGAAATTGCCTGCATACCTGGATGAGCCTGAAATTCAGAGACTCATGAACTTGCCGCCCACTGATACTTTTATCGGTGCCAGAGACAGAGCGATACTGGAACTGTTCTACAGTACTGGCTTACGCATTAGCGAACTGACTGCGCTGACATTTGAGCAACTCAACCATAATAAAATGTTACTCCGGGTATCCGGCAAGGGGAGTAAAGAGCGGATTGTCCCTTATTCGGAAATTGCCGGGGACTCTTTGGATCACTATCTCCAGCTACGGAAATCTGAATTTCATATCAGCCGGTTTACCTCCGAAATGCCGGTTTTTGTGAATAATACCAATCGCAGGATTTCAGCCAGACAGGTACGGAACCGGGTGACATATTATCTGAAGCGAACAAGTGAACAAAATAATCTCTCGCCCCATACACTACGTCATTCGTTTGCCACCCATCTCCTGGATCGCGGAGCTGACCTGCGTGCAGTAAAAGATCTGCTGGGCCATGAAAATCTGTCCACAACACAGATTTACACTCATGTGAAAATCGGTAAGATGAAAGCCATATATGATCAGGCTCATCCCCGGTCAGGTGGATCTGAATAAACTGAATCGCTTTTGAATCGCATAGAGCAAGGAGGCACAGATGCAGACAGAAATCACCATCCGCCACATGGAACTCTCGGACAATATCAAAAACTATGCAATTCAAGAGGTGGAAAAGCTTACTCAATACTGGGACCGGATTGTAGATGCCCAGATCATTTTTGATAAAGAGGGTGATGATTATATGGTCGAGATTGTCAGCCGCGTGCCTGGCAAGACGCTTACTGTCAACACGGCAACGGACGATGTGATTAAATCGGTGGATGATGCCGTCAATAAAATGCGCCGCCGGTTGAAGAAATATAAGGGCAAGCTTATTAATCACTAAGGGATCCGTCGTGGCAGACACCGTAAATTTAAGTGAGTTCTTTGATGAACACGGGGACTCTCTGGAGCTGGAACATCTGAATCGGGATATCAGCCTGGATCGCGAGATCGGTTCGGAAGAATTAAACCGTCCCGGACTTGAATTGGTAGGACATTGGGACTTTTTTAAAGCCAACCGCCTGCAGATTATCGGCAACAAGGAGTTTGCCTTTCTCAATTCCCAGTCTGCGGAAGAGATCCGGACCATGATTGACCGCTTGTTCCGGTTTGATGTGCCGGGGGTAATTTTTGCCAACGGATTGGATCCGTCGGAGATGGTTACCGAACTGGCAATGAAATATGAAATTCCTCTGCTGCAGTCTCAGTTGATGGCAACGGAGTTGATGGCAAAGCTCAATGAAATTCTGGTGAGTTTGCTTGCTCCGAATACGACCTGGCATGGTTCAATGGTTGATGTGTACGGCATTGGTGTCTTATTCACCGGCAGGAGCGGTATCGGGAAAAGTGAGGTGGCCCTGGACCTGGTGGAGCGGGGGCACCGGTTAGTTGCGGATGATGTCGTACAGATCCGGAAAGAGGGCACTCAGGTGCTGATCGGGAGCGGTCATGAAATCGTGCAAAGCCATGTGGAAGTGCGCGGTGTGGGTATCGTTGATGTCCGCCGGATGTTTGGCATTCGGAGCGTCCGGGCGCAAAAACGGCTGGAGGTCGTTGTGGAGTTGGTGGAATGGGAAGAGGGCAAAAACTATCATCAACTCGGGATTGAAGATCAATACACCGAGGTGCTTGGTGTGGATATCCCATATGTGAAACTTCCCATATTCCCGGGGAAGAATATCACGGTGATTTCTGAGGTGATCGCGTTAAACCATCTGTTGAAAATCTATGGAGAGTATCCGGCCAAAGAATTTCATTCTCAGTTGATGGATAAACTGAAGGAAAAGGCCAGTTTACGGGAATATCTGCGGCGGGATCACGAGTAATGACAAGAGAACATCGTACTGAACTCTGGGTAGGAATAACAGTCATAGCGGCTTTCCTGATCCTTATCGGGGTAATTATCTGGGCCAGAGGGGCTCTGCCGACCACCGCTTCCCGACAGTTATCCATCCATTTCGACCGGGTCGGAGGACTGGATACCGGAGATCCGGTTACGCTTTCCGGTGTGGAAATCGGGAGGGTGACCTCGATTAATCTCATGGCGGATTCCGTCCGGGTACGAGTTCAGCTGGACAGACAAATTCGCCTCCGGCGGGGTGCTGAAGCGGTGTTAATCACTGCGGAGTTAATGGGCGGGAAACGGATTGAGCTGATAAATGGTTCCGGAGAAACAAGATTGTCACCGGATGTACCCATCCAGGGGAAATATATTCCCGGTCTTACGGAGATTGTTGGTCTATTTGAGTCGTACCAGAGCAATGTGGGGCAGATTCTGGATGATTTGCAGGCAACACTGGAGGGATTGCGGGGATTACTGGGAACCAGCAGTGAACCGGGTACTCTCAGATCGACCATCCGAAGAATTGCCCACAGTGCAGCCCGAATGGATAGTATGCTCCAGCTGAATATTACCGCGCTGCAGAATACCGTTGATAATGTGGAGATGAGCACCTCCGTCATCAGGAGATTCCTGGAAGATGAAGAGGGCCGTATCCGGGAGATGCTCTACGCAACGGATTCATTGGTCACCGATCTCAGAACGCTGACGGATTCCTCGGCCAGAGTTGTTTCAAAGATGAATTCAGACAGCACGTCTCTGGGGAGAGTATTACAGGATGACTCCCTGTATCGGCAGGTTGGTGGAGTGTTGCGTCGCTTTGACTCGTTAATGGTCGATTTTCAAACAAATCCGGGACGATATTTCGAAAACGTGAAAGTGAAGATTAGTCCATTTTAAAACCATAAAGGAGTAGACTTATATGCGCGCGATCATTCCTGCAGCAGGAGTCGGAACACGGTTACGTCCTCATACTCACACGCTGCCCAAAGTGCTGATTAACGTTGCCGGTAAGCCGATACTGGGTCATATCGTGGATGGATTAATTGAGGCGGGGATTGATAAACTCACAGTCATCATTGGGTATCAGGGGGAAAAGGTGCGGTCGTATCTGGACCGGGAGTACTCTCTGCCGGTGAAATATGTTGTGCAGGAGGAACGGAAAGGTCTCGGACATGCAGTGGGGATGGGATTGGAGGAGACGGATGATCCCGCGCTCATTATCCTGGGTGACACAATTTTTGACGCCGATTTTTCAGATATTCTGAACGCTGAAACAAACACGATTGCAGTAACAGAGGTGGATGATCCCCGCAGATTTGGAGTGGTGGAGATGTCTGACGGCCAGGTGACCCGGTTGGTGGAAAAACCCAGTGATCCGCCGTCCAATCTTGCCATTGTTGGATTGTACAAGATCATCAATCAGGGCCAGCTGAAGCATGCCATCGATGAAACAGTCCGCAGGGATATTACAACAAAAGGAGAGTATCAGTTAACCGACGCACTGCAGATCATGATTGAATCCGGTGCGGAAATCACCGTCTCCCGCATCAAAGGTTGGTACGATTGTGGTAAAAAGGGGACACTCCTGGCAACAAACCGATACCTGCTGGAATCGATGGAGAAAGCCTATAAGATAGAAGGTTCCACCATTATCCCTCCGGTGTATATCGGGAAAGATTGTACCATTTCAAATAGCATTATCGGACCTTATGCCACAATCGATGACGGGGTCACTGTCGAAAAATCAATTGTCAAAGATTCGATTGTGAGTCCGGATGCCACACTCTCAGGGTGCAACCTGGAGAGCTCTTTGATTGGTGAAGAAGCCGTGGTCAAGGGGATTTCGCAGCAGTTAAATGTCGGTGACCATTCCGAGGTTGATTTTCGTTGATAATCGATATCTGAATCCATAAGATATTTTCCTTTTAATCACTGAAACGGAATGGATTACCGATTATGGGCACGTATCTTTTTACCTCAGAGTCAGTTACTGAAGGCCATCCCGACAAAATAGCCGATCAGATATCCGACGCCGTACTGGATGCCATTCTCGCGGATGATCCCCCTGCAAGGGTTGCCTGTGAAACTTATGTAGATACGGGATTGGTTCTTGTCGGGGGCGAGATTACCACCGAAACTTACGTGGATATCCCGGAGCTGGTTCGAGGCACCATCAAGCGTATCGGATATATTGATGCGGCCATGGGGTTTGACTATCAGACCTGTGCAGTGCTCACTGCTATTGGGAAACAATCACCGGATATAGCCCAGGGGGTTGATGAAGATACGGGGGTGCACAAAGAGCAGGGAGCCGGGGACCAGGGGATGATGTTCGGATATGCGGTTACTGATACCGAAGAGTTCATGCCTCTGCCCATAATGCTTGCTCACCAGCTCACCAGGCGGCTGGCGACAATCAGACATGAGGGCGTTCTTCCCTATCTTCGTCCGGACGGGAAATCACAGGTAACCGTCCGGTTTGACGAAGCGACTCATAAACCGGTTGCGGTCGAGACCGTGGTTCTGTCAGCCCAACATGATGAGGCAGTGGGGCAATCGGAGCTTCGGTCGGATCTCATTAAGCATGTCATCAGGCCAGTACTTCCGGATGATCTGACAGACTACGATGCACTGACGATTTTCACTAATCCGACAGGCCGGTTTGTTACCGGCGGTCCGGTCGGCGACGCAGGGCTGACCGGCAGGAAGATTATGGTTGACACTTACGGCAGCGCCGGAATGCATGGTGGGGGTGCCTTTTCCGGGAAGGATCCTTCCAAGGTGGATCGCTCCGCTGCATATGCCGCCAGATATGCGGCGAAAAATATCGTGGCTGCCGGACTGGCTGAGCGATGTACGGTGCAATTGGCTTACGCTATCGGAGTTGCCGATCCGGTTTCGGTATTTGTCGATACGCACAGGACCGGCAAAGTGGAAAATGATATCTTGACCGAGGCAGTCAGGCGACTCTTTCCGCTCAAACCGAAAACTATTATTGAGCACTTTGATTTACTGCGACCTATATATCGTGAAACGGCTGCCTACGGACACTTCGGCCGACCAGGATTCCCATGGGAAAACACCGACCGGGTTGATGATCTGACCGATCTGCTCTGAGGAGTGAGCCGGTTTATTTACTATTTTGGAGTGCGCATTAGCAGAATTACTCCACCGGCGATGAACACGATATTTCCGATCCAGACTGATAGCAAAGGAGGAAGTACTCCCTTAAAGCCCATCACCTGTCCGACTTTAATCAATGCGTAATATGCGAAAATCACAAAGATACTGATACCTGCCCCGGCGGCGAGTCCTCCGCGCTTCTGCAGAACGGTCAGCGGGAGCCCGAACAGCACCACTACGAAATTGGTGAAGGCGAATGCCACTTTGTAGTGCAGATTCACCCGCCATTTCCGTGGAGAAATGCCCAGGGATTCCAGGCGTGCAATGAAATCCCTGAGTTCCGCATAATCCATCTGTGCCGGGTCTATGGCTTCTTTCATCAGCTCATCAGGGCTTACACTCAGGCTTACCTGCAGCGTCCCGGGCGACGCTGAAACGATCTCCCGGGTTGAGGTATCAGGAAATTCCCGGATGACATAATCAACCATCATCCAGCTGTCCAGAGAATCCTCCCAGAAGATCCGGTTCCCATCGATGCGTCTCTCCATGCGTCCGGCAGAGAGGTACTGAATCGTTGCCCGGCGCCCGACCAGGTTCTTCCCGTTAAAGTAATCGATAATCAGGTTTCGCCGGGGGGTGTCCTGGATAAAGAGATCCTGCCGCTGCAGTTTCTGCTGGGGTGGACGCCCCTGAATGTAGCGCTCTTTATAATTTTCCAGCTGCCGGTTAGTGTGTACCGTGACCTGATCATCGAAGAAGAATGAGCCGACACTGACGAGGGTCGCGAAGATAAGCAGGGGAGCGACGATCCGGTAAAGGCTAACTCCGGAGGACTTCATCGCAGTGATTTCATTATCTCTGGAGAGAATGCCCATACTGAATACCGCCGCGATCAGCATGGACATTGGTAAGCCGATGCTGAGGAAAAACGGGATGTTCAGGAGGTAATAGGTGAGCACCTGGCTTCTGGTGAGACCGGCATCGATAAACTTATCGATGTTCTCCACAAGATCGACGATAAGAAAGATTGTCAGAAACGCGATCATGGCAAACAGCAGAATGGTCACGAAACGACGCAGGAGATATCTGTCGAGCAATTTCATGGTCAGGAAATTACGAAGACCCTCCGCTAAAGACAAATGTGACTTCGATGCTCCAGGGAACAGCCGTTTCATGGTATCTCCGGGCTGAACTTTCGCTTTATTTTCAGACAGGGGGTTACTAAAATACCTCTCATTAACAACTCCCCTAACAGATAAGCCGGAATGTTGTGACCTCACGGATACTGACCATATTCACCTGTGTATTTCTGATTCTGTTCTCTCCGATTAGTGCTGCAACCGGTTCGTCTTCCATTGATCTGCCGGAATTTACCCTGAGAAATGTGCCGTTTCAGGCGGCTGTTTCCGGACTTCCGGATTCTGCGCGGGTGATTGTCAGCGGCAGGAATCTGACTGTTGGTGGCCGAGACTCCCTTGTAACGATCGCTGGCGACAGTCTCAGTATGGGGGAGTTGCGATTTAGCACAATCGGGCAGCAGCAGATCACCTGGAGCGTGGATGGCGAATCCCGCACTGCATCCATCCGGGTATTGCCGGGGATATTAAGTATTATCCCTCCGCTGCTGGCCATTGCAATGGCACTTATCACACGGCAGATTCTCATCTCCCTGTTCGCGGGAATCTGGATCGGAGCCATCTTCATTGAGAAGTACTCCGTCTTCGGAGGATTGCTTGCCTTCCTGGATACCTATCTGGTGGATGCCATTACCGACGCCTCCCATGCCTCGATTATCCTCTTTACCCTGGCTTTCGGAGGGATGGTGGGAGTGCTGGCAAAGAATGGCGGGATGAAGGGCATTGTAAATAAAATCTCGGGATTTGCCTCTTCAAACAGAAGTGGGCAACTCTCCACTATGTTCATGGGCATCCTCATCTTTTTCGACGATTATGCCAATACCTTGCTGGTGGGAAACACGATGCGCGCACTGACGGATAAGCTCAGGATCTCCCGGGAAAAGCTCTCCTATCTCGTGGATTCCACGGCTGCCCCCATCAGTTCCATGGCGGTGATCAGTACATGGGTCGGATTCGAGATCGGTCTGATCCAGGATGCTCTGGCGGGGATCGGAATCGAAGAAAATATCTATATGGTATTCCTCCAGACCATTCCATATCGGTTCTACAGTCTCTTCGCACTGATATTCGTCTTTCTCGTGGCCTGGACCCAGCGGGATTACGGTCCGATGCTCACAGCGGAGCGGCGCAGTACACGGACAGGTGCAGTACTCGGGGAAGATGCCAGACCACTCACCGATACCTCGGAACTGGAGATCCCCGAGGGAATACCCTACAGGTGGTACAATGCCATTGTACCCATCGTCACTGTCATTATCGTCATGTTGCTCGGATTGTATTACAGTGGGTTGAGCAATCTCGCTCCGGGGAGTACGGAAACCCGGTTATGGTCGGTTATTGGCAATGCGGATTCCTTCGAAGTCCTGATCTGGGCTTCATTTTCGGGATCTATCATGGCGATATTGCTGTCGGTCGGACAGCGTATTCTCTCCCTGGCGGACGCCGTTGAGGCATGGCTCACCGGAGTAAAAGCCATGGTGCTTGCCGTAACCGTATTGGTGCTGGCCTGGTCGCTTAGCCGGGTCTGTACTGAAGTGTATACCGCGGAGTATATCATTGAATTGACAAAAGGGATCCTGCGTCCGGAAATCGTCCCGGTTCTGACCTTCCTCACGGCGGCGGTGGTGAGTTTTGCCACCGGAACTTCATGGGGAACCATGGCTATTCTGATCCCGATTGTGATACCTCTCATGGCCCAGTTGCTCCAGGTACAGGGTGCTGAGACGGTGGTGAATGCGCAGAGTTTCCTTGCCACCTTTGCCGCAGTGCTTTCCGGAGCGGTTTTTGGTGACCATTGCTCGCCAATTTCCGATACGACCATCATGTCCAGTCTGGCTTCCGGTTCCGATCATATTGATCACGTAAAAACCCAGATACCCTATGCTATTGTGGTTGGAGGTGTGGCCATCCTGGTAGGGTATATTCCAGCGGGATACCACTTGAGCTGGCCTGTATTCTTTGTGCTGGGGATTGCGCTGCTAATTGCGTCTATCTATCTGCTGGGTAAACCGATCGCAGCCAGAGAAGATATTGATCTGGAGGATGAAGAATGAAGGAAATGATTATCGATTGGCCGTGGTGCGTGGGTTAACAGAGTGTATGATGACTTGTTTGGGTGACGTATATGATCATCCCGCGATAAAATCCCTGACAGTGCTCCACGCGCTGTCGGCGGTGAACGGGTATGGATTCACTGACTTGCGGAATTGTTGCTTCGCTCTAAAAGGAACGCCTGGTGGGCATGGACCGCCTAACCCTCCCCTGGCGGAGATTGCACATCTTCGGTGAATTTCACCAGTTTCACCTGCTCAATCTTTTTCTGGCTGGCTTTGGTAATGATGTACTTCCGGTTACCTATGGTAAGTTCCTCTCCCGTAGTAGGAATTCTGCCGATCCGGTCTTCCAGATATCCGCCCAACGTTTCATATTCACCATCCGGCAGGCTGAGATGCAGAGTTTCGTTGAGATAATCGATCTCGGCGCGGGCGCTGATAATGTATCCGCTGTTCACTTTTTTTACAGTGACTTCATCGATATCGAATTCATCTTCAAACTCGCCAAACAATTCCTCCACAATATCCTCCACAGTAATCAATCCCGCCGTGCCGCCGTATTCGTCTATCACAATTCCAATGCTGTTATTGTTTTCCTGAAATTCCCGGAGCAGTTCACCAATATTTTTCGATTCCGGGACGAAAGTGGCTTCCCGTACGAGATCTCGCACTGAATCCTGGGAATCAAACAGATCATACAGAAAAATAACCCCGACAATTTTGTCAATTGTGCCTTCATACACCGGCAGCTTCGCATGACCGGATTCAAGAAAGGCTTCCTTGACCCGGTCAAGGGATTGATTGATCTCAACAGCGGAGATTTCCGTCCTGGGCGTCATGACTTCTCTGGCAGTATGCTGCCCGAAGGTGAAGAGTTTTGTGATGAACTTCTTCTCGTGCTTGTCTATGACATTGGGATCTTCCATCCGGGAAAACAGCAGGCGGAGGTCATCTTTGGAGAACGCTTCGATCACTTCTTCATCCGGCTGGATCCACCTGGTAAGTGTATCGGTAAACCAACCGGCAAGTTTCAGGAAAGGGAAAAGCAGTAATCTGAAGAATCGCAGAACCGGAGTGACCCGGACGGACAGGATATTCGCCTGTTCCCTGAAGATGGTTTTGGGAAGAATTTCGCCGAATGTGAGGATGACCAGCGCCACAAGCAGGACAACAAACACCTTATTCATATATTGAATCAGGATTATGGTGGCGAAGGAGGTGGCCATGATGTTTGCGATATTGGTGCCGATGAGCGTGATGTTCAGAAAGGAGGCCGGGTTATCCAGCATGGTGCTCGTTTCGTCCGCACCACGCCGGTTCTGCCGCTTCCACACCTCAATTTGCATTGGATTAGCGGAAACGAAGGCAATCTCAGATCCGGAGAAGAAGGCGGACAGGACCAGCCCGATGATGGCTAAAATGAGTTCTATGCTCATGAGAGATCAGATAACCGTTTGATCACGGCTTATTATAATGATAAACACCTTTGAAAATCAATCGGTGAGCGTGAGAGACGGTTCGGCAGTTATATGTGTTTTTACCGGACGGGGGCATAATCATACTGTAAAAATGCATAATATGGGATGATAATGCAATTGGGAAACATCACTGCATAGTTGATTTTGTCGGATCAGAGATCGGCAGGTTAACAATCCCTGGCCTCCCGGAAGTCAGAACTGCCGTACGTATTGGTTGTAATTGACCGGAGCCTCGTCTAATTTTAGTGTAATTTTCAAACAGCCCAAATCGGGTATAACATCCATGAATAGTATGCAGGCTTCAGTAACCGAACAGCGAAATCCCAGGACGTCAGATATTGATACGCTCTCAACTGAGGAGATTCTGAAGCGGATCAACGATGAAGACGCTGCGGTCCCCGCCGCCGTGAGGGATGTGATTCCGGAGATTGCGGAAGCAGTCGAGATAATCACGGATCAACTCCGTGCGGGGGGAACGTTATTCTATGTTGGCGCCGGGACCAGCGGAAGACTTGGAGTATTGGATGCAGCAGAATGCCCCCCGACTTTCCGTTCTGATCCCGATCAGGTCAGGGGAATTATTGCCGGGGGGAGGGAGGCACTGGTGAGGAGTATTGAGGATGCTGAAGATAGTGAGGAGGCGGGTGCCAACGCCCTTCGGAAGCGGGGTACATCCCGGAAAGATGTGATATGTGGAATTGCCACCAGTGGCCGGACACCATATGTCCTTGGTGCTCTGAAATATGCGAAATCCCGGAGAATTCCGACTGTGGCTGTGATATGTAATCCGGTGGAGCATCTTGATGTCCGGGCGGATGTCTTAATAAATCCGGTGGTCGGACCTGAAGTTATTACCGGTTCCACGCGCATGAAAGCAGGGACGGCAACCAAATTGGTGCTCAATATGATTACCACTACTACCATGATTAAGTTGGGAAAGGTATATGGGAATCTGATGGTTGATCTCACTGCGGTAAATAATAAACTGGTGGACCGGGCGGAACGGATTGTGATGGAGGTAACGGGTGTATCAAGAGAGCGCGCGAAATCAGTGTTATCCGAGGCGGAGTATCAGGTCAAAAATGCCATTCTCATGGAACTGGGAGGAGTCACCTATAATAATTCAACAGCGCTTCTGGGTCGGCATCAGGGCAATCTCCGACCGGCTATAGAAGAGGTGTCCTCCAAATGAAGGTGCAGTTCAACCGGGATACAACCAGGCCGGATCTCATACTGGGACTGATGTCCGGAACCTCACTTGACGGTCTGGATATTGCACTCGTCCGCTGGGAGCGGGAACATCCGGGAAATTTCACTGTGCCAGTTCATAGAACGTTTCAGTATGAGAGTGATCTTCGCAGTGCAATCAGGGAGAGTATGAGTGGCCCGGCTGCGCAAATCTGCGAAATAAACTTCCGCCTGGGGCATCACTGGGGAGAACAAGTCAACCGGTTTCTGGAGGAAGCCGGGATCGACGCCAGTGATATCACCTGCATCGGATCTCATGGACAAACTCTCTGGCATAAGTCAGGTGAATCAACTTTGCAGGTGGGAGAGCCGGCAGTGATGGCCGCGGTCACGGCTATACCGGTGGTGAGCAATTTCAGGGAGCACGATATTGCTGCCGGCGGAACCGGTGCCCCTTTAATTCCCTTCCTGGATTGGATGCTCTATCGGGAGCTCCCCGGGGATACGGTAGCGGTCAATGTCGGGGGTATTGCAAATATCACCTGCATCACGCAGAACATTGCCGGAGAACGGGTCACCGGCTGGGATACGGGCCCGGGTAACATTATTGTCAATACACTGATGGAACAGCTCACTGATGGTGAGCATACCTATGATGCCGGTGGTGAATTTGCATCGACAGGCAGAGTTGATGCGGATCTTTTGCGGAGACTGTTAGCCGATGATTTCGTGAGCCGAACTCCTCCAAAATCTACCGGACGTGAATACTACTCTCCCGATTTTGTTGCCAGGCACTTTGCCCCCGACAGCGCCGGATCGGAAAAGGCCAAAGCCGGGCTTGTTGCAACCGCTTCGGAGTGGACAATCGCTGCAATCGCGGAAAATGTCAGGAGGTTCTGGAAAGCTCCTGAGGATATTGACCGCATTATTGTAAGTGGTGGGGGGGTGTATAATTCATTTTTCATGGAGAGATTTGCTTTTTATTTTCCACATGCACAAGTTTCTGCCTGTAGTGAGTTCGGTATTCCATGTGATGCAAAGGAGGCAATTGGGTTCGCCCTGCTGGCGAAGGCCTATCTGGAGGGGATCCCGGCAAATCTTCCGAATGTCACGGGTGCAGCACAGTCGGTTGTGATGGGTAAGTTTACTAATTAACCAAGTGAGGATTCGCATGAATTTGAATACCTATGTTTTCCGGAAATACGATATCCGAGGTGTAGTGGAGGAGGATTTCACAGACGAATTTGTGATGGGATTAGGCCGGGGATTCGGTACCTGGGTAAAGCGACAGGGAGCGCGGACTATTGCCATTAGCGGGGATGTCAGGGATACCTCCCCGCACCTGAAAGAGAAATTTGCGTCCGGGGTTCTCCGGACCGGGGTAAATGTCATCGATATCGGGAGTGTGCCCACTCCGGTGAATTACTTCTCTCTGTATAATCTGGATGTTGACGGAGCGGTTCAGGTGACCGGCAGTCATAATCCGCCGGAATACAATGGATTTAAGATGTCGCTGAAGAATAAAGCCGTGTACGGCGACCAGATACAGGAAATTCGTGAGCTCATGGAACAGGACGATTTTGAGGAAGGAGAGGGGACCGGAACTGAAGAAGGTATTTTACCTGCTTATAACGAGATGGTGCTGAACAAGATCCGGCTGGAGAAACCGTTGAAAGTGGCCATGGATTGTGGGAATGCTTCTGCGGCCCTGGCTGCCCCGGACATCTTCAGGCAGCTGGATATTGAATTGACAGAGCTGTATACGGATGTTGATCCCACATTCCCGAATCACCATCCCGATCCGACCGTTGAAGAGAATCTGGAGGATCTCATCAATCTCGTACGGGATGGCGATTACGATGTAGGTATTGCCTACGATGGTGATGGTGATCGGGTCGGCATTGTGGATGATCAGGGCGAAATTGTCTGGGCCGACTATCTGATGACGATCTTTCTGGATGAGGCGATTCAGAATCCGGGAGATCAGATTGTCTTCGACGTGAAATGCTCCCAGGCACTGGAGCAGGCTATCCGCGACCGCGGTGGAACTCCGGTGATGTGGAAAACCGGACATTCACTGATTAAGGAGAAAATGCGGGAAACGCAGGCCCGGTTCGGGGGAGAAATGAGTGGGCATCTGTTTTTCGCTGATGAGTATTACGGATATGACGATGCAATTTACGTTTCCGCCCGGGTGCTGCAAACACTGAGCAGAACCGACCGGAGTCTCTCCGGGTTAATCGGGGATTTGCCCCACTTTGAAAGCACTCCTGAAATCCGGCTGGAATGTGCGGACGATGAAGAGAAATTTACAATTGCAAAGAAAGCGGAAGAATACTTTGCGAGCAAGTACGAACACATTGATGTTGACGGAATCCGGATCAAGTTTGGTGATGGTTGGGGATTGGTCCGGTCTTCCAATACACAGCCGGTGATCGTTTGCCGGTTCGAAGCCAAATCGCGTGAGCGGCTGGAGGAAATCCGCGACCTGGTTTTAGGCAAATTACAGGATTTCGGGGAGATTCATATTCCGTAACAAGGAGCAGGGAGCAAGCGGATAAACCCGGGAAAAACCGACCGGCGATATTCTCGGTCAATGCTCCAATTAACATGGATGCGGAGATGGAAGGAGATATTTCAATAAATTCTGAACAGGTGCTGGACCAGTACCGAAATCTGACCCAGACCCGGCTCAGGGATATCATGGCGGAATACGGGGAGCCTGAAACGCTTTATCAGCCTATGAATTATGTGCTCGAGGGAGAAGGAAAGCGTATTCGACCGTTACTTGTTCTGCTCACCAACCGGGCGCTGGGTGGTCCGGAGGAAGAGGCACTGAATGTGGCAGCAGCGCTGGAAATTCTCCATAACTTTACCCTGGTGCACGATGACATTATGGACGAGGATACCAAACGGCGTGGTCGTCCGACAGTGCACCATAAGTGGGATGTGAGTACCGGAATTCTGTCCGGAGACGGCCTGCTGGCGCTTGCATACAGGACTTTACTCGGGGCGGAGGTTAAACGGACACCGGAATTGGTACGAATCTTTACCGACGGACTGGTGGAGATCTGTGAGGGGCAAGCCCTCGATAAGGAGTTTGAAACCAGAGAGTCGGTTTCTCTGGAGGAGTACCTGGAGATGATCAGTAAAAAAACCGGTGCCCTGCTTGCCATTTGCTGCCGGATGGGTGGAATGGTTGCTGCCGCTAATGCCAAAACCTGTCACCTGCTGGAAGAGTTCGGTTACGAACTCGGCAAAGCCTTTCAGATCCAGGACGATCTTCTTGAAGTGACCTCAACTTCGGACGTTATGGGGAAAAGTCTGGGAAGTGATCTCTTCGCGCAGAAGAAAACATACGTTATACTCAGGGCATTGGAGATG
>Ga0207797_1001888_pt1 | contig 14922 bp, 10 predicted proteins | sample PRCRCaboRojoPR_6_FD_187275 | JGI IMG/M metagenome (GOLD analysis project Ga0207797, IMG submission 187275) | Marine sediment microbial community from Cabo Rojo, Puerto Rico - PR CR 10% Liquid 1 (SPAdes) | ecosystem: Environmental > Aquatic > Marine > Coastal > Sediment | place: Cabo Rojo, Puerto... | reverse complement strand
CGGGATGACCTGCGGGCCTTGCGATCCGCGGGCGTCTTGCCGGTGTTTTCAAACGGAAATGATGGACCGGGCGAGGGTACAGTAGGTTCCCCTGCCTCTCTTCCCGAGGCGTTTGCTGTCGGCGCCGTCGATCAGTTTGAAGAGGTCGCCACTTTCTCCAGCCGGGGTCCATCTCCGTGGGGCGAGATCCGTCCCCACGTGGTGGCACCGGGGGTCCACGTCCGCTCCAGTATGCCGGGAGGGGCCTACGCGACAATGAACGGTACCTCGATGGCTGCGCCGCACGTTTCGGGCGTGGCTGCGCTCTTGCGCGCCGTCAGCCCGACGCTGAGCATCACGCGCACCACCCACGTGATCACCAGTACGGCGCTCGGTCTTGGGATGGATGTGCCCAATAACGATGCCGGATGGGGGCGAGTCGACGCTATCGCTGCGGTGACTACAGTGGCAACACCCGGTTTCATCACGGGAACAGTACGGGATTTGGAGACGAACTCCCCTATCCAGGGGGCGAGAGTGGTTGCGATCCCTCACGGAGGGCAAGCGTCGGGGGAGACGACAACTGACACGGAGGGCCGCTTTTCGTTGGCTTTGGCGCCGGGGATGTATGATCTGAGAATCTCTGCGTTCGGGTACGATCCAGCAACGGTTTGGGGAGTTCAGGTCTTGTCGGACACAGTGACTTCAAGCACCGTCGACCTTGCTGCGCAGCCTACGGGAGAGCTGGACGTTCGGGTTTTGGACGCGACCAGTAGAAGCCCGGTGACGGCCACGGTCGCGGTGCTGGGTACGCCTTATGAGGTTACGACCCATACCCACACGTTCGAGCTTCCATCCCAGACTTATTCAGTGCAGGCTCGGCGTCTTGGCTATCGCGTCGTGACCTCTACAGTCGTCGTCTCCGCCGGTCAGACCAGCAACGTGGTACTGGTGCTGTCGGAGGCGCCAGCGCTGATGCTGGTGGACAGTGGGGGGTGGTACTACCAGAGCCAAATCCCTTACTTCCGTCAGGCATTGGATGATCTCTCTTACGCCTACGACGAATGGTCGATCAGACACCTCCCCGAGGACATTCCATCGGCGGCGGATGTGATGCCTTATGACGTCCTGATCTGGAGTGCTCCACTGGATGCACCGGGGTATATTGGCGCGGGAGACGTGATCACCAGGTATCTTGAGAGTGGAGGACGCCTGATGCTTAGCGGCCAAGACGTGGGTTTCTGGGACGGAGGTGGCTCCGGGAGTTCGTGGAGCCCCTATTACAGGGAGTACCTCAAGGCGCGATTCGTTGACGATATTGCCCCGACGCGGGTTCTGGACGGGGTGGAGGGCGATATCTTGGCTGGGACGACTATCACGATCGCTGGACCCGGAGGGGCTGACAATCAGGACTATCCCGATGTGGTATCTGTCGTCGACACCGATGCTGCAGCTCCTGTCATGACATATCGCGGGGATGGCTGTGGCGGCTTACGAGTTGGAACCTGCGTCGACTATCGGGCGATCTATCTTCCCTTTGGCTTCGAAGCGATCAACGACCGAGTTTCGCGGCGCGGGGTGATGGAGGACGTCATAGATTGGCTCGTCGCTCCGCCTCCCACCGTAGGACTTGAACTAGAAGCTGGGTCTCAGCCACGTATTGGCTCTCCGGGGTCCCTCGTCACCCATACGGTCCGGGTCAGGCATATCGGGCAGGGTGGTTTCGACGACCAGATAGGTCTGACGCTCGAGGGGCCGGCCTGGCCCACTCACATTAGTGATTCCTCGCTGACGCTGTCGCCCTGTGCGTCGGCGACTATTACAGTCAGCGTAACGGTGCCGCTGACCGCTACCTGGGATATGCGCGACCTGGTCACTCTGACGGCACGGTCATCGCTGTCGCCGACCCACAGCGTAAGTGCGACTCTTGCTTCCAAGGTTCCCGCACCCATTCTTCTCGTGGACGACGATCGGTGGTACGATCAACAGACGACGTATGAGGCAGCAATGAGTGCTGCTGGGCTACCCTATGATCTATGGGAGAACTCTCCGCCGGAGCGAGGGGGACACCTTACCGGACCATCCTTCGAGATCTTGGATCAGTATCCGATCGTCGTGTGGTGGACGGGATATGACTGGTACGCTCCAGTCACGGATGTGGAAGTCGGCACCTTAGAGACGTACCTCGACTCGGGTGGGCGTTTGTTCTTGTCGTCGCAAGACTTTCTCTACTACCACGGCGATTCTTCCTTCCGGGAGACGCATCTCGGGGTTCTGAGTTATACCCAGGACGTGACGCCGACTCAAGTCACGGCGGTGGCGGAGAACCCGTTAGTTGAGGGCTCTGACACCTGGCCTCTCAGTTTCCCGCTGGGCTATCGAAACTGGTCGGACAGCGTCGTACCCGCGCCAGACGTTAGTGTCGCCTTTCGGGATGAGGAGCGCCACGGGAACGCGCTAGCTCGCCGCATCGGAGAAAGCGCGACGACGTTCTTGTCATTTCCTTTTGAGGCTTTGCCGGCCGATGCACGTCCTGCGGTGATGGAAGGCGCCGTGGGCTGGCTCTCGTGGCTCGGCAGTACGACGTTCGAGGCAGACCCGAAGGCCGTGACAGCCGGTGACACGGTCTCGTTTACTGCTATCCTGCGCAATGACGGATCCGAGCCCGTCACGACGTCAGTATCAAATACGCTGCCCGCTGAGCTTGTCCTCAGGGAGGGCAGTGTTGTCGGGCCGGTCGGCTATGAGCCGACTGAACGGCGGTTGTCGTGGCGTGGAGCCGTCGAGCCGGGCCAGCCATTCACGGTTGCTTACAGTGCCCATGTTGTGACCGGTACGCCGGGCGCTCAGACTGTGGTCAACCCGATTGAGATCTCCCTGGAAGGTCAGGGGATCGGCTTTGTCCGCATGGCGGAGGTGGCGGTAGATCGACCTGATCTCTCCGCGTCGGACTTCAACTGCGTGCCTACCGTGATGCCCCCTGGACGGACGATAACTTGCGAGTTGACGCTCATTAATGTAGGGACCGCTGACGCGCGGGTAGCGGTTGCACGGGTCCGCCCGCCGGGCGGATTGACGCCGGTCGCCGGTTCACTTTGGACTCAGAACGACGATAGAGCATACATGGTGGAAGAGGATGGCATCACCTGGATCGGGCCCCTGCCGGCGAAGACCGAATCGAGGTTGACGTTCCAGCTGGACGGGCCGAACACCCCGGTACGTCGAATCCTGTATGGCGTTGCCTTCCTCGAAGACGGTGCCGGGGGCCAGTGGGAGAGACCAACCTGGCTGGAGGTTCGGCCGTGGGAGGCCCATCTTCCGATTATGCTGAAGCGGAACCGTTGAGTTAGGTCAAGGAAACAGCCTGCGGGCCATCATCAGTCTTGGGCGAAGACCAGGTAGTTGAGATCCGCGTGCAGCACGCTGGGATCGGCCCGGAGGCGGGACAGGATGTCGCGCTCCTGACCGACCGGGACCCGCAGGCGCCACGTGCCTAGGGAAGGGAGGAACTCGACGTCCGCTGCGTATGCGCGCTGCAGCGTCTGGGCGGCCAGGCTGGGACGGAACTCGACGATGATTTCTCCTGGGGCAAAAGGAGCGTCCACGGCCGAGTATGACTTAACTTGCACCGAGGATGCTGCGCTTCCCAGGCAGAGGGGCTCGGGGTTGGGGGCCCCGACGGCAAGGGCCTGGGAAGCGTCGATGCGTCCGCAGCCGAAGTACTCGTCCCAACCGGTCTCCCCCAGATCCACAGCGTTATCCAGGATCGCCGAAGCAACTTGCTCGGGTGAGTAGGTGGGAAAGCGGGCCAGCAGGAGCGCGGCTAGGCCAGACACGTGCGGTGCGGCCATAGACGTGCCTATGTTGTAGCCGTAGCGGGCCGCTGTGACCGTGCTGTAGATGGCGCCTTCATAGCCGCCACCCGGCGCCGCAACGCTGACGTGAGCACCATAGTTGGAGTAATGGGCTATCGCGTCGTTGTAGTCGGTTGCTGAAACCCCCAACACATGATCACAGTTGGCCGGAAACATTTCAGTCGCTCTACCATTATTCCCAGATGCAGCCACCAGTACAGCGCCCTTGCTGTGCGCGTAATCTACGGCCTCGACCACAGGTGAGTCGCAGGGAGCTTCACCCCCCAGGCTTAGATTGATGATATCGGCGCCCTGATCCGCCGCGTAGCGAATCGCCGCCGCGATGTCGATCGCTGTTCCAGTGGCTCTACCGTCAGAGGTGGGCCTCAAAACCTTCAATGGGAGGATCCACGCATCCCATCCCAGACCGGCGATCCCAATGTCGTTGTCTGTGGCCGCCGCCGCAATACCAGCCACATGCGTGCCGTGGCCGTGATCGTCATCGGCGCTGTCGTCATCGTTGACGAAGTCGCGGTCCTGGTCGGTGAGGACCTTGGTCCTTAGGTCTGGATGATCCAGCTCTACCCCGGTGTCCACAATGGCGATCACGGTGTCCTGACCGGCGGAGCGCGCCCAGGCCTCCGGTGCGCCGATCTTCTCCAGTGCCCATTGCTTCGCATAGTCACTATCGGATGGATATCGCGACTCGCTGGCATAGCCAGGGCGGGCTTGCCACCACTCGTTGAGCGAACGAGGATCTTGAAACGTACCTGTATCTGCGATCGCGACAACTACTTCGGTCCTCCGAGCGACACCGAGGGCCTGCCCGGCTGGCAGGGCGGGTAGCTGATACTCGGGTTTCGGATACACGTAACGTGGCCCGTCCGGGTCGTCGAGTTCGTTGTAGAGGGAAAGCAAGTTCGGATCGGTGCAGATGTTATCAACGTGGACGGTATAGCCGCGCGGAGCGGAGCTGTCGTGGTCGGTGTATCGCAGGGTCACGGTGTCTTCGTCGGCGAAGAGCACGAGGACCTCCATGCCACCGCCAATGTCGTAGCCAGACCTCGGCACGTAGAGCGGCTCGCCAGGCGTTGTCTGGAGACCCAGCGCTGTCACTGGTGGGTGGGCGATTGGAGCGCCGCGCCATCCGGGATCTTCAGAGCCATCCGGCCAGACCCAGTCGTGAACCTGATAGAAGCCCACCAGTGTGGGAACTCGCGCTGGGTCGAACAGCGTGGCGAACTGGGGAGGTTGTGCCTGTTGATCGTCGCAACCGTAGTCGACGAATCCTCTCACCTCGGGGTCGGTGAGGGCGTAACCCCGCATCTCGATGTTCTTGTCGGCGTGCTCCTCCGCAGGACGGACCGGATCGTCCTCATCATATTGACGCGCCGTACCGCTGCCGTATTCGTTCGTCGAGGTAGAAGGGCAATTTGAGTCGGTTCTGGCGATGAAGGGCAGATAGGCATGGGGGGTCATGTCGGCGCTTGAGACAGAGGCCTCAGTCGTCCCAAGGCCTGAGAGGGTGAGCAATGCAGCGATCATGAACCCGACAGTTGCGACGATCCATTTGGACTCGCGCATCTGGCCTAGACCTCCTCTCCCTCAGGAATTGTCATCTGAGCTCTCAGTGGCAGCGCTTGCGGGGATGCTCTAGAAGCCCCTTCCCATGTTGGCGCAGTTGGTGACACCGGGGAGGGCCTCAAAGCCAAAGACAATGATTTGGTTAGCTGTTTCGTTTATGGGGCGCGGCTGCTGGTACGATTCCTGGTCCATAGCTGGTCTCTTTCGGGCAGTCTAGCGACGCCGACGGCGGCGCCGTTCGATCCACCAGACAAGGAGCGAGATTCCCGCAATCACCAAGGCCAGCATCAGATAGGGCGCGACAACGGCGAGTACGGAGGTGACGAAGGATGCCGCATCCTCAACCGTGCTGACCACAGGGTTTCCGACCCCTGCTGTAGTCGCGGTCACTGCCGGACGGGCGCCGGTCTTGGCGACATGGGTGCCCCCGGCCACGATCACGCCGCATACGGCCGCCAGCGCCGGATGGAGGCCGATTACGTTCGTGGAAGCCGCGAACAAGATCGCCCCCGCCGCTGGCCGAATGAACGTGTGGATGAGGTCATTGACCGTATCGGCCACGGGTATCTTGTCAACCAGAATCTCAATCACTAGGAGTACGCCGAGGGTGCCGATGACCCACCAACTGCCGAGGGCATCATATGGCTCGTTCAAGGTGACCAGAGACGTGGTTCTCGATAGAACAGCGACGAGGAAGAGGGGAATATAGGCGTTGAGACCTGCAGCCGTCGCAAGCCCGAAAGCCGTGGCGAGGCTCAAAAAGGCTTGTGCCGTCATCGGGACCTCAGACGAGCGAGGCCTCGAGTTCGGCCGGCTGGCCGATTTCGGCGTACAGGTGGCTGGCGACGAGCATCAGCCAGAACCCGACAGGTACAAAAACCAACCCCAGGACGCTGGCGAGGATCCACCCGCATAAGGGGACGAGCCCGAAGGCGCCAATAACGACGCTCAGAAGGGTTGTGACGACCAGCCCCGCTGCCCAGACGATGATCTGAGCGATGATGACCTTCCCTATGTTCTCAAAGAGGAAACGGAAAACCTCCCCGAAGCGCAGACACGGCCCGAGCTCCCCAGCCTCGGCGTATCGGATCTGGAGCACCGGAGCCAGCACCCACAGCAAGAGGGCGTACAGGATCGCCAGGCAGCCGAGCCCGGCGCTGACCACGCCCGCTATGCCGGTCATCACGGTAGTCAGGTCCTGGCTATCTTGGGCAAGCGCGGGCAGGAGCCACACCAGGCTAAGTGGGCATACTAAGATGAGTAGTGGGATAGAGTAGACTAGAAGCGCGACAAAGAACAACAGGCCGTCGACGAAGTACTGTCCGAGACGGTCCCAAGCCGGCAAAGGGTGTGAGCGTCCTTCCCTGACATGACGGAGCACGGCGATGGCGTATCCCGCCAGAGCGATGCCACCGAAGAAAGGGATCAGCGAGATGACCGATCCGAGTAGAAGCTTGCTGACCCATTGATCGTCCTCGAAGACGAATCGGATTGCTTTACCGGCATCCATTGTTTTGCCTCCTTCGATGTGCTGACCATTGTCTATCGTCGATTATATCGTCGAAAGGACTGCGTTGCAACTTCTACTGGAGCGTAGGGATGCCGTGGAGAGTTCCAGTTAGTCCGTAGCGGATCACATCAATGATTCCAATCTGAATGAAGCTCAAGACAAGTCCTAGGAGGACGGGCACGAAAGCCTGTCGCCAGTTGTTGGCCGAGTTCTCGCGACGGAGCACGACGAGAACGATCACGCTATTCACGCTGGTCAGCAACGCGAGCACGCCGACTGCACTCAAGATCGCAAGGGGGAAAAGAAGGAAATCCGATCTGGAGAGGACCAAGAGTACGAGCAGACCCTCCATCAGAAGAAGGATGCCGAGATCACGCACTCCCTTCAACGCTGGTTCGTCGACCGGGCCTCGCCAGAGACTGACATTGAGAATTGGATAGACGAAGGCGCTCATCGTGAGCCCGTTCAGGCTTCCTGTTATCAGTCTGAGGGTGTTTGACGGCTCATAGAGATTTGGGCCACCAATGAGAGCCAGATATGAGTTCGTTCCGTCGGCAATCCAGCCCAATGTGAAACCGAGCAAAACGGCCAGGATTGGCGATGGGGGGAACGCGGCTGCACGTCGACGCCTCAAAACGGATGCCTGGCCGATGAGGCCCACCAGCGCACCGAGAAAGGTTCCGGTACAGCGGGCACAAAGAGGGAGATGGCGGCCGGCCAGGCTGAAGGAATGGGACTCAATTTGGTGACACACGGCGTATCCCACCATGTCCGCTTTCCTTAGCACTCCCCGCGGAGTTGCCATAAGAAAGACAGTCACAGTAAGAATTAGTGCGAGTATAACCAGCGTGGGCAGGACCATGGACGATTCACGAGCTCGACCTCGCTGAGCGTCCTGGTCAGACCAGACGCTTCTCATATCAGGATCTGCTCTTGGCATAGGTTGCACCGTCGATAAGGATATTGCGATAGTTGATTTTAGTCGATCCGCGAGGACTGTCAACAGAGCCTGGATGTCACCGGAGCACTTGTCTTCCCGGTGTTATTTTCGACGGTCTGTGGTAGAATAGGTTAGCACGACAGGACTACACTGTCGCATCGTCGAGGAGACGAGGAGTCAGCAATGAAACACAGGCTGCTGCCCATTCTTCCCGTTTTTGCCCTCTTGACCCTGCTCGGCATAGCTACTAACTCGAGCGCTGCCGAGCTGGCTGAGATCATCCCTCTCACGCCAGCAGGTCAGACGGTCAACCGGGCCGGTATGTGTTACTCCTTCTATCCGGACGGGGACTCAGCCCGTCCGTTCATACCCCTTGCGTATCAGGCTGGATCCCGATGGGATCGGTTTGATTTCGTCTGGCCGAATCTTGAGCGAGAGGATGGAAGCTGGAAGGACGAAGGACGGCAGGCTTACGACACTCTGGTGAACGATCTCAGTGGAGCCGGTTTCGATATGGTGGGTATCCTTCTGTGGACACCGAACTGGGCGGCGACGAGTGGAGCAACAGCTTCCTCGGCGCCCGAAGACCGCCAGCGGCCGCCGGGCTGGTACGCCCCTGTTCCGGGGGGTGTGGAGACATACGGCCCCTTGAGCGTCGGGAGCATTTCTTCCTCACCGCCTCAAGGGCTCGGTCAGCCGTGGGACGACTGGACTACCGGAGATGGAGATCCGATCAACTACTGGGGGCGCTTCGTGTACAAGGTCGTGGATCGGTACGGGGATCGGGTGAAGCACTGGGAGATGTGGAACGAGCCAGAATGGACGTACTTCTGGACTGGCACCCCCTCCGACTATGCTCGGTTACTAAGGGTAGGCTATCAGGCTACCAAAGCGGCCTGCGAGGATTGCCAAGTTCTGTTCGGCGGCCTGCATTACTGGGCTGACAAGGACTACCATAAAGAGGTGCTGAAAGCCCTTGCCGATGCTCCTGACGCGCCGACAAACGAATACTTCTTCGACATTATGTCTCTCCATCTGTACAGCCGCTCGTCCAATGCTTACGAGGTGGTGAACGACATCCGCAGTCACATGAAGGAGCTGACATCGGACCATCCTATCTGGCTGACGGAGACCGGCGTGCCGATATGGGATGACGCCTCGGTAGATCCAAATCCCAACAAGTATGACTACGCCGCGACACGGGAGGAGGCCGCTGCGTATCTGATTCAGTCCTACGCCAACGCTTGGGCATCGGGTGTCGAACGATACTTCTTCTTCCGCACTCACGATGCTGACATGTGGGAATACTTTGGTTTGATCCGGAACGATCGCTCTCTTCGACCGGCGTACGGCGCCTACCAGGTTGCGGTCACCCATCTAGTCTCACCGACGATGACAACCCGAACCAGCTATGGAGTGGGGGTGCAGCGCGTGACCCTGTGGGGGACGCCTCAGGGGAAAGTGAGTGTCCTCTGGAATACCACGCCGGGGACCTTCGAATTTGAATACCCTGCCACGCTTTCGAGTGCGAGAGTGGTCAACCCTAGGGGTGATGAGCAGCAGGTGGCGGCGACCGATGGCGTCTACCGCCTGAGTCTGCCCGGAGCTACGGCTAATCTGGTCAGTGATCCGGACGACTATTTCATCGGCGGCGAGCCCTACCTGGTAATCGAGGAGGATACGGTTCCTCCTTCAAAGGCGGATGTCGACCCGTTACCCTCGACGACCGACGCGCGGGAGGTGGCTCTCAATTGTAGCGCCAGCGATGACGCAGCCGGGATCTGGGGGTATGAACTGGAAGTCCAGAAGAACGGAGGAACTTGGAGGAGATGGGGACGGATTCACTCAGCGCCCATTCTCTTCTCAGACGTAGAAGCGGGCGCGACCTACTGCTTCCGAGTCCGTGCCTGGGATCGTGCAGGAAATCCAGGGCCGTGGGCTGATCGGAAACCCTGCACGACAATCGGTGCGGTCCCGGCGGTCCGGCAGATCCAGGTGAAAGTTACAGCCGTTTTTGAGGACGGAAACGGCAACAAGGTTCAGGACGATGGAGAGGGGACGGTGACCAATGCTTCTTTCCGTTTCCTCGACCAAAGCGGGAAGGACGTCGTAGATCCGGGCACCGGCTCCTCATGGGCTTTCGAGACCACGGTTGGCTTGGGGGACTACGTACTTCTGGTGTCCCCTACGGACTGGTTCTCATCGCCACCCGGATGGTTGCCACGGCACGTACCGGTCTACGTCGGTGCGGGTGACAGAGCGCTCATAGTTGACGAGGGGTCGATCGGATTGCTGCCCCACCGCTCCAGTAGTTTCTTTCCCGTGATGGCTCGCAACGGCGTGATAGGAGACTGAGGAGATTGATGGCTGAAGCCGCGGTGGCAGATATGCTGTCGATATCACACGCACGAGCGTTGCGAGTCTGAGCGTGCGCCAGGCATTTGCCAGCAGGATATCGGTCGCCGGGTAGATCAGTAGATCAGGCTTCTTCCAGCTCGATAAGCCCCTTGCGCAAGGCATACTTGACCATATCGATGGTTCCTTCCAGATTGAGGGCTCTCTGAATGTTGGCCCGGTGCCGTTGCACTGTGCGGACGCTGACGTTCAATTTCTCGCTGATCTCTCTGCTAGAGTATCCTTTTGCGACCAGGATGAGTACCTGTCGCTGGCGCTCGGTCAAGTCATTGTAAGTTGTCTGCTTGCCCTCCAGGGGGCTCCGGTCGAGGCAGGACTGTACCAAAGTCCTCGCTACTGAGGGGTGGAGGAAGACCTCGCCTTCGGCCGCCGCACGAATGGCGGTGAGCAACAGATCGGGATCGGCTCGCTTGGGAACGTAGCCGCAAGCGCCAGCATCCAACATCTGGAAGAAGTAGGCGTCTTCCTCGTGGACGCTTAGTGCCAGGACGCTGGTCTCTGGTACTCGTTTCAAGATCTGCCGCGTCGCGTCGTCGCCTCTCATACCGGGCATGGTCACGTCCATCAGCACGACGTCCGGTTTGAGTTTCACGGCCAGGTCAACTGCTTCTTCTCCGTTCGCAGCCTCTGCTACCACTTCCATGTCCTCGCGGTTTCCGAGCAGCGAGCAGAGACCTGCTCTCACGATCTCGTGGTCGTCCACGAGCAACAGTCGGACGAGGGGTGCAGAAGCAGTCATCCAGTTGGAACCCTAACCCCACTTGGAGCGGGTTGAAGCGGGTCTCGCACTCGGCCCATGTCCTACGCAGGCAGCTCGGCGCTGGACTCCGCGAACTCCAGCTGCTTCCTCCCCCAGCAGCAGCCAAGAAGGAGGAGACCGGAGAGGAAGTAGGGGACGGCGACAACGGCGCAGGTAAGCAGTTCACTTGAGCCGCACCCGAGATATCCGAAGACACCGACAAGAATAGCTGAGGCTGCGGTCAGGAGGCCGCCAGCCATCTCCCAACGCCAGGACATCAGGATGCCGACAATGACCGCCAGCCACGCCACAAACAGGGGCAGCTGGTTGACGTCGGACCAGGAAAGTGCAGGCACGACCTCCCCACTTCTGAAGAGCAGGAAGTAGATGAACGGTCCGCTTACCAGGAGCGCCAGTATTCGCGCACCCCAGCGCACGGTATGAATCAGGAATCGTTTGACCTCTTGTGACATTGCGTCACTCTCCTTTCTAGGCGTGTCTCCCGTCTCGCTACACTCGTTTGCCGGGCGAGGTTTCTTAGTCAGGGATAACTCGCGGTACTATGCCGCTCTGCGACTGTTATTGCCTCATTCAACACCATTATAAACACGTCGTCATGGTGAAGTCAATTCTGAATCGACCCCATCATTTGCTGCGTCGGAACGACGGGGTCCGTACGATGAAATTGGTTTCAGCATGGTCGCGTGGTACGCATTCAGAGAGGTGGAAAGACACCAATGAGCTTGGGGACGCGAAGCCATGGGCTGCGGGCATGGCTTCGATACTGCTTTCGCTTGTCCCTCAGGTCTTAGGAGATCGTGTCTTAAGCGTGAGGAAGTCTGGGTTCAGATGTCCCTGAGACCGAGGAAGCGGATCCGATTGCTGTCTCAGCTGAAATGACGAGACAAAGGGCTCCCGCCACTAGGAGCCCTTTGTATGTCTTGCGATCCGCCGGTAGCTGTATGTGATATGCGGCCTACCTAGGGATGACAGTTCGTGCACTTGGCAAAGATGTCGGCAATGTCCTGGGCCTCGTGGAACGTCCTAGTGGTTCTGGGAGCATGGCACGTGAAGCACGTATACGTGGTGAAGTTACTGCCGGGATGACAGAGGGTGCAATCCCTGTCGGCACTGCCGTGATCAAGCGGGAACGGATGTGCCTCGGCATCAAACGACTTGCCCGCCTCGCCCAGGCTGACCGACGCCCAGCCTGCCGGCGTATGACAGTCCTCGCACTGCGGCCCGAAATGGTCCGGTGGGGGCTCGTGACAGCTCGCGCACTCGTATTTCGGCGCTCGGGTCCCCTCGTGGCAATCGTGGCACCAGACCTCGGCGTGCGCACCCTCCAAGGGGATGGGATGCTCTTGAGTCGGATCCAACTCAAGCTCCGGCCACTCTGTGCCGTGACAGGCCGAGTTAGCACAGAAACTGGAGTCATCGGTGCCGAAGGAAATCTCGCCGTGGCATTCTCCACAGGCCTCGTCGGCTTGCCACCGGTGTTCGGCGAGGAAATCGACCTCCTGATGGGAGGGAGGCATCTCAAGCTTCGCCGCGGGCACCTCCGCGGGCTTTTCCGTCCCGCGGGCCTTTTCCGGTATGGAGTGGCAGAGGTTGCACGATATGCGGACCGGGGCACCCTCGGCGCTCTGGAGGGTGCCGTTGTGGCAGCGGAAGCAGCCGGCGAAAGGCTTGTGTCCGCCGTGGCCCAGGTGGTCCGGGAACGATTCCCACGTGATCCCCGCTTCTTCGAAGACGACCACTTTTATCAGGTCTTTGGCCTCGGCGACGGCCTGCTCGATCTCTTCCTGGTAGTCCTGAGCGATCTCAGGGTGCCGGGTCTCGTACTGTTCTCGCAGGGCTTCGGCAGCTTCTAAGGCTTGCTCCTGACTTTCGTACTCCCGTGTAAGGAGGCTCATCATCTCCTCCTTGGCGTACGGCAGCTCCGTGCTTAACCGGCCGGTCTGCATCGCAAGGTCTACCAGCGTGTCGGGTGAGTAGAACGGGTGCCCCACCTGATTATGGCAATCGACGCAGTCCATCGCCTCCGGTTCCGCGGCTGCGATCTCCTCCGCGGTCAGTGGATCAGTTGCGTCGTTGTATTCCACTGTTCTCCCGTCCGGGAAAGTTGCCCGCACCCAGCGAATCTCTTCCTTGTTTTCGCTTGTTGGAATGAACTCAACCTGATTCGCGATATGCCAGTGGATGCCCTTCCCAACGCTTTCAACCCGCGCCCCTCCTGATCCGGTCCGCAAGGCGAGGAATGTTCGAACAAGGCTATTCTCCTGGTCCTGCAAGTAGTGGTCGATCACGCGGATGGTATCACCGTGAAAGGACGGCGGCCAGTGGCAGCGTTCACAGGATTGGTCAGGCGGGATCAATGTCTCGGCTTCGATGGGGCGATCGTACTGCCGGAACAGCGTCTCAGGTAAGTGTCTGGAGTGACTCGCCTTGAGGACGATCTTGCGCAGCGTGCTCACCCGTCCCATATGGCACTCCACACACTTGACCTCAGCGTGATAGGAGTCCTGGTAAGCAGTCGGCTCCTCGGGATGGACATCATGGCAGACGTTTGCGCAGAAGCCAGAGGTATTCGTTGCCTCCCAGACCTGAATGCTGATGACACCCAAGATGACAAACCCTCCGATGAAGACTCCCGCCACAATCAGTCCCTGCTGAACAGCCGTTGCGGAGCCAAACAGATCTTTCAGTCTCGCCATATGCATCTCCTTGATGTATCTACATATCTGGGCCGGCTTCGTCTGGCCAGTCTTCCTGCTTCCCGCTGAGTCGGATCCTTCTGGCTCTGGCCAAGGGCGGCCGTCCTTAGTTTCGCAAGGCCAGCACGTCGACTAATCGCTGAGAGCCACCAGGCCTTTCCGCAACGCATACTTGACCAGCTCCACGCGACTGTGGAGATTCAAGCGCTTCATAATATTCTCGCGGTGCCGTTCAACGGTGCGCACACTGATGTCGAGCTCACTGGCGATCTCGTGATTCGATAGCCCCTCGGCGATAAGCGTGAGGACCTCCTGCTGACGGGGTGTCAGGCCGTCGTAGACGCGCTTTCGCGCGTCAGAGCGACCCTCCTGAACGTATTCCTGTACCAAGGCGCCGGCCACAGCCGGGTGGAGGAAGACCTCGCCTCTTGCGACGATGCTTATTGCCGTGAGCAGGATCTCAGGGGATGCGCGCTTAGGAACGTATCCAGAGGCCCCCGCAGTGAGCATCTCGAAAAAGTAAGCTTCTTCCTCGTGGACCGTCAGTGCGAGAACGTTGATTTCTGGGGTTTGTTTCTTGATCTTTCGCGTTGCTTCTACACCGTCCATGTCCGGCATACTGACGTCCATCAGCACGACGTCGGGCTCGAGTTGAATGGCCAGCTCGATGGCCTCTGCTCCGCTGCTGGCTTCTCCCACAATCTCTATGTGTTCCTGGCCCTCGAGCAATGAACGGAGTCCTGCCCTCACGATTTCATGATCGTCCACGAGTAGCACTTGCGTCTGTTTCAAGCTTTCTTCCCTTCCTGTGCTGGCGTTGTCTTTGGTATCGGGATTCTTGCTTCGATCTCCGTTCCCTCCCCCGGCTGGGAGAGGATCCTGACGTGTCCGCCCAGCAGTGTGGCTCTCTCGTGAATCCCGGCGAGACCCCAGCCGTCGCCGCGAGCAGCAGCCTCCCTGGCCCGTTCTGGGTTCATGCCAATGCCGTCGTCCGAAATCTTGAGAGACGCCTCTTTCGGTCCGAGATGAAGGTGAACCCACGCGTGTGTCGCCTGAGCGTGTCTTGCCACGTTCGTCAGCGATTCTTGGGCGATCCGGTATAGCGTGGTCTCGAGTTCCGACGGAAGACGCCGTCTCTGGCCTGTAACCTCAACATCGACCAGGAAAGGGAGATGTCGAGCCGC
>Ga0207797_1001887_pt1 | contig 14926 bp, 8 predicted proteins | sample PRCRCaboRojoPR_6_FD_187275 | JGI IMG/M metagenome (GOLD analysis project Ga0207797, IMG submission 187275) | Marine sediment microbial community from Cabo Rojo, Puerto Rico - PR CR 10% Liquid 1 (SPAdes) | ecosystem: Environmental > Aquatic > Marine > Coastal > Sediment | place: Cabo Rojo, Puerto... | reverse complement strand
TTATTTAAAAGATTATCCAGCACCCTTCCCCTGTTCAAGATGCTTTTGAGTTCATCCAGAGTTTCTACATTAAGAATACCGGATTTTTGCAAATCCTTCAAACCATCGGTAACCAGAATAATCATGCCGTCTTCAACCAGGGCATTTTTTACATTGCAAAGCGTCTGAGCATTCAGGTACCAGTTTTCTTTATATGGATAGCCAACTGTGGCGAGGGCTACATCAAATTTTTGTTCAATATGAAAAGCATATTCATCCAGCATACCTTTCATGGAAGTCTGGTGGGTTCTTTTTACAGCGCCTGAAAAGATACTGCTCACATCCTGCCGGTAATTGGTGACAATATTGACGATAAAATTTATTTCCGCCAGGGAAGCAATTTCCAATATTTCCTGCTGCAATGGATTGCCTTTATACACACCTGGCTGCGAGTTCGGGTGGTCGACAATTGACGGACTGTAAAGGCTGTTGATGGTCATGGGATTTGAAGTACCTAAAGCCACCAGAGAAGTGGCGTCAAAAAATCCGGCAGCAAAATGCGGCATGGCATGTCCGACTGCAATTTTCATATCCGCACTAAGAAATCGTTTGTCCAGATATACTTTTGTTCCGCTTTTCGTTTCACCTGCAAGTTGATGAAGAGACTCGTTCTCAGGATGATGAAACTCGATGTGATAATTTTGCCGAATATCCTCTGCCAAAAGATTACTGGCATCGGTGGTGGGCAGGTTAAGCGGATATTCGGCTGCAAGCAGTAAACAGATTTCTTCATACGCCAGTCCGGCGGCATGAAGTGTCTTAAGCAGCGGGCGGATGACCAGGTCAACTGTATTCGGAGGAAGAATGGTATCCACAGCAACACACGCTTTGTTGCACTCTTTGCCCATATCAAACAATGTTCTTTTATATCCCAGAGGCTGCAGTAACGACTTGATAATGGCAATGTAGGTATCCTGAACCGGATATTTATCCTCTGCCGTAAGGACGACAGTGTGATCAGGCAGTTCAACCACCGGTTCGCCTTTAACATGTTCCAGGGTAAATTTCATCAGCTTGATACCATTCTATTTTTCAGAGTATAATTCCGGGTGAAAACTCGGATCATTGTAAATTTTGAATTGCCGATACACCTTGTGCTTTTTGCGCGCCTGGCGTAAATCGAGCAAAAGTTGATCCAGGGCTTTTGAGACATCCCGAACTTGTTCTTCCAGAATTCGAAAACGGAGATTGACAGTATGCTTATCCTCTTTTCCGAGATTGTCATTGTCCAGGCGTTCTTTGAGATGAAAAATTTTCAAACTCAATACAGAAAGACGGTTAATAATATTGGCCGGTGTTTCGGAATGTACCGGAGTTCCGTCAGCGGGTGCAATACCGGCTGTTTCCAGAACATTGTCAATCCATATATCGATCTGTTCCAATACATCCATGCGCTGATTGGTATGCTTGTCAACGGCCTGTTCCAGGCGATGTATCTTATCCGGTTTGATATCGTTGTGCCGCAACATTTCTTCCAGGTGCCACACAACAAAATTTTGATAATGCAGCCACTGGGTCATGCCTTTCGGTGACTGGTATTCAGTCGGTTCGATAGGCGCTGTGTCATGCCACAACTCGATCAAATCCGAGAACCATTCGTTTAAACGTTGCCCGGAAAAGGGACTCATAATTTCTGTTAATGAAGCCAACGTACATCCTTTCATGTTAATCGAACTATTTATTTTCAATGTATCAAAAACGGCTTAAAAACGCAAACTATTTTGAACAGCAAAAAAAGGAATTAGCAGAATAGATTATCAGATATACCAATTTTCACACACAGAAAAATTACTCAAGCTGGAATAAAAATAAACCAATTGCTGCTTATATTTTCGTTGCAATTTACAACGCTCTTTTTTATCTTTTTAGAAATCCGTTAGGGGTGGCCACGTGGCCTGAGAGAAAACCCTAATAACCTGATCTAGATAATACTAGCGTAGGGAAACGGTACGACATCATTCCTCTCTCGTTTAGATCGGATGTCCGGTTATTACCGTAAGCCTGTGCTGGTAGTGGTAATAACAGAAAGGAGTCCGACATGCTTTCTTTTAAGAAACTTTGTGTCCTTGTTTTCCTTCTCATTTCAACTTCACTCTACGCTTATACCATTACCGGTCACGTTGTTGATAAAAGTGATGGTACGCCCATCCAGAACGCCAATGTGACTCTTGTGGATACGCAATTTGGCGCAGCAACTTCTGAGAACGGTACCTTCCAAATTGACGACGTCCCTGCCGGGAGTTACATCATAGCCGCATCGCATATTGGTTATGGTGTGAGTAAAATAGAGGTTGAGGTTTCTGAATCTAAAACCAATGTTACATTAAGATTGCAGCCGGATGTGCTAAAGGGGCAGGAGATCATGATCTCTGCCAACCGGGCTGTTGAGCGCAAATCACCGGTGGCTTTTACTGATATTTCTGCCAAAGAGATTGAACAGAAATACTGGGCTCAGGAAGTGCCGCTTTTACTGGATGAAGTGCCTGGTGTTTATTCCTATTCCTATACCGGCGGCGGCCTTGGGTATTCCGAGGTTAAGATTCGTGGATTCGATGCCACCCGGGTGGGTGTGACCATTAACGGTGTGCCGCTGAACGATCCGGAAGACCACATCACATATTTTTATGACTTGCCAGACATCAGTGCTAATGTTCAGGATATTCAGGTGCAGCGAGGTGTGGCCAATTCGCTTTATGGCACCGGCGCTTTTGCCGGCTCTGTAAATCTGCAAACCACCTCATCCGGTCAAAAGCGTCAAATTCAGTATTCAGGTGGATTCGGCAGTTATAACACCAGGAAACACACCGTCACGCTCAGTTCCGGTTTGGTGAATAACACCTACACATTTTTTGGTCGTTTCTCCAAAGTGAACACAGACGGGTATCGAGACAGATCTTGGGTGGACGCCTGGTCGTACTTTTTTTCTGCCAGTCGGTACGACAAGAACTTTACGACCACGATCAACTTGTTCGGCGGACCTATGCGAGCTCATTTTGCCTGGTACGGAATTACAAAGGAAGAACTCAAAAAAAACCGTACGTTAAATTACAATACGTATCCAGATGCCGCTGATAATTTCCATCAACCCCATTATCAGCTCATCAACAAATGGACACCCAACAACAACCTGAATGTTCAGTCCACACTTTTTTATGTAAAAGGAGACGGTTACTACGAGCAATATAAACAAGACCGATTGCTGAGTAATTATAATATGTCCTCTTTTGAAGAGAACAGTAATGTGGTTGAGCAAACCGATCTTGTCCAGCAGAAAAAAGTGGACAAGCAGCAGGTCGGTTGGATTCCCCGTGTCAATCTTGATCTGGGAGCGCACGATCTTTCTGCGGGCGGAGAGTTCAGCTTTTTCTCGTCAAAACATTGGGGTGAAGTCAAATGGGGCCGGCATTTGCCGCCGGGCACATCTCCTAATCTGGTTTATTATCGCCACAATGGCGTGAAAAACACTTTTGCATTGTTTATCAACGATTTGTACGAACTGCGATCTGATCTCTTCCTTAAAGTTGATCTTCAGTACAAACACATCACCAATGCATTTGATCAGAAAAAAATGGGCGCTTTTATTGGCCATGAATACACGATGACATATGATTTTCTCACACCTCGGATTGGTTTGAATTACAACATCAATGAGAACTGGAATATTTTTGGCAATTATTCTATGGCCAATCGCGAGCCAAAAGATAATGATATCTACGATGCGGATAATCCATTAGCCAGACCATTATTCCGCACGATAAATGTGCAGGCCGGAGTTTATAATGATCCGTACATTAAACATGAAACGCTGCATGACTTTGAATTGGGCGGTGGTTATAAATCTTCCCGGACACATTTTGACGTCAATCTTTTTTGGATGAATTTCAGGAATGAGATTGTGCCGACCGGCGGCATTACTGACGATGGTTATCCGATCTATGGCAATGCAGACAGGTCCGTGCACCGAGGTGTGGAACTGGACTTTCGAACCCTGCTTCCGGCTAACTTTTCCCTGTCTGCAAACGCGACGTTCAGCGATAATTATTTCGTCGATTATATCGAATATCTCTGGAATGAAAACTATACCGGACACCTTGCCATCGACCGCAGCGGCAACATCATTTCCGGCTTTCCCAGAACGCTTGCGAATAGCCGCATTAACAAGCAAATCGGTGATCTCACGATGTCTCTTCATGGCAAGCATGTGGGCAGGATTTATCTGGACAATTCAGAGAATAAGGACTTGTCGATTGATCCGCATTTTGTCCTGAACCTTTCAGCGCGGACCCCCCTGCCTGATATCTTTAAACCTTTAAACCTCTCGTTATCGTTGTATGTGAACAACGTTCTGAATGCTGAATACGAAGTCAGTGGCTATGCCTGGGGCGGAGTTGGGTATTATATTCCGGCAGCGCTGAGAAATTATTATTTGTCTGTCAAAGCTACATTATAGCTTTTATCCCGCCGGGTGATGAAAGCCCGGCGGCTAATATACCGCATCTCATAAGACCTAGTCAGAAAAATGATTTTAGCATATTGCCTCTTTAGGATATTTCAATTTTGCTAATAGACTGTTTTCAATGATGTTTAGAGGAACTTTTTGGTCGAAAAATCATATTAAATGTGTAAAAACAATAAAAAAAGGAGTAAAATAATTCCATGATATAGTAATTATTTTCTTGTTTAATTCTACTTAAATTTTATATTTACACAAATAAAAATCGGGGTTAAACACATAGGCTCCTGCAGATCATTCTAAAATGAAGGTTTGGGGAGGCGGGATTATGAAAAGCGATGAGTGGCTTAAAAAAATATAGAGGTATCATTCAGTACCTTGCATTCGGGATCTCTTATTATGTCGTTCTAGTTCTCACTCGCAGTTTTTTCTTCGTTCAAGACCACCAAATGGCACTTTTGTGGCCTGTAACCGGGATTATGGTAGCCACTCTACTACTAATTCCGTTGAAAAGATGGGCCAGCTACATCATTATCGCCGGATTCATTACATTTTTATATAAACTCCAGTTCGATAACTCTCTGGTTATTTCCGTCTCTCAGGTCATTATTCATACCATTGAATTCACTTTCACCGCCTATCTTATCCAGCGCTTCTTTTATGGAGCTCGTTGTATTGAACGCACCCGATGGGTTGGCGGTTTAATTTTCAGTTGTGCGTTGGGCAGCCTGCTTTCAGCTACCCTGGGTGCAACTGTTCTCTCTATTCAATACACTGGCATTAATTATTTTAACGAGCTCATTTTTTGGTTCCTGTCAGTCTATCTCGGACAACTATTGCTCACACCGTTAATTTTGAGTATCGCCTCTGTCTGGCAACGTCGGCAGGAATTATTCCCAAAGCGCCCGAATCGGCTTGTTGTGGAACCGCTTGTCTTTTTGATTGCTCTGCTGCTGCTCGGTGGATTTATCATTAATTACAATGGCAGCTTTTTGAAAATCGGTTTTCTGATTTTCCCGTTTTTATTGTGGAGTGCGTTCCGATACGGTACGCTCGGTGCGTCAGTAACAGTGCTGTTGTTCAGCTTGACTGCTTTTTTATCGCTCCAATACAGTCAATTTTACACAGAACTTTCCACGGCTGCTTTTCAATCGGAAATCTCGACATTGCAATTTTTTGTCATGGTCGTAACCATTACGTCGCTCTTTTTAGTCGCTGTGCGATCCGAGCGCGAAAAAGCGCAATTTGCCCTCGCCGATCAGGAAGAACGGTTCCGCCTGGCCAATCAGGCCGTAAACGACGGCATCTGGGACTGGTTCATTCTGTCCGGGAAAACTTTTTTCTCAGACCGCTGGCTTAACATGTTAGGCTATCAGCGCGGTGACCTGCCCGAAAGCTACCGGGCCTGGCTGCATATCCTTCATCCCAACGATAAACGATGGGCTTTTGAACAGGTTAAACAGGCACTTAAAACCGGCGAACGCTTTGACATCAAATTCAGGTTAAAAACAAAAAAGGGCAGGTATCGCTGGATTCGTTGCCGCGGCCGTTGCGTGTCGCATTTTCAGAGCGGACAACCACATCGCATGGCCGGCACAATCACCGACATCACCTCAAGAAAAAGAGCTGAAGATGCGCTGGAAAAATCCGAGCGGGAAAAACAAATCATCCTGAATCACATTTCAGATACAATCACCTATCTTGACAAAGACTTGCGCATCGTCTATGCCAATCGCGTTCCGATCACAAGTTCTGAAACCAGCACAAGCCGGATTATTGGCCAGAAATGTTATCAAATCGCTTTTGGTAAAGACGAACCGTGTGCACGCTGCCCCGCTTTAAAATGTATCGAAACCAAACGCACTGTGCAATCGGAGATGATAACTGAAAGCGGCGAATCTCTTTCTGTTTCGGCTTCGCCGGTTCTGGATTCCAAAGGCAGTCTGGTCGGTATTGTCGAATGCACGCGCGATCTTACAGAAATGCGCACCTTGCAGCAGCAGCTCATTCAAGCCCAAAAAATGGAAGCCATGGGACAAGTCGCTGGTGGAGTTGCCCATGATTTTAATAATATCCTGCAAATCATTATGGGGTATGGCGAATTGCTGCAAATGCAAAGCGCAGATGCAGACTCGAAATTAAGCAAATATATTGAACAGATTATGTCCTCCGGTAAACGCGCCAAAGCGTTGGTCCGCCAGCTCTTGACTTTTAGCCGTAAAGACACAAGATTGGATAGCGTTCCGGTTGATGTGAATGGCTGCATCAAGAACTTTTTAAAAATGCTGAAACGTGTTTTAGGTGAACACATAGACATCGAATTCCGTCCCGCAAAAGAATTACCTAAGGTGTATGCCGATCTCGGTCAATTGGAACAAGTTATTATGAACCTGTGTGTTAATGCCCGCGATGCCATGCCCGATGGCGGCCGGATTACCATCTCAACCAACACCGTTGTGGTGGATCATGAATGGACAAAAATTCAGCCCAATATCAATCCCGGTCATTATGTCTGCTTTTCCGTGACAGATACCGGCATCGGCATGCCGCGAGATGTCCGCGACCGGATATTTGAACCGTTTTTCACCACCAAAGAAATTGGCCGCGGCACCGGTTTGGGATTGGCAATGGTTTATGCAATTGTTCAACACCACGACGGTTTTATAAACGTCTACAGCGAGCCGAACAAAGGATCGACGTTTCGTGTTTATTTACCGGTTATGGCTGAAGAAGAACCACAGCTTGTACCTTCAGACACTCAGATTGCCGATTTGTATGCGTCGAGCGGGGAATGCATTTTGTTAGCTGAGGATGAAGAGGAAGTGGCACTGTTCAGTAAAATGTTGTTGGAAGACGCCGGATTTCAAGTTATTTTGGCCAAGGACGGGGAACAGGCTGTTCATTTATTTAAAGCGCATCAGGATAAAATTGATATGGCATTGCTCGACGTGATCATGCCGAAATTGTCCGGACAACAAGCGGCAACCATTATTCAGAGAATCAGTCCAGAGCTGCCGATTTTGTTTTGCACCGGCTATACGCCGGAAACGCTTGATGAAAATTTTAACGGCAAGCTGGTGGAGAAACCGTTTCAAAAATTTCAACTGTTGAAAAAGATTTCCGAGTTGTTACCTGATAAAAAATAAAAAACCGGGGAGTTCCCCTCCCCGGTCATGTTATCTATTCTTCGATAATCTTAAATTCACCTTCCAGACCGTGAGCAGAATCCCAGCCAATCCATACTTTGAAATCACCCGGTTCAACGACAAATTCATTTTCAGGACCGTAGAATCCGCAGTCTTTTGCGTTCAATTGGAAAGAGACTGTTTTTGTTTCACCAGGATCAAGAGTCACCCGTTTAAATCCTTTCAATTCTTTTACCGGCCGGGTTGCACTGGCAAACAAATCGCGGATATAAAGTTGGGCAACTTCCGTAGCTTGTTCTTCACCGGAATTGGTAATATCCGCAGAAACAGTAATCACGCCGTCTTTGGTCATCCACTCCGGCGAAATCTTTAAATTTTCATAGTCAAAAGACGCATAGGTCAGGCCAAAACCAAACGGGTATTTGGGAGTTATATCTACGTCAAGATATTTGGACGTAAAGCCCTGTGGATCGAGAGGCGTGCCCAGAGGAACAGCCGTGTCCCGTGGCTGGGGCGGACGCCCTGTGTTTTTATGCGCATAATAAATCGGCACCTGGCCGACGGTTCGCGGAAATGTGGTTGTCAATCTGCCAGACGGCGATTCGTTTCCAAAGACCAGGTCTGCAATAGCCGGACCTCCCATGGTGCCGGGATGCCAGGCGTACAGAATCGCATCAACATGTTTTTCTACATCCGGAAAGGTGAGCGGGCGACCTGCCATAATCACAGCCACAATGGGCTTGTCTAACTCGGCAATCGCTTCGACCAGCGCTTCCTGAGCACCGGGAAGATCGAGAAAAGCGCGCGACTTGGCTTCGCCTGAAAGAATTTCTTCTTCACCTAAAAACAGCACCACAGCATCGGATTGGTTGGCCGCAACAACAGCATCGTCGAAACCCTTTTCAGAGGTATCCCGGCTGCTGTCCAAACCGGCGACATACTGAACATTCTCCTTTCCGAGCATCCCCCGAAACGCCTTCAGAGGCGTAACTACTGCGTCGGCTTTTCCGTCCATGCTCCAGGTTCCCATTTGATCCACCGGAGCATCGGCAAGTGGTCCGATTACGGCCACGGTCTGATCATCTGAAAGCGGTAATGTTTCTTCATTTTTGAGCATGACAATACTCTGCAGCGCTACGTCCTTGGCGATTTGCATATGTTTGTCGCTTAAAATTACCGGCAAGCGCTGGTCATCTGTGTACGGGTTATCGAACAAGCCTTTGCGAAACTTGATGCGCAAAATGTTGGCCACGCGCTCATCGACCAACTCTTCCGAAACTATGCCATCTTTTACCAGTTTTTTGAGATGGTTTTTATAAGCTTCGCTGACCATTTCCATGTCAATACCGGCGGTAATCGATTCAACGGCAACTTCTTTTTCATCTTTGCAATAACCGTGCGCAATCATTTCGGTCATGGAAGACCAGTCACTGACAACATAGCCGTCAAAATCCCATTCGCCGCGAAGGATTGAAGTTAAGGTATATTTGTGCCCGGTGGCCGGAATGCCGTTAATTTCATTGAACGCACTCATGAGCGTAGCAACGCCCTCATCCACAGCGGCGTGGAAAGGCGGCAGAAAAACATTGCGCAAGCGGATTTCCGGAATAAAAGCAGAGTTGTAATCACGGCCGCCAACAGCGGCGCCATACCCGACGTAATGCTTGGCACACGCAGCGAGACTGTTGTCCGCACTCAAATCTTCACCCTGAAAGCCGCGCACCATAGCTTTGGCGAACTGACTTGTCAGGTACGGATCCTCGCCCCAGGTTTCTGCAATGCGGCCCCAGCGCGGATCCCGGGTAATGTCGATCATCGGGGCAAAGGTCCAATGCACGCCATTTGCTGAGGCTTCCTCGGCAGCCATGCGGGCGCCTTTTTCAACCATGTCCGGATTCCACGAACAGGATTGCCCGACCGGTATCGGTAGAACAGTCTGGTAGCCGTGAATGACATCGCGGCCATAGATGAGCGGAATGCCAAGTCGGGATTTCTCCACAGCAATTTTTTGCAATCTGTTTTTCATCTCCAGATCGCCGGCATTAAGAAAGGAGCCGACCATGCCATTTTTTAGATCCTCAGCAAGCTGATCTGTAATCTCTGGAGACCAGAGATTACGCTGACACATTTGGCCAATTTTCTCGTCCAGCGTCATTTTTGACACCAAATCGTTTACTTTTTTTTCGGTCTCCTCATCAGGTGGTGCTGCCAAAACCGATGAGACAAGAAACAGTACAGAGACAAAAGCAGTCAAACTTTTCATTTGCCACTCCTAAAGGTTTTGTTCACTTTTTAATTTATAGAATCGATATATGGAATTAAACACTCCTGGATTCTGATCCGGCATCAAATTATTTAAAACAAGAATTTTTGCCTTTTGATTTCTAAATTTACAGTTTATAACTTGATTTGGACAGATGATAAGCTAAATCCACAATAACTTCCTCGGCTTCATCCATATCCAGCACATGCTCGGCCACGAGCTCTGCCAGGTAGCGCGCATCTATGCGTCTTGCCACGTCGTGCCGGGCCGGGATAGACGGAAAAGCCCGGGTGTCATCGATAAATCCGACGGTATTGTAAAACCCGGCCGTCTCGGTGACTGTTCGTCGATAACGCAGCATGCCTTCGCGGCTGTCGTTGAACCACCATGCCGGTCCCAATTTCAAGGCCGGGTAATGACCGGCCAGCGGTGCCAGCTCACGTGAATACGTGGTTTCATCAAGCGTAAAGACAATGAGAGTGAAATTGGGATCGTTGCCACATTTGTTTAGCAGCGGTTTCAAATCGTGCACAAAATCTGTGGCAATCGGAATGTCAGCGCCTTTATCCAGCCCGAAAATATCATAAACTGCTGGATTGTGATTTCGCAGCACACCGGGATGAATTTGCATGACCAGCCCATCCTCAACGCTCATTTCCGCCATTTTCATAATCATGTGAGCGGTAAAGCGGGCAGCGTCCTCTTCTGTTGTTTTGCCATGAAGCGCTTTCTGGTAGAGTTTGGACGCTTCTTTTTCTCCCAAATCTTCAGCATGCGGAGCAAGCACGCCCTGGTCTGTCGAAGTCGCTCCCATCTTTTTGAAAAACGTGCGCCTTTGCTGCAATGCCTGAATAAAACCATGATAAGTGGAACAATCAATGCCACTCACCTGGCTGAGCTTGTCGATATTCTGAGTCCACCCGCGGGTGAGAAAATTCGTCACATTATCGGGACGAAATGCCGGAATAATGCGTCCGTTCCAGTCGCTGTCCCGGATCTGCTGATGATACTCAAGCGTATCCGTGGGCGAATCGGTTGTACTCAGCACTTCGATGTTGAATCGCTCGAACATCGCCCTTGGCAAGTTTTCCGCCTTTGACAGCGTCTCACTGATCTGATCATAAATCTCCATGGCCGTCTCGCTGCTGAGGTGTTTGCGAACACCGAGCACCTCGACCATTTCCTGTCTGAGCCAGTTTCCGGTAGGCGTGCCGCGAAACAGGTAAAAATAATCACCCACCAATTGCCAGATTTTTCGGTGGTCTTGCTCAGTTTGGCCGCCGTCCACGCGTGGTATACCCAGCTTTTCAAGAGGCACACCCTGGGAATACAACATGCGAAACAAATAATGATCCGGAATGACAAGCAGCTCTGCTGGATCCGGAAACGGTTCATTCAAAGCAAAAAGTCGTGGATTAACATGCCCGTGCGGACACAATAGCGGGGTATCTTTGACCAGATTGTACAGCTCTCTGGCAATTTTCCGCTCTTCAGGATTCGAGCTGAAATATCGATCTTGATGCAGTTCAAGCGGTTTTTCTTTTGCCATAAAAACATCCTTTTGGTCTTTTTATCTGTATAATTATTCCATGATAATTTATTTTTTATGAGAAATAAGCCAGAAAAGAGATTAATTTGATTTCGGACGAATCAAACCATCGTTTTCAAATTTTCAATTCATCGACCTCAAACGGATTCACTTTGAGAACTTTTCAGGCTTTGGTTCTCATTATATGAACTTTTTATCGGGTGGTTAAAATTCCTGTAAATTCCAATATCAAAAAAGGTGAGCCAAATTGCTTTTATAGAACTGTAATTAACGAAAAATATTTCATAAAATCAATGTAATGTTGATAAAAATTAAGAGCTTGGCAAATGATAATACATCTGATAAGGCGTACCGAAAGCTGGTTCAATTCTTCTCACTCCGGCGATCGAAACTGAAAGTACAACCGGAACATTATTGGATAGATTCTCTGAGCAAAGCAACGACTCTGCCTTGTATTGTCCATTCGCCATGCGGATGGATGTCCGGGAATTCCGGATTTTCTGCTTTGAGGTAAAACTGATTATTGCGCATTCCAAGACGCTTAACAGTAGCTTCCCCATCGATAAGAGCGACAATGATGTCCCCGATATCTGCCCGATTTTGTGAGTGCACAACCACAAGGTCGTCATTTAAAATGCCGGCGTGTTTCATGCTTTCCCCTTTTACACGCAAGAGAAAATGATCTTTGGCAGACTTGACCAGGTAACCGGGAATGGTGAGATAGCGTTCAATATTTTCCTCGGCCAACATGGGCAACCCAGCAGTCACAGCACCGACGAGTGGCATACTTTTCTCCGTTTCGTCATCCGTAAAGCCTCGAGATTCGAGGACTCGCAAACCCCGGGCTTTATTTCGCTGCCATTCAATGTAACCTTTTTTCGCCAGCACGCTTAGATGTTTAACCGCTGTGTTTCTGGATGAAGCCCCCAGCGCATCGGATAATTCTTTCAGCGTCGGTGGATATTCATGCTGCCGAATAAATTTAACAATCGTCTCCAGTACTTCCTGCTGCCGGCGTGTTAGTTCCTGCATGCAACCTCCCTCCTGTCAGTAAATGTAGAATTAGATAATGCCTGTACGCCAATCAGGAGCATGCGACTCCCCCGTTTATGCATTCTCTTTTTCGAGATTCAGTATCGTCAATAAACGCTCATGGATGTCTTTTGGTATAGGTTTTCCTTTTATACACTGAAACAGATGCACAGTTTCCCGAACACTTTGCACTTCGTTGCGGCAATCTTCACATTCTTCCAGATGTTTGCGCATCTCTTCACAGACCTCAGAATCGACATCTTCGCTTAGTTCTTCACATAAACGTTTTGCTATTTCTTCACAACAAGCCATGATTCATACTTTCCTTATTTTACCGTAACCACAGGACAAGGTGCTTTACGAATGACCTGATTGGCTACACTTCCGATAAACAATTGTTCCAGAGCATTTAAACCGTGCGTGCCCATCACAATTAAATCCGCCTGAGTGCTGTCCGCATAATTTAAAACTTGTTTCGCGATTCGACCTTCTTCAATAACAACATTTGCATTCAGACCTTTGGTCTCCTCTTCCGCCATTTTTCTGATACTTTCTTCGGATTTTTCCCGAATATCCGGCATAAAATCAAAAAGTGAGTTTGCCTCAGAAGAATAGTAAGCCGGATGAACAATATCTTCAATGACATGGATGAGCTCCAATTGACCATCTTTGTCGAACAGCAGCTCCTTGGCCAGGTTTAACGCGGCTTTGCTCTGTTCGGAAAAATCGATCGGAACCACGATGCGTTTGTACGGCTCAATACTCTTAACGTCCTGATCTGTAATTCGGGTACTCATCACCGGGCACGGCGCATGGTGGACCACTTTTTCCGTGACCGATCCCAGAAAAAATCTCGCCAGAGGTTTTCGTCCGTGTGTACCCATCGCGATCAGGTCAACATCATGTTCATCCACATAAGAGAGTATTTCTTCGTAAGGCGAGAATCCGCGCTGGATGACTTTTTCTACCCGAAACTGATCCTTAAAATAATCTTTGATCGTCTTTTTGAAATACTCATCCGCCTGGCTTTCGAGGTGTTTGTAAAAGTCATCAATTTTCGGGAAGGCCTGTTCAGCGCTGTAAGGATCATCGTCGTAAACAGTAACCACGTGAAAGAGCGTAATCTTTGCATCAAATTCAGCAGCCAGTGTCATGGCATGGAGAACAGCCTGTTCGGCATTTTCAGAAAAATCACTCGGAACAAGGATGTTATTTAATTTCATGATTTCATCCTTTCATTATTCAATAGTTTGATTCAAAAAAGCATGAAATGTTTCGAAAAATCAGTGGTTCGTTTCGATCAATGCCGATAGTTCAGCATTGAATGACATTAAAACGGTAATGCCACCTTGAACCGTGTTCCCAGGAACATATACATTGAGTTGAACGAATGTCCCGTGAGATTGGTGCCAAATCCAACCTGAAGATGATGCCATAAAATTGCACTGAGTCCAAAGCCGACATCGACCGACGTGCCGCTTTTTGTGGACGTCGGACTGCCTATTATAAACGAGCCATCCAGCTCTAAAAATTTCATTTTAGAGTAAGGTTGATAAGTTATTCCCAAGCCAACCGAATTTAATACCTGTGTTTCCTGCTCCGGACCGAATGGCAATTTGACTAGCACAAAAGACGTACTGCCATGAAACTTTTCAGACCAATGTGGCTGAACAACAAAGACTTTGGTCAGTTTGTTGAGACCACCAGGATTCGACAGCGTGATCTCGATACGGTCTCCCGAACGAATTCGTTCCCGGATACGCCAGCGCCATGTTAAATTATCAGCGCCGTGAGACACCAAAACTGTTTTGTTGTCATAAGCGTGTGCGCGAATGGTGTTGGAAGAATCCATCAGTACACCGTGAATCTTGATTTTTTGGATGCCGGCATCCTCGTTAATTTTCTTTTTATTAATATTGATCTGCAGCGCATCATTCGCTCTTATAAAATGCGGTTTTGCACTTTTGAGAAAAACTTTATGTTTTGGCAACTCACTTTCACCGGACACCTTGAAACGGACAAACTCGCGAAATGGCTGCCAGCGCTTTACATTAATTTTATATTTTTCAAAACGAAACGGAACATCGTTAATGCGCAACTCCAGCGGATAAGAACCAAAACTCACATGTTTGCCAGATTGAGCTGTCAATCGAACAAGATCGCCCCGGTTCTCGCGCATATCGAACGTTACATCAGGATCGTCGATGAGAACAACAGCATCATCAAGGTGTTGACCTTTGAGCACGATATCCAGGGTATCTACCGGATGAATGACCCGGTTTTCGGACATGTAATAAATTTTCGGCGATGGCTTGCTTTTAATCACACCCCGCCATCGTGCCGGTCGGTCGATTTGGTTTATGGTAAATATGTGCTGGTTTAGGATTGACGGCGTGTCCTCTTTTTCCAGTTTGATGATCGCCTCGCAGGTACTGTCATTAACC
>Ga0207797_1001886_pt1 | contig 14939 bp, 9 predicted proteins | sample PRCRCaboRojoPR_6_FD_187275 | JGI IMG/M metagenome (GOLD analysis project Ga0207797, IMG submission 187275) | Marine sediment microbial community from Cabo Rojo, Puerto Rico - PR CR 10% Liquid 1 (SPAdes) | ecosystem: Environmental > Aquatic > Marine > Coastal > Sediment | place: Cabo Rojo, Puerto... | reverse complement strand
GTTATGGCTGACCTGCGAGAAAAATCCTAGAAAAATAACTTGCATTCAATAGAATCAACCCCCTTTTCATGCCCTCATCTGCGGCATTTGGCATCGAATTATCAACAAGCGGGATGCCTTTGAAAAAAATACAACCATGGCAATGTTGATAAATAATTGCCCGGTTACCCCTTACCACCTGAAATTTTGCAACAAAAACCGCCGTTTGTCGTACAAAATTATTAACATTGTATATACAAAACATCTGTAATTAAAACATAGAGCGCATGTCCGGACGTTTAAAACCTTCCAAGGTTTTTATATTTTTGTTGTTTCCTGCCCTATTGGCTTTTTCAGAAGTTTCATCTCAGGAATTATATTGGGTCAACGGAAGTGGTTCATGGGATAATCCCGCGCATTGGTCTGAAAGCAGCGGCGGCCCTGGTGGCGCTGGTGTCCCTGGTCCCGAGCATGATGTCCGTTTTGATGATCGTTCTTTTTCCGGTCCCGGACAGCGTGTCAGGATAAGAGGAGAAGCGGTTTGTCATGATTTCATCTGGGAAGTCTCCTCCCATCAACCGGCTTTGAAAAGCCGTTCCTTCCTCTTCAATGCCTGGACGGATGCCATTTTGAAGGTGACGGGCTCTTTTATTGTAAAGGGCGAGATGGAAAATGATTTTTACGGTCCCATTCATTTTGAGGACGGATCAGACCTGCAGACATTGGATGTTCGCCAGTCCCTGCATTCCGATGTAGTGATCGACACCCGGGGGAAGGTAAAATTGAAGAGCGACCTGCAAACCGGCGGGGACATACGCGTCCAGTCGGGCTCTTTTGTGGCCCGCAACAAAAACATATCCTGCGGCGCTTTCATCGGTAAAGGCCGTCAGGAGCGGAAGATCGACCTGGAAGCGTCGGTCGTGGAAGTGGAGGAATGGGATTTCTCGGGTACGGAGAATTTGTCTTTGCCCTCTTCCGATTATTCGCTGGTATTGAAAGACAACTTCAACCAGAGAAATTTCAAGAGCTCAGACGAGCTCAATTATGGCAGTATTGCCACCAAGTCCCTGAAGTCAAGCTTTACTTTTTCCACCGTGGTGAGCGATGCCACCTGTTACAGCTCAGAGGACGGATCCATTGAGATCACAGTGAACGGGGGAACATCGCCTTTCGATTATGAGATCTTTGAGGGTGCTACTACCGATATCGACAGCCGTATTGGCTTTGTGGAAGATAAAACCAGCAATACCCATACTTTTACCGGTCTGGAACAGGGTACTTACATGTTGAGGATAACAGACGGGGATGGCGATAAACAAGCCCGTACAGAGGATGTAGGCAGTCCCGAGCCGTTTAAGATTGATTCTGTAAGAGTGATCAAGGATTTGACCTGCTACGACAGCAAGGATGCCTGGTTTGAAGTGGAGGTTTCAGGCGGGACCGAACCCTATAGTTATACCTGGGAGTGGAAGGAGGAATTTGGTGATCCCTATATTCTCTTAGGGAATGATTCCGTAGAGAAAAATATCGGACGGGGCTTTGTCCTGGTCTCTGTTGACGATGCCCAGGGGTGTGGTATTGCTTCACAGGAGATCTATTTCGAGACAGACGGACAGAAGTCGGAGCATATACCGGATTCGATCAGCATAGACGGTCTCACCGTTACCGATGCCTGTGAGGTTGCCGATGACGGAACGGTTAGCATTACCGCCAGCGGTGGAACGGGTGACCTGGATTTTTACCTGGTGGATGAAAGTACGGGTGATCCCATTCCTGTATCCGGATATGATGAAGACGGGGACTTTTTTGGATTGGCTCCCGGCACCTATGAAACCTGGGTCATAGATGAGAACGGATGTACAAAGCAGGGTCCGGATGCCGTGGTAGGAACCATTGAGGCTGTCTCGATCACCGCCCAGCCCACCGACCGGACGGTCTGCGCGGGCACCGGTGCCACCTTCACGGTCACGGCCGAAGGCACCAACCTGGGCTACCAGTGGCAGTTCTACGACGGCAGCAGCTGGCAGGACCTCTCCGACGGGGGCGACATCAGCGGGGCCACCGCCAGCGATCTGACCATCTCGAACACCGATAACACCGACGAGGCCAACTACCGGGTGGTGGTAAGCGGCGACTGCGGTCCTGACCAGACCTCCAACGAGGTGTCCCTGACGGTCAACGACGCCACCGCGATCACCGCCCAGCCTACCGACCAGACGGTCTGCGCGGGCAGCAACGTGACCCTCAGCCTGACGGCCCAGGGCACCAGCCTGAGCTACCAGTGGCAGAGCGATGCCGGCGGCAGCTGGCAGGACCTCTCTGACGGGGGCGAGATCAGCGGAGCCACCACCAGCGATCTGACCCTTTCCACTGTTGAACTTTCGGATGCCGCGGATTACCGTTGTGTGGTAACCGGCGATTGTGGCATCGAAACCAGCGATGTGGCCACGCTTACCGTTGATCCCGCCACGGAGATCACCAGTCAGCCATCTGACAAGACGGTCTGCGAAGGCGAAGATGTGGTCTTTGCAACAGAGGCCACCGGTTCTGGGTCACTAAACTATCAGTGGCAAAGCAACCGCTCCGGCAGCTGGCAGGATCTGATCAATGGGGGAGACATCAGCGGCGCCGATACCAAAACGCTCACCCTCTCTGAAGTGGATACCACCTACCAGGGCGATTACCGGTGTATCGTTACGGCTGGCTGCGGTAGCGATACAACGCTAGAGGCCGGGCTGACAGTAAACTGGTTCAGCATCAACATTGGCCAGCCCAGCCCGTTCAGCGTGGATCCATCCACTACGAAGATTACCGTTTCCATTGAAGTGGAAGATCATGTGTGGATCCACGACCTGGGCTATTACTTAATTTCTCCTACCGGAGACAGGATACGCCTCGGAGCTCCAGGCACCAGCTGTTTCGTTAACAGGAAGGCTTCTAATCTCACCTTTACCACCTCTGCAACCGACACTTTTAATGTTTGCGACGGTCCGGCCAGCCTTACCGGAACCTATGAAATAGCCGGTTCCATTGCCCCCCTGGCAGGAAGCGATCCGGCTAACGGGGCCTGGAAGATACGGTTGGAAGATACCCAGAATTGGACCTCCGATACCTATGCAGGCTACATCAAGAATGCATCGCTGAGCTTTACCGATGCCCATGATGTCAATGGCGAGACGGTTACCGTTGAATATACAGGAACAGATATTGATCTACCCATTCTCGAACGCAGTTCCCTGGCCAGTGCTCCACCTGCAGTCACCGAGTACAATATGCCCACGGAGCTGACCACCCTGTGCCATGGTGAATGCAATGCAATAGCTGTGGCATCCAACAATGGCGGTATTCCTCCCTATACTTATGAATGGAGCGATGTGCCCGACTTCTCCAACATCATAGCAACGGGAGACACCGCGAACCTCTGCGCTGGCACCTATTACCTGAGGGGCACCGATGCCCTGGGTTGTGTCGATATCGATTCGGTGGAGGTAAACGAGCCCGAAGAGATCATCATCGACTCACTGGATATCATCTCTGTTACCGATCTGAATGGTTGTTACGGCGACAGCATAGCCGAAGTCCGTGACAGCGCCTATGGCGGTACGGGTCTGCTCAGGTATACCCTGATCAGGGATCCCTTTGGAGCCGTTGATACGGTGGGTGTAAATACGAGCGGCGACTTCACCGGTCTGCCCGGAGGAGAATACCTGCTTGAAGTTACGGACGACAACAACTGTCTCAAAGATACCCTGTTTACCATTGACCGGCCCGACTCACTGGAGATCATCAACGAGTCGTTCACACCCCTTTCGGCTCAGGGTGCTACAGATGGCAGCATTGATGTGGATGCCGCCGGAGGCACACCACCCTTATCTTATGTCCTCCATCAAATCCTGCCCGCCGATACTGTGGCGCTTGATACCACTGCCAACGGAGAGTTTGGCGGACTGGGCAAGGGCACATACTATGTGGAGGTTTTCGATGTCAATGATTGTGGAAGGATTCAAAGCAGCGATTTCTATATCAGCAGCCTGCAGATCGATTTCACGGTAAGGCCGGTCACCTGCGCCCTCGACAGCAACGGAAGGGTCATCGCGGAGGTCATCGGCGGAATCGCTCCTTTGCGCTATGAATGGACCAGTTGGGGCGGAGATACCCTGAGGATCACCGAGGGCATGCAGGTCAAAGATACCCTCTCCCCCGTGGCAGGCGGAAGATATGTACTGAATGTGACCGACGATACCGGCAACAACAAGCGGGATACCGCTACCGTTTTTGAGCCCGACCCCCTGGAGATCGTCAATATCATCCCCGATACCCTCTCGAGTGCTTCAGCCTCGGACGCTTCCATCACGATCAATGCGACAGGCGGGAATGACTCGATCATCTTTGAGATCACCAACCTGAACGTGACCACTTATCTTGAGCGGGATACCATAGAATCGGTCAATGATTCGGCCTCGGCACAGTTCAGCAACCTGGAGGCAGGACTCTATGAGATTACCGTCTATGATGAGAAGGGCTGCGGCTATGATGTGGACAGCACCCATGTGATACATTATGAGCTGACAGTCAGCAAAGAGGATATACTTTGCAACGGCCAGAACAACGGTCTGGCCGTGGCCAGCATCTCGGGAGGGACCAATCCGTTTACTTATGATTGGGGCATAGCTACCCATACAATTGATTACAGGGTCGATAGCCTCACGAACCGATCAGATGGCTGGTATTATGTGACGGTGACCGATGCCAATGGCTTTGCGCTGACCGACTCGGTGGAGATTATTGCTCCTCCGCCCCTGACAGCCACTGCAGTAACCGAACAGGCCAATTGTCCATATAGCCATATAGCTGTTGGCGGGGATGATATAGGCTCCATACAGTTGAGTACCTCCGGTGGCGTGCCTTTTGGTGATCCGGACAATCGGTATCACTATTACTGGGAGGAAATTGGAGATACCATACCCGGTAAAGACAGTCTTGTGGGCATCAAGGGAGGAGATTACCAGGTCAGGATCATCGATCAGAACGGCTGTACGCTGGAGAAATCGATCAATGTACCACAGGTTACCGGAAACGAGATCAGCGTAGGCTATGGCGGTGTGGTGGACTCAATCTGCCATGGATCTTCCGTTGCCTTTTATGTTGAGACCTCTCAGAATGCTGATTCACTGATGTGGGAAGGCATGGGAACCAGCTATGTATTGGCGGATGATCTGGATACATTGAAACAGGTCCAGACCAGCGATGAGGTATACACCCTCCGGGCCAGAAACGATGCATGCATTCTTGTTGACAGTTTTAGCGTAGCGCTTTATCCAACCATAGGATTGAGCATTGATGAGATGGACGAGGTGCCTGACGGTAAGATCCGCCTGAAAGAGAATATCACCACCAAGCAACTGGCGGCCAATGTCAGCAACAGCTCGGTCGAGGCCACCTATCTGTGGCAACCGGGAGACTTCTTCAATCCGGTTGATCAGCTGGAAACGGAGCTTAGCGTGGAGAAGATGAGACAGCAGGAGTTGGCACAGCAGATGATTCAGGTGATAGGTACCACAGCGCATTGTATCGAGACAGATTCGGCCATGGTTCAGCTGATTCCCAATGTGGAACCCTCCAATGCCTTCTCGCCCAATGGCGATGGCACGAATGACCGCTGGCATATCCGTTATGCTGAACAATATGAGCAGATTGAAGTGGTGGTATTCAACCGGTGGGGTGTGGAAGTATTCCGTACAAAGCCCTACAGGAACGGGGAAGGTTGGAACGGACGCACCTCGAAAGGTAAAGAGCTGCCTTCAGGGACCTATTATTATGTCATAGATACTCATGAATCCGGAATAATGCCCCTGAGCGGCACGGTTACGATCGTACGCTAAAACGGGTGTTGCATGGCTCTGACAAAGCCAGGATAAGAATAATGGAATAGCCCAATCAAGAGGCTTTCCGCTCATGAAAAATTAAATCATACACTGATGAATACGAGGAGCATTTTTCTGATCATTTTTCTTTCGTTGGTGTTGTGGACGGTGGGAGGCGTCCATGCCCAGCAGATGCCCCAATACAGCCAGTATACCTTCAATGATTATATGATCAATCCCGCTGTGGCTGGAACGCATAACTACCTTCAGGTTAGGGCCTTTTCCAGGATGCAGTGGCTTGGCATTGACGGGGCGCCACAAACCTATAGCATTAGTGCATACGGACCAACCAAAGACCAGCCTATGGGATACGGGGGGTATATCTATGGCGATTACACCGGCCCCACCAGCAAGCTGGTGTTTAAAGGTTCTTATGCATACAATCTTCCTATCAACAGCAGCATACGCATATCCGGCGGCATTTCCGTAGGAGGCATCCAATACAAGGTGGATGGAACCCAGCTCGACACCGAGGATTATCTGGGTCAACCCGACCCGGTGATCGACGGAACAGTCAGGTCACAGTTTGTACCCGATGCCAGCGCCGGCATTTACGTCTATTCAACCTATTTCTTTGCAGGTATTTCAGCCCATCAGCTGTTGGGTAGCGAGCTGACCAAGGTGGCCCCCAGCGCACCGGAAACCAAAGGGATAAACCGCCTGAAACAGCATTTTTACCTGGCCGGAGGATATAATTTCATTTTGAACCGCGATTTTTTGATCCAGCCCTCCCTGCTGGTAAGGCATATGTTCCCTACTACCCCGCAACTGGAGGTGACCGTGCGCACCATCTATCAACGGATCGTCTGGGGTGGCATTTCTTTCCGGACCAGCGATGCGGTTTCGGTGATGGGAGGCTATAATCACGACAACAGGTGGTATTTCGGGCTATCCTATGACATAACCTATTCCCAGCTGAGCCAGTATTCAAGGGGAACCATTGAAGTGATGTTTGGTCTTAAATTCCATGATATCAAGTGAGGATAAAATAACTCCATCCATGATCAGTTATATAAAAGGGGATGAATCTGCGTATTCTCCCCTTTTCAATTTTGTTTAAACTTTCACGGCCTATGAGAATAGCCGCATTTTATATTTTGCTGATGCTGATGGCCTTTACAGCCTGCAAAGATGATCCGGGAAAAATTCCCAGGGAGGAATTCATTCCCCTCCTGGTGGATATACATCTGCTGGACGGGGCGATAAAGCAAGCCAAATACCGGAAGAGTATCAGGGTTCCCGATAGCATTGAGGTTTATGATTATGTGCTGAGTAAGCGCGGATATTCGCGGTCACAGTTTGACTCGACGTTAACCTATTATTCAAGGAACCCCCGGGAGTTCGAGCATGTTTACCAGGAGGTCCTGGCCCGTCTTAACCGGATGGAAACGGATGCCAGGGAGGAAAAGCAACAAAAAAGCAAGGATACTTCCGGCCAAGATACCTCCGGAAAAGGATCTCAAAAGGATGCGAGGGAATTCATTCCCTAAGATAACCGAACGGATAATCACCCTCCATGCGAAGAGTCGCTGCCCACTTTGTTTATCCGGTATCTTCCCCGCCTGTAAAAAACGGGATTGTTGAGCTGGATGATACCGGCCGGGTGAACCGGATCATCGATCCCGGAGATAAAATAAGGGAGCTATCCCGCATGGAGTTTCACAACGGAGTGTTGGTCCCCGGCTTTGTGAATGCCCATAGTCACCTTGAGCTTTCCTGTCTGAAAGGCTCTATTCCTGAAGGGATTGGCCTGCCTGGCTTTTTGAGAAAAGTGCGTGCCTTGCGCCCTGCATTCCCGGATGAATCGGCAAGGGAAGTCATAAGGGAGGCGGACCTGGAGATGCGGCGCAACGGGATTGTTGCCTGTGCCGATGTATCCAATACTGGCGTTGGTTTTCCCGTCAAATCCCAGAGCCCCATCCATTATCACAACCTGATAGAAGTGTTTGGCTTTACCCGCGGGCAGATACGGAGGCAATATCAAGAGGGTCTTCGGCTGATGAAGGAGGCAGGTGACCGGTATGACCTGCCGGCAGTGCTTGTTCCTCATGCCTTCTATTCAGCGGATGAGCGGTTAATACGCAATATCATGCCCCATTTGGAAGGAGAGAACGCGCTGCTTTCCCTGCATCATCGGGAAGCATCCCCAAGCCGTGAGTTTATGATCCGTCTGGCGGCAAGGATACGTCAAATGCTTAAGGAGCCCTCGGTTGAGCTTCGTTACTGGCAGCCTGCCGGTCTGGAACACCTTCACCGGCTGCTGCAAAGTTTCGATAAAGAGGTGGGTTTGATGCTTGTGCACAATGTCTGGGCCAGTGGCCGGGATATCGCCTATGCAAAAAGCCATTTTTCCAGGTTGACGTGGGTTTTTTGCCCCCGGTCCAATGAATATGTTTTCAGGCAGTTGCCTGATGTGCAACCCTTCCTGGAGCTTGGTGCCACCATTGCCCTGGGCACAGATTCACCGGCCTCCAACAATGGATTGTCGATCCTTGAAGAGATGAAGATCCTTCAGGAGCGTGATCCCCGTATTCGTTTCGGGGATATGCTCAGATGGGCCACGCTTAACGGGGCTAAAGCGCTGGGTCTTGATGGTGTTGCCGGAAGTCTTGCTGCGGGACTCCGGCCCGGCCTGAATCTGATCCAACCCTTTGATTTTAAGTCCCTGAAGCTGATGCCCGAAAGCCGAGTGTTTCCCGTTTGATGAGGCAGGATATGGATTGCTTGTTTTTTTGATGTAATTTTGCCGAGCTGAAAGATTCGATGATTATGGCCACATTTCTTTTTGACAAGGTAATTTTTGGTCCCGTTCAGAGCAGACGCCTTGGGGCTTCCCTGGGCATCAACCTTTTGCCCAATGAAAAGAAGGTTTGTACTTTTGATTGTATCTACTGCGAATGTGGATGGACGGAAGTTGCCGGGGCCTCTTCCCGCTTCCATGACAGGCGCAGGGTGATAAAGCAGCTGGATGAGCGGTTGCAGCGGATGTGGAGAAATGAAGAGCCTTTGGACACCATCACTTTTGCGGGCAATGGAGAGCCTACCATGCATCCCCATTTTGATCTGATCATACAGGATACGCTGGGACTTAGAAATCGCCTGTTTCCCGATGCCCGGGTAGCGGTATTGTCTAATGCCAGTCTGATACATAAGCCTAAGATATTCAGTGCCCTTAAGCGGGTAGATCTGAATGTGCTTAAGCTGGATTCTGCTTTTGAGTCGACGGTGCGGACGCTTAATCAGCCCAGGATCCCTTTTGGCCTGGAGCATTTGATCGATCAGTTGATCGCATTCAAGGGAGCCCTGGTAATACAAACGCTGTTTTTACGGGCCCGCCATAACGGAGTTTTTATAGACAACACCTCACCCGGGGAGGTTGAGGCCTGGCTTACGGCTGTGAGCAGGATCAATCCCCAACAGGTGATGATCTATACCATAGCCCGGGATACCCCCATGGATGGTGTGGAAAGGATTGATTACAAAGAATTGCGCAGGATAGCCGACAGGGTGGAGTCCATGGGCATTTCCGTCCAAATCAGTGATTAACCATGGAAGCCGCATCTCCCAGTAAGATATTGGTTTGCCCGCTTGATTGGGGGCTGGGCCATGCTACAAGAGTTGTGCCTTTGGTGCAAGCCCTGCTGGGATATGGCGAATGTGAGGTCATACTGGGCGTGAGTGGCACCAGCGGGGATTTTTTGAGTGCTCAATTTCCGCATTTGAAGACCATAGCTTTTCCTGCCCCCCGTGTCAGCTATTCCCGGGGGAGATCCCAGGTCCTCAGGCTCGCTGTCCAGTTGCCCGGACTGGTAGCTCATGTGATCAGGGAGCACAGGCGCCTCAAAAAGGTGATCGCCCGGGAGCGTATTTCCGCTGTCATCTCCGATAACCGGTATGGACTTTTCCACCATGCCATCCCCAGCATTTTGATCATCCATCAGGTTAATCTGATCTTTCCACCCGGCCTTCGGCATCTTGGCCGGTTGGCCACCCGGATGCAGCATCGGTGGTTCCGCAAGTTCGACCAGGTATGGATCCCGGATCTCCCGGGTACGGACAGGGTAGCCGGTAAACTCTCGGCTGTACCCGGCACGTTGGATCATCTTTATTCTGTGGGCATCCTCTCCCGGTTTTTTTATGGCAAACCTTCTGCTGCCCCGGTAGCACAATCCTACGATATCATGGTGATCCTGTCTGGTCCAGAGCCTCAAAGGAGTAAGCTGGAGCGAATCATCACCCGGCAGCTGCACGGCACCGGCCTCAGGGCTTTGCTGGTCAGCGGACTCTTAAGGGGGCGGACCCGCTATACCATCGGTTCCGTCACCCATGTGTCGCATATGTTCTCGGAAGAGCTCCTTAGCCATATGCGTTCTTCCTCTACGATCCTGTGCCGATCGGGTTATTCTTCCATCATGGATATGCTGGCACTGGGCAAGACGGCCATTTTAATACCTACCCCCGGCCAACCCGAGCAGGAGTATCTGGCTGAACACCTTTATGAGAAGGGTTGGTTTTATTACGAGCCGCAATCACAGTTTACCCTGGAGCGGGCTCTGGCGCGTGCAGATCAGTACAGGCCTCCCCGCATGGCGGTTTCCGGAAATCTGTTCGCGCGTGTTAACTGGTTGTTTGAAGCTTTGGCTAAAAGATCAGAAAGGTGAGCACCAAGGCGGCCAGGCCCAATCCAAAACCCGAATATATCTGGGCCGGTGTGTGGTATTTCAGTATCATCCGGCTGGTACCGACCAGCCCTGATACAAACAGGGCCAGCACCAGATAAAGGGTCAGGTCGCTTTTGAGGGTGATGCTGAATACCAGCAGTGCTCCAATTAAAGCACCGATGCCCGCCATGTGGGCGCTGATCTTCCATTTGATGGTCACCAGCAGGGTGAAGAAGATGGCGATGGCTCCTCCAAGAACCACATTGGCTATGGTGCCGGGAACCTTTATCTGCAGCAGCAAAAAATATCCCATTAAATAAAGCAGACCTATCGCAGCAAAGGGGATGATCCTTTCCCGGTTGCTTTTCATTTCAAAATTGTGTATCAGCCGTTGATAAAGGAAAAGGGGCAGGAATGCCAGGGGCAGGAGACAGGTGCTGATGAAAACAATGAGGAAAACCACCTTCTTGGCATCAAAAGGGAGCATGGCGAAATGGGAATCGGAGCTGAACAGGATCAAAATACCGTAGGTGGGCATTAAAAGGGGGTTGAATATTCCCGATATGATTTTGGCTATGGTTTTTTGCATACCGGTGGGTTTTACCTTTTAAGTTCTTTTCGGAGACGGGCAACAGGTATGTTCATCTGTTCCCTGTATTTGGCCACAGTTCGCCGTGCGATCCTGTATCCCTGCTCTTTGAGAAGCTTTGAAAGGCGTTCATCGGTCAGGGGTTTCTTCTTGTCTTCATTGTCGATGTAATTCCTGAGGATCGATTTGATCTGCCGGGTGGACACTTCCTCACCGTCTTCTTTTTGCAATCCCTCTGAAAAGAAATATTTCAGCGAAAAGATGCCGAAAGGCGTCTGAATATACTTGCTGTTCACGACCCTGGAGATGGTGGAAATGTCCAGACCGGTTTTTTCGGCTATGTCTTTCAAAATCATGGGCTTGAGCTTGGACTCATCTCCTGTTTGAAAGAACTCATATTGATAATCCATGATGGCCTTCATGGTGAGCAGCAGGGTGTTTTGTCTTTGTTTGATGGCATCTATAAACCATTTGGCAGAATCCAGTTTTTGCTTGACAAAGCTGACGGCTTCTTTTTGGTCTTTGGTCCTCTGGTTTTTATTTTTCTGGTATTCTTCCAGCATCCTGCTGTAGTCCTTGTTGATATGCAGATCGGGTACGTTCCTGCTGTTCAGGCTTAACTCCAGTTTGCCATCGTTGTTTTCAAGGATAAAGTCGGGTATAATGGTTTGTACGGTGCGGTTCTCATCGCTGGAAAATGCGCTGCCGGGTTTGGGGTTGAGCTTGAGTATTTCATGGATGGCCTCTTCCAGTTCCTCTTCAGAGACTTTAAGCCGGTTGATGATCTTTTCGTAATGTTTTTTGGTGAATTCGTTGAAGTGTTGTTCAAGGATGGTTTTAGCCAGTTGTAGCCGGGGTTTTTCCAGGTCTTTTTGTTTGATCTGCAGCAACAGGCATTCTCTGAGGGTTCGGGCGCCCACTCCGGGTGGATCCAGTTGCTGGATGATCTTCAGCACCTTTTCCAGCTCTTCTTCGCTTACCTTGATGTTTTGTGTAAATGAGAGATCATTGGAAATGGATTCGAGTTTTCTTCTCAGATAACCGTCCTCGTCGATATTGCCGATGATATAGAGCGCAAGCATGTATTCCCTGTCGGATAGACTTTTCAGTCCCAGCTGGTTCTCAAGGTGCTCATGGAAGGAGATGTTGACGGAGAAGGGGATCTCTTCCTTCTTATCGTCTTTTGATACATTGGAGGAATAGAGCTTATAATTGGGAATCTCTTCATCCTCGAGATAATCTTCAAAGGAGAATTCATCCTGATCGCCTTCCATGGTTTCTTCCTGTTCCTCCAGGCTGTCCTCGAGCTCATCGTGTTTTTCTCCTTCTTCCAGCACAGGGTTTTCTTCCAGCTCATGCTTGATGCGCTGCTCCAACTGCAAAGTGGGGATCTCCAGCAGCTTGATCATCTGGATCTGCTGTGGAGAAAGCTTTTGCAGTAATTTTTGTTCTAAACCCTGTTTAAGCATAAATCTTTTCCACTCCTGTTAAAACTCCGCATTTTTGGGTGTCCTGGGGAACGGTATCACATCGCGTATGTTGAAAAGCCCGGTTACAAAAAGCATCAGCCTTTCGAAGCCCAGTCCAAAGCCACTATGGGGGACGGTTCCATATTTTCGCGTTTCCAGGTACCACCAGAGCTCTTCCCTGGGGATGGAAAGCGTGTCTATTCTGCTCAGCAGTTTGTCATAGTCCTCTTCCCGCTGCGAGCCGCCTATAACTTCACCGATCTTGGGGAAAAGCACATCCATGGCGCGCACGGTTTTGTCATCCTCGTTTTGTTTCATGTAAAAAGCTTTGATATCTTTGGGATAATCAACGACGATCACCGGCTTTTTAAAATGCTGCTCTACCAGGTACTTTTCGTGTTCTGCCTGAAGATCTACGCCCCATTCAACGGGAAATTCCCATTGTTTGTTCGCTTTTTCCAGTATGTTGATCGCCTCGTTATAGGTGATGCGTTCATAGGTGTTGTCCACCACAAACTTTAAACGCTCAATCAATTGGTTATCGTACATCTTGTTGAGGAATTCCAGGTCATCATAACAGTGCTCCAGTGCATAACGCACCAGGTACCGGGTAAAATCTTCCGCCAGGTCCATGTTGTCTTCATTGTCGTAGAAGGCCATCTCCGGTTCTATCATCCAGAACTCAGCCAGGTGGCGGGGGGTATTGGAGTTTTCGGCCCGGAAGGTAGGTCCGAAAGTATACACTTTGGATAGGGCCAGTGCACCCAGTTCCGCCTCCAGTTGACCAGAAACCGTCAGGTTCGTCTCTTTTCCAAAGAAATCGTGGGAGAAATCAACTCCCTGCTCGTCATTGGTGGGTGTATTTTGCAGGTCAAGGGTGGTGACCCGGAACATTTCACCGGCACCCTCGGCATCTGAGCCTGTTATGATGGGGGTGTGCAGATAGTAAAATCCATGATCATTGAAATAGTTATGAATGGCAAAAGACATGGCATGTCGCATGCGGGTAACCGCCCCGAAAGTATTGGTGCGGAATCTCAAATGCGCTATCTCCCGCAGAAACTCCAGGGTATGTCCCTTCTTTTGCAAAGGGTACTGGTCGGGATCGGCTTTGCCATAAAGGGTGATCTCCTCGGCCTGAACCTCTACGTTTTGCCCTTTGCCCATCGATTGTACAAGCTGGCCGCGGACCCCTATGCTGGCTCCGGTGGTAATGGATTTCAGCAACTCTTCATCAAACCTGGCTACATCCACTACGATCTGAATGTTGTGAATGGTGGAGCCATCATTCAGGGCGATGAAACTGATGTTCTTTTTGCCCCGGCGGGTCCTTACCCATCCCTTAACGATCACTTCGGTGTTTATCCTGTCGCCTTTCAACAGATCCTTGACTGGCACGTTGGTTCTTTCCATATTGTTGCTGTTGATGCTTTAAATAATCACAAAAATACAATTTTTGATGCTACAAAATAGTTTGCAATATAATAAAATATCCCACTCATGTCCAAGTCCGTTGGCCAAATAAAAAATTTGCCTGATTGGGATATTTTTCGTACATTATCCAAGCCTGGCGGGTATTCTGCCTGTGATTTACTAATATCTTCAAAGCCAATCAAATAACTTAAATAGTGCCTATGGAATGGACCATTCATTATGAATTGATGGAAGATCCGAATGCGGATGAAAGGGCTTCACTGGTGATTAGGGATGTTGTGGAGGAGATGGAGCGGTTGATACCTCAAGGTCCGCCGCTGGGCTACAAACCCATCCACCTGATCAACGACCTGGAAGCCGGCCCCACCCTTTATTGGCCTCTTGGAAAAAGTTACTATAAGATCGGATTGAATATCTCCAATGTGTATTTCAATCAGGTAGCCTTTCAGTTTTCCCAGGAGTTTAGCCGCCTCTATTGTGATCCGCGGATCAACAACTGGTTTGTCGAGATGGTGGTCCATATGGCTGCTCTATATTTCCTGGAGTTTTTGGGCGAGAAATGGGAAGAAGACCCCCCTTTTGAAGAGCTGAAGGATTACCACGAGAATTTCACCAATTACAGGAGCAACCTGCTGGGCGCAGCCTTTAGCAGGATTGACATGGTGAAATATCAGATCTCCAACGAATGGCTGAAGCATCAGGCCAGGAAGCTGATGAACCGGGAGACCTATAACCGGGGCAAGATTCTGGTGGTGGCCTACGAGGTTCTTGATTTGTTCAGGGAGTCAGAGAAAAACTGGCTCATGTTGCCCTATCTGGGCAGATGCTCGGTACCGGCTCCACCGGATAATCCCGGGGATATAACCACCATCCGCAAGACCAG
>Ga0207797_1001885_pt1 | contig 14940 bp, 10 predicted proteins | sample PRCRCaboRojoPR_6_FD_187275 | JGI IMG/M metagenome (GOLD analysis project Ga0207797, IMG submission 187275) | Marine sediment microbial community from Cabo Rojo, Puerto Rico - PR CR 10% Liquid 1 (SPAdes) | ecosystem: Environmental > Aquatic > Marine > Coastal > Sediment | place: Cabo Rojo, Puerto... | reverse complement strand
GTTCTGATGCGGTAAATTTCCACCTCACAGAGGTAATATTTCGAACGGGCAGTCGGGTTACCGGCTGCCCGTTTTTTTTATACGGATTTACAGGGTGATAAAAAAATAGACAGAATTACAGAGAAGAAGATTGACAGGATTAACAGAGAAAGGAATTGACAGGATCACAAGATCGACAGGATTCACAGGATAACAGAAAAGACAAATAAAAATTTATTATTTAAAAAAAAATACCACATTCGGACTATTTAGCGGGTAAACATACTATTCATTGCGACGATGAACTGACGTTTCTCGAATTTTGTAAGGAGAGAAAAAGGGTTCAGCACTGCCTCTTTCCCCGGATTATTAACCTTCCAGAAGAACCCAGTGGATCATTAACTAACGATGGTAATAGTAGTTATCTGTTAAAATAATCTATTTTGTTGTTTTTTATCCTGTTGATCCTGCCGATCCTGTGATCCTGTCAATCTTTTTAAACTGTTATCATTTCACATCAATTCGGTATGGTGCAGTGGTGTGCCTGATTCGTACGCTTCCCGTTGGGGCGGGGAGTCCATCAGTTCTGGGAAGCGCTGGTAAAGACTCTCTGCAAACAGGTAATCCAGATGCTCATTGGATTCAGGAGACCAACCCATGACGCGCTCCCAGATGTCGGAGTCCTCCATACAGAAATAAAGGAACAAGTCTTCGCCGCCGTATTTCCTCATCCAGTGATAAATACTGCGATATAGCTGGAGTCTGAGAGGTTTCACGTAACGCATTTTCCCATCGTTACCTTTGATAAGTTCCTGATATACAATGTTAGTTTTTGGAAATTTTGAGGTGATTTTATCCTTCATGTCCGGCGGGAATCTGAGGCTGCCCATGCTGACCCAGGCAACGCTTTCCGGGTGTACAGTCTGGAACAGCCGTTTGATCAGCTGATGATACTCCTTTTCCCAGTGCTCATAATACAGGATGGGATCGAAGTGCAAGCCGAGTTTATATCCGTGATCCTGAACTCTTCCCATCGCATCGAGCCGTTGTTCCAGCGGGGCGGATTTGAATTCCTCACCGTCTACAGCTGAAGGCGGATTCATCGACCAGGAGCATACCACATTGCCCTGATGGTCAATTTCCAACAGGGAATCGACGATATCTGATTTGGTTTTGAGCTCCAGCAATGCATTCGGTAATTCAGCAAACACAGGGATTATTTCCTCAGAAAAGTTGCTGAAATCGTCAAAGGCCAGAGAGTCTGTGAGTTCGCCAGTCCCGATCCGGAAAAACCGCTCCGGCTGGCTGCGGACCTTCTGGCGAATTTCCTCAATGATATTATCCGTATCCGCGTAGACGGTGGTCAGCGGTGTGCTCTGATAAAACTGCAGAATACAGTATGTGCAGTCGATGGGACATCCGGCGGTTTGATTAATCACCTGATAATTACAGCAGCGATAACTGCGGTCAGTGCCGGGACACTGCTTCAATACATGCCCTTTCTTTTTGGTTAGAAAAATCGTGCGCTTCCCATTGGCTGGAGATTCCCCCTGCAGCAATTCATTGTACCCATCAGCATTGTCCACAAACCGCACGTGAGCGTCCGGTAATGACTTAAGATAGTTCTTTGTGATGCGCTCTTCCCTTACCCGGTTGTCTATAATCAGGGTATCGATTTTGAACGGCTTCATTAATGGGCCTTTCTATTGTCCACAAGTACGCCAGGACACCACGACCAAACATTCAGTGTGATATAACGCATACAACAGAGCTGTATCTGCTCATATGACAATATTTCTATTGATGCTGTCTTCCTCATATTGATGTGGTCAATCTGTCATTCGTATATTTGGGTCTTGGTGGTAGTCATCTTTAGATTTTTCCAAAAATCTCTTTTAGTTGGTGCCGGTTCGATTCCTCCCCGATGGCCTCTGCGGATTCATCAACATCAGCAAGGTTTTCCCAGTGAAAGGTAAGGTGAATTCCCCGGTTTTCAAGGCGCCGGTCCCAATTGATATTGATACAGTGCGGGAAATGCAGTTGGTCCGCTTTGTCCTCAATGGTGCGGTTAGTCTCCGTCAAGACCGGATAACGTCGTTCGCGGAGCATTGCTCTGAGTTTTCCCAGAGCGATGTGTGGCTGTTCTGCTTGTGCAAGAATGCTTTCGATGGCAAGATCGGTATAGACGTCCAATACTGGTTGTTCCTCCCGCCGACTCACCTCATACAGGTTCGTAATCAATTCTTCCAGCACATTAATCCCCGGGGAAAATTCTTGCAGTATTTGTACTGCAATGGCCTGGCCATCCTCAGAGAGCGATTGGAATACCCGGGTGCGGCTGACCGGGATATTTTTCTCCACGAAGAACTCGATGAGTTGGTCAGGAAGTCGTATCAATCCGCGATATTCATCATAAACATTTTTATGCGGTTGCAGATCCAGCAACGGAATGATTTCGTTGATGATTGTGGTTTCCGGGATTTCGAGATCATCGGCAATATCGATTGCTTTCGATTGCTCGTAGATGCTGCAGTTGCTCTGAACCCGGTTATCGATGAGAGCGGACTTCAGATTTTCCAGTGGTGTGCCACCGGTGAGAATGACCGGGAGTTCTGATATACCCAGTTCTTTGGCGCATTCCAGTCGCCGGAATCCATGGACAATACGAAAGGAATTGTTACTCTGCTCAACCAGTGCAGGGGTGAGTATGCCGTGTGCCTGAATGGACCGAAGTAATGGTTTCCGGTCGTATTTCCAGAAGTGGTATTGGTAGCGGGTATCCTGACTGTTAATCTCTGATATCGGTATCGTTATCGGATCGTTCATGATTTCACTTGTCGTATACTATGTTGGTTTCGCTCTGATTGCAATGTTTAATGATGCAAGTCGAGTCGCCAGCTGTCATTGCGAGCGGAGCCCGGCGGGCTCCGCGTGGCAATCCCCTGACGCCTTACCGGTTGGGGTGGGAGATATCTCCGGGGGCAGGCATCCTTCGGCAGGAGATGACCACGGGGTCTCCACCGGAGACCCCTCGTAATGACAGCTGGCGTCTGCTATTTCAACGGAAGGTTTTTCAGCGTGACGGCGTGGATCATCCCCGCACCGCCATAGGTCTGGAGCCCGTAGTCGATCTGGTAACCACCCAGGCGGAATCCCAGGCCAAATGCGGTGCCGGCGAAAAAGTCAGCGCCGACCACCTGGGTCTGCTGCTGAACGCGATCAGTGGACACGCCGAAACGGAGGAAGAGATTATCCGTCTCGGTGATGGTGAATTCGCCGCCCAACAGGGCACGAACGGCACTGTCATTCACCTGATATTCACCGTCGAGAAAGAGTTTCAGCGGCAAGTGAGCAAGCTGCTTGGTGACTCCGGCGATGAGCTGTTTCGGGAAAGGTTCGCTCCCCAGATCAGATGATCCAAGATGGGTGCCCCACCGGGCTGCGGTGATGCCCAGGGATAGCTGCTGAGCCGGATATACCCGCTGCCAGCCGAGATTCCAGAAAAGAACCGTACTGGTATGATCAGCAAGATTCCGGTGGAAGAATTGCAAACTCAATCCCAGGGCAATGTTTTCCGCAAGCGGATAACTGTAACCGGTGGTCAGCCATCCTTCGTATGCGTTCACATCACTGCCGGTGATGTTTCCCTGTCGATCCCGTTGTTCGAATTGCCCGTAGTTCCAGTAATCGATGCCGATCCCGATGACCCCTTTCCAGAGGGGGCGAGCGCCGAGCAGTTCTGTGGCATTCACGTCCAGAAGATGCTGCTGGAATGAGATACCGCCCCGGAGTGAATTGATCTGCTGCAAACCGGCCGGATTCCAGAGCAGGCTGGATACATCGCCGGTTTCGGCAATATAGGCACCGTTTATTGCGGTGGCTCGTGCGGATACCGGCTGCCGCAGGGCGCTGTAGCCATCAGCGCCGGCAATATCGGCAGTTAGCCCAAGAAACAGGAGAATAAGTAAACTTGCTAATGAATATCGCCACGCCATTTGTCGTCCTCATCTGGTAAGTATTCGTAATCCCAGTCCAATTCGGAATCGATCCGGTCTTCTTCCGATTCCCATTGCTGCATCTTTTTCCGGTTTCGCCATTTAACAGCAAGATAGCCGAGTAACGCAAGCACCGGAAAGATAATCCAGAGCACGGTGTCGGAGCTCAAAACACTGATCCACTTATACTGTGATTGCAGTTCCTGTTTCCAGTGATATTCAAGATAAAATGAAGAGACGCCTGCAATTTCCTGCAGGGCCTGACTGAAGGATAGGTCGGATTTCTGCATGCGCCGGAACACGCGGGGGAGGGTTTCAGCCGGGAATTTTGATTGAAGAAACTGGACGACACTATACGATTGTGCATATCCCAATGAGGCTTTCTTCCGGTGAAAGTTCAACATCTGTTCCAGTTCGCCCAGTGGGATAAGATCCTCGCGGACTGCTGCCATTGCCAGGGTGTAGGAATCCTGCAGAGAATGTTGACCGGCTGCTGCCATGGCAAGTCCTTCGTTAAACCAACGGGGAAGCCGGTCGGGATCAAGATTTTGCCCGATGATCATATGGGCAACTTCGTGCATGAGTGTTTCGTCATAATCCCAGATATCTGTTTTGCCGAGACTCGGGGATTTCAGTACAATCCTGTTAGTTCGATAATTTGCTACCGCGCCGGCCCATTCCGGCAAACGTCCCGCAAACTTAAGAAATGCCTCTTTCGATTTGGCAATCACTACCTCAAACTGATACTGCTGTTCCAGATCCAACATCTCTCCGATCCGCCCTAAACTGACCCGGATTTTTTCGGCGGATGATCGTGCGAGTTCCTTTTCACCGGGGTGAAATATTATCGTGCCCCACGGATAGGAAAGCGAGTCTGTTTCTACGGCATTCAGCGGAGTTATTGCCCCTGAGAGGAACAAAAGTATTGATATGTAGGCAATGGCCTTTCTCATAGATTAAAATGCAATATAAGCAGCAATTATCAGGAAGCAAACTTCCCGCTGTACCCATAAAAGCTCAAAGACACGAAAGGATAAAACCTTGCAAAGGTCAAAGGCGAGCTGCCCGAACGTTACCTATTAGTTTTCCGCTTTTTGCTTATCATTCCTTTTTCTTTAGGGACCCTTCGGGATGTTAAATCAGTTTTCATTCTTTCTGCTGTCCTCTGTGCCCCTGTGGCAAGGTGGTTTTCTCCCACCTTTACTTTAATCACACACTTTTCCTCTTTTTCGTCTCACATCTCACTTTTGACGTCCCACTTTGTCCCTGATCAATACTCATTCATCCTTAATCCTTGTTTATAGCATATCTCCGGGATCGATGTCCACTGTAATCCGGTAATTGCCCGAAACGGGATATTCCTGCATTTCCAATACGGCATCACGGAGTAGCTGACGGAGTTGTGAACCGTTCGGATCGTGATCTTTTCCAGATTTGACGGTGATCCGCCAGTAATAGTTCCCGCGAATCCGTTCCAACGGAGCAGGCGCCGGTCCGAGCACCTCCTGCTTTCGCTTCTGCCTGAACAGGCGACTCCCGATTTTTTCCGCCAGCGATGCTACTTTATCGCGGCGGGGACCGTGGATGGTCACGTTCGCCAATCGGCTGAACGGAGGATAATTCAATTCATTGCGCTGGGAGAGAGTGCGGTTATAAAATTGCCGGAATTCGTTCTGAGTCGCGCATTTGATGCTGTAGTCGTCGGTGACGGTCGTCTGGATAATGACCTCACCGGGTTTCTCCGCCCGGCCGCTGCGTCCGCTGACCTGGGCGAGGAGCTGAAAGGTGCGTTCCTGCGCCCGGAAATCCGGAAAGAAGAGACCGGTATCGGCACTGATGACGCCAACCAGAGTGACATTCGGATAATCCAGCCCTTTGGCGATCATCTGGGTTCCGAGCAGGATATCGTGTTCATGGTGCCCGAAGGAATCCAGCAGCTTCCGATGCGAACCGACCCGGGTGGTGGAATCGGCATCCATCCGGAGGATCCGTGCCCCGGGCAGCCGCTCTTCCAGGATTTCCTCCGCCCGCTGTGTGCCCAGGCCGCTGTAACTGAGTTTGCTTCCCTGGCAGTCGGGGCAGGCGACCAGCGGTTGCATTTCCGCATCGCAGTAATGGCAGAGTAACTTATCGAATGTTTTGTGGTAGGTCATGGACACATCACATCTTGGGCATTCTGCATGCCATCCGCAATCCATACACTGTAAAATGGGGGCAAAGCCCCGCCGGTTCTGCAGGAGAATAGTCTGTTCATTCCGGTCAAGCCTGTCGTCGATAGCGTCAAGCAAAGTGGTACTAAAGTAATACGGGAATTCCTCCGTTGCTTTTCGCTCCTCCTTCATATCCACCAGTCTGATGGCCGGAGGGCGGGCGAACTGGTGGCGTTCGGGTAGTTCCAGCAGGGTGTATTTTTCCTGAATAGCGTTACAGTATGATTCGAGACTGGGGGTTGCTGAGCCCATGATAACAACGGCATCGTTGTTTTTCGCACGCACCAGAGCCGTATCTCTGGCATGATATCGGGGCTCAGGATCGGATTGCTTGTACGAATTCTCCTGCTCCTCGTCGATGATTACCAATCCCAGGTTCTTTACCGGAGCAAAAATGGCGCTGCGGGCACCGATGACTACATCGTACTCCCCCGCAGCGATTTTTCGCCAGGTGTACGCACGTTCACCACCGCTCAGATTGCTGTGCCAGAGGGTGACCCGCTGCCCGAAATGACCGCGGAAACGTCTGGCCATTTGCGGAGTCAGGGCGATTTCCGGCACAAGCATAATCACCTGTTCCCCTCTCTCAAGTATCTCTTCAGCCGCACGGATATAGATTTCAGTTTTGCCGCTGCCTGTTACGCCATAAAGGAGAAACGGATGGAATCCGCCGATATCAATGGCATTAAGAATCCGGTCTATGGCCTGTTGCTGATAGTCGGTATATTCCACTTCTTTCTTCACAGGTTCACCATATACCTGCAGTGGATCCTGGACCAGGGGATTTTCGCGTACTTCAACCAGCGATTTCTCTTCCAGAGATCGGAGGGTGGAATACGAGGTATCCGCCTGTCTGACTGCCTGTGCTGCGGGAATCCAGTCTGTGTGGTCGGACAATTCATCCAGGAGTCGTTTCTGCGCGGTTGCACGCGGGTCAAGTTCTTTTGTGACCTGTGTGAAGGAATTGCGTACTGTCTCCGGCAGCCGGACTGTCTGAACCGTCCGTCCGGCCGGCGGCGTATATTCCACCCGGCGCTCAAGGAATCCTTGCTTCAGCAACTCCTGTAACTCCTCCTCCATAATCTCCGTATGTTCCAGAAACACCGACTCCCGGATTGGCTCTCCCTGAGGAAACTCCAGGAGCGCATCCGGAGCGGTGTTCTGCCGTACCTGATCATCGGAGATTGTTCGTATATAATGGATACTTTTCCGAACCTGTACTTCTGAGGGTAGCGCAGTATGTAAGACCTTACCAAGCGGGGTAAGGTAATAGCTGCTGATCCACCGGAGCAGCCGGACCAGTTCATCGGAGAAGAGCGGTTCATCATCGATAATCTGAGTAACCGGTTTCAGTTTTTGCCTGATTTCCTCATTTACGGAGGGATCCACTTCAACAATGTAACCCTGCGCCTTCCGGTTTCTCAGTGAGGCGATTACCCGGGCTCCCACCGTAACCAGGTGATCCCACTCGTCCGGGACCACATAACTGAAATGCTGGTGAGCAGAGATAGGGAACGCAACATTGACAATTCGCTGATTACTCATATCAGTGTCAAAGTATTCTTAGGCGGGTTGGAATACAAGCGGTACAATTGGTAATCACCACCAAGGTACGAAGAAAAGATGGACAAATTTACAGAAGGAAAGGTCGACAGGATCACAAGATTGACAAGATCAACAGGATACATACAGTTGTTTCTGTGCTTTGTGTCCTGGTGGTTTAGTGGTTATTCGTCGTTTGAGAACAGCCAGATGGAATGGAACCGGTTCTCCGTTCCATTCAGAAGGCGTCGAATGTTGGAGCGATGGGTAAACAGAATAAGGAGGACTACCGGAATTGAGAAATAAAACAGAATCGGATCGATCATCCGCCAGCCAGTGCTGTTCATTATCCACAGAACAAAGGGCAACGCAATAGCACCGGTGATAGAACCGGCGGACACGTATCCGGTCATGAGCAACATAATTCCAAACAGTCCAATGCAGATTACAATGGCCACGGGATAAAGTGCCAGGAGCATTCCTGCGGCAGTCCCGACTCCTTTCCCACCTTTAAAATTGGCGAATATGGTCCATATATGACCCAGAACCGCAGCGCTGCCTGCCAGTAATTGTATTGCCTCGTACTGGAGTTCCAGGGGTACCGGGATGCGTGAGATGAATAATGTAGCGATCACTCCTTTGCCGATATCGAAGAGCATAACGGAGAGGCCGGCCTGCCAGCCAAATACCCGCCAGGCGTTGGTTCCGCCGGCGTTCCCTGAGCCATGTTCCCGAATATCTTTCCCGTAAAATACCTTCCCGACAACGATGCTGGTGGGGAAAGAACCGATAACATATGAGAACAGAAGGATTAAGGCTAGCTGGATCATTTTATCTATTCCTTTTGAATGAAAACTTATTTACCACGAAGACACAAAGACTCAAAGAACAAATGCAGCTAAAGTATTACTCGTTTGATACCTTGCTTGATTACGGGAACGTTAAAATTAACGAGAAATCCCAATCGCTTCTTCGTTAACTTTAAGTAACTAAGCAACTGCGCTTGATGTACAGGAGCAAGTTCCTCCACTGCTTTTATCTCACAGATAACGGTGTCTTCAATAATCACATCCAATCTCAAGGCCGCATCAAGTTTTATGTTATCATAAATAACTGGAAGACTCACCTGCCTTTGGAATTGAATATTATTTTTCTCCGGTTCATGACACAAGCAAACCTCATATATGCTTTCTAGTAATCCAGGACCGAGAGTTTTATGAACCTGGTAGATGCAGTTCACAATTTTACTAGCTAATACTTCCTCAGCCGTTGTCAGTGGAATAAAGCTCAATTTTGTGTCTTCGTGTCTTGGTGGTAAACTAGTTGTGGCTGTCTATTTTAGGAGCAATGAATGCAACTGCCACGGCACCGAAGCCCGCATGGGCAGCCAATACGGGAGTAGCATCCTGGATAAAGATATCTCGCTCTGAATGGAATTTTTGCCTGATGCGCTCGGCGAACCATCGGGCATCCTCCTCCGCATCCACGTGGGTGACCGCAAAGTCGGTCGGGAGTTCAGGGTCCAGATGATCCTGTAAAATGGAAAAGATCTTCTTTTTGCCATTCTCAACGCCGAACACCGTGCCCGCTTTTACTGCCGCACCTTTCTCATCCAGAGTGATAATCGGTTTCAGATTCAGAAGATTGGCAATAAATCCTCTGGGACGACTGACACGTCCACCCCGCACCAGGGAGTCCAGCGTGGGAACGGTGACATACAGGTGTGTTCTGGGAATGAGTTCGTCTGCCAGGGACTTCGCAGTCTCCAGGTCGGCGCCATTCTGAATGGCCTCTGCAACACGACGCACGATCAACCCGGTGGCCACAGAGACCGTCCGGGAATCGATCAAATGAATCCCGGTATCGGTGTCGATATGATTGGCTGCGGTATTTGCCGACTGGTACGTGCCGCTTAATGCGGCAGGAAGGGTAAAGGTTAATATGGATTTGTAATGGGGAGCCAGGAATTCAAACTGATTGCGAAAATCTGCCGGTGTTGGCTGTGAGGTGGTTGGATGAATATCGGGATTTTCGCGGAGGAGTTGATAAAATTCCTCCGGGGTCAGTGAGAGCTTATCGATGTAGGTTTTTTCTCCAAACAGTACCTTAAGTGGTACCATGTGGATACCGTATTTCTCCGCGATATCCTCGGGCAAATCGCAGGCCGTATCTGTGACCAGGGCAATGTCGCCGTGCTGGGTATGGGCATCCCGGAACTGGCCACGCATGTCATCGGCTTTTTCATTGATGACCGATCCGAACGATTCCGCAATGCGGAAGACTTTGCGGGGTTCATTGGTATGTACATGCACCTTGGTTTTGGTTGCCGATCCTGCGACAATGAGAGAATCACCCATATCCGAAAGAGAGTCACGCAGGTCGTGGTGATCGATTTCCGCGCCCTCAATAATACATTCAGTGCAGTACCGGAAACTGATTTCACTCATCTCAGCGGTAATAGACGGTGCATGGGCCTCGAATTCAGGTGAAATCCGTTCGATGTCCCTGATTCGTCCTTTTTTTATAAACCGTGCCATGCCTTTCAGCATATCGACAAAGCCCTGAGCACCGGCATCAACAACCCCGGCTTGTTTGAGCACAGACAGACTCTCCGGTGTTTTTTCCAGAGATTCCTCTGCCGCCTGGATTGAGTCCTGGAGTAATTCAGCGAAGTCTTCCGTACTGTCGGCTTTTTCCCGGACCCAGCGGCCCCAGTCGCGGATTACGGTCAGAATAGTGCCTTCTCTGGGATTTGAAATGGCCTGATAGGCGTAGTCCGCTGCATTATCTACAGCAGCACCAAACGCTTCAGTGGATATAGTAAGTTTGTTCCGCATTTCTTCCGCCAGACCATGGAAAAACTGGGCAAGTATTACTCCACTGTTTCCTCGTGCACCCATGAGGGCTGAGTCAGCCGCTACCCTGATCATTCCATGGACGGAGTGGTCCATGCAGGTTGTCAGGTTGTTCATCATCGACTGGAGGGTTGCGGCCATATTGGTACCGGTATCACTGTCCGCAACCGGAAATACGTTAATCTTGTTGAGGTAATTACGATTTTGGATAACGTTATAGGAGCCCGCTAAAAGCGCCCGTTTCAGCCGGAGACCGTTCAGATATCTGATCTTCATCCGTAGCATTTCCCGTTTCATACAGCGAAGATAGTCTACGGAGGAGGGTAATGAAAATCAAGGGTGATGAATGTTTCTCAGGGTACCCAATACAAAATTGACAGGATCACGGATTTGACCGAATCAACAGGATAAAAAACAAAAAATCTATATTTTTATCCCCCACATCCGGAGTAAAGAAATCTCTTTAGCATTACAGACAGGAAAATTCTCAATGCAAGGTGCTCGAAGAAAATTTATGATTTATATTTAGATCCACAGTAAAGGCATATTTCTATAGTAACCCATAATAGAAACCTGTTAAAATGTAATATCGTAGAGACGTAGCATGTCGAAGCGTAGCGGAGATCCCGATCTATCGGGGCTACGTCTCTACGTGCCATAAACACTAAATTTGAAAACTTTAACTTATTGGCTGTTTGGTTTTTTCTGTTGTTCTGTTGATCCGGTCAGTCCTGTGATCCCGTCAGCGCTGTTTCTTTATATTTTTCCAGGTAGTGTCGAATAGTGTTCGCATAATATTCCAGCAGTTCCTGTTTCTCCGGGATGATTTCCAGCTGGTTGCGCGTCACCCGGATGATTTTGCGGCGACGGAGCAGTTCAGCGGCGATCTGCAGGGTTTTCTGTACTTCGTCGCCTTTGAGGAGATCGCGCTCGAACTCTACCATTTCCTGATTCCTGAACCATTTTTCCGATTCCAGGCGCCTGCGGTTTTGGATGTGTGATTCATATTCACTGCCAAGTAACAGGTTCGCACCGTTTTCTTCCAGCTGTTCAAGTAGTTCCCGCATTTGATCGAGACAAACCTCTTTCCGGATCTCGGTGGCGGGTGATTCAAGTAAGGTTAACGCCAGGAGACTGACCGGCGTCACCGGCACCACCTCACTGATTTTCGACAGCAGGCGGGTACCGGTGGCTTTGAGCCGGTCACGCCGATCCTGTCGCCCATCGTCTGTGGGGAGGTCCTCAATCTGAAGCAGGGATTCCAGGGGGATCGGGTCACCGAATTGAACGCTGATATATCCGTGTTCCCGAATGCGGCCACTGAGTATGCGATAGGTGTTGACTACCAAGAGGTATGGTAGCCGGAGCAGAATTGAGAAAAAGGAGACCACATAATCGGTGAAGGTCATGGACCGCTTGCCGTGTTTCCATTCACTGACCAGTGTTTTGTCCTCCAAAATCCAGTCGTAGTTGATCCCCACCGGCACGAACGTGATGTTTCGCTGCTCCTCGTTTTCCGCTGCCATGGTCAGGATGTAATCAAGCAATCCTGTTTTTGGCGGGAGAAATTTCCCATCTCTGGAGAGACGCCCTTCCAGAAATATACCCTGGGTGACATTGTTCCGGCTGATCAGCTGCACGTACTTTTTCAGGATAGTGTGATACAGTGGATTTCTGAAATTCCGCCGCACGAAATAAGCGCCAAAGGACTTGAAAATGATATCCAGTGGAAACACCCGGGCCCATTCGCCCACGGCATAACTCACGGAGATGTTCTCCATAAGCATGTAGGCCACCACAATATAGTCCAGGTTGCTGCGGTGATTCATGACATAAATGACCAGCGAATCCTCCGGTATTTCCTGGACTTTATCCTTGCCGGCTTCATCGATTACCACTTCGTAGAGGGATTTCAGCAGGAGCCGTGCGATGGTATACCCGAATTTGTAATAGGAAAGGAGATTAAAAGTGGGAACGATTTCATCGATATAGCTTTCCGCCTCATCCCGGACTTCTTCATAGGGGACTTCCCGTTTATGGGACTCTTCCAGGATCTTGCGGGCCACTTCCTGGTCGTGCAGGAGCTGATCCCTGATGATCAGCTTATTAGTGAGTTTATACTGATCAAACCGGACTTCATTCCTGCGGAGAAATGCGGTAACGGAACGCATGAAACGCTTTTTGAAAAATGAAACCACTGCCCAGCGGATCAGTTCATAGACAATGATGATAAACGCGACGAACAGAATCAGCTGTAAAACCGAAAAAGTCAGTGAGATAACTTTTCCCATTCGGGTCCCGGGTAGTTATACGGTTCTGTGTCAGCAACGGATCACTCTGCACCTGAAATAGTAGACAAATTCCAAGGAAAATACAATAATCGGGAGTGGAGAGATTTCCTTATTGACTTCCCTGATAATTCCCTCTATAGTAGGCGCTCGATGAACACAGATACATCCGGATCTCTGAAAAAGTATTTAAGATTTGCAGTTCTGGAAGGTGTCTTCGGAACCCCCATATCAATGCTATCCACAGGAGCATTGCTTACCGGATATGCTCTGTATTTAGGTGCAACGGCAATGCAAATCAGCGTGATCATCGCCCTGCCGTTTCTGACACAAATAGTGCAGTTATTTACCCCGAGGCTTATTGACAAGGTTGGGAGTCGGCAGCGTGTCTCGGCATATGGAATGCTCTTCCACCGTATATTCTGGCTTCCGGGTGCCTTCCTGCCACTCATGTTGATTGCAGGACTGGACCCCATACCTATGCTGATCGTCCTGCTGGTGTGTTCACTGGCATTATTTAACATCGGACAGAATAGCTGGCTCGTCTGGATGGCTGATCTCATACCTTCAAATGAACGGGGGATCTTTTTCGGCAGGCGGAACATGTACATCGGTGTAACCAGTGTCGGATTCTTACTAATAGCCGGGATAATTCTGGACCAGATGAAGAGTGCGAGGCTTGAGGGGATGGGGTATTCTCTTCTTATCATCATTGCTGTCGGAGTGGGGTATTTTTCATACCGTTACACACTCCGGCTGGATGATCTGACCCCCTCCGACGGAGAGCGGATTCAGCTTCGCGCATTACTCAGATATGTCAAAAGATCACCGCGTTTCAAATCAGTACTGGGATTTGTTGCATTCTGGACTTTGTCAACCGGGATAGCCGCGCCGTTTTATTTTGTACATTTATACGAGAATTTGCATTGGAATTATAGCAATGTGACGCTCTATGCGGCTATTTCGGGTGGGCTTCAATTACTATTGCAACCCCTGTGGGGATGGTTGCTTGATCGAACCGGTCACAAGCCAGTGCTGCAAATATCGATCAGCGGGATTACGGTGATGCCATTGATCTGGGTGTTGATGGCGGAACCCTGGTCATACTGGCTCTGGTTCGAAGCCGTTCTTTCGGGTTTTCTCTGGGCCGGAATCAATATTACCATGTTTAACATTGCATTGTATGCGCTGCCGGGTGAGAAAAAAGCACCCGCCATGGCCGCATTCTCCACGATTATCGGGTTGGTGAATGTGATCGTAATGATTCTGGGAGGGGTGATTGTCTCCTCTGTGGGTCAGATCCGGTTTGGTTTCGGAGTGTGGCAGTTCTCGCCATACCATGTGGTATTTTTGCTCTCGTTTTTCGGTCGAATTTTCAGTGCCAGGTTGTCACTTGCGGTTCAGGAACCCGAGGCTCAGCGTTTGGGGATTGTAGCCTATCAGATGATGTCCGGTTTAATAAAAAGGGTGAATCTCGGACGGGGGTTCTGGGTGTTCCGGCGAAACGGCAGAATTGAGGGATAATTACTTTGCGAAGTTGCCCCCGGAGCCGTGATATCCCGCACGTTTAGGACATAGTTTTGAGGATCATGTGTCATGCACTAGGGATGGTCGGTCAACAGTCTTCAGTCATCAGGGTCCCATCCCTGCCCCAGCGGATGGGATCTTAAACACAGTTTTGCTCTCGCCGGACCGAAATTATTTGTTTGGAGTCGGCTGTAAGTGGATCATTGTATTGTTGAATCCCGCCAATTTGTCAACGATGGTTTTCAAACAGTGGTCCCTCTCCTTGCCAAGGAGAGGGACCGAGGGAGAGGTCAGTGGGGGAAGGGTGTTCTGAGTCTTACTTAAAATTCTGCTGTTTTTCATTGTGGTGTGAATGTGGTTTTTGGAATAAATTGGTCGGAGGTATCTGTCCGGCTTACTTTCAATGAAGATATAACACGGTCCGCTCCTGCCGGAGCTCAAAGGTATATGCTCGCATTCTATGACACACGGATTGCCCTGCCGAGGCATGGGTTGGAGCGATCCAATCGCATAGGATCCTCACAATTTGCAGCCATCCTCCTCC
>Ga0207797_1001884_pt1 | contig 14942 bp, 12 predicted proteins | sample PRCRCaboRojoPR_6_FD_187275 | JGI IMG/M metagenome (GOLD analysis project Ga0207797, IMG submission 187275) | Marine sediment microbial community from Cabo Rojo, Puerto Rico - PR CR 10% Liquid 1 (SPAdes) | ecosystem: Environmental > Aquatic > Marine > Coastal > Sediment | place: Cabo Rojo, Puerto... | reverse complement strand
CTGACAAAACTACTTGCCACTGAATTCACAAGAACCACCTATGAGCCGAACGTCGATCCCCGTCGATTCCTCCACGAAGGATCTGCTCGACGAGTTGAAACGCGATGACGAGACGTGGGACGAGTTCTTGACGCGTATCGCCCCACCTACTGCCCCGGAAACAACAACATCCTGCCGACGATGTACACGAAGTAGACTCCGATGAGCCAGACGCCCACCCGTCGCCGAAGCACCCCATCCCGATACCGGACGTAGACGAGCAACCCAACCGCTGCGACGATTTTGAACGGCAGGTCCCAGACGACGACGGCGGTGGGAACGTGGTAGGTGGAGATAGTGCCGCCGAGGCCGAAGCCGAGGAGGGGGTTGACGATGTTGCTCCCGACGAGCGTCCCCACGGCGACGACGGGCGTCTTCCGGCGGATGCCGTCGAGGACGGTGCTGAGTTCGGGGAAGGAGGCGGCGATGCCGAGGGTGAGGACGCCGACCATCGATCCGCCGAGCACCACGCCGGCGACGACGTCCTGCACGACGGTCAGGAGGATGGACGCGCTCGCGAGGACGAGTGCGAGCATGACGACGGCCGTGCCGGTGTCTCTGGAGACGTTCGTGCTCGGGGTGCCCTGAACGGGCGTCGGTTGCCGGCGGACGTAGCTGTAGCCGAGGTAGACGGCGAAGGCGACGAGGAGGACGAGGCCGTCGAGCCGCGATATCGTGCCGTCCCACGCGGTGACGAGCGTCAGCACCAGACCGAGCGTCATGGGGACGAACACGTCGGTCAGCGTCCGCGTCGACAGGTCGATGCGGCCGAACCCGAGGAGGAGGATGCCGAACAGGAGGAGTTGCTGGGTCGTCGAGGAGCCCATGTTGCCGCCGAGGACGACGGCGGAAGTGACGCGGTAGTCGAGGGCGCCGGAGAGGATGCCGACGGAGGCGGTGACGTGGGCGCCGAGTTCGGGCAGGCTCGTCCCGACGGCGACGAGCGTCACGCCGATCAGCGCCTCGGGCACGTCGTAGCGGTACGCGAGCGAGAGCAGGGCGTCGATGGCACGGCTCGCGCCGGTCACGAGGGTGTAGAGGGCGACGGCGCCGAGCGCGAGCTGTGAGACCAGAAGCGGGTCGAGTGCGGGGACGGCCATCGGTCACTGCGAGAGCGCCGTCGCGCCCCAGTCGACGCGGTGTGCCGGGTCGAGGCGTTCCCGCGTCCACGCGGCACAGCGCTCACAGTTCCAGATGCGACTGACCTCGCCGTCGAGGACGGTCACGCCGATGGAGGCCCAGACGTGTTCCGAACAGTCCGAGGGGTGTCGGGGCATGACTGCGTAGACGATTACCTGTCATCGATATAAGAGTACGGTCGCGGACGGCGGGGACGGGAGGCGTCAGTCCCGCCGCTCGAAGCGGTGCAACACGATTTCGGAGGTGTCGTCCCACTCGAAGTGGTCGTGGGCACGTTCCAGAATCTGCTTGTAGTGCTCCAGGTCGCGGGCGCCCTCGGCCTGCGCGTCCGCGTCGGTCATGTCACCGAGGGTGCGGTCGGCCACCTCGACGACTTCGAAGGTGGCGTCCTCGATGCTGAAGGTGTCGCCCTCGTCGGCGTACTGCTGTCCGCGGTGGATCTGGGTCACGTCGCCGTCGAGTGCCTGCTGACGCATCCGGTCGTTCGGCAGGAGCGTGCCGGGGTCGAGTTCGGCCATATCGGAAGGTAGGGCTGGACGGTCAAAAGCGGTCGGGAGAGCCGTCCTCGGAACCAGTGGACGCGCCCGTCCGACCGCCGTCGTGAGAACCGGACGCCTGTATGGACAAACTAGCAAAGATATACCGAAAGTAGACGATTATAGGAACTAATACCGCGAACTACTTGCGTTATATCCGGTAAATATTTAACTTCTTGCCTGTATGAACACGTATGGTAGAACACGAGAACGGAACGACGGTCGCTTCGCACACCGAGTACGTTCGCACCCGGGTCCAGTGTGTCGGGTGTGGGATGAGCGTCCCGGCGCGTACGGGCGAGGGGCGCGACCTGTGTGGTGGCTGCCGGAGCGCCCGCTGACGATGGACGCGACGCGACGGCAGACGCCGGAGGTCGAACTGGAGTGCCTCTACGACGATCCGTCGAGTCCGTCCGAGTTGACTATCTTCTCGCCGGAGACGCCGGCGATGGCGACGGAGTGGCTGACGGTCGACCGGTCGTCGGCGATCCGGCTCGACCGAATGCGGTAGCTCTCCGGGAGTCGCCCGAGCCCGGTCCGGGGACCCGTCTCACTCGTCGTCGGGGAAGACGAAGCCGTCCTCGTCGTCGGACGACCAGACGCCCGACACGTCGGTCGGATCGACCGGCACCTCTTTGCGGTTCCCCATCGCCCCCACCGTCCGCGTCGGGAAGTCGTCGTCGGGGGCCGAAACCGTGATCTCCGAGTGTGCGAACAGGTACTCGGGCGTGATGCAGACGTCGCCCGAAATCTCGCCGCGGATCACGCCGCCGGCGTCGGTGAACGCGAGCGCCCGTCGGTACTCGCGTTTACACGCCGGACAGGTTCCGCCGTTCGGCTGTCCCTCGGCCTCGCCAGCCATGACGCGGTCGTCTGAGTCGACCATACCTCACCCACCGGCGTCGGGAACTATATCGTTTATCAGTCGCTGGCGACCGGCGTCGGAACGAAAAATCCGCGTCGAACGACCGCTTTCGGCGGTCAGTCGTCGTTAGCCGTCGCGCCGGGCGGCGACCAACGCGGCCGCGAGGAGTGCGACGACGGCGACGACGGCACCGAAGCCGGGCCCGCCGCCCGCAGTGGGCGTCGGCGTGGCCGTCGCCGTCGCAGTCGGCGTCGGTTCCGGCGTCGGCTCCGGCGTCGGTTCCGGCGTCGGGGTCTCCGTCGGCGTCGGCGTCGCCATCGGCGTGTCGGTCGGCGTCGGCTCCGGCGTCGGCGTCCGGATCGTCTGGACGATTTCGACCTCGACCGTGTCGGAGTTGTACGAGTCGTCGACTTCGAGCGTGTACGTCCCCGTCTCGACGTCGTCGAGTTCGAGCGAGAGGACGTAGGTCCCGTCGTAGCTCCACTCGTCGGTCGTCGTCAGCGCGACCGAGTTGCCCTCGGGGTCCAGGAGCTCCGCCGTGATCGAGTTGTCGTCCGGGCGGAGGTTGGTCGACCCCTCGACGACCAGCGTGTCGTCGACGGCGACCGGGTTGACGCCCGAGGCTTCCATCCCCTCGGGATAGACGGCCTGGATCGTCGACCGGGAGTCGGTGAGACGGAAGCGCGTCGTGACCATCCGGTCGTCGCTCGCGACGGCGTCGGTCGTCTCGTCCAGGAGGCGCGCACGGACCTGATCGCCGGTCAGGGAGTCCTCGTCCAGCAGGGTAGCGAAGGACTGGAGGCGGTCGTACGGGTCGTTCCCGGAGACGCCGCCGACGTCGCTCAGGCCGCTACCGAACTCGTTGTCGCGGCCGACGGTGAGCACGTGCGCGCTGACCTGCCCCTCGGCGAGGTCGGCGCCGACGTTCAGTTCGTCCTCCTCGAACGTGTTGTCGTCGTCGACGGTGAGGTCCGTGTAGTGGACGTTACCGCGTTCGTCGACGAACAGGAACGCGACGGTCTGAGAGCCGAACGACGTCCCCGTCACGTTCACCACGCGGTCGTCGACGGAGACCTGCCCGCCGACCGTCCGGACGGTGGCGTCGAGTTCCGTGTCCGTGACGCGGAGCGACTGCTGAGCGCTCGTCCCCGTGGTGAACTCGGAGACGCCGAGGCTCTCGTTGATGCTCCCCGTCCCGCCGGCGTCGGCCGCGTCGATGACGCCGAGGCGGTACGTTCCGGGCTGGGAGATGAGGTCGTTGCCGTCCTCGTTCCCGAGCGAGAGGACGACGTCCTCCTTCTCGAACGTGTTGTCCGCGTCGACGTTGAGCGTGGCCTGCGTGCCGCCGCTCGCCGAGCCGTCGAGGTCGAGGAGTTGGTAGTCGTTCTGCCGGCGCACGTAGAAGGCGACGTCGTCGATGCCTTCCGAGGCCGTCCCGTTCAGATCGACCTCGCTCCCGACGACGTACGTGGTGCCGGGGCTGGTGATCTCGACGTCACCCTGCTCGATTGTGAGCGAAGGATCGTCCTCGACGTCGAGACTGGTGATGTTGCCGACGACGTCGCTTTCGGACGTGGGCTCGCTACCCGACGCCGCATAGAGGTCGACGTCGGCGCTACTGTCGTCGAGGTTGGTCGTGTCGATCTGTCCGGCGCCGACCCCGGTGTCGTCGTCGATTTCGACGACCGCGTACGCGACGTTCTCGCTCGCGTTGTACCCCGTGAAGGTCGTATCGCCGACGTTGCGGAAGATGCGTTCCTTCTGGTCGTTCGAGATTCCGTCGCGGAAGTCCTCGCCCGCGACCGTGACGACGTGGAACTGGCCGGCGTTCGAGCCGCGAATCCGGTAGGTCACGTCCTGCCCGCGCGTGACCGTGTCGTTTTCGAGGTCGAGGGTCACGTCGTCGTCACCGGTGACGGTGACGTTCGCGGTCTGGCTGGCCGACCCGAAGTCGAGGTCGTCGGTGCCGGCGAGCGTGAACGTGAACGTCCCCGTATCGAGGTCGGTGAGGTCCACGTCCCACGTGACTTCGTTGTTGGAGACCTGGCTGGCGTTCCGAGTGGCCGGGGTGGGCCCGGGGTTGCTATCCGTGAGCGCGGAGCCGGTGACGTCGAGACCGTTCTCGTTCTCGACGGTGAGTTCGAGGTTCTCCGCGGCCTCGTAGTTCCAAGCGCCGACGACGGTGAGTTCACCGGCGCCGGTACCGGCGTCGCCCTGCGGCACGGTGCCGCCGGCGATGTCCGCGCCCTGCGCGTTCTCCACGTCGAGCGTGGTGACGCGCGGGGTCTGGACGATCACGCCGGGCGACCCGGACGTACCGTCGGTCGTGTAGCGACCGGTCTGCTGTTCCTGCGGGACGTTCGGGACTTCGAGGGGGACGCCCTCGGCGTCGCCGGCCGTCTTCACGACGCCGCCCGAGAGCGAGCCACCGAGGGTGATGTCGGACTCGCCCTGGAAGACGGTCGCGCCGTCGAAGACGTACCCCTCGCCGTCGGTGGTGTCGAAGTCACCGGAGCCGTCGGCGTTCCGGGCGCGCTCCGGAAGGGCGGTCGAGACGGTGGTCGTGTCGCTGTTCCCGTTGCCCGCGTCGTCGGTGGCGGTGAGGGTGACGGTCAGCGTCCCCTCGGACGCCTGCCCGCCGGGGAAGTTCGTGAGGTCGACGGTGACCGTCTGGCCGGTCCCCGTCGAGAGGTCGCCGCCGAGGTCCGCGGTGAGCGTGTCGCCGTCGGCGTCCTGCACCGTGAGGTTCGTAGCGGCCGCGCCCGTGGCGACGCCCGAGCCACCGTCCTGCAGGTCGTAGTCGACGGTCAGCGTGCCCGTCGCCGAGGCGGGGTCGGGGCTCGCGTCGTTGATCACGGCCGTCGGAGCGGTCGTGTCGACGAGGTCGAACGTCACCGTCCCCGTGTTACCGTTGGCCGTGAGGTCGTAGGCGACGGCGTCGCCGCTCGTGACCGACCCCACGCCGGTCGTGTCGAGGGTCAGCGTCACGGTCAGCGTGACGTCGTGTGCCGTCCCGTTCTGGTTCACGTCGGTGAGGTCGATCAGAATCTCGCCGGTGCTGTCCGTGTCGTCGGTGACGCCCCCGACGCTCACGTCGCTGGCGTTGGTGCCACCGAGTGAGACGTCACCGGGGCCGCCGATACTGACGTTGGCGCCGTTGCTCTGCACGCCGGAGACGTCCAGCGTGTACGTCTGTGACGCGTCGGCGCCGTCGATAGTCGTAGAGAACTGTGCCGTCTGCGTGGTCGAGGCCTGACCGAGTTCGACGTCGGTGGCGCTCGACCCCGAAACGTTCGTCGCGGCCGCGCTTGCACTCCCTGCCAGCGCAACCGTGCCGGCGACCGTTGCCGACACGACGAGGGCTGCAAGGACCACTGCGCGGGCTGTATTGCTGAACATTGTGGAGGGACTGTTCGCGCCGGGACAAGTGCCTCCGGACCCATGAGTCCTGTGTTCGGTGAAACGGTCGTGAGACCCTTCGGCCCTAGAATGTGGATAAGTTCCTAGTACAGTGCCACACTCTCGAATCAAATATGGAATAATCAATGGCAAAACGATATATAGGTGGACATATCGAACATTAATCGACGTGATCGAACACACTCAATTGGAGAACGTGGAGAATAGTGTAAAACTGATCGAATTTGATGTGGCCGTCGACGGCACGGCTCGCGACGACAACTGACGACCAATGTTCGACAAATCGGACCTCGAAGGCCCGCGGATCGACCGGCGTACGGCGACGAAACTGCTCGCGGCTGGCGGCCTCAGCGGCCTCGCCGGCTGTAGTGGCGGCGGCGACTCGGGGGGGAGCGGCACCGAGAGCACCAGCGACTCGGAGAGTTCGAGTGGCTCCAGCGGCGGGTCGATCAGCGCTGGCTGGAACATCGACGAAATCGAGTACCTCGACCCCCACTACATCGACAAGGGACAGGAGATCTACCTCTCCTCGAACATCTACAGCGGCCTCGTGAAGATCGGATCGGACGGCGCCATCGTCGGCGACCTCGCCACCGACTGGACGCTCCCCGACAGTTCGACGTACGTGTTCGACCTGACGGAGGGGGCGACGTTCCACAACGGCGACCCGCTCGACGCCGAGGCGGTGAAGGCGTCGTTCGAGCGCCTGATGAGCCTCGACGACTCGCCACACCTCGGCAAGGTGTCCTCTATCGAGAGCATCACCGCCGAAGACCCCACGACGCTCCGGATCAGCCTCGAAACGACCGTCGGGCCGTTCATCTCCTTCCTGACGCGGGGGCCGGGGCGGGCCGGCACCATCGTCCACGCCGAAGAGGCGGAGGCGAACCCCGACGAGTACAATCGGATGCCCGTCGGAAGCGGCGCGTTCGAACTCGTCGACCGGGAACCCGGCGAGTACCTCCAGCTAGAAGCGCACGACGGCTACTTCGGCACCGACGAGGAGGGCAACTCCCTGCCCTACCTCGACTCGGTGCGGATCGACCTCATCCCGGAGCCGTCGACGATGTGGACGGCGATGCGGGGCGGCGAGATCCAGTACTCCAACAGCATCCCGCCACAGAACGCCGGGCAGGCCGAGTCGATGAGTTCGCTCGACGTGGTCGGCACGAACCCCGGCGCGTGGTTCTGCGTCGCGCCGCTGTGTAACGACCCCGCCGACGTGGAGTGGCAACAGTACGCCAGCGGCGCCGGCGACGCGACCAGCAAGTGGGAGGGGGAGGACCTCCCGACGACCGACGTGCGGGTGCGACAGGCTATCGCCATGGCTATCGACCGCGAGGCGCTCATCGAACGCGCCTTCTTCGGCTACGCCGAACCCGCCCACTCGGTCTTCAACCCCGCCATCGCGTGGCTCTACGACGAGGAGCCCGATCCGGGCCAGTACTACGACCCCGAGACGGCGACCCAACTCCTCGACGAGGCGGGCTACACCGGCGAGCCGCGGATGTCGCTGTCCCTGCTCGGCACGCCGAGCGACGAGCGCCGGATGACCGTCGTCCAGGAGATGCTCTCGCAGGTCGGCATCGAGGTGGAACTCAACGTCCAACAGGAGTCGGCCTACTGGGACAACCTCTACCGCTACGAGAACGAACTGGTGATGTACGACGGCTACGTCGACATCGACCCCTGGATGTCGCTGTGGAAACAGCTCAAGACGCCGGTCGAGTCCGGGTCCGCGGGCGCCTGGCAGGCGAACCTCTACCGGAACCCCGAGTTCAACTCGCTTCTGGAGGAGGATTACCAGACCTCCGACGTGGAGACGCGGACCGACCTCCTGCGGCAGGCGGAGGAACTCTTCCTCCAGGACGCCGCGTGGGCGATGACCACGTTCCCGCTGATCCCGAAGGCGAGCGCCTCGAACCTCACCGGCGTCGGCAACCAGGCCGGCCTGAGCAACTTCCACACGGCGCAACTCGAGTGAGCATGGGGCTTCAACGGTACGTCGCGAAGCGGACGCTCCAGGCCGTCCTGGTCATCTACGTGGTGGCGACGGCGGTGTTCGTCGCCATCCGCTCCATCCCCGGTGATCCCGCACGGCTGATCCTCGGCGGCGACGCCGACGCCGACGCCATCGCGGCCGTCCGCGCCGAACTCGGCCTCGACGAACCGATATACGTCCAGTACGCCCGCTGGATGAGCGACCTGGCTCGCGGCGACTTCGGGTCCTCCATCTACACGGGCGAACCGGTACTCGCCCGCATCGCCGGCGCCGCCGAACCGACGCTGAGCATCGGCCTCGTCGGCATCAGCATCGCCATCCTGATCGCCATCCCCGCGGGCATCGTGAGCGCCACCCGCCGCGACCGGTGGGAGGACTACGTCGCCACCGGCGTCGCCTTCCTCGGCATCAGCATGCCCTCCTTCTGGATCGGTATCGTCCTCCTGCTCACCGTCGGGACGGCGATTCCGGCCATCCCGTCGTACGGCTACGCCTCGATCAGCGAGGGCGTGATCCCGTGGCTCTCCCACGTCCTCCTGCCCGCGGCGGCGGTCGGCCTCCCGTACGCCGGCATCATCACCCGGATGACCCGGTCGTCGATGCTGGAGGTCCTCGGCGAGGACTACATGCAGACCGCCCGCGCGAAGGGACTGCCGCCGCGCTTGATCCTGTTCAAACACGGCCTGCAGAACGCACTGATGCCCGTCGTGACCGTCGCCGGCATCCTGTTTGCGCTCCTGTTGGGCGGCATCGTCGCCGTCGAGATGGTGTTCGGTATCCAGGGCTTCGGCCGCCTGCTCATCCGCTCCATCGAGCGTCAGGACTTCCCCATCGTCCAGGGGTCGGTGATCGTCATCTCGATCATCTTCGTGTTCATGAACCTCTTCGTCGACCTGCTCTACATGTCGATCAACCCGAAGATCAAGTACGGAGGGGGCGCATGAGCACGGATTACGGCGACGCCGACACGTTCCTCGGCGTCCGTCTGGATCGCTTCGCCCGCCTCCGCGAGACGGTGGCCGGCGACTACAAGGCAACCTTCGGGCTGACGACCGTGGTGCTGTTCGTCCTCGCGGCCGTCTTCGCGCCCGAACTCGCGCCCTACGACCCGATGGCCCAGGAGTACGCCATCATGCAGGCGCCGTCGCTGTCGAGCGCCCACCCGCTGGGCACCGACTCGTTCGGCCGCGACCTGCTCTCGCGGATGATGTTCGGCGCGCGCATCAGCCTCGGGGTCAGCCTCGGCGCCGTCACCATCGGCGCCGTCGTCGGCGTCTCCCTCGGCGTCGTCGCCGGCTACTTCGGCGGCTGGGTCGACGACGCGCTGATGCGCTTCGTGGACGTGCTCTGGGCGTTCCCGTGGCTTCTGGTCGCCATCATGCTCGTCGCCGTCTTCGGCCAGGGCGTCTGGAACGTCGTCGCCGCCATCGCCTTCGCCTACATCGACGACTTCGCCCGCCTCGCGCGCGGCGAGGTCCTCTCGATCCGCGAGGAGGAGTTCGTCCTCGCGGCGAAAAACGTCGGCCTCGGTGACGCACAGATCATGATCGAGGAGGTGCTCCCGAACGCGGTGGCGCCCCTGATCGTCCAGTTCACCGTCCTCGTCGCCCGCGCGATGCTCGCCGAGAGCACGCTCTCCTTCCTCGGCATCGGGGTCAAGCCGACCACGCCGACGTGGGGCGCGCTCCTCGGTCAGGGCCGGAGCCTCATCGGGCAGGCCTGGTGGATTTCGATCATCCCCGGCGTCGCCATCGTAATCACGGTCCTCGGGATCAACCTCTTCGGCGACGCCCTCCGCGACGCCTTCGACGTACGTGGGGAGGGTGGGTCGCCGTGAGCCTCCTCGCTATCGAGGACCTCGCCGTCACCTTCCCCGTCGAGGACGGCCCGGACGTGCCCGCCGTCGACGGCGTCGACCTGCAGGTCCGGGAGGGGGAAATTCACGGCCTCGTCGGCGAGTCGGGATCGGGCAAGAGCGTCACCGCCCGCTCGATCATGCGACTGCTCGACGGCGCCGAGGTCACTGCGGATCGCTTCGACTACCGCGGCGAGGACCTCTACGCCAAGTCCGAAGCCGAGATGCGCGCGGTCCGCGGCGACGAGGTCGGTATGGTGTTTCAGGACTCGCTCTCGGCGCTCAACCCCGTGATGACCGTCGGCGAACAGATCGCCGAGGTGGTCAGACACCACGGCGAGGTCGACGAGTCCGCCGGCCTGCTGAGCGAACTCCGGCGCAAGTACGTCACGGGGACGAGCAAGTCGGCCCCGTCGTGGCGCCGCGCGGTCGAACTGCTGGAGACCGTCGGCATCCCCGACCCCGAGGCGGTCGCCACGTCGTACCCCCACCAACTGAGCGGCGGCCAGCGCCAGCGGGTGATGATCGCCTCGGCACTGGGCGGTGATCCCTCGCTCATCGTCGCCGACGAACCCACGACGGCGCTCGACGTGACCGTCGAGGCCGGCATCCTCGACGAACTCCGGCGGCTGTGTGACGAGTTCGACGTAGCCATCCTGCTGATCACCCACGACCTCGGCGTCGTCGCCGAGACCTGTGACCGCGTGACCGTCATGTACTCGGGATCGGTGATGGAACACGGCCGGACGGACCAACTGTTCGAGAACCCGGCCCACCCCTACACGAAGGGGTTGCTCCGGAGCATCCCCGAGCAGGCGCCGACCGACGGCGAACTGGCGACGATTCCGGGGTCGGCGCCGGACCCGACCGAGCGCCCCGCGGGCTGTCCCTTCCGCGACCGCTGTCCCGCGGCGTTCGACGCGTGTACCGATCCACTCCCCGAACACGTCGTCGACGAGGGGCACGCGGCGCGCTGTCACCTCTACACCGACGGCGACGACCCCGACGAGGTGACGTGGGAGACGGGGACGACGGCGAACGGCGAGCAGAACGGCGCGGCCGGTGAGACGGCCGACCGAACCCCCGCGACCGAGGTGACCGACGGATGAGTACGACCGACACGACGACCGACACCGACGCACCGCCCCGCGAACTCCTGTCCGCGACGAACGTGACGAAGCACTTCCCCCTCGACGAGGGGTTGTTCGACCGTCTGTTCGGCGACAGTCGAGTCGTCCGCGCCGTCGACGGCGTCGACCTGACCGTCCGCGCGGGCGAGACGGTCGGCATCGTCGGCGAGTCGGGGTCGGGCAAGAGCACGCTCGGTCGCACCGTCTCGCGGCTGTACGAACCCACCGACGGGAGCATCACGTTCGACGGCGAGCACATCGAGACCTACTCCGGGCGCGAACTCCGTCCGATCCGGCGCCGGGTCCAGTACGTCTTCCAGGATCCGATGTCGGCGCTCAACCCGCGCAAGACCGTCGGCGAGAGCGTCGCCCGGCCGCTCGCCGTCCACGACATCGCCGACGGCGACGAGAAGTGGGAGCGCGTCGCCGACCTGTTCGAGGAGGTTGGGCTGTCGCGGTCACAGCTCGATGCCTACCCCCACGAACTCTCCGGCGGCCAGCGCCAGCGCGTCGGCCTCTGTCGCGCCCTCGTGACCGAACCCGACCTCGTCGTCTTCGACGAACCCGTCTCGGCGCTCGACGTGACCCTGCAGGCCCAGATTCTGAACCTCGTCGACCGTCTCCAGCGGGAGTTCGACCTCTCCTACCTGCTCATCTCCCACGACCTCAACGTCGTCCGGCAGGTGTGTGACCGCATCGCGGTCATGTACGCCGGCGAAATCGTCGAACGCGGGACCGTGACGGACATCTTCGAGAACCCCCAGCACCCGTACACGCGGTCGCTCCTCGACGCCATCCCGCAGGTCGACGGCAGGCGAGAGGGCGGCCGAAAATCCCTCGGCGGCGAACCGCCGAGCGCGACGAACCCGCCGAGCGGCTGTCGGTTCCACCCCCGGTGTCCCGAGTTCATCGACGGCTCCTGTTCGGGGCAAACGCCCGACCTCCAGTCCGTCGCGGGCGACGCCGGCCACGAGGCCGCCTGCCACTGGCTCGACCGGAGCGCGGCCGAGCGGGCGACCCACACCCCGCCGTCGCCGTCCGAACGCGAGGTCATTCGGGGATCGAGCGGCGACTAACGACGTCCCCGGACCGGTTCCTGCGCCTCTCCCCACGCTCGCTCCCGTTCTCGCGCCCGCCGCCGCAACCGCTCGATCCGGTCGTCCATCGGCGGATGCGACGCCAGCAGGTCGGTGACCGGCCCCTCCTCGTCGCCGTGAACGACCAGCGTCGACAGGAGCCCCTGCGGCGTCGTCGCGCGCTCGATTTTCTCCAGCGCGCTCGCCAGCGCCAGCGGCCCCGTCAGTTGCGCCGCCCGGTCGTCGGCCGCGTACTCTCGGTGTCTCGAGTACGCCTGCACGACGGCGGTCAGCAGGAACAGACAGACGGCGACGAGGCTCGTCATCGTCGCGTCCGCGGCCCGGACGGTCCGGCGAATCCCGGCGAGGTCGTCGCCGCGGAGCAACGCGACCGCACGGACGACGCCCCCGACCAGCAGGGCGGCGGGGAGGACGAGGAGCCAGACGATGCCCGTGACGGTCCGGACGAGGCTGTACCCCAGCGTCTTCACCAGGCTGTCTCGGCCTCGCAGGTGCGCGAGTTCGTGGGCGATGATCGCCTCCAGTTCGGCGGCCGTGAGCAGGTGAAACAGCGAGCCGTCGAGCACCACGTCGCCGTCGCGGACGCCGCCGATGGCGAGCGCGTTCGGCCCGCGGAGCGAGGCGACCATCAGCCGCGGCGTCTCGACGCCGACCCGGTCGGCGAGGGCGTCGACGCGGCGGTAGAGCCCCGGCATCTCCGCCCGCGGGAGTTCGACGGCGTCGAGCACGTATCGGAGCTGTGCCGTCCCGATCCGGTAGCTGACGTAGCCGGTGACGAGCGTGAGGCCGACGACGACGGCGACCGTCGTGACCGGATCGGGGCGCTGGACCCACAGGTAACGGAGCGCGCGATAGGTGACGAACGCGAGGGTGCCGTAGACGACGAGCGTGACGACGGCGACGACGGCGAAGAGGAGCGACGACCCGGGCCGTCGCATGCGTTACGGGTCGATATCGGTGACGGTGCCGACGCCCTTGCTCCGCCCTTCGCGGAAGACGAAGCGCTGGCCCTCCTCGATCAGATACGGGCGGAACTTGAACGTGACCGTCGTGGTGCCGCGGTCGCCGGGGAGGAGGTGGCCGCCCTCGGGGCGGAAGACGGCCGCCTCGCTGATCGTCTCGAGGTGGACGACGGGTTCGTAGCCCGTGCCGATGCGCGTCGGGTGGTTGAGGACGACCACCTCGGCCTCGAACTCCCGGACGGGCGTGGGATCGGCGTCCGCGGGCAGGAGGACCATCCCGCGTTCGATCTCGCGTTCGGCGACGCCCTTGAGCGCGATGCCGACGATGCGGCCCGCCTCCGCGCGGTCGACGCGGTGGTAGTGCATCTCGATGGAGCGTACCTCCACCTCGCGGAAGTCGCCGTCGGGCATCGGCCCGAGGAGGAGGTCGTCGCCGGCCTCGACGGTCCCGGAGTTGACCGTCCCGGAGGCGACGGCGCCGACGCCCGTCACCGAGTAGGTGCGGTCGATGTACATGCGGAAGTCGCCGTCGCCGCCGTTGGTCTTGGGGAGACGCTCGAACAGGTCGTCGAGGGCGTCCAGCCCCGTCCCCGTGACGGCGCTCGTCTGCAGGATGGGCACCACGTCACCGATCTCTTCGGCCGCCGTCGCCACGCCGTGGCGCTCGATCCGCAGCGGCGTCTCCTCCACGTCTCGCAGGAGCCGTTCGACCGCGCGTTCGACCTCGTGGACCCGTTCCTCGCTCACCACGTCGGTCTTCGTGATCGTGACCATCGTCGGCAGTTCCGTCGCGAGCAGGATGCCGAGGTGTTCGCGCGTCGTCTTCGTCGGGCCGTCGTCGGCCGCGACGGTCAGCAGGCCGTAGTCGAGTTTCTGCCCCACCAGTCCCCTGATCGTCGTCCGGAGCCACGGTTCGTGGCCGACGGTGTCGACGAAGGAGACGAGGCGATCCGCCTCCTCGACGACGCGGGCGCGATCCGACTTCCGGTGCGGGTTGTCCATCCGCACCGGCCCGTCGTCGTCGAAGCCGTAGACGGCGTACGAGAGGTCCGCGGAGAGGCCACGCTCCACCTCGTGGGGTTGCACGTCGAGATACGACCGGGTGCTCCCCTGTCCGTCGTCGGCCTGCCCCGTGACGAGCGTCCCGACCAGCGTGCTCTTCCCGTGGTCGACGTGGCCCGCGGTGCCGACGACGATGTGGGAGTCGTCGGTGTCGAGGATCGCCCCCTCCCTGATCGTGGCCACGCCTACCAGCCCACTTTCGTCCTCGCCGCCGACGCCCCACGTCTCCACGTCCTCGATGTGGGCGCCCGCCTCCTCGGCGAGCAAGGAGAGTACGTCCATCGACTCCGAGAAGTCGGCCGGGGGGATGCCGGCGACGTGGCCGTCGTCGGTGACGCCCACGACGTACGTCGCCTCGCCGTCACCCGAGAGGACGCGGTGGCGCAACTGCGCCGCCAGACTCTCCATCCGGCCGTCGACCAGATGTACCTGGCGGGAGAGCCGCTCTTTGAACTCGATTGGGCCGCCCTCCTCCTCGCCGCGCTCCAGGGCCCGTTCCAGCAGGGCCCGATCGGCGGTCATGGGGCGTGTTAGGCAACGACTCGGCAAAACGCTTTCCGTCGTTTGGGTACTGTTGTCACACCTTCGTACGAACCGTCGAAAGTCGTTACCGGCGGTCGCCGGTGACAGTTGCGACGATCAGTCGCGCAAGCGCTCGTACGCGCGATTCACCCGCTTGAACGTCTCCTCGTCGCCCCCGTCAGTGTCGGGATGGACCTCCTTCACTTTCGTCCGGTAGGCCTGCCGCACCTCGTCGTCGCTCGCGTCGGGGTCGAGTCCCAGCGTCTCGTAGGCGTCGCGGCGACTGGGGCCGGCGTCGCGGCCGGGCGCCTC
>Ga0207797_1001883_pt1 | contig 14943 bp, 15 predicted proteins | sample PRCRCaboRojoPR_6_FD_187275 | JGI IMG/M metagenome (GOLD analysis project Ga0207797, IMG submission 187275) | Marine sediment microbial community from Cabo Rojo, Puerto Rico - PR CR 10% Liquid 1 (SPAdes) | ecosystem: Environmental > Aquatic > Marine > Coastal > Sediment | place: Cabo Rojo, Puerto... | reverse complement strand
TTTGGCCATTAAGGTTTATTATAGAACAGAATAAGGTTTGTATATTTATTAGGGTAGTTCAAATCTGAGGTTTTACCAGACAAGATGAACACGATTTACAAGATGGATGTTTTGTGTCAAAAAATTCGGTTCCAAAAACATTATTGGCGTTATCTTTTATCTTAGTAGTTTTGGTTTAAATGGGAAACGATCGCGATACTGGGTTAAGGCCATCCTATAAGATTGGGGAGGCAATAGAGATTAAAGTTGAAGCCTATCGGGGGGTCGTGGCGGTCGGAGTGGTTACCGGACAGGATGAACAAGATTTACAAGATGGATGTTTATTTAACGAGCAGTATATAAGATTCTAGAGTCCCATTCGTTATATCCTTACTCAAAAAAAGTGTCAACTGTTAACCAACAAACCATGAACAAACTAAAGTACATCAACCTGATACTGATTTTCTTCCTTATTGCCTGCGGAACCGTACCTTTTTCAGGAAGAAAACAGTTCACTGCTATCCCCTCGGCCCAGATGGTATCCCTGGCAGAAGATAATTATGCACAGGTTTTGCGGGATAATGAGCTTTCCGACAATCAGGAATACAAAGACCAGGTAAGAAGGGTGGGTGAACGCATCTCTTCGGCAGTGGAGGAATATTTCCGAGACCAGGGCCGGCAGCAGATATTAAAGAACTACAAATGGGAATTTCATGTGCTTAAATCGGATGAAATGAATGCCTGGTGTATGCCCGGCGGAAAGATTGCCTTTTATGAAGGCATCATGCCAGTATGCCAGGATGACAATGGGGTTGCCGTTGTTATGGCTCATGAAATAGCCCATGCGGTTGCCAGGCATGGCAATGAGCGAATGTCTCAGCAACTGGCGGTACAAATGGGCGGCATGTTGTTATCAGAAGCGCTTGAAGAAAAAGAAGAAAGAACAAGACAGCTGGCGATGGCTGCCTTTGGGGTAGGCTCCCAGGTAGGCATTCTTCTTCCATATAGCAGAACGCACGAGAGTGAAGCGGATGAACTGGGTTTATATTTTATGGCGATGGCCCAATATGATCCGAGGGGTGCACCGGAGTTCTGGAAAAGAATGCAGGCTAAAGGAGGAGCGAGACCGCCCGAATTTCTATCCACTCACCCGAATCCCGAATCGAGAATAAAAAATATGGAAGAACATATGCAGGAGGCGTTGAAATATTATGAAGAAGGAAAGTAGTTTTCATGAGAATGTTTAATTTAATAAAGCATCAAAAAACAAATTACAAATTACAAATAAATTCCAATAACCAATTTCGAATGACCAAAACATCCAAGGCTAAAGTCTTTATAAATCTCAAATTGGTTTTTTTATTTAATAACGATGTAAAAATTTATAGTTCCGGGGCGCTGTCCCCGGACTTTTGGCTTGTCAACCCTGCCTGTAGCAGGCAGGGTTTCATGGCTAAGAAGTAATTCGGTTCATATCTTCCGGGAAGTTTGAAATTTTGGGAATTGGTACTTGGATATCCCGCCTGCTGTCGGGCAGGTATTTGAAATTTGGAATTTGTTTTTTGGAATTTATTCCCAAATACTGAACTACAGGCCATAGCCTACAATTAAACGATGGGATCACTGCAAAAGTCTCTTCTTTTGCAACTTTTGCAATATTTGCCCATCCACACCCGGTCAAACTGATTCATGATGGCTTCGATGAATTGAGGATCGGTAGTTACGATACCTGATTCAAAATTGCGGGTGTCGGTACTTTTTATTCCCAGCCCTGCCCCGGTAAGATTCGCCGAACCGGTGTATGCCAGGTGCCCATCCACCACAAGGTGTTTAAAGTGAACCCTCGGACACATCTGACGCTCCATATTATCCCATAACACGGGGTATTTGTCAAAACTGTTTCTAAAGTTACCACCCGGTTCTTTGGCATGTAACAGGCGAATGGCCACTTTCCTTTTTGCCAGCTCGTCAAGCACCTTCAGAAAAGACTGAACGGAACCTTTATGGTATACGTGCAGATCTTTCAAATCAGCGGTACCGATCCACACAAAGGCGTTAGCCTGCATAACAGGTTCAATGACCTGTTTGTATAGCTGTTCGTTCGTTACAAGATGAGTGCTCATGAATCTGTTAAAAATCGTATTTACCGTTCTTTCTGACTGTTTCCCAGCAAATATCCAATGGGTTCAAGACCTGCACTATTCATTGAAATAATCTGGAATATCGCAAAGAGGGGAACAAACAAAACCATTCCTGCTATGCCCCAGACTGCACCACCTGCTACAACTGCTATAATGACAACCAAGGGGTTAAGTTTCACTTCTTTCCCTATAATAAGCGGTTCAAGCACGTAACTTTCCAATAATTGCACAATAATAATGATTGCTGTGAACAGCAATACCTTATGCAGGCTGTCGAAAAAAATAAAAGAAACCAGGATGGGAAGCAAACCGCTGACGAAAGGCCCAAAGTAGGGAATGATCGTGATCAAGGTTCCAAAAATAATTAACAATCCTGCATAAGGCAGGTCAAATATCGTAAAGGTGATGTAATACATGACAGCCAGAAGGATCATCACCTGTGCCCTTCCCCATAAATAGCGAAAGGCTACTTTACTGATCTTGTTTAGCACTTCCTGTGAATCATTCCTTTTTTCTTCAGGAATGTACATCATGATAAATTCATAGATTTTTCCCCTGAATAACAAAAGCAAAATGACATAAAGCAATACCAGTAAAAGACCAAATAAGGCATTTATTATATTACCGGCAAACTGTGTTACCCGTGCTTCAATGGTATTCAATAACTGATCTGATCTATCTTTTAAATATATGGCCTGATCTTCAAGAGAAATATTTGTTACGGAAGCAATCCGATCCCTGATATTATTTATTAATGACAGTAATTCATTTCTGAAAGAAGAAATCTCTGACACGAAACTGTTCATTTGATATACAAAAAGGAATAAAATGGCTCCAACTACAATAAAAACTACCAGGGTGCTGATAACTGAGGAAATGATACGGTTAATCCCTATCGACTCTAAAAAATTACAAAAGGGGGTCATCAAAAAAGCCAGTAGTATACCAAAAAGCAAAGGAACCAGAAAGGGGCCTCCAAAATGTAAAATGGCAAAAACCAATATAATAAAGAAAAGTATTTGATTGATTGTTGTTAACCGGGCCGAGCTATATATTTTCATTTCAGCAAACTTTAGTTTTTTCTTCCCAAAAGCATTTATATCAATAACTCTTTTAGCATTTTATGTTGGGTTTCCATGCACAAAAAGTGGGGCCTAATTTACCAAAAATTCAGAATTTCTTCAGGGCCTGAAAAACGTGATTTATAATATTCTTATATATCTCTTATATTTGCCACTTCCTTAAAAGAATCCAAGGAGCACACATATTAAACCAATTTGGAAGAAATCAGGGATGCACTCCCTTTCAGCCGACAGCATCTTCAAGCTCCATTCATCCCTACTGGCCAGTCCGATACATATTCACATTGGAAAAATCATTTTTACTTTTTATATTTAACCTTTTCAAACTCACGAGACGATGCTAAAGGAAAATTTTACTGAATACCTGGAAAACAGTATCAAGCAGAACTGGAATCTGCCTGCTTTCAGTGATTACAAAGGGAGCACATACTACTATAAGGATGTGGCGAGGAAAATTGCCAGGATCCACATCATGTTTGAACAATGCGAGGTGAAGAAGGGAGACAAGATTGCCCTTCTGGGCAAGAACTCGGCCAACTGGGCCATGACTTACCTCTCTGCCATCACCTATGGTGCCATTGTTGTTCCTATACTTCCCGACTTCCATCCGGATGACATGCACCACATCATCAACCATTCCGATTCGGTGATTTTGTTTGTGGAAGATCACATATGGGAAAACCTGGATGAGTCAAACATGCCTGACCTGAGGGCCGTCATTTCCCTTAACGAATTCGGGATATTGAGCGAAGCAAACAAGGAAAGCGTTCAGAAAGTATACAACAACCTGAATCAGCTTTACACGGGAAGATACGGAGCAGATGGAGTGGATGTTAACAAGTTTCAACTGGAGACCATTTCCAATGAAGAGGTAGGGGCGCTGAACTATACCAGTGGAACCACGGGATTCTCCAAAGGGGTGATGCTTCCCCTGAACAGCCTGGCTGCGAATATTCGTTTTGCGATAGAAAATATGCCCCTCAACCCGGGTGATAACATGGTGTCGTTCCTGCCCCTGGCCCATACCTACGGTTGCGCGTTTCAGTTTCTATGGCCCTTTACCATTGGATGTCACATCCATTTTCTGACAAGAACGCCTTCACCCAAAATTATCACTTCTGCTTTCAAAGAGCTTAAACCCACTTTAATCATTGCCGTTCCACTGATTCTTGAAAAAATATACAAGAAGCAGATCCTGCCGACCATTACCAAAAAATCGCTTAAGGCGCTGATGAGCCTTCCTCTGGTCAATAAAAGCATCTACCAGAAGATCAACAAAAAGCTTACAGATGCTTTTGGCGGTAATTTTCATGAAGTTGTGATCGGCGGAGCACCGCTGAATGAAGATGTGGAGAAATTCCTCAGGAAAATACGATTTCCGCTTTCAGTGGGTTATGGTATGACGGAGTGCGGACCGCTGATCAGCTACAGCAACTGGGACAAAACCAAAGCAGGTTCATCCGGCAAGCTGGTGGATACACTCGAGGTACAGATCGACTCCAGCGATCCTTACAATGAGGTGGGAGAAATACTGGTAAGGGGTGAAAACCTGATGTACGGATATTATAAGAATGAAGAGGATACCAGAAAGTCTATCGATGAAGAGGGTTGGCTGCATACCGGGGACCTGGGCGTTATTGATGAAGAGAACTTCATTTTCATCAAGGGAAGAAGCAAGAGTGTGATAATCGGGCCTTCAGGGGAAAACATCTATCCCGAGGAGATAGAATCCAAGCTGAATAACCTTGCCTATGTTCAGGAATCCCTGATTCTGGAAAAGGACAACAAGCTGGTTGCTCTTGTTTATCCTGATTATGAAAAGGCAGACCAGGAAGAGATCAACACGGAGGCCCAGTTGGAGGAGATTATGAAAGAAAACAAGAAAGCGCTCAACGAGAGCCTGCCAAAATTCAAGCAAATATCGGGAATCAAACTTTATCCTACAGAATTTGAAAAAACTCCAAAGAGAAGCATCCGCAGGTTTTTATATACCATTGAGGAATGAAGCGAACAGCCATAATTGTTGCCGGCGGCACCGGAACAAGGATGGAGTCCCGGCTTCCCAAACAGTTTCTTAGGATTCGCCAAGAGATCATCTTGATGAAAACCATGCGTACTTTTCATGAATTTGACAAGAGCATGGACCTTCTCATCGGCTTACCTGCCGGAGAAATGTCGACATGGGAAAGGCTCTGCAAGGATGAAAATTTCCAAATCCCCCACCGGCTGACCGAAGGAGGTGAAACCCGTTTTCATACCATAAAAAACGCGCTGCAATACATCTCTTCCCCTTCTGTAGTGGCAGTCCATGACGGTGTGAGGCCGCTGGTGGACCAACAAACCATACAAAGGGCTTTTGAGAAAGCGGAAGCCTCGGGTAATGCCATCCCGGTTACGGATATACATGAATCCATCCGGATGGTCACCACGTCGGAAAACAAAGCAGTACCAAGAAAATATTACAAACTGGTGCAGACGCCCCAGGTTTTTCACAGTGATATCATTCTCAAAGCCTATCAACAGGAATACGATCCGGATTTCACGGATGACGCTTCGGTTGTTGAAAAAAGCGGGGTATCCATCCATACGGTTAAAGGCAACCCGGAGAATATTAAGATTACAACAAAGAAGGATCTGGCTGTGGCGGAAACGCTTCTGCAGTTTATGGAAAAGTAAACAATTTTACCTGATCCGAGGTAAAGCACCAAATTACAAGCACCAAATAACAAATAAATTCCAATAACCAATTTCAAATGACCCAAACACCCCAGGCTAAAGTCTGTATGACCATAAGCTGGGAAGTTTTGAATTTCGGTAATTGTTTTTTGGATATCCCGCCTGCTGTCGGGCAGGTATTTGATATCCGTCAGTGGCCGGACAAGTTTTGGTGCTTGAAATTTGGAATTTAAGGGTTCTTTAATGTTCAAACCACACCTTTATAGACTCTACCTATCTTACTTCTTCGCATGAAACACCAATAAAGGCACATTGGTATGGAAAAGGAGCTTTTTCTCGATGCCCGGGCTGAATATCTTTTCAATGATGTTGCGCTTATGGGTAACAAGAGAGAGGATATCAATGCTCTTCTGTTCGATAAACTCCTGGATGCCCTTTAGCTTATCCTCCTTTTCAATCAGGTCGCATTCAAAGTATTGATGTCTGTATTCTTCCTGGATATGGTTTTTAAGACCGTTCATTTTTACCTGGTCCCATTCATTGGTATCCGGCGAAGTGATGTGCACACAATGCAGACGCACACTAAACGGGCTGATGATGCTCATCAGCTTACGGATGGCATCGAAATCGGAATCATCAAAATCGGTGACATACATGATATTAATGTTGCTTATCCCCTTGTATTCGGAGGCTTCGGGAATAGCCAACACGGGGACAGGTGCATTCTCGATGATCTTCCTGGTCACCCCGCCCATCAGATCCGTAGATTTCTCACCTTTTCCGCGTGTACCAATGATGATCACATCAGGATTGTAATCTTCGGCCTGGATGAGAATTTCTTCATGGGAAATACCCCGAACCAGCGCATAATCCAGTGTAATGTTTTTGATCTCCTGCTGATCGATCCACTCCTTAATTTCCTGGTAGAATTTCTCCATTTGCTCCTTTGCCCGCAACTCAATGTCCCTTATGATCTCATCCATATTCACCTGGTAATAATAGGTGTCGGTCATGGGCATGGAGTTAACAATGGGATTGTAATAAACATGAAGCAGCTTTACATTGGCGTTCAGCTTTTCAGCCAACCCAATGGCATACCGGCAGGCATTTTTAGAATACTCTGAAAAGTCGACAGGAACCAAAATACGCTGTACCTTTTTGGGCTCCTGGGATTGTTGCCGGTCTTCATCCCGGTATTCTTCACTGACCTTTTCTACGATTCTCAGTGCCGCTTCCATATCGTCCTCATGAACCCTCACTTCTACACCACCGGCAACGGCTGAGTGTACAAGGTTCACATTTTTCAAATAACATTCAATGCCCTCGGCATTCAAACGACTTTTCAAAACCTCGGCCCTTGAATAGTTATGTACCGCTATGGTTACGATTCTATCACTCATAATGATTGATGTTTTTATGGCGTCTCTTCCTCAAAGACACCAAATTTATTTACAAGCTTGGCAACGAACGGGTAAACCTCTCCGGGCACCTCATTCAGCAACCTGTTGAAATCCGGCTCGGTTTTCCTAATTGTTCCAATATTGTGGACATCTTCTGAAGGTGCCGGATTTGAACACCGACCAACATAAGGCAACATTTTCCAGTTGACATCCGACTCCTTAAAGAGCCCCAGAATTTCATAGGCAATGAGCAACAATTTGCCCCTGTTGAAACTTTCTTTGTTCATCAGTTTTTTCACCTGGTTCTTTACCCATTCGTTGGATATCTGGTATTTGACCATATCAATCTTGCTGAAGGCGGTTCCCAGGAGATTGCTGCGATAGTCGGTAAAATTTTCGAAATAATCGTCAAGCTCAGGATCGGGAGGATACTCTTCCCATTTTTCCGCCAGATATTCCAGCATATAGAGGGCTGCAACATGATCAATGAGCTCAATAAACCAGTTATCAATACGGGGATCACAATATATTCTGCAAAATTCCTGGGCAAACTGAAAGGCAACCTGATTATAAAAAATATCCGAGATGTTCAGTCCGATCTTATAAAAATCCCGCCCGAGCGGCCAGTAAAGGGTAGGACCGCCCTCCGTATCATTGATCAGGTAGATGGGTTTGTAACCAAGAGGTGGGCCTTCGGGAATCAGCCTCACAAATTCATCCATAATATCATTGACAACCAGTGCGGCTTTTTCATTTGATTCCCTGCTTTCCATTAACTCATAATTAACAATCCATTTCATGATGAAAATCTATTTATAGTTATTTATATTTTAAACGCTTATATTGAAAATTTTCTATAGGTATATCCTGCTGAAATTACAAAAAAATTCAAAACCGTGCAAATCTATAATCTTTATGCGATGTCAGAGGATATTGGGATATTTATTATACTGTAAACTGTATTATAGGATCAAAAATTGTAATTTTGCACAGATTCAAAAAAGAAACGAAAATATGGAAAGGACCAACACGCCAATCAGGGAATTATTGAAGAGCGAGGAAGTAAACAGGGAAGTCATTGTTAAGGGTTGGGTGAGAACCCGGCGGGGCAAGAAAAACATCAATTTCGTTGCTGTCAATGACGGTTCCACGATTCACAATATCCAGGTTGTTGTGGAAGTAGATAAGTTTGATCCGGAGATGCTAAAATCCATCAATACGGGAGCGAGCATTGGCGTAAAAGGGAAACTGGTGGAATCCATGGGTAAAGGTCAGAATGTAGAAATTCAGGCAGAAGACATCACGCTTTACGGGAAAGCCAATCCTGAAGAATACCCGCTTCAGAAGAAAGGTCATTCTCTTGAGTTTTTAAGGGAAATTGCCCATCTGAGGTTCCGTACCAATACGTTTGGAGCGGTTACACGTCTGAGACATGCCATGTCATTTGCCATACACAAATATTTTAACGACAATGGCTTTTATTATCTGCACACTCCCATCATAACGGGTTCCGATGCGGAGGGTGCCGGCGAAATGTTCAGGGTCACCACGCTGGATCTAAAAAACCCGCCAATGAACGGCGACAACAGCATTGACTACAGCGAGGACTTTTTCGGAAAAGAGACCAACCTGACGGTTTCAGGGCAGCTTGAAGCGGAACTGGGCGCCCTGGCTTTGTCTAAAGTATACACTTTTGGTCCGACTTTCCGTGCGGAAAATTCCAATACCCCCAGGCACCTGGCGGAATTCTGGATGATAGAGCCTGAAATGGCCTTTTATGACAATGAAGACAACATGGACCTCACGGAAGATTTTACCAGGTACCTGGTGCAATATGCACTGGAACATTGTTACGATGATCTGGAATTCCTCAACAGGATGTACGATGATCAACTCATTGATCGTTTGAAATTTGTAGAACAAAATACCTATAAAAGGATAACCTATACAGAGGCCATCGAAATCCTTGAAAATGCAGGTCAGGAATGGGAATTTCCAGTAGAATGGGGCGTGGATCTTCAGGCAGAGCATGAAAAATACCTGGTGGAAAAACATTTTGAAAGGCCTGTTATGGTAACGGATTATCCCAGGGACATCAAGGCCTTTTACATGAAGCAGAACGATGATGGAAAGACGGTGAGGGCCCTGGACCTGCTTTTCCCGAAAATTGGCGAAGTAGTTGGGGGATCCCAGCGTGAAGAGGAATATGACAAACTGTACAACAGGATTAAAGAGCTGGGTATACCGGAAGAAGAACTTTGGTGGTACCTGGAAACCAGAAAATATGGCACCGTTCCGCACAGCGGTTTCGGTTTGGGCTTTGAAAGATTGATGCTCTTTATAACCGGCATGTATAACATCCGGGACGTTATCCCGTTCCCGAGAACACCGAAAAATGCCGAATTTTAATAAATTTGGTTCATTATGCTAAAACAGAGTTTAGAACAAAAATTACTGCAAAAGCTTTCTCCCCAGCAGATTCAGATGATCAAAATGCTGGAGATTCCTACTTTACAACTGGAACAAAGGGTAAAGCAGGAGCTGGAGGATAATCCGGTTCTGGAGGAAGGGGAAAAGCATGATGAACTGGAAGATAATTATGAAGAGCAGGAGGAACAGCTTAATGACGGGGACCAGGATGAGTTTTCGTTTGAAGATTATATGAACGATGATGATATACCCTCCTATAAGCTTCAAACAAGCAATGTATCCAAGGATGATAAAAAGGAAGAAATCCCCTTTTCCCAGGGCACTTCCTTCCATGAACACCTCGAAAATCAAATCGGGCTGAAAAATCTTACGGAGAGGGAATACCTACTGGCTCAATACATTATAGGAAACATTGATGAAGACGGTTACCTGAGGCGAAAAATAGAATCCATCGTCAATGATCTGTCTTTCACCCAAAACATCAAAACCACTGAAGAAGAGCTCGACAGGATACTGAAGATCATCCAGGAGCTGGATCCGCCCGGGGTGGGGGCAAGAAACCTGAGGGAATGCCTTCTTATCCAGATTAGACAGAAGGATCAGTCCCGTCCTTCAGTGAAAATGGCCAAAAAAATACTGGAACAGTATTTCAATGAGTTTACCAAAAAACACTATGAAAAAATAATCACGCGGCTTAAGATCAGCGAGGAAGAACTGGAAGATGCATTTAATGAAATTCTGAAATTAAATCCCAAGCCTGGCAGTGTTTACACAAGTTTTGACAATCAGTCGATTCAAACCATAGTACCCGATTTTGTCCTGGAAAACAACGATGGTAAGCTGGAGTTAAGTCTGAACAGCAAGAACGTACCTGATCTTCATATCAACAAGGATTACAGCACCATGCTGGAAGAGTACCAGAAGAACAGGCAAAACAAGACAAAGGATGAAAAAGAAGCCATAAGTTTTGTCAAACAGAAGCTGGAGGCTGCCAAATGGTTTATCGACGCCATCAAACAAAGGCAAAACACCCTGCTGATCACCATGAACGCCATTCTGGATTATCAGTATGAGTTTTTCCAGAGTGGTGATGAATCACAGCTAAAGCCGATGATTCTGAAGGATATTGCAGACAAAACCGGCCTTGATATTTCCACCATATCCCGGGTGGTTAACAGCAAATACATCCAGACTCCTTTTGGCATTTACCCGCTGAAATATTTCTTTTCGGAAGGCATGCAGAAAGAAGACGGGGAAGAGGTCTCCACCCGTCAGATAAAATCCATCCTGAAAGAAAACATAGATAATGAAGACAAACGGAAACCGCTAACCGATGAAAAGCTGGCGGATATACTCAGAGAACAGGGATATAAAATTGCACGAAGAACTGTGGCCAAGTACAGGGAACAGATGAACATCCCCGTAGCGAGGCTCAGAAAAGAACTTAAAGGTTAAAAAGCATGTCAAAGCTGATTGCCAAAATCATTTCTATAATATTCAATCCGTTGTTGATGCCCACCTACGGATTGCTGATATTGCTGAATTCAGAAACCTATTTTTCGATGTTGCCTTTTCATGCGAAAAAAGTCATTTTTATAATTGTATTTATTACCACTTGCCTATTGCCACTTGCTTTTCTTCCATTGTTCATGTACCAGAACCTGCTGAAAGATTTTGAAATGCCTACCATCAGGGAACGGATTATTCCTTTTTCCACCATGACCATCCTTTACTTTATGGGATATTTAATACTAAACCAGATGGATGTTCCCGCCACGATAGCCAATGTTTTGCTTGCCGGGGCCATTACCATACTGATTATGTTGCTCATCACTTTAAGATGGAAGATAAGTGCCCATATGGCAGGAATAGGTGCTTTAACAGGTGCCATACTGGTATTTAGCTATTATCTGAAAACCAATCTCATTATTTTCCTTCTGGCCTCCATTTTCATTGCCGGTTTGCTGGGAACATCAAGGCTGATATTGAATCACCATACTCCTACCCAGATCTATTCAGGATTTGGGCTGGGATTAACTGTACTGGTGCTCACTTTCGTCTTTTTCTAATCTGTTTTTCAACCATCTTAATCGTTCATAGAACGTTTCCGAAAAACCGGAAATCCTGGGAGGATTATATTCACGTGAAGCCGTAATGGCTAGTTGAATGTCCAGTTCGTTTTGTTTCTGACTGAAAAAATATCCTTTATTCCTTAAATATCCAGCCAGGTATTCCTGTTCCGGCTGGCCTGGTGTGGGAATCAATACCGCCCTTTTTCCCAAAGCAAGCAGGTCCATTACGGAAGAATATCCGGAACGACAAATCACCAGGCTGGCAGGTGTAAGAGCATCTGCCATATCGGCGGTTGATAAACGGGTAACATAGGTGATCCCGTTCTTTTTTAATAATCCTTTTTCTCCAGGCACGCCCCTCACAAACAACACTTTTTTATTCATGGGTTCCAATTGCCGGATCAGCATCTTTTCCAGCATGGACCTCTGGGGTTCCGGACCGGACAGCACCACCATAATATCGTACGATTCATCCAATTCCTTAAATTTATTTTTTTCAGGCAATAAAAACCTTGAGAGGATACCGATTTTAAAGATTTGATCCAGGCCTGAAGGAGGATTGGCTAAACTTCCGGCTATGGAATCCTTCCCGGGAAGATCGGGAACCCAGATCTGGTCAAATTTCCCAAATATGTTACGCTGAAACCGGTTGAACATTTTCTCCGCTACCTTCAGTCCCGGTGGAAACTTCATTTTGAGCTGGTGGATAACCAGAATACTTACCAGATCTTTATTAAACAAGCCATACCTGTGATCAGAAATCACACATGCAATTTGTTCCTTCCTGATCAGCTTTTTCAGAAGAAAATGTTCAGCCAGGGTGGTCTTAATAATTTTGGGTAGCTGAAAGAATATTTTATGTACCTGTGAGGTGCGGGAAGAATAGGTTATAGTGAAAGCGGGCATTTGAATGGCTTTAAGCCGGGGAAATTCAGATTTCAGCATCTTCCCGGAAGAACCACTGATACCCAGTATTACTTCAAATTCATTAATCTCTGAAAGCGAATGAACCAGGGGAATCATTCTGGTAGCGTGGCCCCATCCCCAGTTCAACGGACAAACCAATACTTTTTTCGGGGATGCTGATGACACGGTTATTGAATCATTTGAATGGTGTGGGATTACTTATTGCCTTTGGGCCGATTTCTTTCCGATTTTTTTGAAGGTTTGGCCGGCTTTTTACCGGATTGAACTCGACCTTCCTCTTCCTGAGCAGCCGTTTCCATCTTATTCAGCCTGGCCAGGACCTGCTGGTAAATCCTGTCGAATTTTTTCAGGTCCCTGGAGTAATACTGAAGTGAAGAATCAAACTGGGCCCGGCTGTAGCCATAATCTTCCAGTACCACCTTATAGACATCCATGGTGTCGGAAATATTGATCTCCGGATTGTATTGCGCAATCTGAGCGGCTCCATCCATCAGATGGATTCTCACAAGGATGGGAACCATTTCGTCCCGTGGAATCACCTTGCGGTCCTTGTTGCAACCCATAAAAATGAATACACCACTAAAAATAATTGTAATCAACGCTTTTTTCATGGCTGCTCGTTGCTTTATTAAAAAGAAATAAAGGGGATTAATCAAAATAATTCCCCTTTATAACAACTCCAAAAATAAGGCAATATTTTAAAATCTACTTAATATCATTGAATTTTAGGCCAAACATTACCTCAATGGTACCATTGGAATATTGCCGTAGTCGTGAATAGGTAAAATCGTAGGAGACACCAAAATACCACCTGTTTTCATGATTGTAGCCGGCCATAAAGGCAAACGCGTCGTTGGTTCTGAAGGAGAGGCCTCCCCAAACGATCCGCTGGTATATGGCTCTTGCCGTGATCTCTGCCTGCGGGGGTGAAGGAAACATTTCCCTGACCAGAATGGAGGGTTGTATCATGAGATCCCGGTTTAAGATAAAATTGTATCCACCGGCAAGGTAATAATGCTGTTTAAGCCTGTTAATACCGACCTGTTCGGGGGTGATTTTGTTCAGCTTATTGCCGATGAGCTGATGAGCTGAAATGCCCGCGAAGAAGTAGGTGGAATACACGTAAATCCCGGCGCTGGCATCTGGAATGAAGTTGGACCTGACCGTTCCGTCAATGACAGGATCCTGACCCCAGATATCCTCTATTGCCTGTGTGTCGAACTGGGTTCCGTCCACCTTATACTGTATTCCTCCCAGTGAAATTCCCCCGCTAATCCTGATGTTGGAATTAATGGGGATGTTATAGGCATAGGAACCTTTAAAGACCAGCCGGCTGGTGGGTCCGGTATAATCCGAATAGATATAGCCACCATAACCCATGGGTTGCTCTTTGGTGGGTCCATAGACGCTTATGCTATAAGTCTGGGGAGCTCCGCTTATTCCCAGCCATTGCATTCTTGAAAAAGCCCGTACCTGTAAATAATTATGCGTACCTGCCACAGCCGGGTTGATCATATAGTCGTTCCAGGTATACTGGGTATACTGTGGCATTTGCTGAGCTTTTGCGATGCCTGCACAACCAAAAATGAACAGCGCGGTTATTATAAAGATCTTTCTCACTTTCATAAACTATCGAATTATTGTAACAGTTCCACTTAAAGGCTTAATTCCGCTTTCATGGGTATGTATTACATAGTAATAGGTGCCCGATGGGAGCCGTTTTCCATTGGAAGTGGTGCCATCCCAACCAGTGTCGTTTCTGTAGGGTTTTTGACGGTATATTTCTACACCCCATCTGTTGAAGATTACCACTTCAATGTTCTCGTATTGTTCAGCATACCTGATTCTCCAGGTATCATTGATGTTGTCGTCGTTGGGTGAAAATGCATTTATGGGTTCAACATTCGGGATCATCTGGATGGTGGCTGAATCCAGCTCCATGCAGTGATCAGTTGTAGCCACAATCCTTATATCCTGCTCAGCTATTTCTTCCTGACGAAGCCTTTCTACCTGCAACTGGGTTTCCAGCTGGTTTGCAGGATCAAAATACTCATTGGGTTCCCAGGAATAGGTGGCCTGTATATCACTGTTCCGAACAGTAGCATTCAGCGATTTGGATGTCATGTTCTCCTTAACGGTAATTGTTCCGTCATCCTGATCATCCTGTTCATTGATGTCGATGCCCAGATGTGGATACAGGGCAACACTGACGCTGTCTACATACATACACTTGTCA
>Ga0207797_1001882_pt1 | contig 14949 bp, 12 predicted proteins | sample PRCRCaboRojoPR_6_FD_187275 | JGI IMG/M metagenome (GOLD analysis project Ga0207797, IMG submission 187275) | Marine sediment microbial community from Cabo Rojo, Puerto Rico - PR CR 10% Liquid 1 (SPAdes) | ecosystem: Environmental > Aquatic > Marine > Coastal > Sediment | place: Cabo Rojo, Puerto... | reverse complement strand
CGGGCCATCACAGTACCTTCTCGTGTTATATATCGCCGAGCAACACGAGTCGGGCCCGATCCCCTCCGGCGATATCGCCGCTGCGCTGGGTCGTTCGCCGGCCGCAGCGACGGAAATGCTCCAGCGCCTCGAAGAACGTGGCCTCGTGACACTCGAGCCTTACGAGGGTGCGAGGCTGACGGCGGACGGGCGAGAAACGGCCAAAGAACTGCACGACACGTACGTCACTCTGTCGCAGTTCTTCGACGAGGTTCTCGGACTGGATAACCACGATGAGGAGGCGATACAGGTGGCCGGCAGTATCAGTCCACTCGTCGCCGATCGACTGGCTTCGGCGCTTCTCGCCGAGGCAGAGACCGATCGTCGCCCCGACGACGCGATGCCGTCGTTCTTGCCTACGAACAATTCGTAACCGGTATAGGTTCACTTCGCGAGTGGCTGTGTACGGGCGGCGGTCTCGACGCAGACCGTATTCTTTATATTTTAGGTCTGCCTAAAATAGTGCAATGGCTGCTGGTACCCAGTCCCACTCCGACCTATCCCCCCGCGCAGAGTCTCACAATTCTCCCGAAATCACCATGTGCGAAAGCTGTCCGGGCAAGGCAGTATTCCTCGAGTCGGGGAATACTGAGGGGTGGATCGCGAGCGAGCTCACTGTCGACGTAACGCGATAGTCAGACAGACCCATTTCGAACCCCGACTCGTTCCAGAGCCAGACCGAAACCGGAGCGTTTCTGAACCGGATCGGCTGTCGAGGAGTGCCGTCGTCCCGGCCCGAGGCAGCATCGGTTCCGAACGACAGTGGCGTGGTACCACGTCAGCCCTCCGAACCGACGGTCGCTTTTTACGACGGGGGGACGCACTCGCGTTCGACTGCAAAGCGATGTCGGAACCGACGCAGCGGTGTCGGCAAACAGAACGTGAGACCGAGTTGCAACTTCCGTACGGGCGCGACGAGCGAGCGCCCGACACCGCCTAGACCGTCGCCAAGACCGGTTCAGTGCGTCGCGGATTCGAGGACGAGGGTGTCGTCTTCGAGGTAGTGGTCGATGACGTGGGCGTGTTCCTCCAGGTCTTCGATCTGCTCACGGAGCATCTCTCCGGTGGCGTAGTCGCCCAGACCCTCGACGAGTTCGATGTGGTCGCGGTAACTCTCGATGACGTCCCCGTACATATCCAGGTCGTTCGAGAGCGACGTCCGGATGTCGTAGACGTCCTCGTCTTCGGGCTCGAGGGTTGCAGCCTCCGAGAGCGCCGGCATACTGGCGTGCGGGACGCCCCCGAGAGCCTGAATGCGTTCGGCCACTTCGTCGGCAGCCTCTTCGACATCCTCGTAGGCCTCCTGGAGGAAGATGTGGATGTCGCGGTGTTCGGCCCCTTCGACGTTCCAGTGGTGCTTGTGGAGTTGATGGAACAGGACGTACGCGTCTGCGAGGTCGGTGTTCAGTGCCTCGACTATCTGTTCGACCTTCTCCTCGTCGAGTCGTACCGGGTTCTCACCGACGGTGCCTGCCTGACGGCGGACGGTCTCTTGAGTGCTCATTGCGTGTGGCACTCTGTTCGGCAACCTCTTAAAACTTATCAACATTCCAATAATTTTTCGGATCACCTAAAAATTCGTTCGCTGTTTCGGAGTACGGCCTGGATACCGTCCGGCTAGCTTTCGCCGTGTCGTCCTCTTCCCCACTTGGAACGACTCTCCGAGCATCCGAACTGGTTCGAGATCTGATACCCGATGTGTCTCGTGAGTAAAAGACCATCTCTGTCAAGCCGGCTCGCGCCGAAAAATGCGAGTGTCACTTGCAGGCGACTGAGTTCGCTACACTGACCAGTCGGTCGCGCGAGACACCGCTGCCGCCGACCTTGTACAGGATACCGTCGCACGACCAGGAGATAACACGTCTGGGGCCGAGATTCCGATACGTCGCCTGCTGCTCGCCGATCACGACCGTCTCGCCGTCGGTGCGTGGTTCGATGCTGGGCGACAGTTTCGCCACAGTGAGGACGCTGCTGGCGTTGACGTACCGGAGACCGATACTCGTGACGCGGCCGGTCGTCCGGGTAGCGCGAGTCAGGACAAACTCGTCGGGGACGGCAGGGTCGGGGACGGTCAGATTCGCCTCCGCCCGCAGGGCTGCGACCGTCTCGTAGGTCTGTTGTTCGGGGGTCTCAGCCATCTCCACTGTCGCCCCGGCCGGCGGGTCGAAGACGAAGACGCTCGACTCGACGCCAGGATTGAACGTCACGTTTCGATACGTGGTCGTGACGACGTGGCGCTGCCCGCCCTGTCGCCAGCTCGTCCGCTGTTTCAGCGGATAGTACCACTCCGTATCGAGCCAGAGTGTCTGCGTGTAGTTCGCGACAGGCTCGCTGACCCGATCCGGTTGTGCGAGTCTGATCACGACTGCCTCTCGTCCGTCGACAGTCGTCGTCTCGGGTGACGAGACAGTGTAGTTTCCGCCCGCAGCTGCCGGGGCGGTGGTCGAGCCGCCGCGGTTGCCAGCCGGGACGACAGGCAATGGCGAGGCGCCGATGCGACTCGTCGGCGTCTGCGTTCCGCGACCAACGGTTCCCGCCACCCTGTCGACGAGTCGTTCGAGACGGTCGAGGCGGTTCGCAGTCGCTGGCTCGGTGAGCCGTAACTGCGTCACCGTCCCCGCGTCGCGGTCGTAGAGCCACAGCGCGGAGCCGTTCGAGACGCGCACGTCGACGTTCCCGGGGCCGGACAGCGTTCGCGCTCGGATACCGCCGATCTCGAAGTCGAGGGTGACGTCCTCGACAGAACGTGTCGTCTCGTTTCCACGCTCACGAACGACTTCGCGTGTGGCGGTTAGCCCGTCCAGTTCTGTCAGCCGCGCGGAAACGTCATCGCCGAACGCCACGTCTGTGTTCGTCCCATTGTCGACGACCAATCCTATCCCCGCGACGATGCCGACGCTCACGGTGACGGTGAGGACAACGAATAGTAGAAACCCCAAGCGTCGGTTATCTGCCATTGTCAGTCAATTCATGAGGCTGAAAAAAAAGGTTGTGAAGGCGCCACTCGCTTCCCGCCGCGCCAGTGTGACAGCCGACTCGCACGTCCGGGCCGAAAGACTGTTCAGCAGCCGATAGACCGCGCGACCGAAACCAGCGTGGCCTTCTCGACCTGGCCGTGGACGAGGTACTGCGTGCCATCACACGTCCACATCAGGTTACCAGTCGACCCGATTTCGCGGTACTGACCGGTGTGGCCGGCGATCGTGACTTCTGCTGCATCTTCGTACGCGACGCCCGAAATGTTGCCGAGCGGCGTGACCCGAACGCTCACGCTGTCACGCTCGTTCGCGTAGGTCAGCCCGACGGTCGTACTGGCGGGAGTCTCACCGTTCGAGACGACGTGTCCAGACTCGAAGGAAAACGCTCCCAGTTCCGCGGGCGGCACGCGGACTTCCGTCCCGGCGGTGAGGCCGCTGTGTGTCGTGTAACGCTCCACGTCGACCGCTGATTCGGACGGTGTCTCGACCGTCGCGTCGGACGGTGCGTCGAACTCGAACGTCCCGGCGGCGAATTCGGGGTTGATCGTGACGTCGGAGAACGTTACCGTCATGGTCGTCTCCTTCGACGTCGACATCGTCGTCTGCATCTTCACCGGGAGGAGTCGGTCAGCATCGACCCACAGCGTGAGAGACTCGGCCGCCGCCGAGGCATTCGAGACCGGCACGAGAGTGACCTTGTGGGTCTCACGGCCGTTGACCCGTTCGGTACCGTTGACGATGATGTCGGTTTCTTCGACGACGCGGTCGAAGGCCTGGTCGAGACTGGCTCGCATTCCGGCCGACGAGCTCTCCAGGTGCGTCTTTCTAACGGTGTTCTCGCTGGCGTCGTAGACCACCATCGTCGACCCGTTGAACACGGAGACGTCGCCGGCACGCTCTTCCGGCGCAATCACACGCGACCGGTACTCACCCGTTTCCAGGTTCGCCCGGATGTGCGTCGTCGAGTTGAACGAGCGTTCGCCGAGGGTAGAGTCGACAGCTACTGTCGCTTCGACGCGGTCGATATTCTGGAGACGATCGGCGAGCTTGTCTGCGACTCGCGTCTGCTCTTGCTCGTTCAGGGGGCCGGAGGTCGTGCTACAGCCGGCCAGCACGAGCATCGCGGCGACTGCGAGTGCAGGGAGGGAAATCTGTTCTGGGGACATTGCGTTCGACGATGTCCACCGTAGGCACTTCAACCAGGTCGCCGGATTACCGACGGAGCAAAGGGGAGAAACATTTAATACTCGTCACACGCCGCGCCGGAATGTGTCGGCTGCTCGTGCCGAGACACGGCCCAGCGCGCCCGATCCGACGCCGGACGACCTGCATGGTTTCCTCCCACTGCGGCGTTGCTCCGCCAGACTCCTGACTGTGACACTCCCCGCTCGTCACGGTGACCCGGGATCGTCACACGGCCGTTCCAGCCGTCCCCAGGATCGGACACTCCCGGGCGCGATCCGGATGAGCGGGCGCTGTTCGAGGTCGTGGTCGGCGTACTGGTCGTACTTTCGTCGGAGCGCCGTGACACCCGGCGAATGGTGGTCATCCTCGGGGGAACAGTGCATTGCTGTTCCGCGAATCTGCACCCACCCGAGTCGAGTCCAGTCTTCCGTATAGTGATCGACGACGAGGGTGACTCGCGGATTCTCGCGGATGTCGCGGCTTCGCCGGAGCCTGTCCGGGGAGACGCGCTGGGGCTTTTCGTCGACCGGGGTCACGATATGGCTGTCGACGAGAGCAAAGCAGATCGGCACAGCAGATGGCCGTCCGTCGGCATCGGCCGTCGCCAGGCGACCGACACGTGCCGTTTCGACGTAGTGCCGTTCCACATCCCGAAACATACGGAACGGACGGAGAGACCGCGGAAATGGTTGTCCATCGACCGGGAAGTCATAACGAGATCCGGGTCACCGAGCGGTTCGCCACCGCGGGAACGCTTATACTCCGGCACGGCAAAGTAGCCGAATTACCGGGTAGCCGAAGTCCCGCAATTCAGCCATGACTCACGACTGTTCGTTCCTGACAGACCTGGAGCTCGACGGCGCGGTTTCGTTCGGCGACTCTGCTCGCGACAACCACGCCGGCGACTGGGGCACGCCCGAAGAAGAGCAGGTGCGTCCCGACGCGGTCGTCTTCGCAGCGTCCACCCGAGACGTCTCTACGGTACTGGCGGCGGCAGACGAACGCAGAGTGCCGGTGACCCCCTACGCCGCCGGGACGGGGCTGGAGGCGAATGCGATGCCAGCCCACAGCGGCATCTCCCTCGACCTGGCCAGGATGGACGCGATTCTGGACGTCCGACCGGACGACCGCCAGATAGACGTCGAACCGGGGGTGATCGGATCCGCCGTCGATGCGGCGGTCGCCGACCACGGCCTGTGGTTCCCGCCGCTGCCGTCGTCGGGCGACATCTCGACCATCGGCGGGATGATCGCGAACGACGCCTCGGGGATGCAGACGGTCAAGTACGGCGAGGTGGGCGACTGGGTACTCGAACTGGAGGCCGTCCTGGCAGACGGCTCCGTGATCGAAGTCGGCTCGAAGGCCGTCAAGACCTCCAGCGGCTACAATCTGGGCGACCTGCTCGTCGGCAGCGAGGGGACGCTGGCGGTCGTCACCCGAGCGACGCTGGAACTGGCCGGCCGTCCGGCGCAGATCCACGGCGGCCGCGTACTGTTCGAAACGCTCGACGACGCGACGGCGGCCGTCTTCGACGCCGTCCGGTCGGGCGTCGACGTCGCGAAGATCGAACTCGTCGACACGACGAGCGCGACGATGGCCAACGCGTACTCGGGCACCGACCTGCCGGACCTGCCGATGGTCTTTCTGGAGTTTCACGCCGACGAGGGCATCGAAGCCGAGGTGGACTTTTGCCGGACAGTCTTCGACGCACACGACCCCCAGCGATTCGAGGTCGTGCCGGACGACGACGGGATGGCCGACCTCTGGCAAGCGCGCAAGGATCTCGCATTCGCGATCCGGAGCTACGACCCCGACTTGACCGCCCTGACGCCCGGTGACGTGACAGTTCCTATCGGCGAGTACCCGACCATCGTCCGGGAAGTGAAGGATCTGGCCGGCGAACACGACCTGTTGATCCCGTGTTTCGGCCACGCTGGCGACGGAAACCTCCACTACTCCGTGCTCGTCGACGAGTCCGACCCGGACGAGGTCGAACGCGGCAAGCGCGTCTCCGGGGAAATCGTCCAGAAAGCCCTGGATCTGAGCGGCACCTCGACCGGTGAACACGGCATCGGTACCGGCAAGCGGGAGTATCTGGTCGCGGAACACGGCGAAGCGACCGTGGAAGCGATGCGCCGGATCAAGCGAGCGCTCGACCCCAACGACACGCTCAATCCCGGCAAGATCTTCCCGGAGACTGCAGAGGGTGCGCGACTCTGGGTCGACGAACCTGAACGGAACGTAAGCGGAGACGGGGACAGTACTACAGAGTGAGAACGTCTTTCCTCGTCCAGATCAGTCGTGAACCAGCACGTCCAGCACGACAGGGTCGTCGGTTGCCGTCGCGTCTTCGACCGCGGCTTCGATCTCGTCCGGGCGCTCGACTAATCGTCCGACAGCGCCGTAGCTTTCGGCGTTCGCGGGGATGTCTACCGGCGGATCGATGTCCATCCCGACGAAGTCGTGGTTCGCTTCCTCGCCGCCGAAGATCTCGATAGTGTTGTCCTTGAGGATGCGATAGTTGCGGTTGTCGGGGATGACGACCGTGAGGTCGACGTCGTTGCGGACGGCCGTGTACAGCGTCTGTGGATAGTAGAGATACGAGCCGTCGCCCACGAAGCCGAGTACGTCGCGCGGATCGCGGTCGTCGCGGTCGCGCTCCGCGATGGCGGCACCGACCGCGGCGGGTAGCCCGTAGCCCAGGCCGCCGCCCTTGTTCGAGACGTACTGCTGTGGGGCGAACGGCCAGCGAGTCAGCATCGCGTATTTCGCGGTGACCCCCTCGTCGACGATGTAGGCGTCCGGTGCTGCGGTCTGGAGCGCGTCGACCAGGTCGGCTTTCGACGCTCGCGGGTCGTCGGCCTCGTCTTCGCCCATCGCGGCGACCTGCTCGGCGGCCATCTGCTTGAAGGCCGCGACGGTCGTCAGACGGGACTCGACGGTCTCGTCGTCGATGCGCTCGGCGACTCGCTCGGCGAGTTCTCCGAGTATCTGCCCCGGATCGCCGAGCACGGCTGCGTCCGCGGTGTGGTTCTTCCCGAGGTGCCACGCGTCGGCCCCGACGTGGATGCAGGTCGTATCCGGGCTGACCAGGTCGCCGTCGTGGCTCCACAGCGTCGTGTTGGTCGAACACCCGGCGAACAGGATCAGGTCCGTGCTCATGATCGTCGCCGCGAGGTCTTCGTCCGGTGGGACGTAGGAGACCCACTGCTCGTGATCTGTCGGGAAATCGACCTCACAGGCGAGAATCTCGCCGTGAACGCGCATGCCGGCAGCCTCGGCCAGCGATACGGCCGCATCGACGGCGTCGACCCCGGATCGAGCAATCCCGTCGCCGGCGACCAGCACTGCTTCCTTTGCGTCGACGAGCAGGTCGGCAGCCCGGGCGACCTGCCGGGGGTCACCGCGACCGGCACCAGGGATTTGCCCCAGGGCCTCGGGGCCTGCGTCGGTCTCCGCCATCATCACGTCCATCGGCAGCCCGAGAAACACCGGGCCTGTGGGCGGTGTGAGTGCCGTCCGGAACGCACGCCGGAGCATCGTGGGCAGCGCCTCGACGTCGAGCACCTCGGCAGACCACTTGCAGAACTGCTCGGTGAGTGCCACCAGATCACCGCTCAGAATGGGTTCCTCGTGACGGAAGTCCGTGGCGTGGTGCCCTGCAGTCACGACTATCGGTGCGCCGGCGAAGGCGGCGTTCATCAGATTGCCAGTCCCGTGGGCGACTCCCGGCGTCGTGTGCAGATTCGCGACGCCCACCGGCAGCACGTCGGGGTCGTCGTCGGCGTGATAGCGCCGCGTCTGTGCGTAGCCGCCAGCCATCCCGACGGCGATGTCCTCGTGCAGGCCGAGCACGTACTCCAGGTCGCTGTCCACCAGTGACCTGAGTACCGGCAGTTCCGTGGTTCCGGGGTTCCCGAAGACGTACTCGACCCCGTACTCCTGGAGAGTTTCGACGAACAGGTCGGCTCCGGTATCCGTCTTCGTCATGTGCTACGCTCTCACGGCAGCAAGTTGGGTCTTTTGTAGCCGCTCGGGAGGCGGTGGCGACGGAAGCTGCCGCCTCCGGCGGGATTCCAGGTCGCCGACCCACCGAGCGTGTTCGGGGACTCGCTACACACCGAGCGACACGATTCACTGCAGTGCCGCCGGGACGACGAGGTAGGTCATGACAGACCAACTGAAAGAACGCGGGAGTATCGACCAGCGACCACGCTTCGACCGGCTGGCGGTTCGATCATGAGAGTACTCGGCAATCGTCGGATCCACCCAGTCGTGCCAGCGACACTGCCTCGGCTCGCGGTGTTGCTCGGGACAGCGAGACGGCAACTCACCGAACAACAGCACAACAGACAATGACAATCGAACAGTACAAACCGGATAGCACTGTCGACGACGTCCGCGACGTTCGCATCGACGTCCCCCGGCTTGGCCCACAGCGGAAAACGGCAGAGATCATCGACGGGATGGCGGTCACCGAGGGCGACATCGTGCTCGGTGCCGCGGAGGAGTTCACCGACGTCGAAACAGCCGACACACCGGAAGACGTCGTGGACTCGATCGCGCTGTCGGGCGACGAGGCGCTCTGGCCCGACGGCGTCGTCCCCTACGAGATCGCATCGGGGATGCCGAACACGAGTCGGGTGCACGACGCGATCGACCACTGGGAGGCACACACGCCTATCGAGTTCGTCCAGCGGTCTGGACACGACGACTACGTCAGGTTCTTCGACGGGAACGGGTGCTGGTCGTACGTCGGTCGCCAGGGCGGGCGCCAGCGGATCAGTCTCGACACCGGGTGTGGGACGGGAGCGGCGATCCACGAGATCGCCCACGCAGTCGGCATCTGGCACGAACAGAGCAGGTCGGACCGAGACGTCTACATCACGATCAACTGGGGCAACATCAGGAGCGGCGCCAAGCACAATTTCAAGGCGCACGAGGGAGCCAACGACATCGGGCGGTACGACTACGATTCGATCATGCACTATCCGCCCTACGCCTTCTCCACCGGCGGGAAGACCATCGAAGCCCCCGAACCGATCGGACAGCGCAGGGGACTGAGCGAAGGCGACATCGACGCGGTGTTCCGGCTGTACGCGCCGAGCGACGCTGGCTCCGCGACGGGAGTGACACACGACTGGCAGGCGGTCTCGTTCGATTCCGACGTGGATCCGGATCCGGTGGTGCTCACAGGCGTACAGAGCTTCAACGGCGGCAACACGGTCGGGGTTCGCATGCGGAACCCGGGCGGTGGGGACGCCGAGGTGTTCCTCGAGGAAGAGCAATCGGCCGATTCGGAGACGTCGCACATCGAGGAGGAACTCGGACTGTTCGCGACCGACGAGGGTACCGTGTTCGACGAGAGCGCGTCGCCGATCGGCGAAGCGGGCGTCGTCACGACAGACCAGTCGGGAGCAGGTCAGTGGCACACCGTCTCGCTCGACCGCTCCTACTCCGATCCGGTCGTGTTCATGCAACTCATGTCGTACAACGGCGGCAACCCCGCCCACCTCCGCGTTCGTGACGTCCGTGCGGACTCGTTCAAGTTCCAGATCGAGGAGTGGGACTATCTGGACAACCTCCACACGACAGAAGACGTCGGCTACGTCGTGCTGGAGGCAGGGACGCACCGACTGCGCAACGGACTCGAACTGACAGTCGGCGAAGTCGACGGAGATCACACGTGGACGACGGTCTCACACGGGGTCACGAGCAATCCGGTGGTTCTCAGTCAGTGTCAGTCGTTCAACGGGTCACACGAAGTCGTGACTCGGCACCGGAACGTCGGCAAGCGTTCGTTCGACGTCCGGCTACAGGAAGAGGAAGCCCGAGGCGGCCGACACACCACCGAAACCCTCGGCTATCTGGTGGTTCATCGACCGGAAACGTTCGAGTTCGGCGTCGCACAGGACGACCTCACGCAGGAGTGGCAGCAACTCGATTACGAAGGCGACTTCGAATCGACGCCAGCGACGGTCGCGTCGGTCACGACGTTCAACGGCGGCAATACCGCTGGTGTTCGCATGAAAAATCCGGACTCCCGTGACATCCAGATCCAGCTCGAAGAGGAGCAGTCGGGAGACGACGAGACGCTCCACACGGAGGAAGCGGTGGCGTACATCGCGACGCCCGAGGGCCCCGTCTACTACGGGACAGGGAAACAACTCGGGGAAGCAGGGGTCGGCACCTGGAATCAGGCCTCGGAGTCGCAGTGGCACACCGTCAGCCTCGACCAGAACTACCAGTATCGGGATCCGGTCGTCCTTACGCAGCTACAGTCGAAGAACGGCTCACAACCCGCCCACACCCGCGTGCGAAACGTGGGGGCTGGTTCCTTCGAGTTCCAGATCGAGGAGTGGGAGTATCTGAACGGCCGCCACGTCTCCGAACAGGTCGGATACGTCGTCCTGCCGAGCGGCGTGTATCCGCTGCCCGATGGTGGAATCCTGGAAGTCGGCACGACACGCACGAACCACTCCTGGACGAGCGTGTCGCTGGATTCGCACCTGCAGGACGGAGACGGCAATCTCACCGTGGTGAGTCGCTGTCAGACGTACAACGGCTCACAGGCTGTCGTGACACGCCACAGGAACGTCTCGCCATCCGGCTTCGACGTGCGTCTGCAAGAGGAGGAAGGTGGTGGCCCACACCGAACTGAACGGATCGGGTACGTAGCCGCGATCCACGACGACTGACGCCGACTTCGTCGATTTTTTCGACGGAGTTTCCGGCTAGAGTTGCGGCCGCTGGCTCGCGAGCGGTCGTCCGTCTGTGTAGGAGGACTCACGACACACCGAGCGAGATGATTCACAACCCTGTGCCATCGACACCGAGGCGGGTGAGGCGAAAAGACAATGGCTGGTGGAACGACCCCCACTCCCAGGGCCACTGACCAGGGAGCGAGCGTGAACCGTCTCGAAGGAGAACTCACTGCCCTCCGGGCCGAGTTCGAGAGTCTCGCAGCACAGACCGGCGCCGAGACTGACGGAGAGGAGTGGGTCGAGCGCGGCCAAGAACTGCTGACCAAGGCCGAAACGGCACTGACACAGGGCAACATCGACCAGGCGTGGACATACCTCCACACGGCAGAGCGGATCAAGATCCACGGTCTCGAAGCTGTCGGCGGACAGGAGGCGTTGAAATCGGAAGGACGGGAACTGCTCGTCGAAGCGGAACACGCACCGCTCTCGTGGCGAGGGGAGGCTGTCAAACAGCGGCTGACAACTGCTGATGGCTCCATGCGGGCGGTGACAGGGAACAACGTCCGCTCCGCATACCAGTTACTCCACGAGGGGTATCAACGCATCCACCTGAAGCGGCACCATCTCCAGAACCAGCTCAAATACCTGAAGTGGTGGTCGCTCACGGCAACACTCCTCTTTCTGTTCGTCGCGGCTTCGAGCGCGGGGATACCCGCCCTTCCGTCGCCGCTTGTCGAGTTCTCTGCCGGAGACTCGACAGCAGCGACTGCCGGCAGTCCAGCGAACCCGGCGCTGTTCACCGTTTACGTCCTGCTGGCCGGGGTGCTCGGCGCCTCGCTGTTCGGACTGCGGTCACTCCGAACGCAACCGATCGCAGCGAGTACCCCCGCCTATCTCACCAGCGGTCGGACTGCAGCCGCCCGAGTTATCGTCGGTGCTGGCTCCGCCCTCGCCGTGTTCTTCTTCCTCAGGTCGGGGTTGCTCGCGCTCAATGTTGGAGCCGGGATCGACCAGGGAGCGTTTCTCATCGCACTCGGCTTCGTCGCCGGGTACTCACAGCGAATCGTGCACGCGACGGTCGAATCGATCGCCAGCACGACCGAATCCGGAGCGAAGACTGTCGAGAGCTCTGACGCGCAGTAACCCGCTCTGAGGAGGACGCCGCTCGGTCGCCGTGTCGACCCCGACCGCACCGATTCCCCGGTGTCGTCTTCCCACGCCGTGCAGCGGCGGTGAGGGGTCGACACTTCAGCTCTCGTCGGAAAGTCACGGTTTCCTCGCCGAGATTACCACCAATGTGCGTCTTAGTCTCCCTATCTTCCGTGTTTATCAGCATCGCCGCGGTACACGTTCACATGACTGAGCGGAATCCGGCTGGGTCACCTCTCGAAGCGGCCGCTGGTGGGACTGATCCGCGTGCGGCGGAGGCCTTCGAACTGCTCGCAAACGAGACGCGGCTGGCTATCCTCCTCGCGCTGTGGGACGCCTACGAGCCGTTCACGAGCAGCGGTGGCGTCACGTTCTCGGAACTTCGCGAACGAGTCGGGGGGCCGGATTCGGGACAGTTCAATTACCACATCGGCAAACTCAAGGGAAAACTCATCCGCTCAACCGATGAGGGGTACAAACTCCGTCCCGCAGGAGAAAAGATCATCCGAGCAGTCATCGCCGGATCCGGTCTCGAGACACCGTCGCTGGAACCAACGGAGGTCGCCATGTCGTGTCCGCGCTGTGGGGCTTCGACGGCCATCACCTATCAAAGTGGTCGTCTCTTTCAACTCTGTACCGAGTGCGGCGGCAATTTCGACGAAACTGATGACCTGCCGCAGGGGACGCTGTACGCCTGGCGGTTCGAACCCGCGGGGTTAGTCGGCCGAACGCCGGAAGAGATGTACAGAGCGGCTTCGCTCGGGATGATCCATCGAGCGCTCGCTCTCATCGATGGAGTGTGTCCGGAGTGTTTCGGGACAGTCGACACGGAGGTCAACATCTGTGAGAACCACAACCCCGAGGACGAGGACGTCTGTTCGAACTGCGGTCGGCAGGACGAGATCCTGACGCTGTACGAGTGCAGTGTTTGCAAATACACTGGTGGTGCAGCACCGAGCGACATCGTCTCACAGCATCCTGCGGTCATCGCATTCTACTACGACAGGGGTGTGGATTTCCAGTATGACCTCGACTTCCGCGAAGTCAAACGAGTGGTGGAACTCGAAGCAACACATCAACAGACCCTCGAATCGACCGACCCCGTCCGAATCAACGTCACTATCCAGTACGAGGATGAGGGACTGGCGCTACTACTCGACGAGGAGATGAATGTCCTGGAAGTAAACTGACTACCCTCTCGGTCGTTCTGGTACATTCCGAATCGGTTCAATTGTTCACGGATACCGTACATCGGCCTTTTTGACGCACAAGGTCTTAGTATATTGATGGTTTCCATGACGAAATCAGACGACAGCAAATCGATTCACGGGGCAGCCGAAGAAGCGATCGACGAAGACGCGCTGGCCGAGATACTGGAATTAGCTACTGACGGAGAGTACGAAGAGGGGGCCGAAGCGGCACTACACGCCGTCGCAGTCGACGAGGTCGTCGCCGACGCCATCGCTGCTGCACAGTACGCACGAAGACGGGGACGCACGCTCTCACCCGAGGACGTCGGCGACGTGGCGGACCGACGGCAAGACTGCTGCTCCCGATTCCCGGCACGCGAACCTGCTGGGCTCAAGGTCGATTGGGATCCGAGCTGAATCGATCCATCGACTCAATTTTTGTCGTCGGAACACCGTCGAGGCCCCCCACCACGCAGTGGAACCGATCCGCGCCTCGACGGACTGGCGAGAACCGCGCGCAGACGGACAATCTTCCGATCGGGTACGGCTGTGCTACATGCTGCCGGTGCCAGTAATATAATATTCACTACAAAAATCAATTTCTATTTGGAAATATACAAAACCGAACTTCGGTAGTTTTCTCTACAGAAGTGACATTCTGCTAATACTTTTGCCGATGGAGTCGCGTAGATCGAGCCGGAGGCGCTAACCGATGAACGTCGTCCAACTCAGCGCAGAACGGGCATCAGTGACGGACAGCTAGTAGTATTCCGTACGTGATATATCGCCGGTTGGCACGCCCCCTCCAGACAAGCGAGGAACCAACCATGACCGAACGAGACAACAGAGACACACCGGCAGACGTTCCGGCGACCGACCGTGACACCAACTCGAACGCAGACGCATCGCTTGGAGAGAATTCCAGTGGCGGCTCCCTCGTCAGATCACTCGTGATCGACGGCGAGACCGTCCTGTACGACCTCGAGGATCACCAGCGATGGCTCCAGTCCGACACGGCCGTCGTCCTCACCGAGGCCGTGTAGTCCCCGAGTCGGCACACATGAGTGACGTCCCCCACTATGACAGATGAACCCGCGACGCGGCACGGCACCGACGCGCCCCAGAGGCCCGACAGCCAGCCCCGCACCTCGGGCGACGAACCGTCACTGCGCCGCGAACTGTTCACTGTGACTCGTACTCTGATAGGGTCGCTGCCCTCGGTGACGACTCGCGAAGAACTGGCGACCACCGTTTGCACGCTGCTGGCCGACACCGCGTTGTACCGAACGGTCTGCATGGCCGACCGACCAACGTGGGCCGGTCGCAGCGACGACTGGACTGTCGCCGGGACGGACACTGACGAACCGCCGGTGATGCCGGCCCGCGAGGCCAGAGGTTCTGCGGCCGAGAACTCGCCAGTCCCCGAATCTGTGTCGACCCTCGTGCCGACCGACCGTGACCCAGGCACCTGGACGATTGTCCCGCTCGCGTACGACCGAACCGTCTACGGCGTGCTGTGTCTGCGGACGCCAGGTCGGTCACCCGGTGACGACGAGCGCGGGGTGCTACGAGATATGGGTGCGGCCGTCGGTCACCTGATCAACGCCGTCGAAACTCGACGGCTGCTGAGCGAGACGGCCATCATCGAGGTCGAACTGCTGAACTCGGACGTGCACAACCCCCTGATCGACGCTTGCCGGCGGG
>Ga0207797_1001881_pt1 | contig 14953 bp, 17 predicted proteins | sample PRCRCaboRojoPR_6_FD_187275 | JGI IMG/M metagenome (GOLD analysis project Ga0207797, IMG submission 187275) | Marine sediment microbial community from Cabo Rojo, Puerto Rico - PR CR 10% Liquid 1 (SPAdes) | ecosystem: Environmental > Aquatic > Marine > Coastal > Sediment | place: Cabo Rojo, Puerto... | reverse complement strand
CGACAGGGTACTACCAAAAAGGGCCGCCACGAGTACAAACGGAGCAAACCCCCGGTCAAAGCCGATGGAAGCCTGGTAAAGGATCCATTTCGAGTAGAACCCGTTTAAAGGTGGCACCCCGGCCAGCGAAAGCGCACCGACCAGGACGGAACCAAACACCAGCGGCATCTCCTTCCCCAGACCACCCATCTCGTCCAGTTTCCTCGTCCCGGAGACGTAGACAACTATCCCCGCACCAAAGAAGAGCAGGCCTTTGAAGAGAGCGTGATTTATTAGATGAATTATCCCACCGGCTACTCCCAGCCCGGTTCCGATACCTATCCCGGCCAGGATGTAACCGACCTGTGAGATGCTGGAGTAAGCAATTAACCGCTTTATGTCGTTCTGGACGAGCGCCAGTAACCCGCCAAGTACGATCGTAAACGCCCCAATTACGGTCAGGGCGCTACCCCAAGTGGGCGATACCTCGAAGAGCTCCCAGAAAATCCGGAGAATCCAGTAGAGACCAACTTTTATCATTATCCCGGAGAGCAGCGCCGAAATCGGGGAGGGCGCCTCCGGATGGGCATCCGGCAACCAGGAGTGAATCGGAAAGAAAGCAGCTTTTACGCCAAAGCCGACCAGGAAGAGGGACAATATAGAGGTAGCCAGCCCGGTGCCGGTCAGCCCGGCTTCCTGGAGCCCGTTCACCGTCGTCGTTCCCAGCGCGGACCAGGTTAGGATCGTCCCGGCAAGAATCGACAGTGCTCCGACTTCACTCATCAGGAAGTACTTGTTGCCGGCCCTGATCGAGGCCGTGTTTTTCTCGTAAGTAATGAGAAAGTAGGCCGCCAGGGTCATTAGCTCCCAGAAAACGAACATCGTGAACAGTTCCGTCGCCAGTACGGCCCCTATCATGCCACCCATAAAGCAGAGGAGCAGACCGTAGTACTTGTTTTCGTTTGCGGATTCCCCGTACCGGCTCAGGTATTTCCCGGAGAATACTGCCGCGAGAAAACAGAGCAGTGAAATCAGAGCTACCATTAGGAGCGACAGCGACCCGAGACCAAATGAAATTACAATTCCTCCTACTTCTTTGCTGAAAAACTCCAGACTACCCGATTGAACGGTGGGAAAAAACGCCAGCGAAAACCCAAATACGCCCAGAGTCACGGCTGAAGTCAGAATATTCCTCAATCTCGTGTCCAGTTTACCCACGATCCAGGCCACGGGACTGGCGGCCAGAGGAAAGAATATCAGTGCCAGCCCATAAATACCGATATCACTCATTGAGGACCTCCTCCAGAGGGCTCTCGTCCAGTCCGAATTCCCGTTTCAACTCCTCCGTTCTTTCAACGCTCAACTCCATCAGGTCTACTCCCTCTCTACCCTTAAGGCTTATCGCTCGCTCCGTGCAGCTATAACACGGATCGACGGAAGCCAGAATTATCGTCGCGTCCGCAACCGTTTCACCGACACAGGTTGCTTTGTAGGTGGGGAAGTTCATAAAAGTAGGGGCCCGAATTTTGTGTCGAACCGGCCTGTTGGATCCGTCGCTCCCTACGTAGTGAAAACATTCGCCTCTCGGCGCCTCGTAATTGCCTATTCCCTCTCCGGGAGGGACGTTTTCCGGTTCGGAATCTATCGGTCCTTTCTCGGGCATTTCGTCGATGATCTGCTCGGACATTTTTATTGCTTCCAGCGTTTCCAGCAACCGGACTTCCACTCTGGCCAGCACGTCCCCCGCGTCTCTGGTAATTACCTTCCAGTCAAGCTCGTCGTAGACGCCGTAGGGATAATCGGCTCTAACGTCGATCGGAATCCCGGAAGCCCGGACCGTCGGCCCCAGTGCTCCGTAGTCGCGCGCCGCCTCCTCCTCCAGTACTCCGACTCCTTCCAGCCTGGCTTTCATCACGGGGTCATCGAGAACGGCGTTATACAGCATCTCCGATTTTTCCTTCAGAGTCGTCAGGCTCGGCCTAGCTTCCTCCAGATGTTCCCGCGGGATATCTCTCTGTACCCCGCCCGGCTTCATCATCGCGTAGGCGTTTCTATTTCCGGTAAGTAGTTCGAGGACGTCAAGTACTTCCTCGCGGTACCTCCAGGCCCACATGAAGACGGTATCGTAGCCGATGAAGTGACCGGCTAGCCCCGCCCAGAGGAGGTGGGAATGAATTCTTTCCAGCTCCCCTATCAACGTCCTTATATACTTCGCCTTCTCGGGAACCTCTATTCCGCCGCAGTCCTCCACGGCCAGGCAGTAGGCGTAAGGATGGGAGTGAGAACAGATACCGCAGACTCGCTCTACGACGAAGGGTACCTGATTGAAGGTCTTCTTCTCCGACAACTTCTCGATTCCCCGGTGGTTATAGCCGATCTGCACGTCCACATCCAGGACTTCCTCCTCTTCCACTGTCAGCAGGTAATGCTCGGGCTCTTCCTGCAAAGGATGATACGGCCCTATAGGTATCGTCGTCGCCATATCAGTCAACCTCCAGGTTCTCTACGTCAAAATCCTTCCTGAAAGGGAAATCCTCGTCCCCGACTGAGTCCGCCTTGAGCAGACGCTTTTTCGCCGGATGGCCCTCGAAATCGACCCCGAACATTTCTCTTATTTCCCGCTCTATCCATTCCGCTCCCGGAATCTCGTTGGCAATGCTTTTCGTGGAAGGATTCCCGTCTTTTTTTACGGGTAACTTGATCGTTACCATAAGTCCCCTATCGTCCAGAGAAAAATGATACAGTAGTCTGAATAAATCCTCTTCGTCGACACAGGAGATCGTCGCCAGCCGCCCTCCGTGCTCTTTAAATACGAACTCCACCATATCTTCGAAAATTTCCGGCTCCGGATTTACGTAAAGCCTGCCGGAGCTTTTCTCCGTTTTCCCGACCTTCCAGCCGAACCTTCCCGATAGTTCTTCTTTAAAGCTAGAAGCGTTCATATTTCCACTTCCTTGAGTGCTTTTAGTCCGGCGTCCAGACCTTCGATTATCGCTTCCGGGCGCGGAGGACAACCCGGAATATTGACCACCATAATATCTTCGTCGAAGTCTTCAGTGACTTTTCTCACCGGACCGACGCAGTTATAAGCGTCGTGAAATATACCTTTCGAACAGGCACATGTCCCCACCGCAGCCACTATAAAAGGTCTGGCGGAAGCCTCCAGAATTCTTTCGAAGCGTGGTTTGGATTTCCTGGTCATCGGTCCGGTAACCATCAGTACGTCGGCATGTCTCGGTGAACCAACCAGCTTGCCACCAATACGCTCCACGTCGAATTTGGGGGTCAGGCAATCGACTACTTCTATGTCACAGTTGTTGCAGGATCCCGTATTGACGTGATAGAGCCAGGGAGACTTGCTTATCCCCCAACTTTTCCAGTTCATTTCACCAATACCTCCCACTTATAGCCAACCTATTCCGGCAAGATTACCGACGACCGCCAGTACTAAAGCTAGGAGAGCCAGCGGCGCGGCGCCGTACCAGAAGAACTTTAATGCCTGATCGGACCTCAACCTCGGATTGGTATTCTTGATAAGAATAATCCCTACCAGGACGAGGACGTATTTTAACGCTCCCCAGAGAGCACCCCACCCCGTACTGAAACCGCCAAGGAAAACGGTCACCAGGAAAAGCGGCAGAACCAGAAGCGCCATCAGATGTGAAATTTTGAACAGTCCGAGAAGCGGTCCGGAATATTCAATCAAAGGACCACCCATGATCTCGGTCTCCGCCTCCGGCGAGTCAAACGGTATAAACCCAAGTTCCGCCTGAATGCATAACAGAGCAGCGATAAACCCGAAAGCTCCGGAAATACTTGCCACGACGGGTTCCGAAGTAAATCCGGCCAGCCTCAGCCCCCCGCCAGCGTTGACGATCGCGGCAGTAACCGCCAGCAGCAGGGGTAACTCGTAAGCGATTATTAACTTCAGCTCCCGGTTGGAACCCAGGCTGGAAAGGGGATTACCGGACGACATACCGCCCAGCACTACCGCAAGGCCGGGCAAAACGAGCAAATATAGTAACACTATTATATCGCCGACGAAGGAAGTTCCGGGATAGTTGGCCTTGACCAGGATGATCGAAGAAAGGAGCAATCCTGCCGGGCCCATCAGGGGAACGAGGAGGTAACTCCACTCCAGGCTCTCCTCCGGGATAATATTTTCCTTTCCAAATAATTTTGCTATGTCATAAGCGGGCTGCAAAAGAGGCGGACCGACTCTCCACTGGACCAGAGCGGAAACCTTTCTAACCAGCCAGGAAGCAATAACTCCGGCAGACAGCGTGAAGAGCAGTCCGGGAAAGACGAAAAAATCGAATACCAGTCCTCCTACCATTACTTACCCCCTTTTCGGCCGATCAATTCGGGCTGCCAGCTACTGACGTGAACCCGGAGCCCATCTCTTAACTCGTGCCAGTTTTCTCCTTTCGGTTCGTGTCCCGCGGGAACGGACTTAATACCGCCGTAGGGGCAGGTGGAAACACAGGTTGGTTCTCCCTCCCTGTCCCCGCAGAGATCACAGTTCGAATCGAGGAAAGGGATGAAATCCGTATAAATCGTGCCGAATGGACAGGCCATGACACAGGAATCGCATCCGATACAGAGGAGGTTCGCCCGCTCGACCATCCCGTCTTCGTTCTTTTCCAGAGCGTCCACGGGGCAGGCACTCAGACAGGCCTGATCCTCGCACTCCCGGCAGAAGTGGGCAAAGGTCGCCTGTTCTCTCAGCTGTTGAATTCCGTTATTGCCCGGATGTGCTGGATTACTGCATTCCGCTTCACATTCCTCGCATTCGGAATCACAGACATCCAGGTCCAGTAACAAAGTTCTATCCTGACTTATTTCCGATTTCGCCTCGGTTTTCATTCCGATCACTCCCAGAGATCAGGTATGCCTTTGACCTGATCATAGGTAAATACCGGTCCATCTTTGCAGACGTAGTACGGCCCGAGCTGACAGTGACCGCACATTCCGATCCCGCAGCTCATGTTCTTTTCCAGCGAGAGGTAAATATCTTCCGGTTCGAAGTGATCCAGCAGGGCCCGGGCCGTAAACTTCATCATTATCGGGGGACCACAGACCACAGCCAGCCCTTCTTCGGTATCGACGTCCGGTTCTTCGAGTAAAGTAGTTACGACGCCTTCGTTTCCTTCCCACTCCTCGTCGGCCTCATCGACGGTCAGCTCCAGGTGAATATCCGAACCGGTCTCCCACTCGTCGAGTTGATCCTTATAGATTAAATGCTCCGGGGTTCTGGCCCCGTATTTCAGGCTTATTTTCCCGAATTGTTTCGGTCGGGCCATTAACGCGTACAGCAGTGATCTCAGCGGAGCCAGCCCGACTCCGCCGCCGACGACGAGAACGTCTCTCCCCTTCATCTCGTCCAGTGGATAACCTTTGCCAAACGGCCCCCGGATCCCCAGAGTTTCCCCGGGAGACATCCGGTGTAACTTGCCGGTCACTTCCCCGGCCTCCATGATAGTGATTTCCATTTCTTCCTTGACCTCGGGAGACGATGAGGGAGTAAAAGGGGCCTCGCCCAGCCCGGGAACCGATAACTGTACGAATTCGCCGGTGGCAAATTCTATCGGCTCCTCCGGAACCAGCTCGAAACTCTTTATATTCGGGGACTCGGTTGCGATATTCGTTATTTCCGCCGGAACGGAGCTATAAGGGTTTTCTACCTCCGACAGATCCTTTTCCTCCAGTTTAGCTCGCGTTTGCACTTGAGACCTCCTTCAAAACATCCCGCATATCTATATCGCCCATACAGCCGTCAATACACCTTCCACAGCCTGTACAGCCGTAGATATCGTGATTTTCAGGTATTCTATCGAACTTGTCGTAAAACCTGTTGCGAACGCGACTTTCAAGCGACTCCAGCGGGTTGGCACCGCCGGCGACCCGGCTGTACCCCTTGAAGTTACAGCTATCCCAGACTTTCCTCCGATTCACCCGGGAGTCCTCCCGACGCTCGTAGAGTTGAAAACAGTGGCAGGTGGGACAGGACAGGTTACAGGCCCCGCATTCGACGCAGTCCTCAGCAAACTCCTTCCAGACTGGATTATCCGCCGGTATATCCCCGATATCGTCCGGAATACTGAAATCGCCGTTGCGGTCTTCGAGCTCCTCTCTTCTCGCCACCCTGAAAGACGTCCGCTCTTCCAGCAGTTCTTGAGAGGCCGGCGCGAATAGGTCGGAATTTTCTTCGTACAGTTTTTCCGCTCTGAGGGAATTGGAGTTGAATTCGACGAGCAGATCGTCGAGACCGGGAAGCCTGGTTACGTTGATATCGAAACCTTCCTCCGGGTAGGGCCCGCCATCGACTTTATTACAGAAACAGGATTCGGAGGTTTCGTAACAATCGCTGGAAATCAGCAACGTGTCGTGCCTTCTGACTGCGTAATAAGGATCAATGATTTCTTCGCCGAGAAAAACGCTGTCCAGAACCCGAAGAGAATTTAGGTCACAGGATTTGAGGCCAAAAATAGCCTGCTTTCTTCTTTCCGGTTCAATCGTATCCGCGGGAAAATTGGCAACGTCCTCTTTTGGCGGAAAGAAGAAAACTTTTGGCGGCGTCGTGATCCTGTTCTTCGGAAACTGGACCGTCGAGTTTTCCAGCCCGCCCCATCTTTGATAGGAGATTTCGCCGTGAGATTCGACCGGAACAAACAGGTCTCTATCGGCCGCAATATTTCCCAGGAGGGTGAGAAAGTTCTCTTTCGATGCCCGATAAAGGTCCATGATACCTCCCTTGCGCGGTTGACGCTAAAATAGTGATTGCCTAAAACCGACAACCATCCGCTAACTTTACAGCTAAACCTCAACGCTATTTGCTGCTAACTTTTCTCTATAATTAGTTTAAGCTTTTAAGTCTTTTTGCTTACTTCTCTGCAGCAATAAAGGTTGAACTCGCGTCCCGGGTAGCTGATTCGGGAGGTATCAAGTGCGTTAGCTAAAGGAGTCGATGAATTACGTGAATATAATCCCTTTCACACTGTCTTATTATACAGCTACAAGTACTATTGTCAAACTCAATTAAATTATTATATTTTTACACGAAAAGAACCTACCAGCGGTAAATAACTAATATTATTCATCCTTAGCCGACCAAAGCGCGTTTGCTCTATTTGGCAAATATCGTGAATCAATTCACGGAAGATCAACTAAAAGAGTACACTTTAGGAAAGATTGCGCGAGCAACTAAAATACGATAGTCGAAAAGAGGGGCAGGAGAAGTGCCGAGACGAGGGTACCGATAATTGCACCGCCGATTACGTCGGACGGGTAGTGTTCTCGAACGAAAATTCGGGACAAACTTATTACCAGGGATGCAATGTAGGCACTCGCCCAGGCCCACCAGAGGCCCGGATAAGCAGATGCTATAAGATAAGCAACCCCGAACGCCACAGTGGCGTGACCGGAAGGAAAGGCAAAATCGTCGATCATTCTGTACTTTAACGGCCTGGACCGGAGAGTCACCGGGCGGGGTCTCTCCATGATCGTCTTAACCAGGCGGAAAATTGCTATGTTGACTATACTTATGGCCAGACCGATCAGGACATAGCCATGGCCCTTCTGCCCGCCAAAAAGGATCAGCACGAGGCCAGCAAGCCCCCAGAGATAACCATCTCCAAAATACGTCGCGGCAACCAGGTACCGGGAGAACTTTTTCGTCAACCAGCTTTCGCTTACTATCTCCAGACCGAGTTCATCCCGATTTACCAGCCAGAGCGCAAACTCGTCGAGCCAGGTAATAAACCGCTTCCAGTATCCCCTTTTCTCCTCGGTCAGCATAACTTTACTCCTTTCTTCGCAGAGCGGGAAACAGGATAACGTCCCGGATGGATTCGGCACCGGTAATCGCCATCAACAACCTGTCGATTCCGATCCCAATTCCGGCAGTCGGGGGCATACCGTACTCCAGAGCTCTAAGAAATTCCTCGTCCTTCTTCTTTTTCTCTTTTTCCACCTGTTTCCGAAACCTTTCCCTCTGTTCCAGCGGATCGTTCAGCTCCGTGAAGGCATTGCCTACTTCTATTCCTCCGACGAAAACCTCAAAACGCTCCGTCAACTCTTTCTCTCCGTCTCTTTTGGTCTTTGCAAGAGGGGAAATGTCGGTCGGAAAGTCCGTGATAAAGGTCGGCTGGAAGAGCTCGTCTTCGACGAATTCCTCGAAGAGCAACTCCACCAGGTCCCCCCAGACCAGTTCCGTCTCTTTTCCCGGCAAGTCCAGGTTCCTGGCCTCGGTGAACTCTATCAGCTCCTCGACGGACTTGTTCTTCAGGCTGGAAAGTTCGGTCCGCTCCTCGACGGCCGATACCATGGATATCCTCTCCCACGGAGGCGTGAGATCAAGCTCTCCCCCCTCGAGTTCCGGGCTGATCGTTCCTATCGCTGCCCTGGCGCTATCCACTATTAGCCGCTCCGTCAATTCCATGGCGTCCTCGTAATCCGCGTAGGCCTGGTATATCTCAATTGTAGTAAACTCCGGGTTATGAGTTGTGGAAACGCCCTCGTTCCGGAAGTTCTTCCCTAGCTCGTAGACCCTTTCCATTCCCCCGATAATAAGTCGCTTCAGGTAAAGTTCCGGAGCGATACGAAGATATAGATCCTGGTCCAGCGCGTTGTGGTGGGTAACAAAGGGCTCCGCAGTAGCTCCCCCGGCGGCGGGCTGCATTAACGGTGTCTCCACCTCGAGGAACTCCTCTTCATCCAGCTGTCTCCTGAAGGAGCTAATCAACTTGCTTCTGGCCACGAACGTTTCCCTGCTCTCCTCGTTTGATATCAGGTCAAGATAGCGCTGCCGGTAGCGTTTCTCCACGTCCTTGAGACCGTGCCATTTTTCCGGCAGCGGCCTCAGTGATTTGCTGAGGAGCTGGAAGCCGTCGATCTTTACGGATAACTCTCCCCGGTTCGTAGCAAATACTATGCCTTCCATTCCGAGAAAATCGCCGACGTCGAGATCGGTCAGGAGCTCGTAACTCTCCTCGCCGAGCAGATCGACGTTCGTATAGCCCTGGAGCTCTCCCGTACCGTCTTTAAGATCCAGGAAACAGGCCTTTCCCATATCCCGAAACCCGACTATCCTCCCGGCTAGCCTGACCCTGTCATCCGTCTCGTCGCCGGCCTCGACTTCGCCTTCGTACCTGGCTTCTATTTGGTTCACTTCGTGAGACCGATCGTAAGAATACGGGTAGGGATTTACCCCTTTTTTTCGCAGATCCGCCAGTTTGTTCTTCCGCTCCTCGCGCAGAACGTTGGATTCTTCCGGTGAATTGTCTTGGTTTGGCAAATTTTCACTCTCCGATGCCGAGAATCTTATATCTTCTGTTCCCGCTCGGTGTTTCGGCCACGATTTCTTCTCCCTGCTGATGCCCCATCAGGGCCTCACCGATCGGGCTATCCATCGATATCTTATTCTTTTCCAGGTCAACCTCCGCCGGGCTGACCAGAGTATACGTTTCGGGGCCGTTTCCCTCCTTCGGCTGAAGTATGACCTTGGTTCCAATCGATACCATATCCGACCGGATTTCCGACCTATCTATTACCTCGGCCTTGTCCAGCATGTTCTCAAGTCTTTTAACTTCTGCCTGGAGCCTGTCCTGTTTTTCTCTCAGGAACATGAATTCCTTGTTTTCCCTTAGATCCCCTTCATGCTCCTTTGCTTCTTTCAGCTTTTCGGGAAGTTCTTCGTAAAGCTCGTGTCTGAGCTCTTTCAACTTTTCCACTTTGGCCTCGTGGCCCTCTTTTGTCAAAAAGAAAGTCTCTTTTTCTTCTTTGGTCGCCATTGTTTACCACCTTTCACTGCGAGGCAAAATCGCTCAAGAATTTCTCCGCGAGAGCGGAATTACTCAATTCGTCGACCCTCTCTTTCGGCCTGACTATGAAATCGTAGCCTTCGAACTTTTCCTTGTTTTTCCTGAAACTCTCCCTGATTATTCGCTTTATTCGGTTTCGCGTTACTGCCTTGCCGACGGATTTCGGCGTCACTATACCGATCCTGGGCTTTGTCGCCTCTTTTTCCAGGAGGTAAAAAACGAAATACTCCCCGGAAAACCGCCGGCCTTCCTCGTAGACTCGGGAAAAATCCCTTTCTCTCAGTATCCTATTCTCTTTTGGGAACAGATTATCGGACATAGATTGTATTCAACAAAGAGGTTACAATCAAGAAAAGCCTCCCGACAGCTGGCAAAGAGGGACTATCGGGGGCCAAAAATTCCCGTCCCGATCCTTACCATATTTGCTCCTTCCTCCACGGCCACTTCGTAAGAATTGGACATCCCCATGGACAGGAGCTCCATCCTGTCTTCCCCTTCGACGTAATTCTTCCCGACTTCAAATAGCTGTCTGGTGACTTCAAAGTAAGGCCGGGCATCCTCCGGGTCCCCGCTGTAAGGCCCCATAGTCATCAGACCCTCCAACCTCAGGTGGGGCAGGTCATTCATTCCCCCGATTAACTGTCTCAGCGCCTCTTCATTGGGGTCGATGCCGTACTTGTTCTCTTCCTTGCCGCTATTTACCTCTATCAGAACCGGTACTACCTCCTTCCCGGCTTTCTCCACCCGCTTATCGATATGTTTTGCCTTGGAAATCGATTCCACCGTCTGGATTCTATCGAAGAGCGGCAGGGCTTTGTTAATATCATTCTTCTGCAGGTGTCCGATGAGCTCCCAGGTGACCTTCTCCCTCAGCTCGCCCAGCTTTTCGTATTTTTCCACAGCTTCCGGGTAAGTGTAATTCTCTCCGACGTATTCCGCTCCGGCCCGGATTACCTGTCTCACTTCTTCGACGCTCCTGGATTTAGTGGCGGCAACCAGTTTCACGTCTTGAGGAAGCGAATTCCTGATATCTTTAAACCTCTTCTGAATATCAACCATCGGCCTCCCTCCTTGATGCAGTAATAATTAAGTAAGTTCATGTGGAACGGGCGTCATGACCTGGCAATACGTGGATCACAGACCCGAGTTCTCTTCCCCGCCCTCTTTCCCTTCTTCCCCGGCTTTCCTGTATTCGCGCAGGACAATTGATCGCTCTACCTCCGATAGATGATCTATGTAAAGCGTTCCATTTACGTGATCCACTTCGTGCTGGAAGACACGTGCGGCAAGGCCCTCACGGGTTAACCTCACGTCATTGCCGTCGAGATCAGTCCCTTCGACTACTACTTTTTGGGCTCGACTGACCGGTGCTTCCGGCCCTGGCACCGAGAGACAACCTTCATCCATTGATTCTTCCTCGCTGCTCCGTTCGACTATCTTCGGATTAAGCAGAATGTGAAAATCTTCCTCCGGGTTAACTACAATCAACTTCTTGCCCACTCCGACCTGGGGGGCAGCAAGCCCTACGCCTTCCTCCCGGAACATGACTTCGGTCATCTTATCCGCCAGTTCTCGTATTTCTTCGGTTATTTCAGTAATTTCTTCGGCTTCCTGTCTCAGAACTTCTTCGGGATAAGTAACGATGTCCATTTTCTCCCCCTCATTGAGTCAAGCAGAAACCATATTTATTAATTCGTCCGTGCAAAAGTTAATTAATCCGTAATTGTTTGACTATCAATTGTAGTAAATGCTCATTTATATTTCATAGAGCAGGGGAAGAGTAAAATTCCATTAACGGCACCAGTTCAATTGAAAAAAGAAAATAGTTGATGTTCCTTGAAAAATCCTAAAAATAGTTTAATATTAATTAAAATCCATTTTGAGGTGAAAATTATTATGTCTAGCGAAGAAGAACAGCAGGGGAGTTTTCCCTTAATTGGTGACAAGTTTCCGGAGATGGAAGTCCAAACGACCCAGGGCGAGATCAGCCTTCCTGACGACTATAACGGACAGTGGTTCGTTCTCTTCAGCCACCCGGGAGACTTCACTCCGGTCTGTACAACTGAATTCGTTTCTTTCGCCAAGAGGTACAATCAGTTCCAGGAAAAGGATTGTGACCTGATCGGGCTTTCGATCGACCAGGTATTCTCTCATTTAAAGTGGACAGAATGGATCGAGGAAGAGCTTGACGTGGAAATACCTTTTCCGATTATTGCCGACAATACGGGAAACGTGGCAGAAAAGCTGGGAATGATCCATCCGGGCAAAGGATCCAATACCGTTCGGGCCGTATTCGTAGTGGATGACAAAGGTGTAGTGAGGACTATCCTCTATTACCCTCAGGAACTCGGGCGCAACATGGACGAAATACTGCGAGTGGTCGAAGGCCTTCAGACTTCAGACTCCAGTGCAGCAGGGGGAAAAGGCCACGTAGCCATTCCCGCGGACTGGCCGGACAACGATATCATTGGCGACGAAGTCATCGTGGAGCCGGCAAGCACGGAAGAACAGGCAGAAGAAAACCTGGAAAAGTACAAGTGTTACGACTGGTGGCTGTGCCACAAAAAACTCGAAGATTAGTTGGAAAACTTCAGGTAGCCCAGTTACCCTTTACGGAAAACTGGGCTACCAATTAAAACAAGGTGTTAATTATGAACGAAAACAGCAAATCGCAAGAAGAAAAAATTGACGAAATCAGGGAAAAATTAAAAGAGGGAAATTACAAAGTAACGCCTCAGAGGATCGAGGTAGTCGGTGCACTCATGGAGCTGGACCACCCAACCGCGAAGGAAATTCAGGAACATATTGAGGACCGCTATCCGATGATTAGCCCTTCGACGATTTACGGCACTCTCGACCTTCTGGAAGATATGGGGGAATTGATTCCCATACAGGAGGGTGCCGAAACGAGATACGATCTATCTCCGAAAATCCACCCGCACTATATCTGCGAAGAAACTGGAGAAGTCCGGGATATAGACGACCCAGAAATAAATGAGAAGCTGCGACAGTTAATGAAGGATAGCCCTGTCAAAGCGTCCCGGGTGGAGCTAAACTTTTACGGTTCCTGCAAAGAAGAGTCCTAAAAACCCGAAGCTAGTCCAAAGGAATGTCGACGAGGTTAAGTTTGCCAGCGATATTTGGCAAACTTAACCCCACTGTGTTAGATCAACTCCCTGGTAGAACTGATCAAATAGATCGTTCTCGCAGCGATATTGGTTGCGTGGTCCGCAACTCGTTCGAGATCACGGATGGTAAGAAGTTCCGTGGACACCTGTTCTCCCAGCCTTGTAGCCTCTTCCGTGGATAGTGTCCGGCTCTCACTTTCAATCAAATGCCCGAGAATCTTGTTTGTGCTCTTCTCACACATTTCATCCATTTCATCGTCCCTCTCCACGAGCTCTCTGGCCGCTTCCAGGTTCTCTTTTTCGTAGTATTCAAGAGCGTCTTCAAACATGTTTCCCGCAAACTTACCGAGCTGCAGGATATCCTCTTCGTCCATTATCCTGTCGTCTCGCGACAGTTTTGTATAATCGGTCAGGTTTACTACCTTGTCGCCGATCCTCTCTATGTCAGTAATGATCTTAAAAGAAGCGGTTATCAGGCGTAAATCACTTGCTACCGGCTGCTGCAGCGCAAGCAAATCGGAACATTTCCTTTCGATCTTTACGTACGTATCGTCTATCTGGTCGTCACCGCTACCGATCCTGTCAGCTCTCTCCCTGTCCCCTTCAACCATCGCCTCCAGAGCGTTTCCAAGCCTATCCTTGACCTGCAAACCCATCTCCAGCACGTCCTCGCGTAGCTCTTCTAGTTGAGTGGCGTAACTCTTTCTGGTCATAATTATCAATCCTTGGTTAATTCTAATTATCGGTTTAACTCAGTTATTCTTCCTCTCGTTTTTTTAGGTTTATACTTTTCCAAGTCCGAGATAACTGTCCCGGGCCGAATAAAAATGATCAACGTTTTACGTTTACTCTCGAAATCTCCGAGGGATCAGGTATTTTAACTAAGTTACCGTGGCCTCTTCATCCGGGGTAATGAAACCAACAAAAAGCTAAAATCTCAGCCAAACATTGAGCTGTTACAAAAAAGTTGCTCCTCTGAACAGAGCAAGCCAAACCCTGATGACTCTGGATTGGCAACATTATACGCAATCAGGTAGATATATCAATCGCTGGTCCTTTCGCACATTTTTATCTAATCTATTCTTCCCTTTACGAATAACCTGACCAACCCGTGGTGCCTATCCTCTCTTGATTGGAAATCAGGCGGGAAGTTATAATTGTTACGGTTGAACAATGAAAAAAGACCTGACGGAGCTCAAAAAGAGACTGGATCTGGACGTTCCCGGGGAAAAGCTGAAAAAGGCCTTTTTGCATACTTCTTACGTAAACGAATCCGATGATGGGGGGCGTTCGTACGAGAGGCTGGAATTTCTCGGAGATGCAGTAATCGAGCTAGCTATCCGAGAGCACCTTTACAACTCTTTCCCGGATAAAAGCGAGGGGGAACTTTCAAAAATAAAGGCCGTCGCCGTAAGCAAACCGGTACTTTCCAGCAAGGCTTCAGAAATGGATCTCGGGCGGTTCCTCTATCTGGGAAAAGGTGAGAAGGAATCCGGGGGAAGACAGAAGGACTCTATCCTCTGTGACGTCTTCGAGGCCATGATAGGGGTGTTGTTTCTGCAAAAGGGCTATAGAAAAACTGCCGAATACGTGGTGGAGACCCTGAGCGACGAGGTCGACAGTTTAATTGAAAGCCAGGAGGTTCTCGACTACAAATCCGCCCTTCAAGTCGAAGCACAAAAACGCTATAATTCTAGACCGGAATATCGAGTTCAGGAAGAATGGGGTAAAGCACACAACAGAAAGTATAAAATTCACGCCTCTCTCGCGGGCTACGAGGGAACTGGACGCGGAAGGAGCAAGAAAGAAGCGGAAGAGGCGGCAGCAAAGCAGATTTACCTTGAATTAAAGAGGTCGTAACCTGCGCCTGTAGCTCAGTAGGATAGAGCGATGGATTCCTAATCCATAGGTCGGGGGTTCGAATCCTCCCGGGCGCACCAGAAACAGTTCTAGACAGGATTATACGGTTCGTTTTATCTCAGTACTTATTCAAAGTGTTCGACTTTCATCTTGCATCCAATCCCT
>Ga0207797_1001880_pt1 | contig 14954 bp, 13 predicted proteins | sample PRCRCaboRojoPR_6_FD_187275 | JGI IMG/M metagenome (GOLD analysis project Ga0207797, IMG submission 187275) | Marine sediment microbial community from Cabo Rojo, Puerto Rico - PR CR 10% Liquid 1 (SPAdes) | ecosystem: Environmental > Aquatic > Marine > Coastal > Sediment | place: Cabo Rojo, Puerto... | reverse complement strand
GAGGACGATGCCCCGACGGCGACCCTTCGGGTGGAGTGCCGCAACGAACCGGCAACGTCGCGCAACGTCGAGGGCGTGGTCGGCCCGGACACGGACCGCGAGGTGCTGGTCACGGCCCACGTCGACGCCCACGACATCGCCGAAGGAGCGAACGACAACGGGGCCGGGAGCGCGATCGTGGCGGAGGTGGGTCGACTGCTGGCGCAGGCCGAGGACGACGACGTCCTCGACACGCGCGTCCGCCTGATCACCTTCGGCTCCGAGGAGATCGGCCTCTACGGCGCGTACCACTGGGCCGAGGCCCACGACCTGGCGGACGTCAAGGCCGTGATCAACGTCGACGGTGCGGGCAGCTCCCGGAACCTCCGGATCGGGACGAACGGGTTCGAGGACTTCGAGGACGCGTTCGAGGCCGTGACCCGGGGCTACGACGCGCCGCTGTCGACCGACGACACGGTCTCGCCCCACGGCGACCAGTGGCCGTTCGTGCAGGAGGGCGTTCCCGCGGTGATGGCGAGTACGACCTCCGAGGGCGAGGGGCGCGGCTGGGGCCACACCCACGCCGACACGCTGGACAAACTCGATCCGCGGGACCTCCGCGAGGTGGCGATCCAGCTCGCGAGCGCTGCCGTCGAGGTGGCGAGCGACGACCGCACCTTCGAGCGGACGGACCGCGAGGAGATCGAGACCGCGCTCTCGGACGGCTACGTCCGCGAACTGAAGGTCGGCGGGCGGTGGCCCTACGGCGAGTAGCAACGAGAAAAGACCGGAGAGGAGTCAGTACACGGCGTCGCCAAGGTCGAACGTCTCGTCGCCGGCCAGGACGTGCACGTCGGCGGGGCTCCCGGTCGCCTCGACCTCGCGGACGAAGTCCTCGGGGTCCTGCTCGATCGGCGGGAAGGTGTCGTAGTGCATCGGGAGCGCGTGGTCGACGCCCAGCCAGTCGACCGCGATCGCGGCCTGCATGGGCCCCATGGTGAAGTGGTCGCCGATGGGGACCGCCGCGGCGTCGGGTTCCAGGTGCGGGCCGATGACGTCGCGCATCGCGGTCATCAGGCTTGTATCACCAGCGTGGTAGAAGGTGGTGCTCTCCTCGTCGGCGACCTGCGTGGGCCTCGTGTCGGAGATGACGAAGCCCGCGGGCATGCCACCGGAGAACTCGTAGCCCGTGTTGATACCGTTGCTATGGTCCGAGCGGTGCATCGTGACGTACGCGTCGCCGCACTCGACCGTGCCCCCCAGGTTCATGCCGATCGAGTCCGCGACGCCCATCTCGTCCTCGACGAACCCGGCCAGTTCGGGCGTCGCGACGACCGTCGCGTCCGCGAACTCGCCGACGTGGGCGATGTGGTCGGCGTGCCCGTGGGTGAGCAGGACGTAGTCCGGCGTGTCGACGTCCGCCGGGTCCAGCGACGTCTTCGGGTTGTCGAAGAACGGGTCGATGAGGAAGTCGGTTCCGTCGACCGATACGTGCCAGGTCGAGTGACCGTGCCAGGTGAGTTCCATTGCGGTCGGTCGTACGGCCGTCGTTCACTTAAAAATGAGCGCGTTACGCCGATTGGTATCCGGCGACTGCAGGCCGTTCCCACGACGGGGGTATTGATAACGACCACCGACGAAGTTTTCCGATTCGACGCGTTCGGGGTGTCGGTCCGTTTCCAGCGCCCCGAACGCTACGAGTCGTCTCGAACGCCCCCGAGGTACGTCCAGTAAAGGCGGGTCTCCCCGCTCGGTCGGCCCTCACGGGTTCCCTGATACAACTCCAGACCGCGTTCTCGTCGGGCTCCCATTCGTCGACGGGAGGAGACCGCTTCCGGGGCCATAGCATACCCCCGCAGCCCTCGACGTCCACCACGTGGCCGCTGTCCGTCCGACGAATCAGTTCGGACAACGGTCCGCGCTCCGCTGCGAGACGTCGTCGGACGTGCGTCCGACCGGTTTCGTGTTCTTCAGTTCCCAGCGGTTCCGGGACGTCGATGCGTTCCTTCGGGAGGTCATCGAGGGCCGGCGATCGGGTTTCCGACGATGGGACGTTACCGTCCACCACCGAACCACTCCCCGAGTCGGCCGGTGGTTTCCCGTTCGGCCCACACGGTGAGGACCGCACTCTCCGCCCGATCCTCGACTGCGCTTGTCGTCGATCCGAACACGAACCGACGGAGGCGACTCTTCCGGGGCGCACCGAGCACCGTTGCGTCGTAGTACGTGGACTGTTCGACGATCGCCTCGGCGACGTCCTCGGCCTCGAGGAGCCAGGTGTCCCACTGCTCGCCGTCGAGTCGACCACCCGTCGATTCGAGAAGTCCCCGCGCTCGTGTACGTCGGTTGCTTCCGGCATTCGGTTCCAGGACGTGGAGTAACTCGATCCACGCGTCGTAGCGGCTGGCAACGGCACGGGCCACTTCCACGGCCGCCCCGGAGTGAGGACCGCCGGCGACTGGAACCAGGATCGAGGAGAGGTCGGTCGTCCTGTGGCTGTCATCGGCCACCACCACTCGACACGACGTTCTCGCACGCACTCGTTCCGCGTCCGATCGGCGGCCAGGGAATCTGGATCGGGATCGATCGCCGGTCCCGAGAACGATCGTCGACGCGCCGTGATCCATGGCCGCCCCCGCGATCACGGGCACCGATCCCGTCCCAACGCGGACGACCCCCTCGACCGACGTCGTGGTTCCGTTCTCGGTTACTGTGTTGAAGGATTCCTCCAGCGGGTCCCGGTGTCGGTGCAAAATGGACCCCGACATGCTCGGTGGCGTCTGTTCCGGGATCGACACGACCTTCGCGACGAGCAGGTCGCCGTTCCGATCGGCCGCCACTGCCTCGGCGAGCGTGGGAAGCCACGGGGATCGAAGCGAGTCGTCGACCGCAAGCAGCACCCCACCCGTGGTGACGTCCCGGGAGGCCCCACTCGCGTCGTCGGTCAGAAAACCCGGACCGAGCGCATTGCTCGTCATGCGCGAATATTACTTAATGACAACTTAAAGGGCCCGAAGACCCAATAAATCCAAATAAATTGGATTATATTTGGTAAAGACAAGAATTTCGCTACAATTTACATATTTCTTAAGTACCTGGAGCGGGGACCCCTTCGACATGATTCCGCTCGCTTCGACGCTGGACTGCAGCGACTGTGGATGCGTCGGATTCCCCGGGCCCCGACTACCCCCACCGGAGGTGGAAGCGTGACCTCGGACCCGTTCGCTCGCGTGGTGATCCCGATCGCGTCGGTCGACGACGCCCGGAAAACGGCTCGTGCCGTCGGCCACAGGATTGCCGGGGCCAAGGGGACGGGGATTTTCGTGTCCGTCGTCGAGAAGGCTGGCGGTGCCCCGGACAAGGCGTCCGTCGAACAACGGGAACAGTGGGCCGAGGAGGCGTTCGAGGTCGTTCGTAACGAGATCGACGACAGCGTCGCCATCGAGACGGCGATCCACTACGGGACGGACGTCGCGGCAACCATCGTCCGGACTGCTCACCAGTACGACGCCAATGCGATCGCGTTCACGCCCCGTGGCGGTAGCCGATGGGTGAAACTCCTCACCGGCGACGTGACGAACTCGCTGGTCGCCACGAGCGACCTTCCCGTCGTCGTCCTTCCCGACACGGAGACGGACGGATGCCCGTCCGATTCGTCATGAGCGGTGGTGAGCAGGAACTCGCACGCGACCTCGGATTCCTGGAAGCGTACACGATCGGCCTCGGAACGATGATCGGGGCGGGGATCTTCGTCCTCCCGAGCATCGCCGCCGAGCAGGCCGGCCCCGCGAGCATGCTCGCCTTCCTCGGGGGCGGTCTCGTCTCATTGCTGGCGGCCCTGTCGCTCTCGGAACTGGCGACGGGAATGCCGAAAGCCGGCGGGAGTTACTACTACGTCAATCGTGCGCTCGGCCCGCTGTTCGGGAGCATCGTCGGGTGGGGAATGTGGGCCGGCCTCACGTTCGCCAGCGCGTTTTACATGATCGGGTTCGGCCAGTACCTGCTGCCGGGACTCGGCGGCTACGTCCCGTTGCTCACGGGCTGGGGCGAGACGGGGATCACGGTCGTCGCGCTGAGCATGGCTGCCCTCTTGACGGGCGTGAACTACTACGGCGTCAAGGAGACCGGGGCGCTCCAGAACGTCATCGTCCTCAGCCTCGTCGCCCTCATCGTCGCGTTCCTGGGACTGGGACTGCTCAGCGGGCCGACGATCGGCGAGTTCAACCCGCAGGGCTGGCCCGCCGTCGCCGCCACCGTCGGGACGGTCTACGTGTCGTTCATCGGCTTCGAGGTGATCGCCACCAGCGCCGAAGAGATCGAGAACCCCAGTCGGAACCTGCCGCTGGCGATGTTCGCCGCCGTCGTGACGCCCACGCTCATGTACGTCGGCGTGATGTTCGTGTCCACTGGTATCCTCTCGGTCGAGGCACTGGCGGCGTCGAGGATTCCCGTCGCTGACGTCGCCACCGCGTTTCTCGGGCCCGTCGGCGCGCTGCTGATGATCGTGGGGGCCGTGCTGGCGACGGTGTCCAGCGCGAACGCGAGCATCCTGTCCGCGGCCCGGGTCAACTTCGCGATGGGGCGGGACGGGGTTCTGATCGAGTGGCTCAACGACGTCCACACCCAGTTCAGGACTCCCTACCGGTCGATCACGGCGACCGGGATTCTCACGCTCGTCCTGATCGCGGTCGGCGTCGGCATCGGAACCCTGGCCGAAGTGGCGAGTTTCATGTACCTCGTGACCTACGCACTGGTTCACGTCGCCGTCATAGTGATGCGCCGGGCCTCACCCCGGGAGTACGACCCTGCGTTCCGGATTCCGGACCCACTCTTTCCGATCGCACCGATCCTGGGCGTCCTCGCCTGCCTGGCCATCCTGGTCCGGATGCGCTGGACCGTCCAGGCCATCGGCCTGGTCATCGTCGTGGCCGGGATCGCCTGGTACCTGTCGTACGCCCGGTCCCGGTCGCCGAGCGGGAGTCTCGTCGGCGAGGCGATCGCTCCGCGACCGGCAATGATGGCAAACGGCGAGGGGATCGAGGGCGAACCGTACCGGGTGATCGTCCCGGTAGCCAACCCGAACACCGAGCGGGATCTCATTCGCATGGCCGCCGCAAGTGCCCACGCGAACGACGGGCCGGCCGAGATCGTCGCCGTCAACGTCATCGAGGTGCCCCAGCAAACGTCGCTGGCCCAGGACCTCGCGTTCGAGGAGGAACGGGTCGAGCGCCAGCGGGAACTGCTGGACGCTGCACGTGACGTCGCGGCCGACCTCGACGTCGGCCTGCGGACGCGAGCGATCGCCGGGCGGAACGTCGGGACCGCGATCCTCGACGTAATCGAGGAGGAAAGCGCCGATCAGGTACTCCTGGGCTGGAAGGGATTCCGGAGCCGTCGCGAACACGTCCTCGGTTCGACGATCGATCCCGTCGTGGGGCGTGCCGGGTGTGATACCACGCTCGCAACGTTCGGGTCCCGGGAGGACCAGGAACCGGAGGACGTCGTAGTCCTGGCCGGGGAAGGGCCGCATGCGCCGGTCGCTACCCGCCGTGCGACGGAACACGCCGACGCGGCGAACGGCGACGTGTCGCTCACGATGTTCAACGTGCAGGAACCGGTCGAGGGAGACGACGGATCGGCCCCCGAGGAAACCCCGGCAGAACGCGGCGCAGCGGCGATCGACGACCTCGCCGAAACCGCGGGGCTGGCGCCGGGCGACTACGAACGGCGCGTCGCCGTCGCCGGCAACGTCGAGTCGACGATTCTCGACGTCGTCGACGAGTACGACGCGGTGTACGTCGGGGCGACCGGAACGGGGAGCGTTTCGCAGGCGGTCTTCGGGTCCCTCCCGGAGCGGATCGGAGAAACGGCCGACGGGACGGTCGTGATGGCGCGAGGGCCCGACGAATCGCCCGTCTCGATCCGGGAGGCGGTCGTTCGGCGACTGGAGTCCTGAGCACGAACCGTTCTGCAGAGACGCGAAGCGGGGATTGGATTCCTCAACTCGGGGCAGGTATATTTGGGTTCCCCAAGTAATATGGGGTATGCCCTACGGACTCGACGACGTCGATCGGTCGATCCTCTATTACCTCTCGGAAGACGCTCGGAACAACACCGCGACGGCGATCGCGGAACACGTCCGGGTGTCCGCCCAGACGGTGCGCAATCGAATCGAGAACCTCGAAGGGAACGGCGTGATCCAGGGGTACCACGCCAAGATCGACTTCGAGCGTGCCGAAGGAATGCTCAAGAACATCTTCATGTGCACGACGTCCGCGAAGGACCGGGAACGCCTCGCTCGACAGGCGCTCCGTATCCCGGGCGTCATCAACGTGCGGGAGGTCATGACGGGTCACACGGACCTGCGAATCACCGCAGTCGGGGAAGACACCGACGAGATCACGCAAATCGCCCGGGCGATCACCGAACTCGGGATCGAGATCGAGGAGGAAGACATCATCCGCCGGGAGCACGTCAGCCCCTATCGCCGGTACGGTCCACACGCCGACGACGCAGGCCCGGAGATCACGGACTTCCTCACGCTGGCCGGCGACGCGGAACTCTTCGAACTCCAGGTCAGCGAAGATGCCACGATCGCTGGAGAGTCCCTCCAAGCCGCGAACGCGGCGGGATTGTTGAGCGGGGACACCCTCGTCGTGGCCGTCGAACGGGACGGGGCCGTGATCACCCCCCGCGGTGGGACGACGATCGAGGCCGGTGACGTGGTGACGGTACTCTCACGCCAACCCGCCGAGGACGACCTCGACCGGGCGTTTACCGGGGGCGGAAGTGAGTAAACCGGGGTTGAAGCTTTCGGCGATCCTCCGGGAATGGGAACAGTCAACGCGGCACCCGTCGTTCGGGGGCCTGGGCCCCATCTTTCCCGCGTGCCCCCCGGACCACCTGCCGTGCCGACCCGTCACCGTTAATCATGTTTAGGCAAAGGGACCGCCATGCTCACCCTGGAACTCAGCGACTTCACGATCGAACTCGACGACGGCGCGATAAAGAACGTCGGCGGGTCGACCAAGACGGGGTCGGTCAAACTGTTCGACGTCGAGGACGCCTCGGCCCGCGCGTTCGGCGACAAGCGCGTGAAACTCGTCTTCGAGGACGGGCAGGGCAGCGAGGTGCAAGTGGCGTTGTTCCCGGCGGACGTTGAGGCCCTCCTGGACGACGTCGAAACGATACGTAACGATACAAAAATATTCGACTGACGCCCAAGACTCGACGTGCCGATTTAGGCCACGTTAAGAGTTTTGGCGCGACTAATTAGGCCAGCTTAAAAAGATCAAAGTAGTGATAACTCTTATTTACTCCGAACCGTAACGGACGCCCATGGGACTGGCCGCGAACCTGATGCTCGTCTTCGTCGCCGGCCTGATTACCGCGCTGGCGACGGGGCTGGGAGCGTTGCCGTTCTTCCTCGTCGGGAACGTGAGCGTCCGGTGGAACGTCACGCTGTGGGGGCTCGCCTCGGGCATCATGGTGTCGGCCTCGTTGTTCGGGCTGGTGTTCGAGGGGTTGAACGAGGGAACCGCGATCGAGATCGCGATCGGGGCCCTCCTGGGCGTGCTGCTGGTCGTCGTCAGCAACTACGTCATCTCGGGCGCCGAAGTCAATCCCCGGAACTACGAGGAGGCGGATTTCAAGAAACTGCTTCTCATTCTCGGGATCCTCACCGTCCACAGTTTCCCCGAGGGCGTGGCCGTCGGCGTCTCCTTCGCCGACCTCAACCTCGGTACTGGACCACAGCTCCTCGGCTTCACGATCCCGATCCTCGCCATCTTCATGACGATCGCCATCTCGATTCACAACGTTCCGGAGGGGACCGCCATCTCGATTCCGCTCCGGGCGATGGGAGTGGGCGAGTGGAAGATGGTCTGGTGGTCGGTCTTCTCGAGCCTGCCCCAGCCGATCGGCGCGGTGATCGCCTTCTACTTCGTCCGCGTCGCCCGCGACCTCCTGCCGTACGGCTTCGGGTTCGCCGCCGGCGCGATGGTGTACCTCGTCCTCTCGGAGTTCATTCCCGAGGCGCGGGAACTGGGCGAGAGCCTCCCGAGGGGCGGCCAGGTGGAACTCGTCGGCGGTCTCGTCGCCGGGTTCCTGATCATGCTGCCGCTGGCGATGTTCTGAACCGCCACGTCGGTCCCGGGACTCGCCGGAAGTCGGGATCGTGGCGTTACGGTGAGGACCCCGTCTCGACGGACGGATCGAGCGCGTGAACCGTCCCGCCGGCAAGGACGTACACCCTGTTCTGGCCCGCCGCGACGACCGGATAGTTCTTCTCCGCGTCGAACGACCATTCGATCGACCCGCCCTCGAGATCGATCGCCTGAAGGACGTACTTGAAATCGAAGAGGAAGAGCGTTCCGTCGACCACCGCCCCGGCCGATCGAGGGGAGTCGGGGATCTCGATCTCGTCCCCGGGAGTCTTCCACCACCGAACCGCGCCGGTGTCGGGAGTGATCCCGAACAGCGGCGACGCGTCGTTCCGGTATCCGGCCCCGACGCCGACCCCGTCGCGAACCACCAGCGGGCCAGTCGGTCGGAGCTGAGAACCGACCTCGTAGCGGTTCACCTCGCGCCCCTCGGCCAGGTCGAGGACGAGAACGCGATACGGCGGGTCGTCGCTGGTCAGATACGCCCGGTCCCCGTCGACGGCCGGTGGGAACGATCGGTCGAACGACCCGGCCTGCCACGCCTGCTCACCGGTGGCCCGATCGTACGCGACCACCCGGCTCCCGACCGTGATCGCGTGATCGGGAGAAAATCGGACGGCGGTCGGGGAGTGATCGAGAGCGGTCGTCCAGCGGACGGTCCCGTCCGCAAGCGAACAGGCCGACAACGCCAGTCCGGACCGACGCTCGTGAACGACGACAACGCGGTCGGATCCGACGGCGAGATCGACGAGGCGAAACCGTGCGGATTGCCACCGGGTTTCGCCGTCCGGGGCGATCCGTTTCAACACCGCCTCGTTCACCTCGTTTCGCGGGTGGTATCCCGGCCAGTCGACGCCGAGGAAGCCACCGCCGACCCCGAACACCCCGGTGGGATGTTCGAGCGCCTCCCACAGGACGTCGCCCGATTCACCGATCCCGAAGAGGCGATCGTCGGTCACCGCGGCGACCGTCCCGCTATCGTACGAGAGGTCCCGAGAATCCATCGGGTTGGGGTGAGCGTCCAGCGAGGTCAACCACGCCAGGTGCTCGGTGGGTTCGTCACCGATCGTGATACACCCCGCCATCGTCGTCCCGGCCACGCCCAGTGACCCCGCCAGGAACGTCCGTCGGTCCATCGTTGCGTACGCGGGAACCGTCGAGGCGGGCGATCAAAAAACCGGAGGAAGATCGGGGTCCGGCGGTGCGGCATTCCACGAAACGGACAGGCCGCATCGCGACGAGCCCCACAATTTGACGGATCCTCCTTTTCGACGGCCGGACGACAACACACGACCATGGACGTCACCGAGGCGGTCGCAACGATCCGCGACGGTCTGGAGATCGAACGCGAGCCGGTCGCCGTGAAGTACACCGACGAGAACCCGGCACGCGACGTCGAAACCGGGTATCCGGTCTGTCAAGCCCTCCTGCACGCGGCCGAGGACGACGCCGTGATCGAACTGTCCTGTGAGGGCTGTCCGTGTCCCGGCGGGCGGGCACACCTCGGACTGTCGGACCGGAACGAGGTTTCCCGAGAATCGCTGGTCGAGGGCGAGAAACTCTGGGACGACCTGAGCGTGGCGTACCGCTCCGGCGAGCAGTCCGACGCCCTGGCGGAACCGCCGGTCGGGCTGGCCGACACCGTCTACCTCTATCCGGCGACGGAGGGGGTGTTCGACCCCGACCTCGTCGTGTTCGTCGTCGACGCGGAGCAGGCGTCCCGGATCGTGTTCCTGAACCAGTACTGGGACGGCGTCTCCCCCTCGATGGAGATGCACGGCTCGATGTGCTGGAGCGTCATCACCTACCCCTTCGTGACCGGGCAGCTGAACGTCTCCGCGGGCGAGGTTTCGGCCCGCGACCTGGGCGAGTGGCCGTCGCACCTGCTGACCGTGACGGTCCCCGCCGAGAACCTCGCCGACGTGGCCGCGGCCGTCCCCGAAAGCACTGCCGGCACGGCCGACCGCGCCGAGGAGTTCCAGCGGATGATGGACGGGATGCGCAAGGCGTGAGAAGCGACGACGGAGGAACGCGAAAGTTGTCGGGACCCGACCGGAACACCAGGTCGGATTACTATGCCGTCGTCGAAGTAGTATCCAACGCCGTCGCGTTCTCCAGGACCTCATCGTACCACGGCGGTGCCTCGACGGTCGTGTTTCCGACGTCCGCGTAGCGATACCGTTTCGTGACCGTCACGGCGTGACCGTCAACTGTCCCCCGAAGACGGTACCGATACTCCCGCACCAGTCCGTCGGCGGTGATCGTCGCGGTGAACGTTTCGAGCGAGACGTTCCGGACCGAAATGGCCCTGATCCGAACCGACTCCGTGGCGGACTCGGTTGCGCGAACGCGGTACGCGGAGTCGTTCAGCCGTTCGACCGAGACGTTCGAGAGCCTGCTGAACGCCGTCCCGATCCGATCGTACGGGGCCAGGGGGAAGACGTCGTGCGGCGGCACCGGGTCCCCGTTTGCGTCGCGGACCACGAAGGGCTCGGTGGCGTTGGTTCCGACGACGAACCGACGAACAACGACCGACCCGTTCGCATAGAGGTGGATCGATCCGTTCGTCATGCCGAGCACCCCAGTCGCCTTCCCGCGGACCGTCCGCCGGTACCGATAGGTGTCGTCGCCAGGGCCCACCGTGGCAGTAATGCTATCGCCCGCGTACACCGTGCCATTTTGGTAGCGGATTTCGTAGGCCGTCCGCACCGTGTACGACCGGTTTTCGAGGGCACCGGCGTGCGCCGAGGCGAGCGAGAACGGGGCCGAAATCCCGTCCGCGGAAACCCCGGGCGGATACGATCCGACCCCCGGGGTTCCGGTCGTCGTTTCCTCCCCGGCACTCGTCGAGGGGGAATCCGGTGCCTCGGTCGGCGTCGAGCGTACCGTCGGAACCGAAGTCGCCGACTCGGTGGGGGAGTCCGTCCCCCCGAAGGCGTTGCACCCGGCGAGAACGATCAGGAGGGCCACGAGGACGGCGAGGAGGGCGTGGCGAGTCACCTTTCCGAAAAATAGAAATTCTTCTCGGATAAGGTTTGTCTAGTCTGAGTTACCAATGGCAACAGTCGAGGTGACTCGGACCTCCGGTCGGCATTCCGAAAACGGAGGGGAAGGGGAGTTTCGGTGGGTCGCGCGCGAGCGGAGGGGAAAACGGGACAGGGACGCCGCGCCCGACCCGTACTGAAAGCGGTCCGCGCCGCGAGGGGGATTCGGGGAAGTGCGTGTGAGGGGTTCGGGGAAAATGACGGGGCCGAAGTCCCGTCAGTCGTCGGCCGGCGTGGCCGCGGTCGTCGACTCGGCGGCAGCCGATTCGGCGTTCGCGGTCAGCCACTCCTCGGCGTCGAGCGCCGCCATACTGCCCGTGCCGGCCGCAGTGATGGCCTGCTGGTACTCGGGATCCATCACGTCGCCGGCGGCGAAGACGCCCTCGACGCCCGTCTCGGAGGTCATCCCGGCCTCGGTTTCGAGGTAGCCACGGTCGTCGAGTTCGACGGGCGTGTCCTCGAGGAACCCGGTGTTCGGGACGTGGCCGATGGCGTAGAACACGCCGCCGACGTCCAGCTCGAACTCGTCGACCTCGTCCGCGCGCTCGGGATCCTCGAGTTTCTCCGTGGGGTGGCCGTCCGGGTGCTGGACGACCTCGACGCCGGAGACGCCCTCCTCCTGGCTGCCCAGGATCCCCGTGACCTCGGCGTTCCACAGGAACTCGACGGCCTCGTTCTCGCGGGCGCGGCGGGCCAGCAGTTCGGAGGCGCGGAGTTCCTCGCGGCGGTGGACGACCGTGACGGAGTCGGCGAACTTCGCGAGGAAGTCGGCCTCCTCCATCGCCGCGTCGCCCCCGCCGACGACGATCACGTCGTCGCCGCGGTGGAAGGCGCCGTCGCAGGTCGCACACGTCGAGAGGCCGTAGCCCATGAGTTCGTCCTCGCCGGGCACGCCCAGGGTCCGGGCGCTGGCCCCCGAGGCGACGATCAGCGCGCGGGTCTCGACCGTGTCGCCGCTCGACAGTTCGAGCGTGAACGGGCGCTCCGACAGGTCGGCGTCGGCGACGATCCCGTGCTGGAACTCGGCGCCGAACGACCGGGCCTGTTCCTTGCCCCGCTGGACGAGTTCGTGGCCGCCGACGCCGTCGGGGAAGCCGAGGAAGTTGTCGACGTCGGTGGTCAGGGTGAGCTGGCCGCCGGGTTCGTCGCCCTCGAGGACGAGGGGTTCCAGGTCGCCCCGGGCCGCGTAGACGGCCGCGGAGAGCCCGGCGACGCCGCTGCCGGCGATGACGACGTCGCGTACGTTCTCCGTCATCGTGTTCACTTGTGCTGGGAGATCAGCCGGCGGAGCGTGTCCTCGTCGCGCAGGCCGACCAGGCGCTCGGCCATCTCGCCGTCGGCGAACAGCGCCATCGTCGGGACGCCGCGCACGCCGTACTCGGCCGCCAGTTCCTGGTTGACGTCGACGTCGACCTTCGCGACGACCGTCTCCGTGTCGGCCGCGATGTTCGCGACGATCGGTTCCAGGGCCTTGCACGGGCCACACCAATCCGCGTAGAAGTCCGCGAGGACGACGTCGTGTTCCGCGACGAGCGCGTCCAGGTCGTCGGAGCCGTCGACGTGAATCGGTTCGTCGGTCGACAACTGGGCGTCGGGTGCGTCTTGCGCTTCGATCGTAGTCATCGATAACCAGTTCGGCATCGTTCACTAAAACACTTGTGGTTGTATTGTGCAATCTATTCACAATCAACGGCGAGATTGCGGGCGATCGTGTGAGAGTATTGCACGGGACCAGAAATAAAACGCCGGTGACAGGGGGGTTCCGTCAGGCTTCCAGGACGCCGTCGAGGATCTTGGACTGGGCGGCCGAGAGGTGTTCGCTAAACGTCGAGGTCGCGATGCCCAGTTCCTGGGCGACCTCGCCGGCGTTCGCGCCCTTCGGGTGGTCGAAGTAACCCATCTCGTAGGCCGTCTCGATGACCTCCCGCTGGCGATCGGTGAGCCGGCTCCGGTCGACGATCACGAGTTCGCGCTTGCCCGCGTCCCCGGACTGGCTCAGGTGCCGCAGCGACACCGTGCTGTGGTTCTCGCGCAGCATCGTGATGACCTCCTTGATCGTCTCGAAGTTCGGCGCGTAGAACGTCACGACGAGTTCGCCGTTCTCCGACCGGATGTCGGAAGCGGTCAGGTCGAACTGCTCGATGCTGTCACAGATACAGTCCTCGCCCGCGGGTCGCGTGAACCGGTACGTCGACTCGGCGTCCGTGTTGAAGATCTCGGTCGCCTCGGTGTCGTCGATCGACACGTCGGCGCTGATGGTGAAGTCCTCGGTCACCACGCCGTCGCGGTTGGACACCGATCGGTTGACGTCCGTCACTGACGTGTCGTTCTCCGCACTGATCGATGCCACGGGGCACCCGATCGGGTCGCCGACGCACACTTCGGCCCGAATGCCCAACTCGGCCCCGTCGGATCCACCTGTCGCGATCTGGGAACTCATTACTAGAGTGATGCTCGGTCACGACGATATAAGCCCCGTCAAATCCCAACAACTGAAAATCGAGGTTTCAGCGCCTGTAGGACCCACAAACCGGAGAATTGGCCTAAAGTGATTGAACGAATGTGATGAAAATCTTCCCTCATATTTAGGTGCGAGAGTTAGCCGTCGGGAGTTCGTAGGGACGCATATGTCACGACGAGAAAAAGTGTGCGGTCGTGGAACCGATTCACAATACACAGCGTCCCGATCGGAACGGAGGTGGGTCCCGTGAGCGGGACGATGACCGAGCGGATCCTGAGCGAGAAGGCCGGGGACCCAGTGACGTCCGGCGACGTCACCGTCGTCGACGTCGACAAGGCCCTCCTCCAGGACGGAACGGGACCGCTGACGGTCAGACAACTCCGTGACATCGACCTCGAACAGTGTGCGATCCCCGAGGGAACGGTCGTCTTCCTCGACCACCAGGCGCCGCCGATGAACGACCGGATGGCCAACGAGCACGCCCTGCTCCGCGAGTTCGTCGACGAGGTCGGCGCCCAGTTGAGCGACGTGGGCGACGGCATCTGCCACCAGGTGATGAACTACGACTACACGGCGCCGGGCGACGTCCTCGTCGGCGCGGACTCCCACACGGTCACCGGCGGCGCGCTGGGCGCGTTCGCGACCGGGATGGGCAGCACCGACGTCGGGATCGGCCTGGCCCTCGGCGAGACCTGGATGAAGGTTCCCCCGGTCGACCGGTTCCGGATCGAGGGGTCGTTCCCGCCGGGCGTGTACGCGAAGGACCTGATCCTCGAGATCATCGGCGACGTGGGTGCCGACGGCGAGAACTACCGCGCCATGGAGTTCGTCGGCCCGACCGCCGAGGCCATGCGGATCGACGAACGCATGACCGTCTCGAACATGGTCGTCGAGGCCGGTGCCAAGGCCGGACTGTTCCCCTCGGACGAAACCACGAAGGCGTTCCTCGAGTCCCGCGGCCGCGGCGAGGACTGGCAGCCGATCGAACCCGACCCGGACGCCGAGTACGACCGCGAATACGAGTACGACGTGAGCGACCTCGAACCGCAGGTCGCCTACCCACACCAAGTGGACAACGTGGTTCCGGTAACGCACGAGCGCGTGCGGGACGTTCCGATCCACCAGGCGTTCCTCGGGTCCTGTACGAACGCCCGCTACGAGGACCTGAAGATCGCGGCCGAGATTATCGCCGCACACGACCACGAGGTCCACCCGGACACGCGCCTGATCGTCAACCCCGCCTCGCGGGAGGTCTACGAGCGGGCGATGGCGGACGGCCTCATGGAGACGTTCAGCAGGGCGGGCGCC
>Ga0207797_1001879_pt1 | contig 14961 bp, 12 predicted proteins | sample PRCRCaboRojoPR_6_FD_187275 | JGI IMG/M metagenome (GOLD analysis project Ga0207797, IMG submission 187275) | Marine sediment microbial community from Cabo Rojo, Puerto Rico - PR CR 10% Liquid 1 (SPAdes) | ecosystem: Environmental > Aquatic > Marine > Coastal > Sediment | place: Cabo Rojo, Puerto... | reverse complement strand
GTGGCGCCGGGACCACCCCGATCATGGGCGTCAACCTCGGCGAGGTCGGCTTCCTGAACGCGGTCCCGCCGGCGGACGCTCGCGAGACCGTCCTCGAGGAGGTCCGGCGCTTCCGGAAGACCGGCGAGGTCGGGACCCGACAGCTCCCGCGCCTGGCCGTCGACGGGGCCGGCGTCGCGCTCCCGCCGGCGCTCAACGAGATCGTGGTCCAGGGGCCCCAGCGCGGCCACGGTGGCGGCGTCGCCATCGAGGTCAGCGTCGACGGGGACCGGTACGCGAGTGACCACGCGGACGGGGTCCTCGTCGCGACGACGACCGGGTCGACGGCCTACAACCTCAGCGAGGGCGGCCCGCTGGTTCACCACGACGTCCCCGGGATGGTCGTCACCGAGATGTGTGGCGCGGCTGCGATGCCCCCACTGGTCGTCGACGTCGATCGGACCGTCACCGTGGACGTGCAAGACGCCGAGACCGCACACGTCATGAGCGACGGACGTCGTGGGGCGACCGTCGATCCGCCGGCCACCGTCGCCATCGAGCGGGCCGAAGAGTCAGTCTTCGTCGCCGGCCCGCCACTCGACTTCTTCGCGGCCCTGGGGAAACTGGACTGACCGCGGGCCCGGACTGGTCCGCTCGGGGTCCTCTGGCAGTCAGATGGGGCCGCACCGATCGATTCGACGGACAGCAGTACCGGGACGGCTCGCAGAACGGAGGGTCCTGGTCGGGACCCTGGCGAAAATCACCTGGTCGCGTAGACGATGGGCCCGAGCGTGAGCAGGACGAGCCCCAGCATCTTGTACTGGAGGTTCGAACCAAGAAGGTGGGAGCCCGAGGGATCGACGGCGAACATGCTCCCCGGCGTGAGGAAGAAGATGACGCCGAACAGGATGAGGTGCAGTGTGAGCACCTTGGCCGACTTCAGTGGCAGGGTGGCGAGGATCCCCAGGCCGAAGAGCACGAGCAGGGCGTCGCCCGTGTTGTAGTTCAGGAGGAAACTGTCGACCACCTGTAGCGGTAGCGGGTCCATCCTTGTCCGGAACTGGCCCCGTGGTAATCATTAAACTTCCGTTCCCCCGCGAGGGGCCAGGGGCGGCCCCGTCCGTTCGGGCTCAGGCCGTCACCGGCGTGTAGATGACGTACCCGCGGACACCGACGTCGTCCCTGACGGTCGCCAGGCGGACGCTGCAGGGAACCTCGCCATCGGCGGTCTCGCAGTCCAGCGTGGCCCGGAACTCGGCGCCGGTCCCGGCCGCCCGGACGATGGCGTCGCCCCGATCGGACACCATGTGGGCGTCGCCGAGCGCGGCCTCCTCGACCGCGGCGGAGGTGACCCCGAAAACGGACTCGAAGGCCGGATTGACGGCCCTGACGACGGGGCCCTCGCCGCTGTCGTCGAAGTAGAGGATCGGGTCGGGGCTCTCCTCGAAGAGGTCTGCGGGCCTGGGGTCGGGCGTGCTGCGAGTCTCGCTCGCCGCGCCGCGGGTAAAGGTGACCGTCTCGTCGGGGTTCTCCGGGGTATCCTCGCCGCTGAGTAACCGGACGACGCCGCCGAGGCCGCCACCGACGGCGATGCCGGCGGCGAGGAGGAGTTCCGGCGAGACCGCGAGGGATGCCACCGTCCCGATGCCCCAGAAGATAGCGCCGAGGACGGCGGCTCCGCCGGCGATCCAGCCGACGAGCGCGTAGGTGTCGCGGTTCCCCGCGAGGCCCACGAATAACACCGGTGCGGCAACGGCCCCGGGCAGGTCCGTCGCGCCGACCATCACGGTCGCGAGCACCGCGAGTGCCCCCAGGACGAGTCGCGGCCGGGACTGCCCCTGGGCGTGTTGCGAGCGATCTCCCCACTGCATCGCCCTATACCACTGCCCCCGGTGATTTAAGCGTGTCCTCCTCGCTCCACCCTGGGGCCCCGTCCGGACGCGTGGAGGACGGCGACGGACGTCCCCGAGGGCGAGGCTGCGGCCGGGGCCGTTCCTCGCCGCTGGGCCCACCGGCGCCTGGCTCACCGCCACCCGGCCCCTCGCTCACCCTACACCAGCGCCGAGGCTCCACCCTGGAGGAGTTTCAGGCCGATGACCACGAGCAGCCCCAGGGCGAGCGCGTCGACGGTCGCCGTCGGCACTCGCGCGCGGAGTCGCCGGCCGACCGCCACACCGAGGAGACCCGGGGCGGCAGCCACGAGCGAGAGCCAGCCCAGCGCCGGCCGCCCGAACAGCCCCATCGACCAGGCCGCGCCGACGCGAATCGTCGAGATGCCGACCAGGATCATCGCCAGGACGCCCACGAACGTGGCGTGGTCGAGGTCGAGGCTGTCGAGGTAGGCGACGACCTGGACGGCGACGTTGCTCGCCCCGAAGACCACGCCGGCGAGGAGGCCGATCCCGACCTTCGCGGTCGTCGACGCACGGAAGCAGTAGCGAGCGACCCACCGCTCGCCCGGGAGGGTGACGCGGTCCTGGGCGACGAGGACGTACCCGAGCGTGAAGGCCCCGAGGCCGAGGGTCAGGAGGGGCGTGGGCAGCCGCTCGAGGAGGGCCATCCCGGCGAGGGTCCCGAGCACGGCCGCGAGCACGAACGGCCAGAACCGCCGGATACAGGTCCGGAGGTCGCCGCGGTCGAGTTCGCCCAGGAGCGCGAGGTTCGCCGCGAGCATCGGGACGATCATCAACACGACGGCCGCAGCGGGACCGATGACCGCTGCAAGGATGGCCGTCGAGGCGATGGCGTACCCGAACCCGGTCGTGCCCTTCACGAGGCCGCCGAAGAAGACGACGCCGAGGACCCCCGCGAAGACCACACCCTCGAACCCGAAGGGCATCAGCGACCTCGAGGTCGACCGGGTGGCGGATCGGCCCCTGGCTGGTGGGGTCCACGTGAGACCGTGGCGGCACCCAACTCTGGCGTCCTCGCGGGCCGACCGCACGTGCGAACCACCTCGCGTCCCCTCGCGGGGCGACCCCTCATGCGATCGAGGCGTCCCGGTCCTCGGCAGGCATCAGGAAGGTCTCGCCCCACTCGGCCATCGCCTCGATGACGGGCCGGAGCGCCTTTCCCCGCACCGTCAGCGAGTACTCGACCCGGAAGGGCTTCTCCGAGATGATCTCCCGGTCGACGAGCTGGGCGTCCTCAAGGTCGCTCAGGCTGTCCGAGAGGACCTTGCTCGAGATGCCACCGACCTCCGCCTTGAGGTCGTTGAACCCCAGCGGGCCGGCCTCTAAGAGCCGGTGGACGATGACCGGGTGCCACTTCTTGCCGATGAGCGTCGCCGTGCTGGTGATTGGACACCAGTCGTCCCCGGCACACCAGACCGGGAGTCGGGTGGTGTTCTCGCTCATACCAGCGCCTTCGGCGCCCCGGCACTTAACGTTACGTTTCACAATCTGGTTTCTATCAGTTACCAGTTTGTCGCGACCGGCAGTGGCGGAATCTCGCTCGATCCTGCGTGGTCGGCAGGTGCCACCGCGGAGACCCTGCCGCCGACTGGCCGGGGACGGGCATTCCATCGTTGCAGGACGTTCCAGCGTTGCAGGACGTTCCATCGTTGCAGGACGTTCCATCGTTGCAGGACGTTCCAGCGTTGCAGGACGTTCCATCGTTGCAGGACCTTTCCCGTAGTTATACACCCCACCCGGCTGTAGACGCCGGCCACAGACGGGGGCTCGTGGGACGGCAGCGGCCGATCACGGGACCGACGGGTTGCCAGCCATGCACCATTCGCGCATCGCCATCGCACTCGTGGTCGTCCTCGCGACAGTGCCGGGTGGCGCCGCCGGCGCGGTCGCCGGCGAACCGGTCCTGTCGGCCTCCCTGGCCGACGGGACGGTCGCGCCCGGCGAGACCACAGCGCTCCAGCTGACTGTCGTCAACACCGGCGACGTCGAGGTGGCGACGCCGGGGACCGGCGACCTCGCCCGCCGGGTCACGACCGCACGGGGCCTCACCGTCGACGTCGGTGCCGGTGACGCACCGATATCGGTGCGTACCGGCGAGCGAGCCGTCGGAACCCTCCCCGAGGGGGCGACGCCACCCCTGCAGATTCCGATCGCCGTCGAGGAGGACGCGACGCCAGGGACCTACCGGGTCCCGGTCGAACTCGACTACACCTACACCGAGCGGGTGACCACCGAGGGGGTCTACGTCGAGACGAACGTCACCGAGACGGTCCACGTGACCCTCGAGGTCACCGAGGGCGCCATGTTCGAGGTGACCAGCGTCGATACCGGCGTCCGGGTGGGGGCGACGGACACGGTGAACGTCACGATCGAGAACGTCGGCACCAGCGCCGCGGGCGACGCGACGGTGACGCTCTCCTCGCAGAACGCCGACCTGACCTTCGGGCGGGCGTCCAGCGCAAGTCGGTACGTCGGCGGGTGGGCCGCGGGCGAGACACGAACCCTCTCCTACGAGGTGACCGCAGCCCCGACCGCCGGGGCCCAGCCGTACGCGATGTCGGCGACCGTCGCCTACGAGGACGGGGACGGCGTCCCGACGACGACCGACCCGCTCTCGTTCGCAGTGACGCCCGGAGAGCAGGTGCGCTTCCCGGTCCTCGCCGCCGAGAGCAACCTCTCCGTGGGGGACTCGGGGCCGGTCTCGCTGACGATGCAGAACGCCGGCCCGGTCGCGGTGGAGGACGCCACCGTCACGGTCACCTCGACCAGCAGCGCGCTCGCCTTCGGCCAGGCGGCCACCGCCACACGGTTCGTCGGGGACTGGGCGCCGGGCGAGAACCGGACGCTCGTCTTCGACGTGACTGCCACGAGCCAGGCAGAGCCCCGGTCGTACGCCCTCAGGACCAGCGTCGCCTACGAGGACGCCGACGGTGACCCGGGGCAGGCACCCACGAGCGCCGTCGGCGTCACGCCGCGGCCCCGCCAGGGATTCGCGTTCGCCGCCGTCGAGAGCGACCTCGAGGTAGGTGCCGAGGGCACTCTCGAGGGGACCGTCACGAACACCGGCGAGACGGTCGCACGCAACCTCGTGGTCACGTTCGCGGAACAGCCCGGGACGGTGACCCCACTGGAGACCGAGGCCCCGGTCGGCGACCTCGGCCCCGGCGAGACGGCCTCCTTCTCCCTCCCGATGGCCGTCGACGCCGGTGCCGAGGACGGCCCGCGGCAGTTCTCCCTGCTCGCGGCCTATCGCAACGCCGAGGGCGAGCAGCGCCGGAGCGAGTCCGCGGACGTCCGGGCAACCGTCGCGCCCGACGACCCCACCTTCGAGGTGACCGTGGCCAACGCGACCGTTCCGGCCGGAGGGCGGACGACGGTCGACGTCACCGTCAGGAACCGGGGCGACGAACCGGTCAGCGCCGTCTCGGCGAAACTGTTCGCCACGGACCCGCTCTCGACGACCGACAGCGAGGCCTTCGTCGACGAACTGGCGCCGGGCGCCACCGAGACGGTCACGTTCGCCGTCGGCGCCGGCGGGAGCGCACTGGAGAAGACCTACCCGGTCGAGGTGGACTTCCAGTACGACGACGCCGACGGCGACACGCTGACATCCCGGACCTACCGGCTGGCAGTCGCCGTGACCACCGCTGAGGGCGGGGGCGGGCTCCTCGTGCCCGCCCTCGTCGTCGCCGCGGTCGTCCTGGTCGTGGTCGGGTACTGGGCACTCCGCCGTTCCGGCTGAGCGATGGGCGCCGACGAGGGGAGTCTCCGCGCCCGACTGCCCGACCACCAGCGCGCTATCGACTGGATCGACGGGCACATCGTCAGATCGCCCGGGCGGGTGGTCCTGGTCTTCCTCGCGCTCACGGTGGTCTTCGGCTTCGGGCTGGGCAACGTCTCGACGGAGGCGGGCACCCAGCAGTTCACGACCGGACTGCCCTCCGAGCGGGCCCTCGAGGCGGTCGACCAGGAGTTCTCGCCGGCCTTCGCCCCAGACACCGGGAGTACGACGCTCATCCAGCGGGGTGGAAACGTCCTCTCGAAGCCCGGCCTCGAGCGACTCCTCGGCCTCCAGGCAGCCATCGTCGAGCGTCCGGGGCTGCGGGCGACGAACACCGCAAGCGCCGCGAGCAGCGTTGCCCAGCAACTCGACCCCACCGCGATCGCGCCGGCCGCACAGCGCCGGGCCGTCGAACGGGCGACGCCGGGCGAGATCGACCGCGCCGTCCGGGCGGTCGCCGCCAGGAGCGACCGGTTCGTGGGCCTGCTGAGCGAGGACTTCAACGCGGGGTCGGCGAGTGCCCGCGCGACCATCGCGACGGTCACCCACGAGGTTCCGGCCGGCATCGCCAGCGGTGCCGGCACGAGTGGCGACAGCCCGCTCACGGCAATCCAGGAGCGCATCCAGCGCCTCGCCACCAGCGTCGGCGGTGACGTCACCGTCTTCGGGACGGGGATCCTCGCCGGGGAGTTCACGGCGGTCATCCTGGACTCCCTGCTGATCGTCGTCCCGGCGGCGGTCCTGTTCATCCTCCTCTTCCTCGTCGTCGCCTACCGGGACCCGATCGACCTCGGCCTGGGCATGCTCTCGCTGGCGATGGCGATCGTCTGGACCTTCGGCTTCACCGGGCTCGCGGGGATCGCCTTCAGCCAGTTGCTGATCGCGGTCCCGCCGCTGTTGCTCGCCGTGGGCATCGACTTCGGGATCCACGCGATCAACCGCTACCGCGAGGAACGGGTCGCGGGCGAGAGCGTCGAGACCGCCATGCGGGTGACGACCGACCAGCTCGTCGTCGCCTTCTTCATCGTCACGGGCACGACCGTCATCGGCTTCGCGGCGAACTTCACGAGCGCCCTCGCGCCGATCCGGGACTTCGGGTTCGTGGCCGCCATCGGCATCGTCTTCACCTTCCTCATCTTCGGGATCTTCCTCCCGGCGGCGAAGGTCTGGACGGACCGGTTCCGCGCCCGCCGCGGCGTGCCGACCTTCGCGACGTCACCCCTGGGCGCCGAGGGGTCATCGCTCGGTCGGCTCCTCCGCGGCGGCGTCGTCGTGGCCCGGCGCGCACCCGCCCTCTTCCTCGTCCTCGCGCTGGTCGGGAGTGCACTGGCCGGGGGCTACGCGACCGGCGTCGACACGAGCTTCACCCAGGAGGACTTCCTGCCGCCCGAGGACGTTCCCGACGTCCTGGAGGCCCTGCCCGAGCCGTTCCGGCCCGGCGACTACTCGGTCACGGAACTGCTGAACTTCCTCGAGGCGAACTTCGCGACCGCCCAGACCAGCCGGACGACGATCTACCTCCAGGGACCGATGTATCGCGATACGGCCCTGGAGTCCATCGATCGCGCCGGCCGGAACCCCCCAGCGGCGTTCGCCACCGACGGCCGGCAGGCCGACGCCCAGTCGATCCTGGGCGTGATCCGCACCCGGGCGGCCGCCGACCCGCGATTCGCCCGCCTCGTCGCCGAACGGGACAGTGACGGGAACGGGATCCCCGACGACGACCTCCGGGCGGTCTACGACTACCTGCTCGACTCGTCCTCGCGGTCCCAGACCCTGGCCTACCTCGGCGAGGACTTCCGGAGCGCCCGCGTCGTCTACACCGCCGACGCCGACGCCAGCCAGTCGGCCGTCGAGACGGACGCCCGGGTCCTCGCGGACCGCTTCCGGATGGCTGCCACCCCGACGGGTCAGACCATCGTCTACCAGGCGGTGACCGCCGCCATCCTCGAGTCCGCCCTCACCTCCCTGCTCGTCGCGCTCGTCGGCGCCTCCCTGTTCCTGGTCTTCATCTACTGGCTGTTCGAGGGCCACGGCTCCCTCGGGATCGCGAACGTGGTGCCGATCCTCGTGACGATCGCCCTGCTCGCGGGGTCGATGCGGTTCCTCGATATCCCGTTCAACGCCATCACCGCGACCATCCTCGCGATCACGATCGGCCTCGGCATCGACTACTCGGTCCACGTGACCCACAGGTTCGCCGACGAACGGAGCCAGCGGCCCCTGGCCCCGGCCCTCGAACGGACCGTGCGGGGGACCGGCGGCGCCCTGCTGGGGAGCATGCTCACCACCGTCTCCGGCATCGGCGTGCTCGCCCTCGCGCTGTTCCCCGCAATCGGCCAGTTCGGCGTGCTCACCGGCCTCTCGATCGTCTACTCCTTCTTCGCCTCGCTGGTCGTCCTGCCCTCGGCACTCGTCGTCTGGGACCAGTTCGAGCACGGCGACGGGCGGCTGGCACCCCTGTTCGGGGTCGGGACGGCGCCCTGGCTCGAGGACGACGGGACCTCGGCTGACCGGTGAGGGGTGACTGGGCAGTCGCGACGGGTCTCCGGACACCGAGCACCCGGTGACCGGGACAAAAATCGGACGGCCGACCCGGTACCGGAGCGACCATCAGGAAGGGGAGCGGAGCGACCCGCTGGTACCGGAGCGAGTCCCTCAGGAATCGGGGAGTTTCCAGGTCCGGCCCTCGCGCTCGACGACGTCGTGGGCGGCCAGGATCTCGAGCGTCTCGCGGACGACCGGCGTCGGCACCTCGAGGGTCTCGCCGAGGGCCTCGGCGTGGGTTTCCTCCTCGGCCAGGGTGCGGAGGATGGTCGTCGCGAGGCGGGGATCGGCGTCCTCGACCTCGTCTGCGATCTCGGAGCGGATCTCCGTGATGCGGCCCTGGACCCAGCGCTGGGCGAGCGAGAGTTCGTTCTCCAGTTCTTCGAGGTCGGTCAGCGTCTCGGCCATGCCGCCGAGGGACACGCCGTCCTCGCGCGGGTCTCGCTCCCCATCGACCTCGATGCTCAGGTACCGACAGCGGGTCATGTCGAGGTTCCGGCTGGCCGGATAGGCGCTCTTGGTCCCGAACTCGTAGGGGGAGACGCTGACCTCGAGGCGGACGTTCCGCGCGATCGAGAAGTACTTCCGGCGCTGGTCGTCCGTCCGGCTCTCGACGAGGCCCGCGTCCTCCAGCTTGCGGAGGTGGTCGATGACGGCCTTCGGGCTCACGCCGATGTAGTCGCTGATCTCGGTGACGTAACAGGGCTTGTGGGAGAGCAGGCGGAGGATCCGCCGACGGTTCGCGTTGCCCAGGAGATCGAGCAGTTCGGCGGAGTCCATTTACGTGAGGATAGTGCGTCGACCCTTATATGTTGCTTCCCTCGGCAGCGGACGCACATCACCGGAGGGCCCCGGGAAGAACGCGATGGTGCCGTCCGATTTCCGCCTCGGTTACGAGTGGAAGATCCGTTCGAGATCTGCGTCGTCAGTCGAGTCAGACTCGGTCGAGTCCTCGTCGTCCGACTCTGTCGAGTCCTCGTCGTCCGACTCTGTCGAGTCCCCGTCGTCCGACTCCGACGCGGAGCTACTCTGATCGTCTTCCGACCCGGGTTCCCCGGCAGGCCCCGACCCGTCCGTCCTGTCCGGGCCCTGTGTCTCGTCAGCCTGTCCGGGGGGACCCTCGTCCCCCGGTGGCCCACCGTCGCCGGCCCCGCCAGGATCCTCTGGCGGTCCGGTCTGGTTTCCGTTCGCACCCCGCCGGTCGGCCGAGGCGTTCCCAGCCAAGGCCGGTGGCCCGCGGGAGGTCAGGTTCCTGGCGATGGCGGCGACGGCAGGTCCGCTGAGGTTCCTGGCCTCCGCCCGGAGGGTCTCGAGTTCGGAGACGTTCACGCCGAAGCGGTCGGCGGTCTCTGTCGTCGCCTCGACGGCCGCCTGGAGGCCGTCGACCCTGGCCGACACGGCTGCGGCCCGGGCGTTGTAAACGACCGGGGAGAGGGAGCCGTTCGCACGGGTCCGGTTGAGCGAGTTCGACCGGTTGCGGAGGCGGTCGAGGCGAGCCTCGAGCTCCCCGGCTCGTTTTCGAAGCTCGTTTTCGGGGTTGCCGGAGCGGTCCATCGCGGCCACCCAGAGGCCCGTTTCGACCGTCGCGTTCGTGCCCTCGGCCGTCGACTGCATGTACGCCGTCAGCTGGACACCGGTCGAATTCTCGTCTGGCCCCTCGTCGGTGGCCGCGAGTGGCCCGCCACCCAGCGCCACCGCCGGTGCCGCGGTGGCGACGACGACTGCCAGGACGACGAGGACCGGCCGGGGGACCGCACCTGGTCGCATCTCTACCGGCTCAATAACCGGGGGCCGGTAAAAACCCGTCCGGTCGTTCGTCCCGTTCAGCGGTCCCCTGTGACGACCGCAGATCCTCCACGAGCGTTTAGAAGGGGCGCTCGACCGGTGTCGTCGATCACTCGACCTCGACGATCCGGGGACCGGAAGCGGTGGCGGGGCAGTGCGGGAACGGCGTTTCGCCGTTCGCGAAAGAGGGGGTTACCCGCCAGCGATTCAGGGGCGGCGCGCTCTGACATCGGGAACGCCCCCCCCCAGGGAGGACATATGCTATCCCGTCTGATAGGATCGGTCCGTCGGTCGAGGTTGCCGAGTCGAAGCCGGTGAATGAACGGCGGGATAAACCTATCGGATAACGTTTATGACTTCGAGCGCGGTACGTGGTACCGAACCGCATGTTCGAGCCCTTCTCCCGTGGCTACTACCTGGGACGGATGTACGTCGAACCGCGCGACTGCGAGCAGGCCGCGATGGACCGGGCCCAGCACGAGCGCGTGAACGAACAGCTCTACGCGGCGGGCGAGGGCCTCGAACCCCTCGACAGACCGCTGGTCATGAAGCTCGAGTCGAGCCACTTCGCCGTCCACGGGGACGAGTCGGTCCCCGCAGACACGCTGGCGGTCCCGGAGTGGGTCCTGGCGGAGACCCGGTTCCGGAACCCGCCGACGCTCGCGGAGGTGCTCCTGGCGAAAGCCGACCACGCCGAGTGGCTGCTCGAGGTCACCGGTCGGTGGCCCGAATCCTGGACCGACGAGCCGGCGACCGGCGGAGGACCGTCTGGCCCCGCGGGGATTTAAGCCGCTCCGGGCGGCGGTTCGTGGTAATGCTCGACGAGTTGCTCGGGCGGGCCGCCCTCAAGGAGCGCGTCGACGAACTCGAGGCGGAGAAGGACCGCCTCGAGCGCCGGCTCGAGGCCGAGGACGAGCGCCGCGCGGACGCCGAGACCGCCCGCCAGGAGGCAGAACGCCAGGTCAATCGGCTCGAGGACAAGGTCACGGAACTCGAGGACCGGGTCGACAGACTCTCCGGCCAGGGCACAGAGCGCGAGTTCGCCGCCGAGGCGAGGCTCCGGCGGGGCAGCCTCGCGAGTGTGCTCGACCGACTGGCCTCCTACGAGGGTGGCCCGGAGGAGGTCTTCACCGCCTACGTCGCTGACGGGACCGACCTGCCCGACGCCGTCCGCGAGGCCTTCGACCGGCGCACGCCGCTCGTTCGGCGGGCGGCGCCCTGTCTGGCGGTCACCGACGAGCACGCACTGCTCGGGGCGACCCTCTCCGTCCCGCTTCCCCCCGCCCCCTTCGCGTCCTGGAGCGACGCCGTCACAGTCGACCGGGCGTGGTTCGAACCGACGGGGGCCCACACCCTCGCACTCGTCCGCTCGGACCTGTTCGCGATGGGGACCTACGAGGGTCGGGATCGGACCGCCTTCCACGGGTTCGACAGCGAGTTGAAGGAGCAACACTCCAAGGGTGGGTTCTCCCAGGGCCGGTTCGAGCGGCTCCGCGACGCACAGATCGACGACCACCTCGAGCGGTGCCGGGCCGCCCTCGAGGAACGCGAGACCGACCGCCTGTACCTCGTCGGCGAGCGGTCGGTCATCTGGGAGCTCTCGGACCTCGCCGACGTCACCCGGCCGGTCGACGCGACCGGGGAGCCGGAGCCGGCCCTCGCAGACGCGGTCGACCGGTTCTGGACCGTGGACCTCCGGGCGCTCTGAGAGCCGGGCCGGTCGGTGGCCGATCCCGAGCGAAAAGGCACTTAAGGAACGGCCCACGGGGACCCGAGACGTGAGCGACCAGTCGCTCGCGACGACCCTGGCCGCGCCGCAGTACGGTGAGCCGACCGAGCACACCCACTCCCGGGGTTCGTCCGGCGCCCCGATCGGTGGCTCGAGCGCACCAGTCCCCCGCTGCGGGCACGCGCCGACAGGACCGGGTCGATCCGCTCGCCAGCCGCCACGCCGGGGACTCGGCACCGGCCCGAATCGAGGATGGTCCTGAGTGTTCGACCTCGGCATTCCCCCCGGTGGCCTGGTCCTGCTTGTCCTGCTCGGGTTCACCATCGCCACGGTCGTCAACACGTTCGCGATGGAGGCGGCCGTCCTGTTCACGCCGGCGTTCCTGTTCGTCTTCCCGATACTCGTGCCGGGGTTCCCCGGCCTCTCGATCAACGCCGCCATCGGCCTCGCGCTCTTCGTCGAACTCTTCGGGTACTCTTCCTCGGTCACGGCCTACTGGTTCCGCCACCAGATCGACTTCAACATCGCCGGGAAACTGCTGGTGGTGACCGTCCCGGTGGCGGTCGTCGCCCGCGCCGGGTCGTACTACGTCCCCGCGGACCTCCTGATGCTCGGGTTCGGGGTCCTGCTGGTGAGCCTCGCGGTCGTCCTCTACGAGGCCCACGAGCGCGGGCCCTCGATCGTCGACACCGTGGCCGAAAAGCCAGAACTCTCCCTCCTCGCGGTTCTGGACGAGGAGTACGAACCCCGCACGCGGGTGCTCTCGGACGAGCACGACGCCGCGGAGACGCCACCGGCCGCCGCCCTCGGCGGGACCGCTGACGGGGCCCACGAACGGCCCGACGGGGGGATGGCCCTCGGCGACAGCGAGGACGACGAGCGATTCCACCTCGAGTCCCTGGACCTCGGAATCACCGTCCTGGGCGGGACCCTCGCCGGCCTGGTCGGCATCGCCATCGGCGAACTCACGCAGACGATGCTGACGATGCGGCGGCGGGTCCCCCTCCGACTGTCGACGGGCACCAGCGCGCTCGTCCTCCACGTCACCGTCGTCGCCGCCCTCGTGGCCAACGTCGCCCTGCTCGCCTTCGCCCCCTCGATCACGGGCGAGGGCTTCACCGTCCCCTTCGGCATCGGCGCCTTCGTCGCCACGGGCTGTCTCTTCGGCGGCCAGGCAGGGGCCTTCCTCAACAACCGCCTCGACGAGGAAGTCGTGATGGTGCTCCTCATCGCCGTCTACTTCCTGGTCGGTCTGCTGGTCCTCGGCCGCACCGTCTTCCTCGGGACGGCCCACTGACCGGACCGGCTGGGGCCGGCGTGGGGGTGGAGTGGTGAGTTGTCGGTGGGTCGTGAGTTGTCGGTGGGTCGTGAGTAACAGGCGGGGACCAGGTTTATTGGCGCGTTCCGGCTAGTCCGAGCAGAGATGGAGCGGTCCGCCGCCCGCATCGCCCTCCTGTTCGGTGTTCTGCTCGCGACCGCTGGCATCGCGGGGGTCAGCGGTCCAGCCGCTGCAGGCGGTCCCACGGCGCTTGGGGATCCAGGCCAGACCCTCGGCGGTCCGGGGACGCCCGAGGCCGCGACTGTACCGGACCAGCCGCCGGATCCGCCAGGGGACCCCATCGGGTGGGAGAACGGGTACTGGTACAACGAGTCCATCGACGTCTCCCAGGTCGACGGCGACGGGCTGAGCGCGGCGGAACAGGAGCGGTTCCTCGCGCGAACGATGGCCCGGGTCGAGCGGCTTCGCGGCCTCGAGTTCACCGCGAACGTCACCCTCCGGTTCGTCTCCCGCGAGCGCTTCCGTGCGGGCTATCCCAACCGCTCCCTGCCCCCGTCTGTGGCCTCCGAGCACCTCTACGACTCCTTCACCCTCTCTGAGGGCTTCTGGGAGGCCACCTTCTTCTACGGCGAGGACGAGAGCGCCAGGCGAGCGATCCGCGAGTTCGGTGCCGAGGCCGTCCTCGCGTACTCCGCCGAAGAGGGGTTCCAGAACGAGGTGATCGTGGTCACCGAGTCCATCGAGTCCCCAGCCGTCGGTGCGAACGTCCTCGCGCACGAACTCGTCCACGCCCTGCAGGGCCAGCACTTCGACCTCGAGGCGCCGCGGTACCGGCCGGCGACCCACGACGCCAGGCTGGCGAAGGACGGCCTCGTGGAGGGGGCGGCGGCCCTCGTCGACGACCGCTATTCGGAGCTGTGCGCGGCGGCGTGGGACTGCGTCGAGGCGCCGCCGGGCTGGTCGGGCACCGGGGACGTCGAGGGCGTCGCCTACCCCTTCGTCGTCGCCCAGCCCTACGTCGACGGCGCGGCCTACGTCGACGACATCGTCAGCGAGGGCGGGTGGGCGGCCGTGACCGACCGGCACCGGTCACTCCCGACGGCCTCGGAACAGGTCATCCACCGGACGACCGAGCCACCGGATCGGTCCGTCGACGCACCCGACGCGTCCACCGAGGCCTGGCGCCTCGCGGCCCGCGAGCAGGTCGGGGAGGCGACGATCTTCCTCATGTTCTGGCGGGCCGCCAGCCTGCACGACGCCGACGTCGTCGACCCCGCTGCCATCCGGGAGACCGCGTCTTCACTGGACACCCTCGACTACGAGAGCCCGCCGTCGAGTGGCTGGGGCGACGATCGGTTGCTGCGCTACCGGCACGGCGACGATCGCGGGTACGTCTGGCACACCGCCTGGGACACGCCGGCGGAGGCGAGCGAGTTCGCAACTGCCTACCGAACGCTGCTTTCTGCCTACGGCGCCGAGCAGCGTGGGCCGGAGACCTGGGAGATTCCGGACGAGCGGCCGTTCGAGGACGCCTTCCACGTCCGCCAGACCGGCACGACGGTCCGGATCGTGAACGCGCCGACGGTCGGGTCCCTGCCGGCGCTCGCTCCAGACGTGCGGGCGGCGACCACCGCCACGGCCACGCGATCGGCGGGGACAGGTGGGGACCCCAGAACGGTTTCCGCGACGACAGCGAGGTCGACCGTGGAGCAGACACGTGGATCATCGTCGGCCAGCCCGACCGACGGCCAGGGCACCGGGTTCGGGGTCTGGCCGGCACTCGTCGCCACCGGCCTGATTCTGGTCGTCCTCCGCCGCCGGTGACCGGCCGCCGAAACGCGGGCCCCGATCGCCGCGCCCATCGATAATACTGTGTCATGCACAGTAAACAGCTGACTGCCGAACGAAGCGGAGTGACCGCGCCCGGTCGAACACGGTCGGAACGCTG
>Ga0207797_1001878_pt1 | contig 14964 bp, 13 predicted proteins | sample PRCRCaboRojoPR_6_FD_187275 | JGI IMG/M metagenome (GOLD analysis project Ga0207797, IMG submission 187275) | Marine sediment microbial community from Cabo Rojo, Puerto Rico - PR CR 10% Liquid 1 (SPAdes) | ecosystem: Environmental > Aquatic > Marine > Coastal > Sediment | place: Cabo Rojo, Puerto... | reverse complement strand
CCCGCCCGCCACTGCTCGGTGAGGCCGCCGAAGTGGCGGACGTTCCACGTCCCGATCAGCAGGTTGCGGTCGATGGTTCGGGCGGGCAGGCGGTCGTCGAGCGCCGTGCGGAGGCCGTCCAGGTCGCGCTGGACCGCTTCCGGCGGCGTGTCGGTGACGTGTGGCACGGTCGATCACACGCGTCGTCGGCGCGTCTCTCTGCGTTCCATCGTGCCGGCCCCCTCGGCGCGAGCGCGTATATACGTTGGCACGCTGACTGGTTCACCCGTGTCGAGCACAACCAGCAAGTATTGCACCTGTTCGTCGGGCGCCCGTACGACGGAGCACGGCGACGGGATTCAACTTCTCGTCCCGATATAGGTGTAGATCGGACAATTCCTCCGACTATTCCCGCGCTTTTTCGAAGCACGTCTGTTTCCCCGGCCGGTCGACCGCTCCCGCCGTCGCCACAGTGCGTCACGCGTCTCGGAAAATGGTGTCGAGGTGGACAGAGGAATGTCCCACTCGGCCGTACGCGTCGTTGATCGACGACTGACGCTCGATTCGCGGTCCGCGCGCCGACGACACGGCCGGGCCGGCGAGCGATCATCGCGTCCGACACACAGCATGAGCGACGAACACACCGACTCACGCGACGTATCGACGGGTCACTCCAGACGTGCCCTCCTCCGGACGGCTCCGCTCGGCGCCCTCGCCGCCGGGTTCGCGGGCTGTCTCGGTGGCGGCACCGGCGGCGCCGGCACGACCGGAACCGGCGGCGGTGGGGGGAGCACCACGGCCCGGTGGGCCGGCACCCAGAACCCCGACACCACGTGCTGGGACGTCGGCGAGAGCCTGCCCGAGGGCCCCGAGGGGTGCGGGCTGGTCTACCCCGTCTTCGAACTGAAGCGCCGCCTCGACGAGCGCGAGGACGCCCCGAACCTGGCGCTCGTCGGGAGCAAAGAGCTCTGCAGCGAGCAGTCCTGCATGTCGAAGCTGGACTCGAAGGTCATCCACCTCGGTAGCAGTTCGGTCGCCAACTCGGCGAAAATCTGGCCCGAGAACGAACTCTGGAGCATCCCGTACACGTTCCCGGTCCACCAGCGGGCCTCCATCGGCTACAGTTTCGTCCACCCGACGACGTGGGAGGACTACTGGGTCCCCTTCGCCAAGAAGTACAACGTCGTCCCCATCGGCTTCGACCCGCCGGGCTACCGCGCCCACCTCGTCGGCACGGGGAGCGACCCCGGCACGCCCGTCACCTCGCCCGCGGACTTCGAGAACCGGAAGATCCGGACCACCCAGAGCGAGGTCATCTCCACGGCGTTCGACGAACTCGGGATGAACCCCATCACCATCTCCTTCGCCGACACGCTTCAGGGGATGAAGTCGGGCGTCGTCGACGGCCTGGAGATCATCACGCCCTACGCCGTCGCCGCCCAGATCACCTCCATCACTGCGCAGGTGACGCTCACCCAGTGGGCGCCCGGCCTCGACCCCATCTGGTGTCGCGTCGATTTCCTCAAGGGCCTCTCCGAGGCCGAACGGACGGCGTTCGCGGAGGTCACCGCCGGCCTCGCCGAGCGGAGCATCCAGCGCACCGACCGCGTGTACGAGCGCTTCCAGGGGTTGAGTCCCGACGCGCCAGTCGAGGGCTCGAACTTCCACACCGAAGGCCCCGACGGCGATCCGGTGCAGGTCAACTGGCTGGGCGAGGCCGACCTCGACGCGTGGCGGGCGCCCGTGAACCCCGTCGACAACCGTGACCTCTACAGCGACGCCATCGGCCGAGTGCACAGCGAGTTCACGGACGGCTTCTTCGACAGCCTGCACGACATCGCCCGCGAGAGCGGCGTCCCCGACCAGTCGAAGCACTTCACCCTCGACGCCTGGTGGGACGACTATCTGGACCGGATGTAACTCGCCGATGTCGTCCACACTCTCGCGGTACGTCCGGACGGTCCTCGACCCCGAACGACTGGGGGAGACGCGTCTCGGCCCCGTCGAGCGCAACCTCGAACTGTATCTCGGCGGGACGCTCCTCGTCGTCTACGGGCTGGTGATCGGCTTCTCGGTCATCCAGCGCACCCTGACGGGCGAGCAGGCGCTGTGGGCACAGGAGAGCGCCATCGGGATGTTCGTCTGGGTCGCGTGGCTCTCTATCGCCTACGTGATCCGCAACGAGGACCACCTGCGGTTCACGATGGTGCTCTCCGGGCTATCGAACGCCGGCCGGTACGTCGTCTACTGGGTCGAGTGGTGCTGCTGGCTCGCCTTCGCGGGCGTCGTCTTCGTCTACTCGCTCCCCGTCTTCGGCGACTTCCTCGGCCGTGGCGGGACGATCACGGGTACGTCGGTTCCCGACGCCGTCACCTACCTCGCGGTGACGGTCGGCGTCGCCCTCGTGCTCTTTCGCGTCGCCGAGCAGATGCTCTGGGTGAGCTACGCCTTCCGCCGCGGCGACGACATCACCTACGCCGACGGCGAGGTGGTGGGCGAGTGATCTCCGCCCTGCAGGCTGGCCTCGCCGGACTCAGCCCCGGCGTCGCCCTCGCGCTCCTGACGCTCGTCGCCGCCGTCCTCTTCGTCGTCGGGGTGCCCATCCTGCTGGTGTTCTCGACGTGGGCCATCGGCTTCACCCTCATCTTCCCCGTCTTCAGCCTGCGGAACATGGCGCTGGTGTCGTACTACCAGCTCTGGACGTTCCCATTGACCGCCGTCCCGCTGTTCATCCTCGTGGGCGCGCTCGTCAACCAGCTACGGATCGCCCGCGACATCGTCGCCATGTCCCGCTCCATCGCGGGGTGGCTCCCCGGCAGTTCCGCGAACACGGCGCTCGTCACCGCGGGCGTCTTCTCGGCCATCACGGGGTCGAACGCCGCGACGACCGCCTCCGTCGGCGAGGCCTTCACCGACGAACTCGACGAGGAGGGCTACGACCCCGTGTTCAGCGCCGCCACCATCGCCGCCGGCGGCACCCTCGGCATCATCATCCCGCCGAGCGTCCTCTTCATCCTCTACGGCGTCACGTTCAACCTCTCCGTCTCGAACCTGTTCGTCGCCGGCATCCTGCCGGGCATCCTGATGCTCGGGGGCCTCGTCGTCACGGCGACGCTCATCTCCCGCCGGCGCGACTACGGGACGACCGACTACTCGTTCAGCGTCACGGCCATCCTGCGGTCGACGTTCCGGGCGCGGAACTCGTTGCTCGCCATCGTCGTCCTGCTCGGCGGTATCTTCACCGGTCTCTTCACCCCCTCGGAGTCCGCCTCCATCGCCATCCTCTTCGTCGTCACCGCCGAGTTCCTCTCCGGCCACATCGACGACGTCGCGTTCGTCACCGAATCCGTCCAACTCACCGTCTACCTCGTCGGCATCATCATCCCCGTGTTGATCACGTCGATCATGATCCAGCAGAGCCTCTCCTTTCTCGACCTGCAGGATCTGGTCTCGAACGCCATCCTCGCGCTCGACTCGCCGATTCTCGTCGGCATCGCCCTCCTCGTCGTCATGCTCCTGAGCGGGTCGATTCTGGCGTCGATTCCGAACATGATCCTCACCGCGCCCTTGTTGGCGCCCGCCGCCTTCGCCCTCGGCATCTCGCCGCTCATGTGGGGGGTGATCTTCATGATCAGCGACGCCATCGGCTTCATCACCCCGCCGTACGGTCTCAACCTCTACATCATGAGCAGTATCACCGACATCGACTACATCGCGATTGCGCGCGCCGCCTTCCCCTACTTCGTCGTGTTGACCGCGGTGCTCGTCCTGTTTTTCGTCTTCCCCGAGGCGAACGTCCTCGCCGCGGGCTGATCGCCCGCGGCGACGCGCCCGGACCGTGACGTGGGATATATGTGCCCGACCGGCCGAGGGAGGACCATGTTCCTGTTGCTGACCGACGGTCCGGACGACTCGGGCGTTGCCCTGCCGTTCGTCGCCGCCAAGGGGGCACTGGCCGCCGGCGAGGACGTGTCCATCGTGGCGATGGCCGACGCCGTCCACCTCCTGACCGCCGACGCCGACCTGCACGCCATCGAGGCGTCGGGGCTCCCGACCGTCGGGCGACTCGTCGCCCGACTGCGCGACGCGGACGCCCTCGCGGACGCCGTTGCCCTCCGTGACTGCTGTGCCGCCCGCGACGTCGACGAAGCGGACCTGGCCGACTGGGCCACGCTGGACGACGAGCGTGCGGTGGCCCGACTCGCCGGCAACCACGAGACGACGCTCTCTTTCTAGCCACACTCTAGACCGACCTTCGCCGAAGTATGTCTACAGTTTGAAAAATACTCATCACCCTCCCCGGCGCGGGTAGTGGTGGAGGCAATCCGCCTCCCGATACTGTCGACTTGCGGTCGGCAGGATGATCGCTATGACGGAACCTACACCGACTCGACGACGGATGCTCCGCGCGGGGGTCGCCCTCGGCGCGGGTGGTATCGGCCTCGCCCTCGGCACCCCGGCCGCGGCGAACCCGGGCAAGGGCGACGAACGAGGCAACGGCAAGGCCTTCGGCCGCGTCTACGCCAACGACGTACTCTGGCGGACGCACGTGGTGAAGGTACTCGACGACCGGCCCGATCCGGAGGACCGGATCTACTTCCTCCACGACGGGAGCGGACCGATAGTCGACAACCCGGACGCGAGCGACGAGCAGGCGTCGCCGTTCGTCTCCGAATCCGCGCCCGGCGATCAGGACTGGAACGGTGGCAAGTGGACCCACTTCTCGGCCGAGGTGACGGACCTCGACGCGTTCGACGCGGACGCCCCGCTGACGAACGCCGACGACATCCTCGACAAGCCCTACATCGAGGTGACGCTGGGGCGGCCCGGCTTCGGCCCGCCGGACTTCTTCGTCTGTCCCCTCAACGGCCGCGCGTAGCGCCCCCTCATCCGGTTTATTGTAAGTCATTACCGGTGGTTCGCCAGACTGTCTCGGCGAACCACCGGTCCACAGTTACAACAATCCGCCTCAGTCGTCGGCCGTCGTCGCGTCCGACTCGTTCGGGACGCCGGGGTCGACGCCGCGCCGCCGGGCGTCGAGCGCCGAGAGGCCGTACACCAGTCCGACGAGTGCGACGGCGCCGACGGGGAGCAGGAGCAACGGCGTGACGCGGGTGTACCCCCACACGACGAGCAGGGCGGCCGCGACGAGCGCGACGGTGACGGCGTAGTAGAGCTGGGTGCGGACGTGATCGACCAGGTCCGCGCCGGTGAACGTCGCGGAGAGGACGGTCGTATCGGAGATTGGCGAGGCGTGATCGCCGAAGATGGCGCCGGAGAACACGCTGCCGACCAGCGCCGAGACCATGGTGTGATCGCCGGTGAGTTCCCACGCGACCGGGACGGCGATTGGGGTCACGATGGCCATCGTCCCCCACGAACTCCCGGTCGAGAACGCGACGAACGCGGCGGTGAACAACACCACGACGGGCAACAGCGCCGGATCGAGCACCTCTCCGGCGACGCCGCCCACGTACTCGCCCGTGCCGAGCGCCTCGACGACGTTGCCGATGGACCACGCGAGGACGAGGATCGTCACCGCGGTCAGCATGATCCCGAACCCGTCGATGGTCGTGTCGACGCTCTCGCCGAGCGTGAGCCGGTCAGTGATGTAGCCGAAGATGTACGTCGAGACGACCATCGCGAAGGAGCCGAAGATGAGCGCCACCGCGTAGTCGGCGCCGATCACCGTGTCGTACAGCGAGGCCCCCGGCTCGTACCCGGTCCAGAGCGCCGTCCCCAGCGTGGCGACGACCAGCACGCCGATGGGGAGGAAGAAGGCGAGCAGGCGCGGATTGTCGACGCTCGGATCGCCGAGTTCGGCCGCCACGTCCTGCATCGGTCGGGCGTCCTCGCGGGTGACCCGCCCCGTCCCGGCGGCCCGGTGTTCGGCGGCGAGCATCTCGCCGTAGTCCCGCCCGCTCACCACGACGATGCCGACCATCACGATGGCGAGGATGGCGTACGTGTTGTACGGGATCGATTCGAGAAACACCGCGAAGGCGTTCGGCACCTCGCTCGCGGCGATGCTGGCCGCCTCGTAACCCGACTCGATCATCGATAGCTGGAACGCGACCCACGAGGAGACGGCGAGCGTCGCCACCGGGGCCGCCGTCGAGTCGACGAGATACGCCAGCTTCTCCCGCGAGATGCGCAGGTGATCGGAGACGTCGCGCATCGTACTGCCGACGACGGCCGTGTTTGCGTAGTCGTCGAAAAAGAGGAGGAGGCCGAGCAGCCACGTCGCGCCCCCGACCTTGCGCCGCGTGTCGAGGCGTTCGATGGCCCAGTTGCGCACCGCGTGTGAGCCACCCAGTCGCCAGATCATCGCGACTGCGGACCCGAGCAACAGCGTGAAGATGATGATCTGGGCGTGGAACGTGCTGTCGCCGATGGCGGCGGCGATCCACTCGAACGTCTGGCGCAGTCCGAGTCCACCGGTGAAGATGATTCCACCGGACCACACGCCCAGAAAGAGCGACAGTACCGCCTTTCGAGTCACGATTGCCAAGCCGATGGCGAGCAACGGGGGGACGAGCGACAGCGCGCCGAATTCCGCCATGAGACCTGCTACTTCCCTCCGGTAGTAAAACTTCGCGCCAGCCGTTCGTGACTGGTTTTATCTTGTCAGCGACACATCTCGTGTACATGGTTTCGACTGGTGACACGGCCCCGACGTTCACCGCGACGCTCGGGACGGCCGAGCACGAATCGTTCGACCTCGACGACCACCTCGGCGATGGCCCCGTCGTCCTCGCCTTCTTCCCCGGCGCGTTCACCCCGCCCTGCCGGAACGAGATGCTCGGACTGCAGGCGCATCTCGACGACTTCCGTGACGCCGGCGCGACGATCTTCGGCATCAGCGCCGACTCCCCCTTTTCGCAGGGGGCGTTCAAGGCGGAACACGACCTGGGGTTCGACCTCGTGAGCGACATGGACGGCGACACTATCGAGGCGTACGGGCTGACGATGGACATCCCGGATCTCGGCCTCTACGGCATCGCGAACCGCGCCGTCTTCGTCCTCGACGACGCGGGAACCGTCACGTACCGCTGGGTGGCCGACGACCCGACGAACGAACCCGACTACGACGCCGTCCTCGACGCCGTTCGGTCGACCTAATCGACCTCGACGCCCCGGACTTCGATCCGAGCGCCGCCCGCCTCCCCCTCGGCCACCGTGACCGTCCAGCCGTGGGCGGCGGCCATCTTCTCGACGATAGCCAGTCCGAGTCCGGTGCCGGTCGCCGTCGTCGAGTACCCCCGGTCGAACACCTCGTCGCGCCGCGTTTCGGGGATGCCGACCCCGTCGTCTTCGACGTAGAAGCCCGCGCCGTCGTCGGCCCTCCCGACACGGACCGTCAGCGCCGTGTCGTCGCCGGCGCGTCGGTCGTCCGCGGGGGTGTGTTCCACGGCGTCATCGGACCCCGTCCGATTGCTCGTGGACCCATGTTCCACGGCGTCATCGGACCCCGTCCGATTGCTCGTCGAGCCGTGCTCGACGGCGTTCCGAAACAGGTTCTCGAGCAACTGCCTGAGGCGGGCTTCGTCCGCCCGGACCGTGGCGTTCTCCTCGATCCGTAACGTGGCGTCGGCCGTCTCGACGGTCGCCCAGCACGCCCGCGCGACCGATTCGAGTTCCAGTCGCTCGGCTTCCTCGATCACCACCCCTTCCCGCGTCAGCGTCGTGAGGTCCCTGACGAGGGCGTCCATCCGGTCGAGCGCCCGCCGACAGCGGTCGAACTGTTCGGCCTCGCCCGTCGTTTCGGCGAGTTCGAGCGCGCCGTGGAGCACGCTGATCGGGTTCCGAAGGTCGTGCGAGACGATGCTCGTGAACTCCCGAAACTGGTCGTTCTGCGTCCGAAGCTGTGCGGTACGCGCCCGTCGGTCGAGTGCGGCCCCGATCCACCGGGAGAGCAGGTCGACGAGCGTCACGTCCCAGTCCGAGAACGACCGGTCGCGCGCCGTGTCGTCGTAGAAGCAACACGTGCCGTACAGGCCTTCCTCGACGACGACGGGCGTACCGACGTAACACGCGACGCCGTGCTCGGCGTGGGGGGTCAACGTGGCGAACTCGGCGTCTTCGCGCACGTCCGCGACGGTGATCGTCTCGCCCGTTCGAGCCACCCGCCGGCAGTTCGTCGCCGACAGCGGGACCGCGTCACCCTCCGTGATCGCCCCGTCGCCGAGGCCGTCTCCGGGTGCGTGAACGAGTTCGAAGACGTACTCGTCGTCCTCGATGCGCGAGAGGACGCCGTAGCGCATTCCGAGGGCGTCCGTGCCGATGGCCAGCAGTCGCCGGATTCGCTCGGAGATGGAGCGGTCCGGTGCCGACACCACCTCGTACATCTCGCGAAGCACGCGTTCGCGCCGTTGCAGTTCGCGTTGTCGTTCCGTCCGTTCGGTCACGTCCTGCGTCATCGACAATCCGCCGACGATTGTTCCGTCCTCGTCCCGGACGGGCGCGACGTGGGCTTCGAACTGTCGCTCGGCGTACTCGAACTCGAAGGTTCGCTCCGCGCCGTCGAGCGCCGCCCGGTAGTGGTGCAGATACGTGTCCCGGAACGACGCCGAGTGGACGGCCGCCAGCGCCTCGCCCTCCATCTCCTCGGGCGAGAGTTCCAGGTCGTCGAAGATGGCGCCGCCGACGACCGTGTATTCGAGATCCGTATCGAAGAGGGCGACCGCACCGTTGGGCAGGGCGTCCACGAGCGTCCGGTAGTAGCGTTCCCTCTGGGTCGTCTCGGCCGCCCGCCGCGATTCGAGTCGGCGTCTGGTTTCGGCCGCCTGGAGCGCCCGACTGACCGTCTCGCCGAGTTCCTCGAGGACGCTCAGTTCCTCCGCGTCGAAGGCGCGGGGGTGGTCGGCGTAGATGGCCAGGACGCCCTCGCGCTCCCCACCGTACGACAGCGGGACGACCGCTACCGACTCGTAGCCGTATCGCTCGATCACGTCCTGCCAGGGTTCGAACGCCGGATCGTCCGGGAGTCTCTGCGTGACCTGTAACTCCCCCGTCCGGACGGCCCGCCCGCCGGGACCCCGTCCCATCGGGCGGTCGTCGTAGTAGATGTCGACTTCGTCGAGGTAGCCGTCGGCGTCGCCCGCCGACGCCCGGGGCAGGATCTCGGCACTCTCGGGGTCCGGTTCGCCGATCCAGGCGAAGCGGAAGGCGGCGGCGTCGGTGAGCGTCCGGCAGACGGCGCCCTCGATATCGGTGACGGTCTCGGCGGCGACGAGCCGACGGTTGAGCTCGCGGATCAGCGTGTTGACGCGTTCCTGCCTGGCCGCGCGGTCCCGGACGCGCTTCGCCTCGACTGCGTTTGCGATCCGGTTGACCAGAATCTCGTACTGCTCGCTCCCGATCCCCTTCTGGACGTAGTCGGTGACGCCGCTCGAGATGGCCTCGCTGGCCACCTCCTCGCTCCCCTTGCCGGTGAAGAGGATGAACGGGCGCTCGTCGTCCGCCGCCCGCACGCGTTCGAGGAACTCGATACCGGTCAGGCCGGGCATGTCGTAGTCGGAGACGATACAGTCGACGTCGTCGTCGAGGCGTTCCAGACCCGCCGCCGCGCTCGTGGCCGTCTCCACGTCGATCCGGTCGTCCTCGCGTTCGAGGAACGTCTCCACCAGATCGACGAACGCCGGGTCGTCGTCGACGTGGAGCACTCGGATCGGTTCGGTTCCCGTGCCCATCTCCACGTAGCCCCTCGTACAGATAGCTGATAAGTCGTCCCCTGTCGAGCGTCACCGATTTAGCGCGGCGCGAAGCGTCGCGAGGAGCGTCGGATCGGTGGACTCGAATCGACGGAGCTGTGCCGCGTCGGTGAAGGCCGCCCGCCCCAGCAGGAGACTGGCCGTCATGCTCGTCAGCCCGCCGGCCGCGAAGATCATACCCATGATGACGAACTGGTACTCGGCGGCGTAGATGGGGTTCGCGCCGCCGAGGATCATCCCCGCCATCATCCCGGGGATGTACACCAGCCCGAGCGTCCGCATCGCGTCGACGACGGGGATGAGCGACGCGCGGACTGATTCGGTGACGAACTCCGAGATGGCGCGCTCGGGCGGGACGCCGAGCGCGAGGACGGCTTCGATTGCGTCGCGATTCGACTCGATTTCGCCCTGAAACCGATCCAGCGTGAGCGAGTTCGTCTTCATCGCGTTCGCGATGATCATGCCGCCGACGGGGACGAGGTTGCGGACGGTCCGCTCGATGGCGCCCGCGGCGACCATGGTGACGATGACGACGGCCGAGCCGACCGCGAGCGAAATCACGGAGATGCGGAAGGCCTTGGGCACGCCGCCGCCCCGTTTGCGCGACTCCCACGCCGCGTAGACGACCATCGCCGCGAGCAGGAGGCCGGAGAAGGCGAGCGGGATGGTAAAGAGGACGCCGATGAGCGCGCCCATCGCGAGCACCTGCACGAACCCCCGGGCGAAGGACCCACCGAGTTCGCGCTCCAGCCCCAGATTCCGGATCGAGGAGATGCCGATGACGACCGCCGCGATGGCCGCCGCCGCCGCGACCTGAAACAGCCCCTCGATCACGACGGGGTCGCTCAGTTGGTCCGGGATGGCGGCGACGCTCACCTGATCACCTCCCGCGGGGTACCCACGTCGACGATCCGTCCGTCGCGCAGTCGCGCCACGCGGTCGGCCAGCCGCTCGGCCTGTCGCTCGTCGTGGGTGACGAGGACGACGGTCCGTTCGCCCGACGCGAGCAGGTCGGCCAGCAGGCGTTCGACCTCCGCTTCCGCCGCGCTGTCGAGGCTCGACGTCGGTTCGTCGAGCAGGAGCACCTCGGGGTCGTTGATCACCGTCCGGGCGATGGCGACTCGCTGGGCCTCGCCGCCCGACAACTCACTCGCGTCCCGGTCGGCGTAGCCCGCGAGGCCCACGGCGTCGAGCAGGTCGGCGAGGCGCTCCTCGCTCACCGTCTCCCCCCGCAGGCGCGGCCCGATGGTGACGTTCTCGCGGACCGTCCCCGTCCGGAGCGCGGGGCTCTGGGGCACCAGCCCCACCCGTTTCCGGAGCTGTTCGGGCGCGAGCGTCCGGTAGTCCACCCCGTCGAGTCGGACGGTCCCCTCGGTCGGCTCGTCGAGACGGTCGAGGAGTCGGAGGAGCGACGACTTGCCCGCGCCGGACGGGCCGACGACGGCGACAGTCTCCCCGCTCGCGACGTCGAGCGACACCCGGTCGAGGATACGGTCACCATCGACCTCGTAACTCAGGTTCTCGGCACGCAGATTCGTCATGGGTCCCCGGGCGGTCGGTCGAGCCGTGCCCGTAGTCGTCGTTGTCGGCCGTGGCGCATGAACGTTCGGCCCGTGGCGACCGACGCCTCGATTCGGTCGAATGGACCGCCACCGAGCACGACAGTATAACAAGCCGACGGCCCAACGTCGACACCGTGTCGGGTCTCGACGAAGAGCGCGGGTTGGCGGCCGTCCCCTGGCGATCCGCGACCCTCTACGTCATCCTCGCGTGTTCGCTGATGGGCGTCATGGGCGTCTCGCTAGTCAGCCCCGTCCTCCCCGACCTCCGGCCCGTCTTCGGCGTCACCGACGCGCAGGTGGGGCTGGTGATCACGGCTTATACCCTCCCCGGCGTCGTCGTCACGCCGTTCGTCGGCCTCGTCGCCGACCGGTTCGGGCGCCGTCGGGTCGTCGTCCCGCTCCTCGTGCTCTTCGCCGTCGCCGGCGCCGGCGTGGCCTTCGCCCGCACCTTCGCCGAGGTGATCGCCCTCCGGTTCCTGCAGGGCATCGGCGCGAGCGCGCTCATCACGCTCGCGGTGACGCTCATCGGCGACGTGTACGACGGATCGCGCCGCGACGCGGTGATGGGCGTCAACGGGAGCACCATCGGCACCGGCGCGGCGTTCTACCCCCTGCTGGGCGGCGCGCTCGCCGGGATTCGCTGGTCGGCGCCCTTCCTCTTTTTCGGCGTCGGCGCCCTCGTCGGCCTGTTCGCCGCCGTCGCCCTCGTCGAACCCGACGCCGAGCGCTCGACCGACGTGCGGACGTATCTCGGCCGCCTCCGGGCGGTGGCGGTGCTTCCCCGAGCGCTCGCCGTCTTCGTCGCGCTCTTTACCGCCTTCGTCATCTTCTACGGGGCCGTTCTCACCGCACTGCCCCTGCTCCTGCGCGACGCCTACGCCCTCGGAACCGGGCGGATCGGTGCGATCCTCTCCGCCGTCGCGCTCGCCAGCGCCGCCGTCTCCTCGCAGTACGGGCGGCTCTCGGATCGCTTCCGACCGCCACAGCTCGTCGCGGTCGGGTTCGTCGCCTACGGCCTCGGCCTCTTCGGCGTCCGCCTCTCCCCGTCGCCGCCCGCCGTCGCCGCGTCGCTTCTCGTCTTCGGCGTCGGCTTCGGCGTCGTGATGCCCTCTATCGACACCACGGTCGTCACGCTCGTCGACGACGACCTTCGCGCGGGCGTGATGGGCCTCCGAACCAGCGTACTCCGTCTCGGCCAGACGCTCGGCCCCGTCGCGTTCACCGTCACCGCGGACCTGGGGTTCGCGGACACCGTCGCCGGCTACCGCGTCCTCCTCGTCGTCGCCGGCGTCGTGGCCGTCCTCGGCGGCGGCGGCTATCTCCTCCTGTCGCGGTAGCCGCGTCGAAAAAGGGGGCCGCTACGTCGCTTCCGCCTTCCGCTTCTGCTCGACCGTCACCACGGGCACGTCCGCGTTGGCGAGGATGAGCTTCGAGACGCTCCCGAGCAGGATCTTCCCGAGGCCCGTCCGCTTGCGCGACCCGATGACGATGTAGTCGGGGTCGAGATCCTCGGCCACCTGCAGGATGTGATTCGCCGTCCGTCCCGTGGGGAGGTCACGGCGCGTCTGCTCCGGCATGATCCGGAGGTCCACGTCGTCGAGGCTCCCGACGACCGACGTGACCATCTCCTCGATCTGCTCCCGTGCGGCCTCCTCGTCCCCGTCTTCGGGCACGACGTGGAGGATCACAAGCTCCATATCCATGCTCGTCGCGAGTTCGTTCGCCGTCTCGATGACCCCTCTACAGCCGGGGTCCCTGTCAATGGCTGTCAGTATCACCATGCGAACAGTAATTCCTAACGATAATTAAAGCGCTTTCGACCGCGTCATTCATTACTATCCGTGTGCCGACGCGTTCGCCCCGACGAACGCGGTGTCGGCTCCCCGTCCGGCGATGCTCCGAGCTGAACGTGTGTTAAATGACCTTAAGGAATATGGTCTTCATGATAAATCATGCAAAAAGTGCGCCTTTCCCCATTTATACTGTATTCACTATCTTCCGTCGGGTTGGACATGCGGCAGAGACCATCACGACTCACTTCCACGCCGAGTTTCCTCGGCACTCCCGGACGCATCGCACAACTCCAGCCAGGTTCCACACGGACGGGCGGTGATCGGACGTGAGCACCGGTACGGCCGACGCGGCCGAACATCGGATCTCCGAGCCCCCGTCGTCGCTGAAGGAGTTTCTCAGCTACATGGGGCCGGCGTGGGTGTTCACCGCCTCCCAGATCGGTGGCGGTGAAGTGCTGAGCGTTCCGCTCGGCGGTGCCTACCTCGGTATGGAAGGCATCTGGCTCATTCCGCTGATCACGTTCACGAAGATCTTCGGCCAGTACTACCTCGTTCGCTACGGCGTCATGACCGGCGACACGTTCCTCGACGCGCTCTACGAACGCGGCTGGGCGCTGAAGTGGATCTTCTACTACGTGTTCCTCGGCGGCCTCATCTACGCCATCGGCCTCTCCGGCCACCTCGGCGAGACCGCCGGCGCGTTCAACTCACTGCTCCCAGCCATCGGCACGACCGGCTGGATGCTCGTCACGGTTGCCGCCGGCCTCCTCGTCGTCGGCATCCGTTCGTACGGCCTGATCGAGAAGCTCGCGACCTCGCTGTTGTGGATCTTCCTGATCCTCATCGCGTTCGTCTCGCTCCAGACGGCGGGCGTCTGGGCGCCGAACCTCGCGTCCGGCCTCGTCCCGTCCATGCCCGGTCGCGTCGAAGGTCTCGGCGTCGGCGGCATGGCCTTCATCCTGACCATGTTCGGCTGGATCGGCGCCGGCTTCGGCCCGACCGTCTCCTACGTCTGGTTCGCGAAGGACAAGGTGATGGGGATGTTCGAACCGCTCGACGACGGCGTCGAAATCGACAAGTACGACCTGACCGACGAGGAGGTCTCCCGCCTCAAGGGCTGGGGCGACATCGTCCTCTGGCAGAACCTGCTGTCGTCGGCCATCCTCGCCGTCTTCTCCTTCTTCATGTGGACGGCCGCGGCCGCGACGCTTCACGTCCAGGGCATCCAGCCCAGCGGCTTCACCGTCATCCCCGAGATGGCGGCCATCTTCACGACGCAGTTCGGCGAGTGGTCCGCGATCCTGTTCCTGCTGACCACCGTCGCCGCCCTGTTCTCGACGCTGATCGGCCCGCTCTACGGGATGTCCCGTCTCTGGGAGGACGCCTTCGCGCTCCACGGCGTCTTCGACAACTACAACATCACCCGCGACACGACGTTCCGGCTGACCATCGTCCTGTTCGCGGCGATCCCGCTCTCGCTCAACCTCTTCGTCGAGGCACCGCTGATCCTCTTTGCCCTCTCGGGTGCGCTGTTCGCCCCCGCTATCGGGCTCATGTACCTCTCGGTGATGTACATGTCCTTCGACATCGACATCGACTCCCTCTCGCCGGTCCGGAAGTGGGCCGTCGCCCTCGCCGTCTTCGCGGGCGCCGTCATGATCGTGTCCGGTCTCTGGGAGGCACGCGGTTCCATCGAGACGATCATGGGCCTGCTGTAACCGGCCGGTGACCGTCCGACGGGGCTCCCCCGTCCGCGTTCCTTCTTCGACCGCACTCACGTTCGCCAGCGGCGACGCCGTCACCGGGAGCGGCGCCTCGCGTACCACACGAGCGCGAGGCCGCTGAGCCACCCGGCGAATCGCCACGGCGACACGTCACTCCCGTCTCCGTCCGGTCGTGGTCGACCACGTCGTATCG